>Ga0184639_10001478_pt1 | contig 10172 bp, 10 predicted proteins | sample PLM31_170_b2_FD_133155 | JGI IMG/M metagenome (GOLD analysis project Ga0184639, IMG submission 133155) | Groundwater sediment microbial communities from an aquifer in East River, Colorado, USA - PLM3-1_170_b2 | ecosystem: Environmental > Terrestrial > Soil > Riparian zone | place: USA: East... | reverse complement strand
GCTCGGGGCGCAGGAGGGGGGGAGCCTCATCCTTTTCTCGGCGCTGGGGTTCCCGGCGGCGCTGGGCGTGGCGGTGAGCCTGCTGCGGCGGGTCCGGGAGCTGGCCTGGGTCGCCCTGGGCCTGATCCTGCTGGCCGGGGGGGGAGGAGGGGGACTTCTCCTCGGGGAGCTGGGGCAGTCGTGAGGGCGGTCGTTCTGGCGGCAGGGATAGGGAACCGCCTGGGGGAGCTGGGGCAGGGGCAGCCCAAGTGCCTCCTTCGGTTCGGCGGGGAGACGCTGCTCAGCCGGATGGTCCGGGACCTGGCCGCGCTCGACCTGGAGCCGGTCCTGGTGGTAGGGTTTCTGGCCGAGTTGGTCCGGGCGAAGGTACAGGTTGCGTGCCCGGGCGTTCGCGTCCGGTTTGTCCCTAACCCGGCCTACCGGGAGGGGAACCTCCTCTCGGCCTGGGAGGCCCGGGAGCATCTGGTGGGGCCGGTGCTCTTGATGGATGCCGACGTTCTCTACCACCCGGGGATCCTGCGCCGCCTGGTGGCTTCGCCCCACGCGGACTGCTTCCTCCTGGACCGGCACTTCGAGGCCGGGGAGGAGCCGACCCACGTGGCGGTGGACGGCGGGCGCGTGACTGACTTTCGCCGAAACATCCGGGAGCCCCACGAGGCGGTCGGGGAGTCAGTGGGGTTCTTTAAAATGTCGGAGGCGGCGGCGGCAGACCTCGTCCGAACGATGGGGCGTTTCGTGGCCCGCGGGAGCCGGGAGGCCTCGTACGACGACGCCCTGCGGGAGCTTTTGCCGCGCCACCGCTTCGGTGCCGAGGACGTGACCGGTCTCCCCTGGATCGAGATTGATTTCCCCGAAGATGTTGCCGCAGCGGCGCGTCTGTATCCCGAGGTGGACGCCGCCCGCGCGGGAGCGCGCCGATGAAGGAGTTTGTCCTGCTCAACCCCGGCCCGGCCAACACCACGGAGACGGTCCGCCAGGCGCTGGTGACGCCGGACCTCTGCCACCGGGAGGCGGAGTTCTTCGCGGTCATGCGGGAGGTCAGGGAGGAACTGGCCCGGCTGGCGGGGGGGGAGGGGACCCATCGGACCGTGATCCTCACCGGCTCCGGCACGGCGGCCGTGGAGGCAACGATCTGCTCCGTGGTTGAGGAGGGACGCGCGCTGCTCGTCATAGACAACGGCGTCTACGGGGACCGGATGCGCCGGATGGCCGAGGCCCACCGGATCCCCCATTCCGTCGTGAAGACCGAGTGGACGGAGCCTCCCCGCCTCGCCGACCTGGACGCGGCGCTCCGGGCCCACCCCGAGGTCAGCCACGTGGCCCTGGTGCACCACGAGACCACCACGGGCCTGCTCAACCCGCTGCGTGCGATCGGGGAGCTGGTGGCCCGCCACGGGCGGCGTCTCATCGTGGACGCCATGTCTTCCTTTGTGGGGGAGCCGCTCGACGTGCAGGGAGACCGGATCGCGTTCCTGGTGAGCAACGGGAGCAAGTGCCTCCAGGCGATGCCCGGCCTCTCCTTCGTGGTCGGGGAGCGATCCGCCCTGGAGGCCCTGCGGGAGCGGAGGCCGCGAAGTGTCTCCCTCGATCTCGGGACCCACTTCGCCCTCCAGGAGCGGGACGATACCCCCTTCACGCCCGCCATCCAGCTCTTCTTCGCCCTCCGTCAGGCCCTCCGGGAACTCCGGGCCGAGACCGTGGTTGCGCGGCAGCGCCGCTACCGGGAGTGCGCCCGGCGCCTCCGGGAAGGGATGGAGGCCCTGGGGTTCCAGATCCTTGTTCCGCCGCAGTACCGATCCAGCACCCTGACCACCTTCCGGCTGCCGAAGGGCCTCACCTACCCGGAGCTGCACGATGCCCTCAGGGCCCGGGGATTCATCATCTATGCCGGACAAGGAGGCCTCCGAGAGGACGCCTTCCGGGTCGCCAACATGGGCACCCTCACCCCCGCGGACATGGACCGGGTCCTGGTCGCGTTCCGGGAGGTCCTGGCCGAGCGGGGGATCGAGCCCGTGACCGTCTGAGGGGGAAAGGACGGTCCCGGTTGGGGAGGGAAATGGGCCGGAACGAGGGGCACGGGGGAGGGCTGGGGCAGGCGGTGGCGCAGGCCGTCGCTGCGCTCGACTTCGAGCGGGTACGGCGGGAATACTGGGAGCAGGAGGAGTTCGTCTTCCTCGAGCGCTTCCTGCCCCCCGCGGTGGTGGGCGAGGTCCTGGTCCCCCAAGTCGAGCACCTCAGACCGCACGTGCACCGTTCCTACCTCCCACGGTTTAAGAAGGGGGGGAGCATCAGCGCCTTCACGCTGGCCGAGCAAGCTCCCGAGTTTCTCGAGCTGTACCGATCGCCGGCGCTCCTCGACTTCCTGAGCCGCCTGGTCGGGGCCCCCCTCACCCTCTCCCCGGAGAACGATCCCCACGCCTGCGCGGTCTACTTCTACACGGAGCCTGGGGACCACATCGGCTTCCACTACGACACCTCCCACTACCGGGGCGCCCGCTACACGGTCCTCATGGGCCTGGTAAACCGCTCCGAGCGCTGCCGGCTGGTCTGCCAGCTCTACAAGGATCAGCCGGGACGCGAGACCAGGGAGCTCCGGCTCGCCACGGAGCCCGGCTCGCTGGTGGTTTTCAACGGGGATCGGCTCTGGCACGCCATCACGCCGCTCGGGGACGGGGAAGAGCGAGTGAGCCTGACCCTAGAGTACGTGACGGACCCGAGGATGGCGCCGCACAAGCGGCTCCTCTCGAACCTGAAAGATGCCTTCGCGTACTTCGGCGTCCGAGCCCTCCTTCGCGGGCGCCGGTGAGGGGAGGGGACCCGCCCGGGCCCCCGGCACTCGCGATCCGGAGGCGTGACACCAGTGGCCGCTCCCGGGAGCGCGGGGTGGGCACGGCCCGCCGCCCCCGGAGGACGCCGCTCGCCCTGGCGGCAAGGGGCTCCGCCCTGCTCCCGCGGCACGGGACCCGCGGGTGGGGGAAGGCAGGCATCGGGAAGGTGACGTGAGCGCTAGGGGCCGAACCCTGCTCGGGACGGCGGTCGTCGCGGCGTGGTGGGTCCTCGCGGTGACGGGGTCGGCCGTGGCCTCCCCCTCGCCGGTGGCGGTGGTGCGCGGCCTCGTTGAGGAGATCCGGGGGATCCTGGACGCCCCGGCTCTCCAGGGGCCGGAGCAGGCCGAGGCCCGGGAGGGAAAGATCCGGGAGCTGCTCACGGTCCGGTTCAACCTCGGCGCCATGGCGGCCGAGGCCCTGGGGGAGCACCTGGCCGCCCGGACGGGAGCAGAGCGGCAGGAGTTCGTCCGGCTCTTCGGCGAGCTGTTCACCCGGGCCTACACCCGCCTGGTCGTCACCTTCCTGTCCCAGGCAGCGATGGAGTACGGGGCGGAGGAGATCGGGGACGGGACGGCCAGCGTGCAGACCAACGTGGTCAACCGGCGAGGGGAGCGCCTCCCTGTGGCCTACCGACTAGAGCGGGCGGGGGAGGATTGGGAGTTACGGGACGTGGTCATTGACGGCGTCAGCATCGTGGAGAACTACCGGGTCCAGTTCCACAAGATCATCGCGGCCTCGTCCTACGAGAATCTGGTCAAGCGGCTGCGCGTGAAGCGGGAGGAGGTGAGCGCCGGCAGCGCGCCCCCGCGCTAGGCGGCGCCCCGGCCGCGGGATCCGCCGCCTCCCCCTCCCGCCAGGCGCCGGGAGGGAACCGATGGCACCGATGCGATGGCTCGATCCGCGGGGGATCCTCCCCGCCGCCGGCCTCTGCCTCCTCCTGCTGGTTGTCCCCGCGGCAGGGGAAGAACCGGTTCGACTGACCCTGGACGACGCGGTCCGGCGGGCGCTGGTGAGGAGCGGCGAGGTCCGGGGCGCCACCTTCGGCCTGGAGGCGGCCCGCAGCCGGGTGGCCCAGGCGGATGCCGGCCGCTACCCGCAGCTGGAATTCAAGGCCCTCACCGGCCCCTCCCCCCGAGCGCGGGGAGATCAGGTCTCCTCCCCCGACAGCACCAGCAGTCCGGACATCACCGGCATCTTCGGCCGGGCCGACTTCACCATCACCCAGCCCCTCTATACCTTCGGGCGCCTGACGGCGCTCAGGGCGGCGGCGCGGGAAGGGGTGGCGGCGACCGAGGCGGAGGTCCGGGAGCGGGAGGCCGCGACCGCCCTCCGGGTCAAGACGACCTACTACGGCCTGCTCCTGGCCCGCGGGCTCAAGGAGACTCTCGGGGACCTGCAGGGGCAGCTGCGGAGCGCCCGGGAGAAGGTGGAGCGACAGCTGCGAGCCCGGAGGGCCGGCGTGGACCAGATTGACCTCTTTAAGCTCCAGACGTTCGAGGCGGAGGTCATCCGGGCGCTCCTGGAGCTGGAGCGGCAGGAGGCGGTGGCGGCGGATGCGCTGGCCGTCCTCGCCGGCCTGCCTCCGGGGCAGCGGGCCGAGCCGGTCGAGGAGCGCCTCCTGCCCGAGCCGGAGCCCCCGCCCCCCCTCGACCAGTACCTGGAGACGGCGCGTGAGGCCCGGCCAGAGCTTAAACGCCTGGCGGCCGGACTCGCCGCCCGGGAGCACCAGATCGAGGCGGAGCGGGCTACCTTCTACCCGCAGTTCTTCGTGGCGATGATCGGCTCGATCGCCGGCACCACCAACCGGGACCGGGTGAACAACCCCTTCATCCGGGACGAGTTCGAGCACACCGAGGTGGGGGTGGTGGCGGGGCTCCGGTGGTCCTTCGATTTCGGGGTGACGGCCGGCCGGGTCCGGGAGGCCCGGGCGGAGCGGGACCGGCTGGAAGCCCTGAAGGAGACGGCGGAGGACGGGATCCCCCTGGAAATCCGGAGCCTGTACCGGGAGCTCAAGGAGACCCGGGCAGCCATCTCCGCGACCGAGACCTCCTCCCGGGCAGCGCGCCGCTGGCTGGTGGCGGCGGTGGCCAACTTCGACCTGGGGGTCGGGGAGGCGAAGGACGTGGCCGAGGCCCTCGGTGCCTACGCGAAGGCCCAGAGCGATCACCTCCGGGCGCTGTACAATGAGAAGGCGGCCCTGGCGTCCCTGGAGGCGGCCTCCGGCCGGGCCTCACCGGGGCGGCCCTAGTGTGACTCCAACGAAGTGCGGATACTGGTCATGCGACAGCTCCCGTGCCGGGCCAAATGACGAGCATCACGAGGCCCGAGGGAGGAGCCGGCCGGAGGCGTACGCTCGGGTACGCTCCGGACCGCCGACGACCGAGAACGACGTGAGGCGACGTTAGTTGGCCCGACACTAGGGGAGCGGCGTGACGGCGCTGGTAACGGGTGGGACCGGGTTTGTGGGCGCCCACCTGGTTCGGGCGCTCCTCCGCGAGGGGGAGAGCGTTCGCTGCCTCGTCCGCCCCGGGAGCGACCGCCGGAACCTGGCGGACCTACACGTCGAGGTGGTGGAGGGGGACATCACCGATCCCTTCGCCGCCGCCCGCGCAGTCCGGGGCTGCGGCACGGTCTTCCACGCGGCCGCCCTATACCAGCTCTGGGTCCCGGACCCCGCGCCCATGTACCGGGTGAACGTGGGAGGAACGCGGACCCTCCTCGCGGCCGCGGGGGAGGCGGGTGCCAAGCGGATCGTCTACACCAGCACCGTGGGGGCCCTGGGGAACCCGGGGGACGGGCGGCCCGGGACGGAGACGACCCCCGTGACCCTGGCCGACATGGTGGGGCACTACAAGCGCTCCAAGTTCCTGGCGGAGCAGGAGGCGCTGCGCCTGGCCCGCGCCGGCCTGCCGGTAGTGATCGTGAATCCGTCAGCCCCCGTGGGGGCCTACGACGTGAAGCCCACCCCCACCGGGCAGATGATGGTGGACTTCCTGCGCGGGCGGATGCGGGGGGTGCTGCGCACCGGGCTCAACCTGGTGGCGGCCTCCGACGTGGCGACCGGGCACCTGCTGGCCGCGGAGCGGGGGAAGGCCGGGGAGCGGTACATCCTGGGGCACGCGAACCTGATGCTTGAGGAGATCTTCGCCCTGCTGGCCCGCCTCACCGGGATCCCCGCCCCTCGCCTCCGGGTCCCCTACGTCCTCGCCTACGCCGCCGGGGTTGCGGCGGAGGTCCTCTCCCGGCTGACGGGGCGCCCGCCACGGATCCCGCTGACGGGGGTCCGGATGGCGCGCAAGGTGATGTTCTTCGACGCCGGGAAGGCGGTCCGGGAGCTGGGCCTCCCCCAGACGCCGGTGGAGGGGGCGCTCCGGGAGGCGGTGGACTGGTTTACCGCGCACGGCTACGCGGGACGCTGAGATGGAGACGGCCGAGTACCTGGAGGCGCGGCGGCTCCTGGTGGAGGAGGCGCTCCGCCGGTTCCTGCCGCCCGAGACGGCGGAGCCGACCCTCATCCACAGGGCGATGCACTACAGCGTCTTCGGCGGGGGGAAGCGCCTCCGCCCGGTTCTGGTCCTGGCCGCGGCCGAGGCGGTAGGTGGGGCGCCCGATGCGCTCCTGCCCGTGGCGGCCGCCCTGGAGTTCATCCATACCTATTCCCTGATCCACGATGACCTCCCGGCCATGGACGACGACGACTTCCGCCGGGGCCGGCCGACGAGCCACCGGGTCTTCGGCGAGGCGGTGGCCATCCTGGCCGGGGACGCGCTTCTCACCGAGGCCTTCGGGCTCCTCACTGCCCCGGACTGTGTCAAGCGCCACGACCCGAAGCGTCTCCTGACGGTGATCCAGGAGATCGCGGCCGCCGCCGGGTCCCGGGGGATGGTCGGGGGGCAGACCCTGGACATCGACTCCGAGGGGCAGGCGGTGGACGCGGCGCACCTCGAGTCGGTGCACCGGCACAAGACCGGGGCGCTCATCCGGGCGTCGCTCCGGGCCGGGGCGCTCCTGGCCGGGGCGAGCGAGGGACAGCTCCAAGCCATCACGGCCTACGGGGAGGCGGTCGGCTTGGCCTTCCAGATCGCGGACGATATCCTGAACGTCGAGGGGGAGGCGGCGACCACCGGGAAGGCTGTGGGGAGCGACGCCGCCAAGGGCAAGGCGACCTACCCGGCCGTCCACGGGCTGGCGGAGGCGAAGGCCCGGGCGGCCGCCCTGGTGGCCGAGGCGCTCAGGGCGCTCACGCCGCTCAACGCGCGCGCCGATCCGCTCCGCGGTATCGCGCGCTTCATCGTGGAGCGGCGCCGCTAGGGAGCGCGGGCGGAGGGAGATTGGTGGAGAAGATCCCCCGGACGATGCGGGCAGCCGTGTACGTGGGGGACGGGCGCGTGGAGACGCGATCCCTGCCGGTCCCGGCCATCGGGCCCGGCGAACTCTTGGTGGCCCTCCGCTCCTGCGGGCTCTGCGGATCCGACATCTACAAGATCGTCCACGGGACCGTCCCGGCCCCTGCGGTCCTGGGCCATGAGGTGGTGGGGACCGTGGTGGCGGCTGGGACGGGGGTCCAGCGGTTCGCGCCGGGGACCCGCGTGGTCGTGGCGCACCACGTCCCCTGCGGGACCTGCCACTACTGCCGCCACGGGAACATCTCCATGTGCCGGTCCTTCCGCGCGAGCAACCTCGATCCGGGCGGGTTCGCCGCCTTCATCCGGGTCCCGGCGCGCCAGGTGGCGGAGGTCACCTTCCCGGTCCCGGACTCCCTGGACGACGCGGAGGCGGCCTTCACCGAGCCGCTCGCCTCCTGCCTGCGAGCGGTCAAGCGGTCGGCCCTGCAGCCGGGGGAGGCCGCCGTCGTGGTCGGGCTCGGCTCGATCGGGCTGCTCCTCACCCAGCTCCTCCACCTCCGGGGAGCGCGGGTCGTGGGCGTGGACCCCCTCCCGGATCGCCGCGCGCTCGCCCGGCGGCTTGGGGCGGAGGCGGCCCTCGACCCGGCCCGCGAGGATGTGGGTGCGGCCGTCCGGGCGGTGAGCGGCGGCCGGGGCGCCGACCTGGCCCTCCTCGCGGCGGGGAGCGCAGCAGCCCTCCCCCCCGCTCTCGACTGGATCCGGGACGGCGGAGCCCTGTGCTGCTTCGCGCCCCTGGCGCCGGATACGCCGGTGCCGGTGAACCTGAACCCGCTCTACTACCGGGAGCTGACCCTCTTCGGCAGCTATTCCCCCTCGCCGGCCGACCTCGGGGAGGCCCTGGACCTCCTGGCGTCCGGGCGCGTCCGGGTGGCCGATCTCATCACCCACCGGCTCCCCCTCAGCGCCCTCGGGGAGGCGGTGGTGGCCGTCCGGGAGCACCGGGCCCTGAAGGTCATCCTCACTCCGGGCGAGGAGGGGGAGTGATGCCGGGCACCGGCGGTCGCGGGGGCGCGCCCATCCCGACCCGGATGCGGGCGGTCATCTTCCACGGCCCCGGGGACATCCGCTACGGGACGGTCCCGGTCCCCCGGCCGGGGCCCGGGGAGGTCCTGGTCCGGATACAGGTCGCCCTGACCTGCTCCACCGACGTCAAGACCTTCCGCCGGGGGCACCCGGTCATGATCCAGGAGATCCCCACCGTCTTCGGCCACGAGTTCGCCGGGGAGGTGGCGGCGGTGGGGGAGGGCGTGGAGCGGTTCGGGGTCGGCCAGCGGGTGGCCGCCGCCAACTCGGTCCCGTGCTTCAGCTGCGGGTACTGCCGGCGCGGGCGGGAGAACCTCTGCGAGCGCCTCCTCTTCCTGAACGGCGCCTTCGCCCAGTACATCCGGGTCCCGGCAGCCTTGGCTGCGGTGAACCTGTTCCCCCTCCCCGACGATCTGCCGGCCCGGGAGGCCGCCTTCCTGGAGCCGCTCGCCTGCGTCCTGCACGGGATTGACCGGGCTGCCGTCCGGGCGGACGATACCGTGGCCATCCTGGGCACGGGCCCCATCGGCCTCCTCCTCCTGCAGGCGGCGCGGCTGCGAGGGGCGCGCTGCGTCGCGGTGGGCCGCGGGGCGCTCCGCCTCAGCCGGGCGTACGCGTGCGGGGCGGAGGCGGTCGTGGACCTCGCGGCCGCCCCGGACGTTCCGGCGGCGATCCGGGAGCGGACACCGGGCGGGCTGGGACCCGACATCGTCATCGAGGCGGTCGGGCGCCCGGAAGCGTGGGAGCAGGCGGCGGCCGCCGTCCGGAAGGGGGGGAGGGTGGTCTTCTTCGGCGGCTGCGCCCCCGGCACTGAGGTCCATCTCGACACACGCCGGGTCCACTATGAGGAGTTGACACTCCTCGGGGTCTTCCACCATACTCCCGGGCACGTCCGGGAGGCCCTGCAGCTCCTGGCGGAACGGCGCCTGGCCCTCGAGCCCCTTCTCAGCCACGAGATGTCACTCAAAGACCTGGAGGCGGCCCTCACCGCGATGGAGCGGGGGGAGGCGCTGAAGGTCGTTATCATTCCCTGATTTCCCGGGCCCTGCTCCCTATGGAGCTGCGGCCCTTGCCCACCCACCAGGACGGGGCCGGCCACCGGAGCCACGGCCGGCCCCTCCCGAGCATCAAACCGGGTAGCCATCGAGAGGGGCGATCCCCAGGGGGGGAGGTTTCTCGCAAAAGCCCCGTCCCCGGGCTGGGCGACAGCTGACGTGACCCTTGCCGTCCGGGAGGCGGGCGGCGTGCGGACGGGGGAGGAAGGAGAGGGGAGCATGCGGAGCGTCGGGCGCATCGTCTTGCTGGCGGGGTTGGTGCTGGCGATGAGTGTGGCCGGGGGCTGGGGGGAGGAGGTCGTTCCGCCAGACGGCGCCGCGGCCATGGACGGGATCGCGGGGGTGGACGGCGCGGCGACGGAGGACGGCGCCGCCGGGGCCTGGGAGAAGGCGGGGCGGGGGCTCGGCAACCTGACGCTGGGGTTTCTCGTCGAGTGGCCGAAGACGGTGGTCCTGGAGACCGAGGAGCATGGACCGGCCTTCGGGCTCACCGTCGGCCTGATCAAGGGCATGGGCCTCGGGGTGGGCCGGACGCTGGTGGGGGTCTACGAGCTGGTCACATTCCCCCTGCCCAACGGCTCCGACTACGCGCCGGTCCTGGAGCCCGGGACCCCGTTCTCCGCGGAGCGGACCGAGCGGTTTCTCGACACGCCGATCCGCTAGTGCTGGTCCGACGAATTGCCCCTGGGATTGCCGCCGAGCCGCGGGTGGCGCCGGGCGCGGCCCCCGAGCGGCCGGGCCGAGTGGGACCCCCTCGGCCTCCTGCCGCAATGCAGCGCATTGGGGCAGGGGCTGAGCGGGTGACGAAGCCCGGCCGCGAGTGGGGCACGCCGGCGACAGGACCCGCGGCAGCACGGTCT
>Ga0184639_10001477_pt1 | contig 10178 bp, 6 predicted proteins | sample PLM31_170_b2_FD_133155 | JGI IMG/M metagenome (GOLD analysis project Ga0184639, IMG submission 133155) | Groundwater sediment microbial communities from an aquifer in East River, Colorado, USA - PLM3-1_170_b2 | ecosystem: Environmental > Terrestrial > Soil > Riparian zone | place: USA: East... | reverse complement strand
GGTCTTCGTGGTCGGCGCGGGCGTGGCCGGACTGACGGCCATCGCCACGGCGCGCAGGCTCGGCGCGATCGTCCAGGCCTACGACGTGCGCCCCGCGGCGCAGGAGGACATCGAGAGTCTCGGGGCCCGGGCCGTGCTGCTGCCACTGGACCCCGGCGACGCCGAGGACCGGAGCGGCTACGCGAAGGAGCTCGGCGAGGCCTTCTACCGCCGGCAGCAAGAGCTCATGGCCCACGTGGTCCCCGGCGTCGATGTCGTCGTATCCACCGCTCTCATCCCCGGGAAGAAGGCGCCGGTGCTGATCACCGCCGAAGCCGTCGAGCGGATGCAGCCGGGATCGGTGATCATCGACTGCGCGGCGGAGCGGGGCGGCAACTGCCAACTCACGAGGCCAAACCATGCGGTCGTAACCCAGAACCGCGTCACGGTCTTGGGCCCGACGAACCTCGCGTCGACGGTGCCGCACGAGGCGAGCCTCATGTACGCCAAGAACATGACGGCCTTCCTGCTCCACATCGTGAAGGACGGGAAGCTCCAGCTCGATCTCGATGACGAGATCGTGAAGGGCACGCTCGTCACGCGTGGCGGGGAGATCCTGCACAGGCGAGTGCTCGAGGCGCTGGCGGAGGTGGAGCATGACGCAGGAACAGCTTGAGGTCGGCCTCTACATCTTCGTGCTCGCCTCGTTCCTCGGGTTCGCTGTGGTCACCCGGATTCCCGGACTCCTCCACACCCCGCTGATGTCCCTGACGAACGCGATCTCGGCCATCTCGCTCGTCGGGTCGCTGATCCTCGCCGGCTCGGGTGAGGGAACGGTCGCGACCGTGCTCGGGGCCGTTGCCGTCTTCGCGTCGATGACCAACGTCGTGAGCGGCTTTCTCATCACCGACCGGATGCTGAAGATGTTCCACAGGCGGTCGGCGCCCAAGAAGCCGAGGCGGTCGCGGCAGCCGGAGGAGATGGCGCGGTGAGCAGCCTTGTGCTGGGCCTCGTTTACTTGGTCAGCGCGGCGTGCTTCGTCCTCGCCCTCAAGTGGCTGTCCCATCCGACGACGGCCCGTCGCGGGGTGAAGACCGGTGAGATCGGCATGCTGCTCGCGATCATCGCCACGCTCCTCAACCAACAGATCATCGAGTACCGGTGGATCCTGATCGCGCTCGTCCTCGGCTCCATCGTGGGCACCCCGCTCGGCCTCTTGGTCCCCATGACGGCGGTTCCTCAGCGGACGGCCCTGTCCCACTCGTTCGGCGCGCTGGCCGCCGGCTTGGTCGGCACCGCCGAGTTCTATCTCCAGAAGCCGGACCTGGGGGGCGTCACGATGACGGCCCTTGGCCTCGAGGTTCTTCTCGGGTACCTGACCTTCACCGGCTCGCTGATCGCCTTCGGGAAGCTTCAGGGGGTCGTCCGCGACCGGCCCTTCGTCTACAGGGGCCAGAACCTCCTGAACCTGTCGATCCTGGCGGCCGGCCTGGTGGTGGTCGGGCTCCTGGTTGCCGACCCCGGCCGGTCGACCCTCTTCCCGGTCCTGATCGCGGTGGCGCTCGTGTTCGGCGTCATGCTGGTGATCCGGATCGGGGGCGCCGACATGCCCACCGTGATCTCGCTGCTGAACAGCTACGCCGGCCTGTCGGCGTCGATGATGGGCTTCGTCCTCGGCAACGAGCTGCTGATCATCGCCGGCGCCCTCGATGGGTCCAGCGGTCTCCTGCTGTCGATCATCATGTGCCGGGCCATGAACCGGTCGTTCGCGAACGTCCTGTTCGGCGGCTTCGGGGCGAAAGGGACGTTGGGGCAGATCGAGGAGCGGGCGGTCCGGAGCACGAGCCCCGAGGAGACGGCGTTCCTGCTGGACGGGGCGCGGCTCGTCGTCGTGGTGCCGGGCTACGGTGCGGCTGCGGCCCAGGCTCAGCACAAGATCCGCGAGCTCTCCGACATTCTGATGGCGCGTGGCGTCGAGGTGAGGTTCGCGATCCATCCGGTGGCCGGCCGCATGCCGGGCCACATGAACGTCCTCCTGGCCGAGGCGAACGTTCCCTACGACCAGATGTTCGACCTCGAGGCCATCAATCCCGAGCTCCCGCAGGCGGATGTCGCGCTCGTGGTCGGCGCGAACGACGTGGTGAATCCGGTCGCACGTCACGACCAGCGCAGCCCGATCTACGGGATGCCGATCGTCGACGTTGACCAGGCGCGGTCCACCATCGTGGTCAAGCGGTCGATGCGCTCCGGATTCGCCGGGATCGACAACGAGCTGTTCTACCTGGACAAGACCCAGATGCTCTTCGGGGACGCCAAGCAGGTCATCGGCCAGGTCGTCGACGAGCTCTCGAAGCTGCCCGCGAAGGAGGTGGCTCCGGCATGACGAAACCCGAGACGCACGAGCGGACCAGAGACCACGCGTGGGTCCGGGCTGTGCGATCCGGGTCGCCCGGGCCGGTGCCGTACCGAGGGACCGAGCTGCTCGAGCACCCACTCCTTAACAAGGACACGGCGTTCACCGTCCAGGAACGGAACCTGTTCGGGTTGCACGGGCTCTTGCCCCCGCTCGTTACGATGATCGAGGAGCAGGTGGCGCTGGAGCTCGAGAAGATCCGCCGCAAGGACGATGACCTCGAGAAGTTCATCGGTCTGGCCGCGCTCCAGGACCGCAACGAAACCCTCTTCTACCGGGTCCTGATCGAGAACCTCGAAGAGCTCATGCCGATCGTATACACGCCGGTCGTCGGTCGGGCCTGCCAGGAATACAGCCACATCCTGCGCCGGCCCCGCGGTCTGTGGCTCACGCCCGACAACATCGACCGTATCCCGGAGCTGCTGTCGAACGCGCGCCACGAGGACGTCAGGCTGATCGTAGCCACCGACAACGAGCGGATCCTGGGGCTCGGCGATCAGGGCGCAGGCGGCATGGGCATCCCGGTGGGGAAGCTCGCGCTGTACACGGCCGGCGCCGGCATCTACCCAGCCCTCACGTTGCCCGTGTCACTCGATGTCGGGACCGACAACGAGACGCTCTTGAGCGACCCGTATTACGTGGGTTACCGTCAGGCGCGATCGCGTGGTCAGGAGTACGACGAGTTCATCGAGGCCTTCGTGGAGGGCGTGCTTCAGGTCTTCCCCCACGCGGTGCTTCAATGGGAGGACTTCAAGCAGCACAACGCCATCCGGCTGCTCGACCGCTACCGCCACCGGATAGCGAGCTTCAACGACGACATCCAGGGCACGGCGGCAGTGGTGATGGGCGGTATCCTCTCAGCCCTCCGGTTGCTGGCCGAGCCTCTCAGCGACCAGCGGCTGGTGTTCCTCGGCGCTGGTGCTGCGGGCATCGGCATCGCCCGTCTGATCCGGGCGGCGATGGTGCGCGAGGGGGTCCCGCAGCACGTCATCCGGCGAAGCATCACGCAGATCGACTCTCAGGGGCTGACATTCGAGGGGCGCGTGTCGCTCGATGACGACAAGCGGGAGTTCGCCTTGGGGTTCGACGAGTTGAGCCATTACGGCTTCGAGAGCGCCGAGGGGTACGATCTGGAGACGGTGGTTCGGCACGTGCGGCCGACGATCCTGATCGGCACCAGCGGGACGCCGGGGACGTTCTCCGAGGTGGCGATCCGGGAGATGGCCGCCCACGCGCGCATCCCGATCGTCCTGCCGCTATCGAACCCTACGTCGAAGACGGAGGCCCACCCCTCGGACATCCTGGAGTGGTCGCGCGGTCGTGCGATCGTGGCGACCGGCAGTCCCTTCGGCCCGGTCCGGCGCGGCGAACGAACCCATATGATCGGGCAGGCGAACAACGCGTTCTGCTTCCCCGGCATCGGGCTGGGGGCCGTCGTGGCAGAGGCGCGCGAGGTCACCGACGAGATGTTCCTGGTCGCGGCCAAGACCCTGGCCAACCAGGTCTCGGCCGACCGGCTCGAACAGGGAGCGGTGTACCCGAGGCAGTCGGAGCTGCGGCGGGTCTCGCGGGCGATCGCGGTCGCCGTGGTTCTCTGCGCGCGCGACTGTGGCGTCGGGCGGCACCTCCGGGACGACGAGATCGAGCAGGCCGTCGACGACGCGATGTGGCATCCGGACTACGTGCCGTACCAGCCGGTCGAATAGCCCCTTGGGCCACGGAGAGCCAAGTGGGAGCCTGTCGGCCCCTCGTGGCCGGCCGACCCGCGTATCAGCAAACTGCAACGCATGCGCCCTCCAAGGACGGGGGCAAGCCACCGCGTTAGGGGAAGACGAACCTAGGCCTTCGGCTCGCTCGACGCGATCCTCCAATCGTATGGGCTCGTGAAGTTGACCAGGGCGCGCATGTAGTTCGACCGCTCGAAGGCCACCGGGTCGGGGCACGCCGCCTGGCTCACGCTGCCCTTGGCCTGTTCCACCGATGCGTACTCGTGCTCGTCGAGCCAGGTTCGGATGCCGTCCACCACGGTCCCCACGTGCTCCGGGCCGTGCTTGAAGAGCGCCGACGCCATCATCGTCACGTCGGCCCCGGCCAGGATCAGCTTCATCGCGTCCTCCCACGTGTGCACGCCGGTGGTCGCGGCCAACGACGCGTCCACCCGCCCCCTCAGGATGGCGATCCACCGCAGCGGTAGACGGAGCTCCTCCGACGTGGACAGGTGCAGCGTGGGATCCACGCCGAGGGTCTCGAGGTCGATGTCGGGCTGGAGGAACCGATTGAAGAGCACGAGCCCGTCGGCCCCCGCCTCCACCAGCCGGCGCGCCATGTTCGCCATCGAGCTGAAGAACGGGCCGACCTTCACGGCCAGCGGGATCTCCACCGAGGACCGCACCGCCGCCACGAGGTCGATGTAGCGCTGCTCGACCTCTGCGGACGTGAGGTTCGGGTCGGCCGCCACGTAGTAGATGTTGAGCTCCAGGGCGTCGGCCCCGGCGTCGCGGATCAGCTTGGCGTGCCGGACCCACCCGCCCTTCGACGCTCCGTTGAGGCTCCCGATCACCGGGATCTCCAGCTCTTCCTTCGTCTGCTCGAGGTGCCGTAGGTAGGCGTCTGGGCCGATGTTGTAGTCCTCGAGCTCCGGCACGTAGGTGATGGCTTCGGGGAAGCTGTGGGCCCCGGCTTCCAGCATGCGGTCGATCTCGATCTCCTCGTGCTCGATCTGCTCCTCGAACAGCGACTGCATGACCACCGCGGCGGCCCCCGCGTCCTGGAGCCGCTTCAGCGTGTCGATGCGCGAGGAGAGCGTCGAGGCGGAGGGCACCACGGGGTTCGCCAGCTCCAGCCCCAGGTAGCGCGTTCTCAGGTCGGCCATGCCTCAACCTCCTCCTCCTCGGCGGGCGATCCGCGCCCGTGTTCGTCGTGTTCCTCCAGCCGGCCGGGGGCGTGTCGTTCGACCCCGGCGAGCTGCTGGTACAACCTCCAGCGCTCCTCTGCGTCGGCCTGGGCCAACTTCTGAAGCTCCGCGTGCTCCTCCGGCCGCGACCGGGCCAGCATGGCGAACCTGGCCTCCTTGGTCTGGAACGCCTTGACGGGGATGGTGGGGGCCTTGCTGTCGAGGCGCAGGGGGTGCCGCCCGTCCACGATGTCGCGCGGGTCGTACCGGTAGAGCGGCCAGAACCCGGACTTCACGGCGTCGGCCTGGTGGCTCATCGAGGTGGACATGTCGATCCCGTGGGCGATGCACGTGCTGTAGGCGATGATCAACGAGGGTCCGCGCCATGCCTCCGCCTCGGCCAGGGCCTTGATGGTTTGGGCGTTGTCCGCTCCCAGGGCCACCTGCGCCACGTAGACGTTGCCGTAGGCGGCGGCGATCATCCCGAGATCCTTGCGCCCCACGGGCTTGCCGGCGGCGGCGAACTTCGCCACCGCCCCGCGGGGCGTGGCCTTGGACGCCTGTCCGCCGGTGTTGGAGTACACCTGCGTGTCCAGGACCAGGGCGTTCACGTCGCGCCCGGTGGCCAGGACGTGATCCAGCCCTCCGAACCCGATGTCGTAGGCCCACCCGTCTCCCCCCACGATCCACACGCTCTTGCGGACCAGGGCGTCGGCCACCGCCAGCAGGTTCCGGGCCTCGTCCGCCTGGACCGCCTCCAGGCGTCGCTTCAGCTCCGCCACCCGCTCGCGCTGGTCGTGGATGGCGGCCTCGTCCGTCTGCTCGTCCGAAAGGATGGCGTCGGCCAGATCCCGTCCCACCTCGGGCGCGAGCTTCTCCACAAGCTCGCGCGCGTACGCGGCCTGGTGGTCGACGGCTAGGCGCATCCCCAGCCCGAACTCCGCGTTGTCTTCGAACAGCGAGTTGGACCAGGCGGGCCCCCGACCGTCGCGGTCCTTGGTCCACGGCGTGGTGGGCAGGTTCCCTCCGTAGATCGACGAGCAGCCGGTGGCGTTCGCGACGAGGATCCGGTCCCCGAACATCTGTGACAGGAGTTTGAGGTACGGGGTCTCGCCGCACCCGGCGCAGGCGCCGGAGAACTCGAACAGCGGCTCCAGCATCTGCGAGCCCTTGATCGACGCCACCTTGACGTCGCGCTTGTCGGGCGGCGGGATCGTGAGGAAGAACTCGAAATTGGCCCGCTCCTGCTCGAGATGCTCGAGCTTGGGCTCCATGTCGATGGCCTTGTGCTTGACCTCCTCCTTGCTCTTGGCCGGGCAGACGTCCACGCACACACCGCATCCGGTGCAGTCGTCCGGGGCCACCTGGATCGTCATCCACAGGCCCGGGTTCTCCCGGTCCCGCCACTCCTTGTGCTGGAACGACTCCGGCGCGTGGTCGGCCGCGATGGGCTCGTAGACATTCATCAGGATGGCCGCGTGCGGGCAGACCAGCGCGCACTTGGCGCAGTCGATGCAGATGCTCGGGTCCCAGATAGGGATCTCGTGGGCGATCGACCGCTTCTCCCATCTCGCGGTGCCGGTGGGGAACGTGCCGTCCACCGGAAGCGCCGAGACCGGGAGGAGGTCGCCCTTTCCGGCGATCATCATGGCCGTGACCCGCTGCACGAAGTCGGGGGCCTCGGGGGGTACCGGCGGGAGCCGGTGGAGGTCGCCCGTGACCTCGGCCGGGACCTTCACCTCGTTCAGGCTCTCCAGCGCCTTGTCCACGGCCGCATAGTTCATCTCCAACACGGCCTGGCCCCGCTTGCCGTAGCTCTTCTCGATGGACCGCTTGATCCGGGCGATGGCCTCCCGCTGCTCGAGCACCCCGGCCAGGGCGAAGAAGCAGGTTTGAAGGACGGTGTTGATGCGGGCTCCCAGGCCCACCTCGTTCGCCACCTTCTGGGCGTCCACCACGTGGAACTTCAGGCCCTTCTCGATGACCTGCCGCTGCGTCTCGACGGGGAGCTTCTCCCACACCTCGTCGGGCCCGTACGGGCTGTTCAGCAGGAACGTTGCGCCCGGCTCGGCCACCTCCAGCACGTCCATCCGCTCCAGGAAGTGGAACTGGTGGCAGGCCACGAAGTTAGCGCGGTTCACCAGGTACGTGGAGCGGATGGGCCGCGGCCCGAACCGCAGGTGCGACACGGTCATCGACCCGGCCTTCTTCGAGTCGTACACGAAGTAGCCCTGGGCGTACAGGTCGGTCCCCTCGCCGATGATCTTCACCGAGCTCTTGTTGGCGGACACCGTGCCGTCGGCGCCCAGGCCGAAGAACACTCCGCGCACGACGTCGTCGGCCTCGGTGGAGAACGACCAGTCCACTTCCAGGCTGGTGTGGCTCACGTCGTCGTAGATGCCCACCGTGAAGTGGTTCTTGGGCTCAGGCTTGGCCAGCTCGTCGAACACGGCCTTGGCCATGGGCGGGTCGAACTCCTTGGACGACAGGCCGTACCGGCCACCGATCACCGTGGGCATGGCCGGGAGCCGGCCGGCGGCGGCCTCCTCGGCCAGGGCCGTCACCACGTCCTGGTACAGAGGCTCGCCGGGAGCGCCGGGCTCCTTGGTCCGGTCCAGAACCGCCACGGCCTTCACCGTCCGCGGCAGAGCGGCGGCGAAGGCCTGCGACCAGAACGGCCGGAACAGGCGGACCTCAAGGATCCCGACCTTCTCGCCGGCTGCCGTCAGGGTCTCGACGGTCTCCTGGACCGCCCCGACTCCCGAGCCCATCAGCACGACCACCCGCTCGGCCTCCGGGTTGCCCGTGTAGTCGAACAGGTGGTAGCTCCGGCCGGTGGCCTCGGCGAACCGGTCCATGGTCCACTGCACGACCTGGGGCGTGATGGCGTAGAAGGGGTTGGCCGCCTCGCGGGCCTGGAAGAACACGTCGGGGTTCTGGGCCGAGCCCCGGAGGACCGGGTGGTCGGGGGACAGGGCCCGCTCACGGTGGGCCCGGACCAGGTGGTCGTCGATCATGGCCCGCAGCACGTCGTCGTCCACGGCCTCGATCACGTTCACCTCGTGCGACGTGCGGAACCCGTCGAAGAAGTGGAGGAACGGCAGCCGGGCCTCCAGCGTGGAAGCGTGGGCGACAAGCGCCAGGTCCTGCGCGGCCTGGACGGACGACGAGGCCAGCATGGCCCACCCGGTGGACCGGGCCGCCATCACGTCGCTGTGGTCGCCGAAGATCGACAGCGCGTGCGTCGCGATGGTCCGGGCCGCCACGTGGAACACCGTGGAGGTCAGCTCCCCGGCGATCTTGAACATGTTGGGGATCATCAGCAGGAGTCCCTGGGAGGCGGTGAACGTCGTGCACAGGGACCCCGCCTGGAGGGCGCCGTGCAGGGCGCCGGCCGCACCACCCTCGCTTTGCATCTCCACGACCTCGGGGACGACGCCCCAGAGGTTGGGCTTGCCCGCCGCTGACCACTCGTCGGCCAGCTCGCCCATCGGCGACGACGGGGTGATCGGGTAGATCGCGATGAACTCGCTCGCCTTGTGGGCGATCCTGGCGGCAGCCTCGTTGCCGTCGACCGCGATCAGCTCGCTCTTCCCGTTCATCCCGTTCACCGTCCCCCTACTGACGAGAGGGCGGGGGCGCCGCGCCCGCGCGCCCCCGCCCTCTCGTCAGGCCGTTCGCGTCGCTACTTCAGGATGGGGTACCGCTTCACGAGCGGGACCTTCTCCCAGTACTGGCCGAGCCCAAGGTACCGGCCGGCGCTCACGTAGGCGATCCCCGCCAGGACGATCACGTAGACGACGTGCTCCTCGACGAATGGGTTGAACTCGGGCCAGATCGCCGTGGCCGTGTAGAAGATGGCCATCCAGACGATCCCGCCGATCGCCGCCAGGCGGATCCCGATCCCGAAGATCAGGGCCAGCCCTATCAGCAGCATCGACAGCATGTAGACCCACTCCACCCAGACCTGGCCGGCGAGCCCGTCGTACAGGCCCTTGAACGGGCCCCTCAGCGCGAACTGGAGGACGCCGTCGGTCGGGGACCCGCCGTTCACCCACGCGGCCGGGCCGACGAAGTCGATCGCCCCCGACTCGGGGTTCCTCCCGGTCGCGAACCCCAGCGCGAAGGCCTTGTCGAGGAAGGCCCACAGGAAGATCCAGCCGATCGCGAGGCGCGCCAGCCCCCAGACGACCGCGCCCTTCACGCGCTCCACGGGCTCGGCGATCACCCCCCCGTTCGGCTTGGTGACCGTGGCCTCCGGAACGAACGTCTTGACATCCATCGCATCCCCCTTTCCCGTCTGAGACAGCATGGAACGGGAGCGTCGGCGGGACTTCGGCCGGATGGCCCGGTTCGAGCTGGGACCTTTCGGGACCGGCCGGGGACCTTCGGCCCGGGCCGGGTGCCTAGGCCTGGGTCCCGGGGGTGGTGGTGTGCCTGGCCAGGTAGGCGGCGGCCTCGGCCCGGCGGGCCACCTCGAGCTTGGACAGGATGCTCGAGACGTAGTTCTTCACGGTCTTCTCGGCCAGGTGGAGTTCGTCGCCGATCTCCCTGTTGGTCTTGCCGTCGGCGACCAGGGACACGATCCGCTCTTCCTGGGGCGATAGCCGGGCGAGCTTCTCGTCCTTGAGCAGGTGCTTGCCCTTGCGCAGGCGCTCCAAGATGGCGCCGGTGACGGCGGGGTCGAGGAGGCTCTCGCCCTTGCCCACGGTTCGGATGGCCCGGACCAGCTCGCCCCCCTTCACCTCCTTGAGGACGTAGCCGGAGGCTCCGGCCATGATCGAGGCGAACAGAGCCTCGTCGTCGGCGAAGGACGTGAGCATGATCACCGCCGTCTTGGGGTGGCGGGCCCGGATCTCCCGGGTGGCCTCGATCCCGCTCCCGTCGGCCAGG
>Ga0184639_10001476_pt1 | contig 10182 bp, 5 predicted proteins | sample PLM31_170_b2_FD_133155 | JGI IMG/M metagenome (GOLD analysis project Ga0184639, IMG submission 133155) | Groundwater sediment microbial communities from an aquifer in East River, Colorado, USA - PLM3-1_170_b2 | ecosystem: Environmental > Terrestrial > Soil > Riparian zone | place: USA: East... | reverse complement strand
GTGTTCTCAGGGGGCGGCTAGACTTTTCTCGCGTCTTGTCGTAAAAGGGTCTCCGGTAAGCAACAGACGCCTCTCGGCAAGAGAAATTGATTCGGCGCTGAGGAGGGAAAACTAAAGTGCTAATTTCCCGCTTTCTGGTCATTACATCAGCGGTCGCAGCCGTTGTGTTGCTCACCGCCGCCGCGCAATCCGCTTCGTCCCCAACCTTATATAAGGCCATCGACCTCGGTACATTCGACCAGAACTTGGGAGAAATCGCCCGCGGCCTCAACTCTGCGGGTGAGGTGATCGGCGGGTCGGCAAGCTCGGGCTCCGGGCCGCGCGCTTTTCTCCTGACCAATCGCAAATTCGAAAACCTCAGGGGACTGCCCGGCACCGATCGCAGCATAGCCCACGCCACGAACGATGTGGGCACGGTCATCGGATCTTCGAATACCGGCACAGCGCTCAGGGCCTTCATTTGGACTAGAAGCGGCCGCGCCCGCGACCTAGGCACGCTTCCCGGTGACAGCGGCAGCCAGGCCTTTGCGATCAACAAACACAATGAAATAGTAGGCTATTCAAGCGGCGCGCGCGGCATCGAGGCCGTCCTGTGGGCCAATGGTAAAATCCACGGACTCGGGAAATTACGGGAAGACGATTATAGTCGGGCATTCGCCATCAATGAATTGGGGGAAGCTGTCGGCAGCTCGGGAACCGCCGATCGAAGCAGCGCATTTCTCTGGACACGCCAACGCGGAATGCAAAATCTCGGCGCGTTGCCCGGCGACACCCATGCCGTGGCCCTTGGTATTAACAGACATACCGAAGTAATCGGCTATTCGTCCGGTCCGGGCGGGACTCGCGCGTTTCTCTGGACGCAGAGCGGCGGGATGCAAGATCTCGGCGCGCTCCCCGGCGATAGTTACATCCGGGCGCTTTCCATTAACGATCATGGCGACGTGGTCGGGTTTTCGGGGGATCGCGCGGTTATATGGAAACGCAATCGCGGCGTCGAGGACATTAACTCGTTGATCCCACCAGGCTCTGGTTTCGTATTATCACAAGGGGTTGCGATCAATGATGCCGGGACGATCTTAGCAACTGGTCGCGATGATGACGGTCACGGAGATGGACATGGCGACCATGAGGTTCCGGCGCGTATTTTTCTCCTGAAGCCGGTACCTTAAGAAATGTTACAGCGCGAGATCTTCTGCGAAGTTTTGCTATCGCCTCGGCCTAAAACGGCCCTTGTTTCCGGGAATCCCATGTCTACAATCTTTCGAGTTTTATTTTTAGCTTTTGCCGTTCTCTGTCTCGGCGTTTCAGCCGACGCGGCGACTGCGCCGGATCCGTCGGTCGTGGGTCGGTGGTCTTCCGTCCCGAATTTGCCCTTCTACCCTATACACGTGAACGTGCTTCCTACAGGTGGGGTGATGATTTGGCCGGGCAATGGGGTTTCCGGTAACGACCCGCGGCTCTGGGAGCCGGCCACCAACGCGGTCACGCTTTTGGCAATGCCGGGCTATGATCCCTTCTGTTCCGGCCACTCATTCCTAGAAGACGGTCGGCTATTTGTGGCGGGCGGGCACATCGCCACCTATGTCGGGCTGCCGAACGCAAGCATCTATAATCCGTTCACCGATACGTGGACTGCTGTGCCTGACATGAACGCCGGGCGTTGGTATCCCACGAATACCACATTGCCGAACGGCGACGTATTGGTAATCGCGGGGAGCATTGATAACACCGTCGGCATGAATCCGTTGCCGCAAGTTTTCCAGATGCAGACCGGCACCTGGCGCAACCTGACGAACGCGCAACTGACCCTGGATATGTATCCGCGGATGCACCTGGCACCTAACGGCATGGTGTTTAACTCCAGCCCAAGCACCATCACACGATATCTGGACACCTCCGGGACTGGAGCTTGGACGCAAGTGGCCAATCAGAGTTACTACCGGGAGTCCGGGTCGTCGGTGTTGTACGACAACGGGAAAATTTTGATCATAGGCGGTGGAGATCCGCCCACCAACACAGCCGAGGTCATCGATCTGAACTCCGCGTCTCCTGCCTGGCGATCCGTGGCTCCGATGGCCTTCGCTCGGCGACACCTGAACGCCACGCTCCTGCCGGACGGTAAAGTGCTTGCGACGGGAGGCACCAGCGGACCGGGGTTTGATAACGCTACGACACCGGTCTATGGCGCCGAGATGTGGGATCCGGTGACTGAAACATGGTCAACGACGGCCAGCGCGACGGTTCCACGGCTGTATCATTCGGCTGCCGCTTTGCTCCCTGACGGACGCGTTCTCAGCACCGGAGGGAACAACCATCTCGAGGCGGAGGTCTACGAGCCGCCCTACCTATTCAAGGGTTCTCGACCCACGATCAGTTCGGTTCCCGCAAGCGTTATCTACGGGGACATTTTTTTTGTACAGACACCGGACGCCGCTAACATCACACAGGTGACCTTCCTCCGGCTCTCCTCGGTAACGCACTCGTTCAATATGGACCAGCGGATCAGCCGTTTAAGCTTCTCCCAAGCGACAGGGGGCCTGAACGTTGTAGCGCCGTCCAGCGCGAACCTCGTTCCTCCGGGCTATTACCTTCTCTTTATTCTGAATGGCGCCGAGGCGCCATCGGTCGGGCGGATGGTTCGAATCGATACTGCATCAAATACGCTGGCGCCTGTCCCTACGCTCGCTTCGCTGTCGCCCAACAGCGTCTTTGCGGGGGGAGCGCTCTTCACACTTACGGTCAACGGAAGCAATTTTGTTGTTGACTCGGAGGTGCGGTGGAACGGGGTAGCGCGAACGACGACCTTTGTAAGCGGCGCGCAGCTAACCGCCATCATCCCTGCCGGTGATATCGCGGTGGCAGGCACAGCTTCGGTGACGGTGACGAATCCGGCGCCGGGAGGGGGCACTTCCAACGCGCTCCCCTTCACGGTTAAGCCGGCTGTTGCCGGACTGATAGCGGCTCACGGTTTCGAAGAGGGCAGCGGCACCAGCGCCGCCGATTCTTCGGGCAACAACCATACCGGCACGCTCGTCAATGGACCGACCTGGACCACAGGAGTATATGGCAGCGCCGTTTCATTCGACGGCGTGGACGATTATGTGTTGATCGCAAACCCTGGTTCATTTGATTTCGGGACGGCTGATTTTACAATGATGGCTTGGGTAAAACGCAAAGTGACCGGGAGCAGTCATATTATTTTATCTAAAACCGCTGATACTGCATGGGAAAATGGGGGAAAAAGATTTTATATCGATTCTGGGGGTCCTTTAGCTTTTGATGCTTGGGGCGTAGCTCATTTTCTTTCAAATAAAACGATCAACGATCTTAATTGGCATCATCTTGCAGTAACCTTTGTTGATTCCTCCAACGTCATGTCGCTTTACATTGACGGCGTGCTGGATAAATCAGGCACACTCAACCTGGGGCCGGACGTAGGCGGCCATGTTATAAAAATCGGCCGGTTTCCCGACGGTGAGTTTTTAAACGGTAACATCGACGAAGTCCGGATCTACAGCCGAGCGTTGGGTCAGGCCGAAATCCAGAACAACATGAACACGCCCATCGGTGGTGCAGGGCCCGACACGACTCCGCCAGACACGAGTATTACGTCCGCTCCAAGCAATCCGAGTAACAGCAGCAGCGCCAGCTTCAGTTTTACCTCCACAGAGGCAGGCGGCAGTTTTCAGTGCCGGTTGTTCGATGTGGGCGGCCTTGACACGAGCACTTTTGCAGCCTGCACGAGTCCTCGGAGCTACACGGGGCTTGGTAACGGCAGCCACACTTTCCAGGTCCGGGCTATCGATCTGACCGGTAACGTTGACCCGACACCGGCAAGCTACACCTGGACCGTAGATATCACGTCGCCCACTGTAAATATTACGTCCCCGACAACGACCCCGACCTACAACACGACCATCAGCCCGATAGCTCTTGGCGGCACCGCCGCCGACAACAATGCGGTGACGCAAGTAACGTGGTCCAATGATCGGGGCGGTAGCGGAACGGCCTCGGGAACCGCGAGCTGGACGGCTAGCGGGATTGTCCTCCTAAGCGGGACCAACGTTCTCACCGTAACCGCCCGCGATGCCGCCGGAAACATCGGGACCGGCACGCTAACGGTCACTTATACGCCCCCGCCCCCGCCCCCCGACACCACTCCGCCGGACACAACCATCACGGCCGCGCCGAGCAATCCGAGCAGCAGCAGCAGCCCCAGCTTCAGTTTTACCTCGACCGAGGCGGGAAGTTTTGAGTGTCAGTTGGACGGGAGCGGTTTTGCGGCGTGCGCGAGTCCAGGGGGCTACAGCAATCTTGCGAACGGCAGCCACACGTTCCAGGTGCGGGCTATCGATCTGGCCGGTAACGTCGATCCGACACCGGCGAGCTATGCGTGGACTATTGATACAACAGTGGTCGCAGTAGGACTCGTGGCCGCCTATGGCTTCGATGAGGGCAGCGGCACCAGCGCCGCCGATTCTTCGGGCAACAACCATACCGGCACGCTCGTCAATGGGCCGACCTGGACCACCGGAAAATATGGCAGCGCCCTTTCATTCGACGGCATCAACGATTACGTCAACGTGCCCTCCTTTAATAGTTCTATATATACCGAGAGCCTCTGGTTTAATGCCCCAACTCAAATAAATGGGAATACTGCGAAATCTATTCTGACGGCTTTTGACGACAATGGCGCCAATATATGTTTCGGCGATTGCACGTCGTTATTCAGCGGAGAGGTTTTTACCATTCAGAAAGATCCCGGGGGGCTGCGCACTATTGTCTCGGGGATTGTGATCAATCCGGGCTGGCACCACCTGGCTGTGGCATTCGATAGTTCGCTCAACCGCTACCGAATTTATTTGGACGGCGTCGAGCAATCGGTAGTCGCGGCGGGGAACGGGCATGCCGGTCTTGTAACTTCGACATTTCTCGAGATCGGCACGTGGGCGATCGATCATGATCCCACATCCTTTTTCAAGGGTTCAATCGACGAAATCCGGGTTTACACTCGCGCCCTCACCCAGGCCGAAATCCAGAGCATCATATATTCACCTATCGGTGGCGCAGGGTCCGGCCCCACTCCACCGGACACGAGCATTACGTCCGCTCCAAGCAATCCGAGCAAAATTAGCAGCGCCAGTTTCAGCTTTACCTCCCCCGATGCAGGCAGCACGTTCCAATGCAGTTTGGATGGAGCCGGCTTTGTAGGCTGCGCGAGTCCCCAGAGCTACAGCAATCTGGCGACCGGCAGCCACACTTTTCAAGTCCGGGCTATCGATTTAGCCGGTAATTTCGACCCGACTCCCGCGAGCTACACCTGGACCTATACGCCCGTGACTCGCTTTCCTGACGGCACGACCATTGAAACCGGAACCCTCGGGAGCGGCGCCGCCGCGAGTCTAAACGCGGATGATAACAACTACTACCAGGTCAACTCCACCACGTCGGGCACGCGCACGACTTCCTGGTACGGCATCTTCAACAGCGTGGCGAAAAATCTCAGCAACCTGAAGATCAGCTACAAGGGCAAGAACTCTGCAAGTTGCACGCAGACCGTCGCCATATGGCGCTGGACGGATAATACCTGGCAGCAGCTCGACTCGCGTGCAGTGAGCACGAGTGAGATCAACATCGCCAACCTAGTCCCGCCCGGGACGCTCAGCGATTACGTGAGCGGCGCGACCGCCAGCGGCGACCTCAGAGTGCAAGTTCGTTGCACTCGGACGGGCAATTTTACCGCGAGCGGCGACTTGATGAAAATCGACTACGATACCCCGTAAGCCGGTTCGTAGTACAAAAACCCTTCAAATTTTTTCACGCTCAATTTCACCGGCGTCTTGAGCCGGCAAGGCTCAAGTTCGTCGCAGTATTTCACCATCTTTAGCTTAGTAGCTTAGGAGAGAGGAGTATCGTTATGAAAAAAATTCTCGTGACCGGCGCCGGGGGATTTATTGGGCATCACCTAGTGTCCTATCTCAAGAAGGAGGGACATTGGGTGCGGGGCGTAGACATCAAATTTCCCGAATACGGGCCAACGAGCGCCGATGAATTTTTGCCTCTGGATCTGCGCCGGTGGGAACATTGCTTGCAGGCCACCCGGGATGTGGACGAAGTCTACGCTCTGGCGGCCGATATGGGCGGCATGGGATTTATTTCGGCCAACCACGCCAGGATCTTGCATAACAACGCCCTCATCAACTTTCATACGCTCGAGGCCGCGCGCGCCAACGCCGTGAAGCGCTATCTCTATACGTCCTCGGCCTGCATTTATCCGGAATACAAACAGATGGAGACCGAGGTGACTCCGCTCAAGGAAGAGGATGCGTACCCTGCCGCTCCGCAGGACGCGTATGGATGGGAGAAACTGATCGCCGAGCGGCTGTGCATGCACTACCGCGAGGATTACGGCATCCAGACGCGCATCGTGCGCTTTCATAATATCTTTGGTCCTCTAGGTACCTGGGATGGAGGACGGGAAAAGGCCCCGGCCGCGTTGTGTCGCAAGATAGCTGTGGCGAAGCTCACGGAGAATCCCGAGATAGAAATTTGGGGAGACGGCGAGCAGACCCGCTCTTTTTGCTATATCGACGATTGCGTGAAAGGTATTTATAAGCTCATGCAATCTGACTATCCGGAACCTCTGAATCTCGGGCAAGATCGCTTGGTGAGCATCGATCAGCTCGCAGATATAATCGCGAAGATCGCCGGGCTTCGTATTGTTAAAAGGCACGTGCCGGGTCCTCAGGGGGTGCGCGGGCGGAATTCAGATAACACTCGTTTACGGGAGGTGTTGGGTTGGGAGCCTGAGATCTCGCTGGAGGAAGGTCTCGCGCGCACGTACGCCTGGATCGAGAAACAGGTGCCCGCCCGGACGACCGAAAGTAAGCAGAAGCGCGAGACTAGTAGGATTGCTCAAATAAAACCCAGCCAGTTACTGTAGCCGTCGGGCGATCGCGCCAGCGGCCGGCCCGGACGCGGTATCCGAGCGAGTTAAACCAAAAATCCCAATGAAACTTTTGATTGTTTCAGCTGCGTTTCCACCATTCCGCACAGGGGAATCCGACCATATGTTCCACTTGTCGAGACATCTCGCCAAGCGTGGAGTTGAAGTCCATGTGCTTACGACGAAGGGCAACGAAGCATCCGGCGATCCTTCAATCAAAGTCCATCCCATCATGCGGAACTGGTCGTGGTTGGAACTGCCCGTCCTCGCGATGTTTCTCAAGCGTTGCCGGTCCGACGGGATCATGCTCAAGTATACGGAGCACCTTTATAATGGCCACCCCATGATAACTTTTGCGCCGACTCTTTCGAAGGCTTTGCTGCCTCATACGCCTTTTGTCACGCAGTTTGGAATTCCCGATGGTTCCGTTCCGCATGAAAAGTCTCTCCTTGTCCGTGGAGTGCGGAAAGCTGTTGTGCGAATCGTTGGCGAGGAGAATGTAGGCTGGGGCCTCGGGACTCTCTTGCGTGACAGCGATCATATTATCGTCTTGGCCGAGCTTCATCGAGAAGAATTAATTGGACATTTCGTGGGCGTGGAGCGGAAGAGCACATTGATTCCGCCTCCCCCTATCATGTACATCTCTACAGAACGCAATGGCGCATCGCGCCGACGCGGACGGGAACTCCTTCGTCTAGGATCCGAAGATTTTATTCTGGCTTATTTCGGCTATATGTACCCCAGCAAGGGCGTCGAAACGTTGCTGCGAGCCTTTCAGTTGGCGAGGCGGAACCGGAGTAACCTTCGGCTAATCCTGATAGGAGGCCTCACGATTGAAAAACGGCCGTCTCCGTACTCCCGGGAAATGTTCGAGCTTTCCCAACAACTTGGCATCGAGACCGACGTGATTTGGACCGGGGAGTACCGGTCGGATAGCGATGAAGCGTCGCTTTACCTTCGCGCTTCAGATGCGTGCGTGCTCCCCTTCGATCAAGGGATAGCTCTCCATAGAAGTTCATTTGCGGGCGCGGCTGCACATGGGCTTCCGATCATCACGACCAAGGGAAAAAGTTTGGAATCTCCTTTTGTGGATGGAAAGAACGTTTTGCTTTGTGAACCAAAGGATCCAGAGGGATTGGCGGCTGCTATAGAATCTGTCATTCGCTTCCCTGAGCTCCGGCAGCGGCTGAGCGAAGGCGCAATCGAACTGGTGGAGGAGTGGTTTTCCTGGGAAAAGGCCGTAGATCGAACGCTCGAGGTTTTCAAATTAAACGGCGTTGAATTGGGAGCGTGATGTGGGCCGCACCGGGTCGTTAGCAAGTCGCCTCTCGTTAATGAAGTCTACGCAGCGTCAGAGCGACGGCCAGACGTGGACTGAAGTGATTTAGAGAAGATTATGCCAAGGGTTTCGGTCATCATCCCCACTTTTAACAGCGCGCCGTTTCTCGGTCGCTCGATCGGCAGCGCGCTGGCCCAATCCTACACCGACTTCGAAGTCGTTGTCGTGGATGACGGTTCCACAGATGACACCGGAGAGGTAGTGGCGCAATTCGGCGGCAGGGTGCGTTATTTTTATCAGCCGAACGCCGGGCCGGCAGCCGCGCGTAATCTCGCGCTGTCCATAGCCAGCGGAGAGTTGATCGCTTATCTGGATGCCGACGATATGTGGTATCCGCATAAGCTGGAGCGGCAAGTGATGTTCATGGACGCGCATCGCGAGTGCGCCTTAGTCCATAGCGACATTGCAGTCATTGACGAGTCTGATCGGGTCACCCACCTGCGATTCAATCGAGAAACCATGAGGGATGTCCCTAAAGGAAGCTGCGTGAGAGATCTGCTCCGAGATTCCCACGTCCAGACCCTGACAGTGGTTGAGCGCCGTGATTGTTTGGAGAAGGTCGGCGGATTTGACGAAAGGCTTAAAACGAATGAGGACTACTTTCATTGGATTCTGGCGGCGATGAGCGGAATGGTCTTCGGCTACATCGACGAGCCTCTAGCGATGTATCGGTGGCGGGACGGGAGCCTCAGCAGCAGCCGGAGACAAATGTCGGAAGATCTCGTGGCAATGTTAGAATTTCTGCTGGGTGAAAAGTTACTTGTCGATCGTTACGGCAGGGAGGCGGCCGACATCGTTCTGGACAGGCTCTATGCTCTACGCCGCGAACTGGCGTATCTCGACCGCCTCGAGGGTCGGACAAGCGATGCCAGACGGTGTGTCATAAACCTGATTCGGGCGCGGCCCCTGCGCGCCGAGCTATACATTGATCTCTTAAAAGCTTGCGTGCCTTCCGCCTTGGCGACCAGGTTGCGGACACTGAAGGAGCAATGGGGATAAGCCAGGGCGCATCTGGGGACATTCGCCGGCATCGGGAGCTGGCTCTAACCGTGCATTCCGCGTGAACATTCTTATCGTCACTCCCTATTTTCGTCCGCAGACCGGCGGGGTCGCGACGGCACGGACTCGTAGTCGGGCCAAGTCGAATGCGGTGGAACACCGGAAATCGTCCTGGAGCAAGACAGCGCCCGCGCGTAGGCGTTCTTGATCATGCCTCGCCCGCCGTCGGCGGCGGCCAGCTCGTGGCGTGCCGGATCGCGCGGGTGCTTTCGGATCGTTGCGACGTGGACCTCATCCACAGCGCCGAACACCGCAGCCTCGCCGAGCTCGCCGCCGCGTTTTCGTTAGACCTGAGCAAAGTCACGGAACGACGCATCGCGGGACTCCAGGAAAGCTTCAACGTTCTCGCGCTGCGCTCGATGTTCGAGGAATACCGCTCGATCGGCAAAGTCTTGACCGCGCCCTACGACCTCTTTATCTATTGCGGCCATGGTATGCCGCCGTGGTGCTTCGCCGAGCAGGGCATCGTCTATTGCCATTTTCCTTTCGACTCGTCGCCGCTCAAGACGTTGAAGATAAATGGTCAGTGGGCACAGCAGAATCCGATCAGCGGCTTGATTAAGACAGAAGCATATCGGTGGCTATGGCATCTTCGGATGCGAGGATATCAGCATATATTCGCCAACTCGATGTTTACGGCGGGCTGGATTGAGCGCCGGTGGGGAATGTCCGCGGAGGTTTTATACCCTCCGGTTGATCTTGAGGCTCCTGCAACGACCAAGCAGAACTTGATTTTGTCTGTGGGGCGATTCTCCGGCAACCGGGGAGACAAGAATCAGCTCGAGCAGGTAAGAGCTTTCCGCGAATTTCTAAATGGGGTCCGGGAGTCGTGGCGGCT
>Ga0184639_10001475_pt1 | contig 10186 bp, 8 predicted proteins | sample PLM31_170_b2_FD_133155 | JGI IMG/M metagenome (GOLD analysis project Ga0184639, IMG submission 133155) | Groundwater sediment microbial communities from an aquifer in East River, Colorado, USA - PLM3-1_170_b2 | ecosystem: Environmental > Terrestrial > Soil > Riparian zone | place: USA: East... | reverse complement strand
GTAGCGGTGGGGCGGGAGACCACTCCACCGACTTCACCTGGGCGGCATTTGTGTGATACAGTAGAGTTCACTTTCGATCAAACTTCAGCCACAAGTATTTATACGGCTTCAGCCTGAGCGCGCAAGGCTCATCGGTCACTGGGGGGAACGCGCGGCCCGACAGCAACTCTTGAACTCGCGCGCCCCGCCGTTGAGCAGTTTGTCGTCAACAAGCAGGATCCCGGAGCGTGGACGCACATCGGGTTCCGAGACGGGCTTATATACCGCGTTTTATATCGTCGGCGCTTCCGAAAAAGAATCGTCTGATGCGCTGGTTGAAGTTCAATGTTTCCAGCCCGGCTTCATAAGATTCCCGATGTTTGCGCATACTCTCGATGTGCTTCTCCATGATCGCACCCAATTCTTCCACAAGCTCTGGCCTGGCTCGAACGATCGGCTCGTATTGATGTTTGCCGATTTCATAAACGACAGCGCCCTCGATCGCTCTGACCGTCGCCGTTCGGGGTGCCCCGGTCAGCAAGGAGATTTCGCCGATCACGTCGCCTCTTTTCTTGATGTCCACCAGCTGGTCTGTGCCATCGGCTTGGCGGACCAGCACTTCAAGACGGCCTTCCCCAACCAGGAACAGGGAAGACCCTTCACGCCCTTGAATAATAATTCGCTCCATGGGGCCCAGGGAGATCGTGCGGGCCGTTCTGGCTAGCTGAAGGCGCTCGTCTTCGGATAGCATCTCGAAAATGGGGACCTCGGTCAGCAACGCATCGATCTGTTCCGTCGGGACCTGTAACTCCCCCGGCAGCTCGGCCTCAATGTCAATGTGACCGGAATAGCCGTCCCGGCGTTGCAGGCGCTCCAGCCGTGTCTTCTGGCCTCCCATATACGCCTGCAAGAGACTCACCATGATCGGTATACATTCGTTTCCTGTGTAGTCCATCAAGTGGCGCTGTTTGGCCCATTCGGCGACTTCGTTCATGGAGGCCCGGTACTGATTGCAGGCCGCGGCGAATAAGCCGTCTTGATCGCCGAACATGGCGCTGAATTGCTTGGGGACCCATTTCAGGCCAGGGAGATCCAGCTCGCCTTGTTGATGCCAGAGAATAACATCCTTAACCTGTGTGTTAAGATACGCTAGCTCTGGAAATGCCAGAGGCGTTTTGCGCAGCACGGCCCGCTCTGCATCCCGGAAGACGCGGTGCCAAGTCTCTTGCGCATTGTAGACGTTGGGTCCGGCCAACTCAATCGCGTGCTTTAGGTCCTGATGGTGGACGACGAGAAACGCCAGGATAGCCTTGCGCTTTTGGAGCAAATTGAGTGCTGAGACCGGGCCAGTATGCGGGGCGCCAAATTTGGGAAAAACGATGTCTTTCAGTTTCCAAACTTCGCGCCATCCCCTCGGATTGAGCCGTCGCCGGATTTCAGCGAAGAAAGCGCTGCTTTCAAAAGCCGCTCTTTCCGCCGGGGTGAGCAGATCGCCGACCTCTTCTTTGACGGCTTCAAAGATGCCGAGGCAGGTCAGAAACTCCAGGTACAGCCCGACCCGCATTAACCAGCGGGGATCAGTCAAATGGCGTTTTTTGTAGACGATATCCTCGATCAAGGCGCGTGTGTATAGGGCCGCCTTGTCCGAACCTATCAGCAGGATCGGAAACCAGGGATGGTAAGCATGGTCTAGGGTGTCTAAGCCGGCTTTCTTGGCCTGTCTCTCGGTGTCGGGTTTGATTAACCGGTCCATGATCCGCTGGTACAGAGAGCCCAATGGCCGGGTGTCGCAAATGTCAATCCAGGTATAGGCCGAGGCCACCGGCACTTGGCGACGGGTGACTCGCAGTTGCACTTGAAGCATTTGCGTAAACATATGGCCGAAGGTAAAGGGGTCGGCATCATCTGTAGCCGATGCTTGCAGTTGTTGGTCCAAGTCTTGCCAGCGCCAGGTGGTGCCCGGCAGGAAATCCTCGGATGGGGACAGCTTCACAACCAAGCGTCGCTCGTTTGCGTCTGCCAGGGAGATGGGACTCAATATCGGCTGGCTCGTTGCGGTTGTATCAAGAATCGCTGGCGTAACCGGGCGTTTGTTCCATCCGGGAATGGGGATCGTGGTTTGAGATGCGTCTGTTCCACAAAAGGACAGGGTGATATCAAGGGCTATCTCCTGCAACATCTCCGGGGTATAAGCGTCCAGCCCGCCAAGGGTGTACAGGATATAGGTCCAGTTTTCGTCCGCCAGGCCGGCTGGCAGAATCATACTGGAGTTGTCACTGGATCCCAGGCCCGGATGGGCTGCCTCGTCAGTGGGGCGACGCCCGGTAATGAAAGGCACAATGCGACAGGTAAGCGACTTGCCTTGATCGCTGGCACGCTGGGTTTCGTCGCAAATATCCCGAATCAGCTGTAGCTTGTGTTGGGTATCCAGACCTACCACGGGGGCATCCAGTAGCGTGTACAGTTGATTCAGAAACTCAGCTTCTCGCATTGTGAACGCTCCAATCAGATAGACAGACGTGTGGGGTCTCCAAGACCGTCAACGTGTGCGCCCAACGGCCAAGCTCAGCGGCAGCGGCGGCGCGAGTCCAACAAGATTGTGAACCCGAAACTCTGCGAGTCAAGTCGGCCCGTTGCCCCAGCGGCGCAGCCGCTATCCGGTGTAGCGACTGTCACGCGGATTGCTCCCTCGGCTTTGAGCGACCTTCCGCTTCCTCCCATGTGCGTGGAAGTGCATCTCCTCGGCTCTTCCATTGTGCATACTGAAACCGACGCTTCGTATCCGAACTCAACACTTCCATAGCTTCCGCATGTGGATTTTCCTTTTGAAATCGCCGCAACGATTCGATATCTTCCCAGACAGAGATCGTCGAGCCTTCCAATGGCCTGACGGTCGTACGCAGTCCAAACCCAACCCAGCCAGCGGACGCGAGCTCAGCGGCCCAGCAAAGCTATTCTCGATGGATTATCGCGCGCTGGCCGGGTCCGCTGCAGCGAGTTGTTAGCTGCGCCCTCGGCGATTACGAGCCCCTGCCACACTCCCAATATATGTGCTCGCACCCCGTTGTCGAACTATTCGGCGTACTGTGCGATGCCATTCCCAAAAGACCAGTTCTCTTTCTTGACTTCGACTAAATTGATAAATACGTCTTCCATCCGTATGCCGAGCTCTTGGTTTAGGCGCTGTGCCAGCGTCTTATAGAATGCCTTCTTTAATTCGACGGGGCGCCCCTCATTCAGCGTTATCTGAATGAAAACGACACTATCTGTGCGTGGAATGTTAAGATAGTCGGGGTCGTAGATCAGGCTGTTCTGGTCATGCTCAGTTATGACCTGGAAGTTATCCTTTGGCGGGACGTTAATCGTGTCCACCATTGTCCTGTAAACAACTTCAGCGACCTTCTTGCCAAAGCTGTCCGGTTTGCCTTTTATGAACGATATTCGCACTATCGGCATGTTGGCTTCTCCTCAACAATGACGCATCGTAAAGCGGTCCAACGGTCGCGTTCAGCCGCCCGCGTGGAGCGAAGCGGAACGCGAGTCGGCTGCAACGCGACCGTTGGGCCGCGTGGTTTCAAGGCATTGCTGCCAATACCCAGCCAGAGATGATGAGACCCGCAATCAACAAGAGAATGGCTTTGCCAACCAGGCTGAATGCTAACTCGCCGGCAAACCCCTCGCGACGCATCAACTGTCCCCACATCCAGATATCCACGGTCATCACAGTCGTGAATACAATTGCCCCTATCGCAAGGCTTGGCAACGTCAATCTCCCCGGCAGTTGTTTCGATTGATCTGCCAGCAACTGCACTATGGCAAACGCTCCGCCATTTACCCCAAAGAGCAACGTGTAGCGCTTCATTTTGCCTTCTACGTAGACCTCGAGTTTTTCCAGGATATCCTTATTGCTCATCTGACTGGCAGGTACAGGTTCGCGAGACTCCCAATACTTACTGGCTGCAACACTGGCGATGATCCCCACCACCACGCCAGTGGTTAAGCCTGCTATGGGACTCGCGGCCATTATGCCCGTGCCTGCCCCGAGGCCGAGGATCAGAAAGAAGAACAACACGTGTACTGCCGGATGATGGTACCACTGCTTACTCACCTTAAGGTCGTTGTATGGTTTCACGGAATCAGCCCTTCCAATCCGGTCTGAGCCACTTGTTACTGCAATCATGCTGAACAAACATTGGCCAAATGACGCGGCCCAACGTTGGTGCTCACCCGCTTGGCCGAAGCGCGAAGCGAAGCGGAGCGCGAAGGCCAAGTCGGGTGCAGCACCGTGTTGGGCGGCAAGAATCTTTCGTATTTTATCAATCCGCCAGGAAGCGAAGATACTCTTCTGCATTCTTTGCAAACAAAGATAAATGGCCTTCACCGGGATAGAACTGGATGTGACTGTTCGGAATGGCATCTGCCACATAGCGTCCCATCGCGGGCGGCGCGTTCCTATCTGCTTCACCATGCCACAACTGAACTTGCATCTTAATATCCTGGGGGCGGAATTCCCAAGGTGAGATCATCAAGAGTGTATCTCTCTGCGCACCGCGCGGCCCCTGACGCAAGGCTTCCTGAAGCATATTGAGAAACCCTTTCTGGATCTCCGGGCGGGCCACAATTTGGCGATCTGGTTCAGGGAGTGCGGCTGTGGCGTTGGCCACCACCTTAGCACCCGCGAACCTCACCATCATGCCCATCATGCGCAATATCAGGCGCGACAACCAGGGCTTATCGCGTGAGAGGTCCATAAAGCTACGACTATCCGCGTTGATATCGTCTGACAGCCCAGGTTGGTCAAACGGGCCAGACCCACTTATGATGCCGACCTTCGTGAGGCGCTCAGGGATGGCCAAGGCACAGGCGGCTGCATATGGGCCACCGCCAGAATACCCTAGGATAGCAAAGCGCTCCAGCCGGAGATGGTCGGCCAAGGCGACCACATCCTTAGGCCAGTCGATAATGCGTCGATTGACTTGAAAGTCGGATAGTCCCATACCTGGCCGATCTGGAACGATCACTCGAATATTGAGCGCCTGGGCTATCGCTTCGCTTCCAAACAGCAACCATTCGATCCGGGAACTGGGTGAGCCGTGAAAGTGAACGATAGGTTTGCCGTCTGGCTTGCCATACTCGTCATACCCCAAGACGCGTCCATCAGGTAACTTTATCTGCTGATTCAATCTGGGCACTGGTCTCTCCAATCATAGCCATTTTCAGGCAGGCGACACTGGTTAGCACCGAGGGAGCGTCTTGGTGGCTGCCGCCCAACTTGTTATTCGATGGAATATTCCTCACAATATCCTACGAGGATCATACGACCGTCATTGGATTAACTCGCCGCCGTCGGCGTCGTCTCCTCTTCCGCCGCGCGCATGCCCTCCACGGGCGTCGCGCAGTACGGGCACAGGTTCCACGGCAGATCCATCAGCTTGCCGCAGTGGGCGCAGGTCTTCTTCAGCTTGGTGTGGCAGTTGGGGCAGGCCAGCCAGTCCTCGTTCGCGTGGCGGCCACAGCCGGGGCACACGCGCTTGTCCTCGATCTCCTGCAGCAGCGCTTCCTCCTCCAGGCTTTGCTCGTAAGTCTCGGCCAGCGTGCGCGGCGGGCGCAGGATCAGGTACACCGCCAGGCCGGGCAGGCTGAGCACGGCCACCACCAGCGCGGCCAGAATCTGGGCGAACACGTCCCGGCTGCGCGCGCGCATGTCGCGGAACGTCCAGAGGATCAGGCTCAGCCACAACGCGCTCAGGAACGCGCCGAAGAACGCGACGATGACGAGGACGGTGTCGGTGAGGGAGTCGAGGTTGAGGGTCATAGTGGCGCGGATTATAAATCCAAAAACCCAAAATCCAAACTTCCAACTTCCAACCTCCAACCTCCAACCTCCAACCTCCAACCTCCAACTTCCAACTTCCAACCTCCAACCTCCAATCTCCAATCTCTAACAACCAGTCACCCCCATTTCCATTTTCCCCACTCCTGATATAGACTGTCTGCCCCGGAGGCTCGCATGGGAGAGGACACCGAATATCGCCCCCGCATCACCGATTTGCCGAGCGCCGACCGGCCCCGCGAGCGGCTGGCGGAGGTCGGCGCGGGGAATTTGAGCAACCCCGAACTCCTCGCCATCCTGCTGCGCGTCGGCGCGAAGGGCGAGAACGCGGTGCGCCTGGCCGAGCGCATGCTGAACGAGTTGGGCGGCCTCACGGGCCTGCATCGCGCCTCCTACAACGATCTGTGCAACGTGAAGGGCATCGGCCCGGCAAAGGCGGCGCAGCTGAAGGCCGCGCTGGAGCTGGGGGAACGCATTGCCCGCTCCGGCCCGGTCGAGCGCCGCGTGATTAGCTCGCCCGCCGACGCGGCGAATCTGGTCATGTACGAACTGTCCGCGCTGGATCAGGAATATCTCTACGTGATCCACCTCGACACGCGCAACCGGGTGATCGGTTCGCCGCGGGAGGTGTATCACGGCTCGCTCAACACCTCGCTCATCCGCGTGGCCGAAGTCTTCAGCGAGGCCGTCAAGCTCAACGCCGCCGGCATCATCGTCGTGCACAACCACCCCTCCGGCGACCCGTCGCCCAGCCCGGAAGACGTCGCCGTCACCCGCACGCTCGTCGAGGCGGGCAAGCTGCTGGACATTGACGTGCTCGACCATCTGGTGATCGGCCAGCACCGTTTCGTCTCGCTCAAAGAGCGCGGGCTGGGTTTCAGTGGATGACCTCTGTTGACCATCAACTGATGCTCCTCCCGGCCCGCACGGCGGCCGAGGCCTCGGCCTGGGGCAGCGCGGCGCTGGAATATGCCGCCGCCTTCCGGCCCGTTCACTTCACGCGCGATCCGGGGGGCGTGGACTGGCGCGGCTACCAGCACGTCTCCATCGTCCGCCCCGACTTTTGGCCGGAGGACCTGCCGCTCGTCGTCAAGCAGGCCAACCCGGACGCGATCATTGACCGCCTCCCGGTGGACACGCCCGAGGCGCTGCGGCTCCTGCTCAACGTGCGCACGTTTTACGGCTGGCGCTACGGCCCGCAGACCGAGTTCGACTGGGCGCAGCTCTGGGAACCGGGCGCCGCGCTCATCGGCCTGCACGGGCGCACCGACGGCGAATTCAAGGACGCCGACTATCCGATAGTGGCGCGCGCGCGCTTGGAAGCGGTCAAGATCACCTCGCACGCCACGCTGGAGACGGTGCGGCGGCTGAAGGCCATCAACCCGGAGATGTTCATCCTCGTCCGGGCCATCGAGACTTTCGAGGAAGATGGCCAACCCCGGAAGGTGACCCCGGCTCAATTCGTCGAGCGCACCACCCCCGACCTGAGCCGCCTGTACGACGCGGACTCCTCGCTGCGCTACGTCGAGATTCACAACGAGCCGAACCTCCGCTCCGAGGGGCTGGGCGGGAGTTGGAATGACGGCGCTGAATTCGGCGACTGGTTCCTCGAGGTGGCGGCGCTGTATCGCCTGCGCTTCCCCGACGCGCGCTTCGGCTTCCCCGGCCTCTCGCCGGGGCCGGCCTCGACCGCCGATGGCCGCGTGGACTCGGAGGCGTTTCTGTCGCAGGCCGCGGCCGCCGCCCAGCAGGCGGACTGGATTGGCCTCCACGCCTACTGGGTGAACGAGAAAGAGATCAGCGACGAACGGTTGGGGTTTGGCTTTATGGACTACCGCGCGCGCTTTCCGGAGAAGCTCTTGTTCGTCACAGAATTCGGCAACCCGCTGCAGCCCAAGAACGTGATTGCCGACCAATACGCGCGTTACTACGGCATGCTCCGCCACGTGCGCGGGCTGGGGGCCGCGTTCGCCTACGTGATCTCCTCGCCGGACCCGGTCGAAACGGCGCGCTGGGCCTGGCGCGACGAAGCCGGGAACGACGTCGGCATCGCCGCCGTGGTCGGGCAGCGCAACTATGTCCGCTAGCAGACCGGACCGGTTCATCAAACCGGTCAGGTCCATTGTCGTTTTGAGGGTTGCCTCGCCGGGGATATAATCACCTCAGAAGGAATGAGACCATGCCTGACTATCAAATCATCTTATTGCCCAAAGAGAACTATTACGACTGGGTCGGCGCGGCGCGCGAGTACGTGATGAAGTTCGGCGCGAACCTGACGCCCGACCCGGATTCGGCGGGGCGCTACATGACGCCGCAGCAGGTCATCACCATCGCCGGGCTGCCCAACGGCTACCCCGCGCAGGGCGATATTCAGGCGTGGTTCAAAAAGAACTATCCCAGCCTCCGGGTGGACTACATCCCCGCCGCGTCGCCGGACGAGTTCAAATCAAAGTTGCAGGCGCGCATCGCCGCGAACAGCCGCTACGGGCAGGCGAGCGAACCGCTCAAGCTCCTCTGGCCCACTGATTACGCCAAACTCATCCTGGGCTTTGGCGCGAACCCCGAAGTCTTCCGGCGCGACGGCCTCCCCGGCCACGACGGGCTGGACATCCGCGCGCCCAACGGCGCGAAAGTCTACGCCTGCGCCGATGGAACGGTCGCCGGCGTTGACGTGTATGCAGGAGACCGGCTGCAACAGCCCTACGGCACGAGCGTCGAAATCCAGCACCGCGACGGCTACCGCACGCTGTATGGCCACCTCGGGCAAGCGTCGGTGGCGCAGGGCGCGGCGGTGAAAGCCGGGCAGGTCGTCGGGCTGGCGGGCGCGACCGGCAATACGGCGGGCGGTTACGTGCATGTGACATTGAAAAAGCAGGGTGCGACCGCCGCCGGGCAGACGAACTATCCCAACGATATCATTGACCCAACCCCGTTCATCGTGTGGCCCGTCGAGGCGACTTCGTCCCCCGAGCCGCCGCCCACGATCCAATATCCGTGGCCGCCCGGCCTCTGCCTCTCGGGCGTGCATGGCCGCTCCGATGGCCGCATGCAGGAGCCTGACTTCGCAGCCGTGGCGCAGGCGCGGGTCGAGGCGGTGAAACTGGCGTCCAGCGCGGCCCCGGAAGACGTGGACCGGCTGCGTTCCATCAATCCCGACATGTTCATCCTGGTCCGCCTGTTCGCCTCGTTCAAGGGCCGGAACTATGGCGCGGCGGAGTTCGCGCAGGACCTGAGCCACGATATGGGGCAGTTCTATCAGCGCGGCATCCGCTACTTCGAGGTGCACAACGAAGTCAATCTGATTGACGAGGGCTGGACGACCAGTTGGCAGAACGGGCGCGAGTTCGGGCAGTGGTTCCTGGAGGTGCGCAGCCGGCTCCAGGCGCTCTATCCGGGGGCGCTGTTCGGCTACCCCGGCCTCTCGCCGGACGGCGTCCCCATGTCCGGGCGCACCAACGATATGCGGTTCCTCGACGAGTCCGACGAGGCCGTGCACGCGGCGGACTGGATCGGCGTGCACTGCTACTGGCGCGACGAGGCGGAGATGAATGCGCCCGCGGGCGGGCTGGGCTGGCAGGAATACCGCCGCCGCTATCCGGACAAGCTGCTCTTCGTCACCGAGTTCAGCAACCCGTATTCGGACGTGGATCGGCGCACGAAAGCGCAGCAGTATGTGAAGTACTACCAGCTCGTGCGCCACGCCCCCGGCGTCGGCGCGGTGTTCTCGTTTGTGCTTTCGTCGTCAAGAGGCTTCGAGCACGAAGTGTGGCGCGACGAGGCCGGCAACGCCACCGAAATCCCGGGCATCGTGGGGGCGCGGGCGGTTTAGCCTCACCCCCTCCCCCCCTCCCCCGATGTGAGCACCCTGAGCGAAGTCGAAGGGCCACATCGGGAGATCGCGGAGCATCCCCCGAAGCGAAGCGGGGAGGGGCCGGGGGTGAGGGCCTATTCCTGCGCCAGCAGTTCGACTTCGGTGACCTGGCTGTCGAAAATGTGGCCGCCCCCATAGATGGCGATGGATTTGATTGTTACCACGGTCACCCCGGCCCGGCTGAACTCCTCCAGCAGATTGAGCGAGTCAAAGGTGCGCCACTCTCCAACCGGAATGAGTTCGTGTCCACTGCTCACGGCGTTGCAGGAGGGGCACGAGGTGAGGCCAAAGGCAGGATTCTCGTTGAAGCGATAGTAGAATCCCTTCAGCCAGTGGCGCTCGCCGCCGCCTTTGTCCACAAACGTAATATCCACCATCGCGGGGCACTCGGTGCCGACTGCTCCGCAATTCCAGAGGTCTTGCAGAGATACGAACACAGCCAAATGCAGGCGGAGCGATTTGTAATCCGTCAAATCCCGATTGATCTCCTGCACGATCCCCGC
>Ga0184639_10001474_pt1 | contig 10195 bp, 14 predicted proteins | sample PLM31_170_b2_FD_133155 | JGI IMG/M metagenome (GOLD analysis project Ga0184639, IMG submission 133155) | Groundwater sediment microbial communities from an aquifer in East River, Colorado, USA - PLM3-1_170_b2 | ecosystem: Environmental > Terrestrial > Soil > Riparian zone | place: USA: East... | reverse complement strand
GCGTTGTAGATTACTTCTTCAACATCAGTTTTGTTGTGGCTTGAAGCTACACCGATAGAAACTGTGTATGTAGTTTGTTTTGTTACTACTGCAATTGGCTTGCGGGCTATTTTAACTCGAAGCTTTTCTGCCCATACAAAAACATCTTTGGGTGTAGCATTAAAAAAGAAAACACCAAAAACTTTATCATCCATTCTGCCAAAAAGGTTTAATGGAGTCATTTCCTGCAGGATTGTTTCAGAAACAGATTTGAGAACTTTTGGCAAAGGATTATCATCAAAGAGAGATTCCTGCTCAAGAAAATCATCAATACGAACGAGAGCGAACGCACCGGAAATATCTAACTGCTTTGCTTTTACAAGATCCGATGCCATTCTCTCTTTAAATGTGTTTACATTTAATGCTTTGGTTTCAATATCAACAGATATAAAATTCTTTAATAAAGATTGTGTTGAATGAGCATGAATAACAAATGCTAAAATATTTGCTGCGTTCTTCAGAAACTGAACATCATTATTTGTGTAAGCATTCTTTTTAAGACTTTCAAAACAAAGCACTCCATAATTCTGATGCTGATGAACAAGTGGTATAGAAACAAAAGAGCCATCAAAACTTACATCTTCAACTTTAGAGAATCTTACGTATTGAGCTAAAGAAGTATCATCAATTTTTACAGGTATCCCGGTTGTTATTGTTTTACCAACCAGGGTACCACTTAGATCAATATCAAGACCTTCCCCAACGTATTTTAAAGAAGTATTATTTATAATTTTTTGTGTTTTAAATTTTTGTTCACCAGGTTTGTAATAAATAAATGCAAAAGCATCCCACGGAATTAAAAGACTTATTGAATTCTGAAGCGCCGATCCTAAATCCTGTTCACTTTCAAATTTATATTCAGGACTTATTAAACTCAAAATTCCTTTTAATCTCTGCTGCGATACATTATCCGAATGCTTTTCCTCAAAAATTGAAATTACCATTGTAATAACCCGGACAAACCTGCCCATAGCATAAATAGTTTCAATCCCAAAAGCATCGGAAACTTTAGAATCCATTGCTATTATTGCTATAAGCTGCTTTTCATAAAAGAGAGGAACACCAACAAAACTTCTTATTCCCTGTGGTGAATTATAATACCTTATAACATCTGCTTCAGCAGCCGGGGAAATGTCGCTCAATAATTCGGGTTCACCTTTCTGAATCATCTTGCTTAAGATGTCATCTTCCATATCAAATTTTCTTCTTGACATTTCAATTGAATTAGAAACAAATCTTTCAACAGATAATTTTTCTTTTTGTTTATTATACCAGAAGAAAACCGCTGTGTGTGCATTATAAGCTTCTTTTATTACAGTAAGAATTTTTTCCAGCACAAAAGTAAACTGGGTATCGTGACCCATTTCATCGGGTATCTTTTCATTTGCTATCTCTTCAAATTTTTCTTTAAGGTCAGGAGGCTTAACTCTTGTTTTGGGAGTTTTGAAATCAGGAGTGTAAGTTTCGGAAGTTATTATTTCAACATCTTTATTTTTGGAAACAACTTTAAAAGATTCATCAAAACCAGTATGTGAAGAAGAATCGGAACTTTGATATAGGTCATTTCCTAAGTCTTCATTTTCATCATAATCTGAAATGTAGTCTTTTCCGAATTTTAATGAATCCCTGAGAAAAATTATAAATGCAACGTAGATTACAAGAAGAGAAATTGTAATTATTCTTATTACTACATCATCGGTTAAAAATAAAATTATAGCAAGGAGTGGAACAAGCGAGAATATTACTAATCTTTTTCTTTGTCTGCGGTCCATTTAAAGCAGAATAATGGGATGTTTAAATAACAATGACAAATATATATCTACTACATGCGAATATCAACCAGATTAAGATTTAGATGTAGTTATAGTTAGAAAAAAATAATTGATAAGACCTTATGCATTAATTCATAATCGTACTCTTAATCTTAATCGGATTTTAAATTGAGTAAGAGCACGATTACGATTACAATTACGATTACGATTACGATTACGATTAAGCATAACAATGTAAGTTAATAAAACATACTGCTGAACTTTTTCAGAACTTCCTTCTTTCCGGTTTTCTTTACAGATGAATAGATGAATAAATTTTCCCCAAATTTTAATTCCGGAAAAGTATCAATCACCGTTCTTTTAGAAGGATTTAGTTCCGATTGCTTTAACTTATCTGATTTAGTAAGAATTACAAGGTAAGGGAGATTGTTATATTTAAGAAGTGAATTTAACTGATGATCAAGTTCAGTTGGTTTATGCCTGCTGTCTATAAAATGGCAGGCTAAAATTATATGTCCCGATATGTTTATAAACTCGTTGACTAATTTTCCCCACCTTTTCCTTTCCTCATTACTTGCTTTTGCATAACCATAACCAGGCAAATCAACAATATAAAATTTATCATCTATAAGGTAATAATTTATAGATCTGGTTTTACCCGGAGTTGAACTGATTTTAGCGAGGTCTTTCCTGTTAAAAAGAGAATTTATGAATGATGATTTACCAACATTAGACCTGCCGCAAAGAATAATTTCCGGCAGTCTTAGTTCAGGAATATCCTTTAAATTATAAACAGATTTTATGAAAGATTGTTTTTCAAACATTATGAAAATAAAAATAGTAAAAACAGAAATGCGGGAATAATCTTTTTAAAACAAAAAATCCCCGTCTAAACGAGGATTTATATTTCCAATTTAAAAAGAATTACTCCTCTTTTTTCTTTTTACGTCCCTTCTTTTTTGATTTCTCATCAGAACTTTCTTCATCTTTTTTCTTTTTGCGTTCTTTTTTCCTGGGTTTTTCTTCGACAGCTTCTTTTTCAATAACTTTAGCTTCTTCAACCTCGGGAACTTCTTTTTTTTCCTTTTCCTTCTTTTTACCTTTCTTAACTTCTTTCTGCTCTTTCTTTTCTTCCTCTTTTGCTCTCATTACTTCATTGTAATCAACAAGCTCAAGAATAGCCATATCGGCAGCGTCGCCTTTACGGTTTCCAAGTTTTACAACTCTGGTATAACCACCGGGTCTGTCGCCCACCTTTTGAACAATTTCTCCAAATAATTCATTAGCTGCACTTTTATCCTGTAATGCACTTATCACTTGCCTTCTTGAATGAAGACTATTCCTGCGGGCTTTTGTAATAAGAGTTTCAGCAAAAGATCTTGCTTCTTTAGCTTTTGCCAAAGTTGTTTTTATTCTTTTATGTTTGAAGAGAGAAGTAGCGAGAGCTTTTAGTAAAGCTTTACGATGACTTTTGGTTCTGCTTAATTTTCTTCCTCTAACTCTGTGTCGCATTATTTATCCCGGTTAAGATTAAGTTGTTTCCGTTTCTTCTTTAAGATATCTTTCTACATCCATTCCGAACTCAAGACCAAGAGTTTCCACAATCTCCATAAGTTCAGAAAGAGATTTTCTTCCAAAGTTTCTGAATTTAAGCATCTCCTGTTCATCTTTTCTTACAAGCTCAGCAAGGTTTTTAATATTTGCTGCTTTAAGGCAATTATGAGACCTTACGCTAAGTTCAAGATCATCAACAGGTGTTAAAAGTATTTTCCTGATCCTTTCGGTTTCAGTATCCTTTGGAGCTGCAGCTTGTTCCTCTTCCTGTTCAATATCAAAATTAATGAACAACTGAACATGTTCCCTAAGAATTTTCGCAGCCTGGGTTAAAGAATCATCAGGTGTAATAGATCCGTCAGTAGTAATTTCGATTGTTAGCTTTTCATAATCGGCTTTATCACCTATACGAACATTCTCAACATCATATTTCACATTTTTAATAGGAGTAAAGATTGAATCAATTGGAATTACTCCAATAGAATGTTCAGGTGAAACGTTTTCGGAAGCAGGAACGTAACCAACTCCTTTGCCGACACGAATTTCAACATCAAGTTTAAGATTTTTATTAAGCGTTGCAATGTGTAGATCAGGATTAAGAATTTCTAACTCATTGCTCGCTTTTTGTAAATCTGCGGCGGTCCATTCACCCTGACCGCTGAATGAAAGATCAATCTTATTTGGTTTCTTATTCATCAATTTCATTCTTACCTGTTTAAGGTTAAGAATTATTTCAGAAACATCTTCAACAATACCTTCAATAGTGGTAAATTCATGCAATACACCGCTGAATTTAACTGAAGTTATAGCGGCTCCCGGTAAAGAGGATATTAATACTCTTCTGATAGAATTACCCAATGTAACACCATAACCTCTTTCAAGCGGCTGCAGCCAGAACCTGCCAAAAGTATTCGTGTATGACGATTCATCAAGAACGACAGTTTCCGGCATCTTTAAATATGATAAACTCATTTATTAATCCTCTAAGGTTTTTAATCAAATAAAAATTTTATTTAGAATAAAGCTCAACAACAAGCTGTTCATTTGCATTAAGCGGAACTTCAGATCTTTCAGGAACCTGAACAAATGTACCGCTTAGTGAAGCTTTATCAATAGTAAGCCAGGAATATTGATTATCTCTTACTCTTTTAAGGGAATTATGAATTGCATCCATCTTCTTGCTTTTTTCACGGATGCGGATTATATCACCCGGATAAATAGTATATGATGGAATGTTAACCAGCTTATCATTCACAAGCACATGCCTATGGCTAACAAGCTGACGGGCAGCAACTCTTGTTGGTGCAAGACCTAAACGATAGATTACATTATCAATTCTTCTTTCCAACAATTTTACAAGATTATCGCCTGTAATACCTTTTTGCCTGTTTGCTTTCTCAAAAAGATTTCTGAATTGCTTTTCAAATAACCCGTAGATTCTTTTAATTTTTTGTTTCTCTCTTAATTGAACTCCGTATTCAGATATTTTCTGACGTCTTGATTGTCCATGTTCTCCGGGAGGATAATTTTTCTTTTCCATAGGGCTTTTGCCCATCAGAGATTTTGGACTTCCGAATAAATCCTGTTTTTCTCTTCTGCTCAGCTTGTATTTTGGACCAGTGTATCTACCCATTACTCAATTAACTCCAATTATAAATTAAACTCTTCTTCTTTTAGGCGGTCTGCATCCGTTATGAGGAATAGGAGTAACATCACGGATTGATGAAACATCCAGGCCCGCAGTATGTAATGCTCTTATTGCAGCTTCTCTTCCGGATCCCGGACCTTTAACAAAAACTTCTACTCTCCTCATACCAAGATCATAAGCTTCTTTTGCTGCAGCTTCTGCTGAAACCTGTGAAGCAAAAGGAGTATTTTTTCTTGATCCTTTAAAGCCATTTTTTCCGGCAGAGGACCATGCAATTGTATTTCCATAAATATCTGTTATTGTAACAATCACGTTATTAAAGGTAGCTTTAATATGAGCTATACCATTAGAATCAACGTGAGTTTTTTTCTTTACCTTTTTTACTGTTGCTGCTTTAGCCAACTAATATTCCTCCGGTTTTAATTATTTTTTAGTAGGAACTTTTTTCTTACCGGCAACTGTTTTACGTTTGCCTTTTCTTGTCCTGGAATTTGTACGTGTCCTTTGTCCTCTTACCGGTAAGCCTCTCCGATGTCTTATACCTCGGTAAGAACCAATATCCATTAATCTTTTAATACTCTGCTGAACTTCAGAACGAAGTGCACCTTCAACTTTATAATCTGCCTGAATAGCTGCTCTTATCTGGGCAATTTCCTCATCATTAAGATCAGAAACTTTTTTCTTAGGATTTATTTTTGCTTTTTCAAGAATTTCAGCAGAAACAGTCTTCCCGATTCCAAAAATATATTGAAGACCGAAAAGGACCTGTTTATTTTTTGGTAAATCAACACCGGCAATACGAGCCACTTAAATACTCCTTACTTTATTAACCCTGACGCTGTTTATGTTTTTTGTTTTTACAAATAACTCTTACAACGCCTTTGCGTTTAATTATTTTACAATTTTCACAAATTCTTTTTACTGAAGCCCTGACTTTCATTTACGCTCCGTTATTTATACCTGTAAGTTATTCTCCCTTTAGAAAGATCATAGGGAGATAATTCAACAGAGACTTTGTCTCCAACCAATATTTTAATAAAATGCATTCTCATCTTACCTGAAATATGTGCAAGTATCTCATGCCCGTTATCAAGCTTTAGCTTGAAATTAGCATTGGGTAAAGTTTCAGTTATAATTCCATCAACTTTTATCGGGCCTTGCTTTGCCATTATACTACTGTAAGAATTTCAGGTTTACCATCCGATATTAAAATCGTGTGTTCAAAATGTGCAGAAGGAGAACCATCGGCTGTTAAAACCGTCCAGCCATCATCTCCTGTATGCACTTTACTTTTTCCAAGATTAACCATCGGTTCAATTGCAACAGTCATCCCGTTTCTTAGTTTAATTCCAGTTCCCTTTTTTCCAAAGTTAGGAACCGATGGCTCCTCGTGTAAATATTTTCCTACACCATGGCCGCAAAGCTCTCTTACAACTGAAAAACCATTTTCTTCAACATATTCCTGTATCGTTCCGGAAATATCGTGCAGACGGTTATTCTCTTTAGCTTCTTCAATTCCTATGTATAAAGCTTTTTCTGTAACATCAAGAAGCTTTTGTTTTTCAACACTGATATTACCAACAGGAACTGTTAATGCAGCATCTCCGTAGTAGCCATTCTTAAAAACACCTACGTCAAGAGAGATAATTTCACCATTAATAAGAACTCTTTGTCCGGGTATTCCATGTACAACTGCATCATCAACTGAAGTACAAATAGATCCCGGAAATTTGAAAGAACCTGCCTGCGAATAACCTTTAAAAGCTGCCTTAGCATTATTACTAAGTATATAATCTTCGGCTATTTTATCAAGCTCAAAAGTTGTTATTCCAGGTTTAACGTTAGCTTTAAGTAACTGTAAAGTCTCAGCAACAATTTTACAACTTTCGCTGATTAAGTCTATCTCTTTTTTAGTTTTAATATATATCACAAGTACAAAGCACGCTATCTGCGTCCCTTAATCTTACCCGATTTCATAAATCCATCATAATGTCTCATCAAAAGATGAGATTCTATTTGCTGCAAAGTATCTAAAGCAACACCAACAATAATTAATAAACTTGTACCGCCAAAAAACTGGGCGAATTGTCCTGATACTCCCCAGGCAGAAACAAATGCCGGAAGTATTGCGATAATAGCCAGGAAAATAGAACCGGGAAGCGTAATCTTTGTTAAGATATTATCAATAAATTCAGAAGTCTGCTTGCCCGGTCTTATTCCCGGAATAAATCCACCTTGCTTTTTCATATTATCAGCAACGTCTTTGGGATTAAAAGCTATTGCTGTATAAAAATAAGTAAAGAACACAATCATCAAAGCATATATCGCTGAATATACAGGTGATGTATAAACAAAATAACCCGACACAGTCTGTAAAAATTCATTATCTGGGAAAAATGAAAGCACAGTATTAGGTATAAACATTATGGACTGTGCAAAAATTATAGGCATAACACCAGCAGTATTAACTCTTAAAGGAATATATTGTGTTACACCGCCGTATATCTTTCTTCCAACAACTCTTTTAGCATACTGAACAGGAATTCTTCTTGTTCCCTGAGTAACCAGAACAACACCTGCAATAATAAAAAACATAAAGGCAATAATTATAAGCTCAATAATCAAGCTTCTTTGTCCAGAATCAATTAGCCTGTATTCATCAAGCATAGCAAAGGGAAAACGAGCTATTATACCAATGAATATTATGAGAGAAATTCCGTTTCCAATTCCCTTCTCAGTTATCTGCTCACCCATCCACATCATAAAGACAGTCCCTGCAGTGAGGATTACAATTGTGGATAATACCCAGGAAAAACCCTGAACCTGAGCAGGAACTATCGACATACCCTGTACCTGGATGTTGAGAAGTCTTACTGTAACTCCCCAGGCCTGCAAAGCAGAAATAAGCACAGTGCCGTATCTTGTTAACTGGGTAATTTTTTTTCTTCCTTCCTCACCTTCCTGCTGAAGCTTTTGGAAGTAAGGAACTACTGCACCCATTAACTGAATAATGATTGATGCGGATATATAAGGCATTATACCCAGAGCAAATATTGCAGCATTCGAGAAAGCTCCTCCTACAAACAAATCATATAAACCAAACAGGTTATTGGTTGTTTGGTTTGCCATGCTTTGTGTTAAAAGCTGGGCATCAACACCCGGAAGAGTGAGATGAGACCCGAATCGAACAATAACTAAAATTGCTAAAGTATATAAAATTCTTTGCCGCAGTTCGTGTATTTTAAAAATATTTCTGAAAGTATCAGTAAGTGTTGCCATTAAATTCCGGAATTATATCTTTTTAATTGAACCACCTGCGGCTTCTATTTTCTCCTTTGCTGAATTACTGAAAGCATTTACTTCAAGCTGAACTTTTACTTTCAATTCACCATCGCCTAAAATCTTAACCGGTTTTTTAGAACTTCTAACCAAACCCAGTTTTTTAAGTTCTTCAGCATTTAAAACAACATCAGTAAGTTTTTTTTCATCAGCTAATTTCTGCAGGCTTAAAATGTTTACAACCTGGTATTCTTTCTTAAAAATATTAGTAAACCCAAATTTGGGTACTCTTCTTTGTAAAGGCATCTGCCCGCCTTCAAACCATGCTCTTTTCTTAGCCCCAGAACGTGAAAGCTGACCATTCATTCCCCTCGTTGCTGTACCGCCATGACCAGAACCTTCACCTCTTGCAATTCTCTTCGGTTTCTTTTTTGAGCCGGTAGCATATTTCAGATTACTTAAAATATCCATTATTTACTCTTAGATTCTTTTTTAGTTTTCGTCGCAACTTTTTTTGTCTTTGTTATTGAAGTGGCTTTTCTAACCGGAGCCTTCTTCTTTGGAGAAGGTTTAACTGTTTCTTTTTCCTCACCGGTTGGTTTATATTCACTCACTTCAACAAGATGAGAAACTTTATTTATCATCCCTCTAATCTGGGGAGTATCGTTGTGAATTTTTTCCCAGTTTGGTCTTCCCAGCCCAAGAGCTTCAATTGTACGCTTCTGTGGTACAGGTCTGTCAATTACACTTCCTATTTGTCTGATTTTTAATTTCTGCATCATTACCTTTCAATCAGGCGTTAAATAACTCCGTTACAGTCATACTTCTCTTGCGTGCCATTTTTCTTGCATCAACCTGGTTTTGCAAGCCATTAAGAGTTGCTTTAACCTGGTTATGAGGATTGCTTGAACCAAGAGATTTTGTAAGAATATCCTGAATTCCGGCAGCTTCAAGAACAGCCCTGACACCACCACCGGCAATTAATCCTGTACCCGGAGAAGCTGGCTTCAGCAAAACTTTCCCTGCACCATATTTACCAATAATCTGATGTGCAATTGTTCCTTTAATAACAGAAACATGTACAAGGTTCTTTTTTGCGTCATCAATCCCTTTTGATATTGCATCGGTAACTTCATTTGCTTTACCGAGACCGATGCCGACAATACCATTTCCATTACCGACAACAACAATCGCGTTAAAGCTGAAACGGCGTCCACCTTTAACAACCTTTGCTACACGGTTGATGTGAACAACCTTTTCTTTCAGGTTTTCAATTTCTGTTGTTCTTACAATCTTTGCTTCTTTCATAAATTTCTTTTTGTTAATAAATATTAAAACAAATGCCGCCTGTTAAGCTGCCGGAAGAGGATTCGAACCTCTACAGACGCCTCCAAAGGGCGTAGTCCTACCATTAGACGATCCGGCAAAAACATTAATTTGCATTTAAAACTTCAAGCCTCCTTCACGAGCACCTTCAGCAAATGCCTGTACACGACCATGGTATTTAAATCCATTTCGGTCGAATACAACAGTTGAAATATTCTGCTCAATAGCTTTCTTTGCAACAAGTGTTCCCACAAGTTTACTTTTTGCAGATTTACTTTTTGCTGACTTTAAATCTTCTGCTATTTCTTTAGATAATGAAGAAGCAGCAGCTAATGTTTTTCCGCTTGAATCGTCAATGACCTGACCATAAATATTATTAAGACTGCGGTAGATTGATAACCTTGGTTTTTCAGATGTACCAAAAATACTTTTTCTTATTCTTGTTTTTGAACGCAGCCTGTTGTCATTTTCTTTTTTAATCATCTTAAATTATCTCCAAAGATTATTTACCGGCTGTCTTGCCAGCTTTTCTTTGTATTTGCTCATCGAAATATTTAATACCTTTACCTTTATAAGG
>Ga0184639_10001473_pt1 | contig 10197 bp, 7 predicted proteins | sample PLM31_170_b2_FD_133155 | JGI IMG/M metagenome (GOLD analysis project Ga0184639, IMG submission 133155) | Groundwater sediment microbial communities from an aquifer in East River, Colorado, USA - PLM3-1_170_b2 | ecosystem: Environmental > Terrestrial > Soil > Riparian zone | place: USA: East... | reverse complement strand
GCTGCTGGAGCTGGCCAACCCCTCGTCCCGTCTGCTGCGCCGGCTGCTGATGGAGACGCCGGGCACCTACCACCACAGCGTCATGGTCGGCAACCTGGCCGAGCGCGCGGCCGAGACGATCGGCGCCGATCCGCTCCTTGCCCGGGTGGCGGCCTACTACCACGACATCGGCAAGATGAAGAACCCGCTGGCCTTCATCGAGAACCAGGCCGGGGCGCACAACATCCACGACGACCTGACTCCGGAGTCGAGCGCCCGGATCATCGCCGGCCACGTGCGCGACGGGATCGACCTGGGCTACGAGTTCGGGCTGCCGGTGCAGATCATCGGCTTCATCCCGCAGCATCACGGCACCTGCGTCATGAGCTACTTCTACGGAAAGGCGCTGCGCGAGCTGGGTGGCGACGAGGAGGCGGCCGCGCGCGATCGCTACCGCTACCCAGGCCCCAAGCCGCAGAGCCGCGAGGCGGCCATCCTGATGCTGGCGGACGGGGTGGAGGCATCGGTGCGGTCGCTGGACGAGAAGGACGAGGCCTCGATCCGGGGCATGGTCGACCGCATCGTCGACGCCAGGGTCGATGACGGCCAGCTCGACGAGGCCGACCTCACGTTGCGCAACATCACGCAGATCAAGGAGGCCTTCGTCGAGCAGCTGCTCGGCATGTACCACGCCCGGATCCAGTACCCCGACAACGTGGTGTCGATGGAGCCGCAGGAGCGCGACCTGGCCTGAAGCTCGCCCGCAGCCGGCCCTTGAGCCGCGCGGCGTGGCCGCCTACGATGGCGCTGCCATGGGCTGCCGAGTCACCTTCCACCACCGGATCGCCGCGGAGCGGTTGACCACCGCGGCCGCGCCGCAGACGGGCGAGCAGTTCCACGCCCTGCTCGAGTCCGCCCTTGGCGAGACCGCGAGGGCTGCGTTGGGCGAGCACGACGTCGAGATCGAGCTGACCCTGTGCGGCGACGCGGAGATGACGCACCTCAACTTCGACCACATGGGCGAGCGTGGCCCGACCGACGTCCTCGCCTTCCCACTTCACGAGTGGACGGTTGACGAGGGGCATTCGCACCTGGCCGATGAGGACGCGATTGGCCCGCCCGGCGACCTGCTGCTCGGCGACGTGGTGATCGACGTCGACCAGGCCGTGCGCCAGGCCGACGAGGGCGGCTGGGGCGCTGCGCAGGAGATCGCGCTGCTGGCGGTCCACGGCGCGCTGCACCTGCTTGGCCACGATCACGACGAGCCGGACGACGAGGAGGCGATGCGGGCGATCGAGCGACGTGTACTCGAAGTGCTCCACCGACGCCACATGGACGTTGGCTGGCGGCCGGGCTCGCTCTTCGACCGCTCCGCGCACGCAGTTCCGGCGGGAAGCTAGACCGGGCGGTCGGCGCCGAGCTCGGGGGGAACGGGCGCCCCGTCGAGGATGGCGCTCACCGCCAGCGCCGCCGAGCCTGGCCCGGTGGAGATGCCCCACGGACCGTTCCCGGCGCACACGAAGAGCCCGGCCGCCCCGCTCACCGGCCCTATGAACGGGCGACCGTCGACCGACTGCGGGCGTGCGCATTGCCTGATCCCGCCGACGGGAGCGGTGGCGATGGCCGGCAGATAGGTCGCGCCGCGCTCGATCAGGAGTCGCGCGATCGGCTCCGGATCCCCCTCGGCGGGGAGGAAGGTGGAGCCCAGGGTCGAGATCCCGGACGCGCTGGCGATGGAGAAGAGCGACGGGGGACCGGCCTGGGGATCGCCGGCGGCCGCGCGAGCAGCCGCCGCCACCGGTCGGTTGACGGCGTCGACCTCGTCCTGCTCGACGACGTGTCGCGGCGCGGCCGCACCCAGGTCGAGCTGGACGGTGACGCCCCACGTGCGGCGGATGGGCGCCCAGCCGCCGGTCGGATCGACCAGCGGCGGCGACCACGGCCCGGCCGCGATCAGCAGCGCGCCAGCCGCGACGCGCGTTCCATCGGTGAGCTGCACACCGCGCACTGCTCCGCCTTGCAGCCAGGGCTCGGCGGCCATGCCCACCCGGACCTCTGCCCCGCTCCGCTCGGCCAGGCGGGCCCAGGCGGTGGTCGCCCACGCCGGCGGGATGGGGTAACCCGTGGCCAGCCGGCAGGCGGCAAAGCCGGGCACCAGCGACGGTTCGGCCGCCGCCACCGCCTCGAAGTCGAGGAATTCGGCCTCCAGCTCGGGGACGGCCGCCGTCAGCCGCGTGACCTGGGCTCGTGCCGCTTCGGCGTCGCGGTTCAGCATCAGCACCCCGGCCGGCTGGTCCGGCACCGCGAACTCGCCGTCGCGGGCGGCCAGCTGACGGTATCGATCCAGGCTGTCCCGGTAGAGGGTGGCCAGGATCGGGTCGAAGGGGTGCTGGATCGCCCCCAGGCTGCGCCCCGAGGCTCCCGCGCCGATGCCCGTGGCTTCGAACAGTGTCACCCCCGCACCACGCTCGGCCAGCATGGCGGCGGCGGAGCAGCCGATGATCCCGCCACCGATTACGGCGACGTCCGGTGAGCGCGGCATTCCGGTGGATTGTGCCACCATCGGCCACGCATGAAGGTGATCTGCGGCCTGGGCAATCCGGGCGAGCGCTATCGGTCCACCCGTCACAACGTCGGCTTCCGCGTGGTCGACCTGCTGGCCGACCGCTGGGGGCTGACCGGCGCCGGGCGCGTCCGCGAGGGCGCGGCGGTGCTGGAGGCGAAGGTTGCTGAGCCGATCGGGCGCGTCCTGCTGGTAAAGCCGTTGCGCTTCATGAACCTGTCCGGCTCCGCCCTGAAGGCCGCCATGCGACAGACCGATGCCGATCCCGCGACCGACCTGCTGGTGATCGCCGACGACGCCGACCTGCCGCTCGGCAAGGTGCGCCTGCGCCGATCCGGGTCGGCGGGCGGGCACAACGGCCTGCGCGACATCATCGACGCCCTGGGGACCGACGAGTTCAACCGACTGCGGATCGGGATCGGGCGGGCCGGCGAGCTTGTCGACCACGTGCTCGCCACCTTCAAGCCCGGGGAGAAGGCGCTCGCGACCGAGGCGGTTGCCACGGGAGCCGATGCCGCCGAGCGCTGGCTCCGGGACGGGATCGAGGCGTCGATGAGCGAGTTCAATGGCCTCGACCTGGCCGAGGAGCCGGGTTGACCGTCGCGTCGCGGCGCCCGTCCTCGGCGCCGCGACCTGCCTCCACGCACGGCGGCCTCGATCGGCGGGTCGCCGCCGCCACCGCCGAGCTGGCCGCGCAGCTGCCTGCGCCGATCGCCTCCCCGTTGCGGGTGCCGGCCACGGCACGAGCCGCCCACCTCGCCGCTCGCCGTTCGCTGCTCCCTGAGACGGCGCCGCTGGTCGTGGTGGTGCGCACCGACGAGGAAGCGCACCGCCTGGCCGATGACCTCGCCGCCTGGCTGACTGCCGGCCAGGTGCGGGTCCTGCCGGAACGGGCCGCGCTACCGCTCGAGCGGGCGCTTGCCGAGCACGACGAGTCGGCCGAGCGGCTGGAGGTGCTCGACCTGCTGGCCGGGCGCCACCACGGCCTGGTGATCGTTGCCCCGCTGCTGGCGCTGATCCAGCGCACCCTCTCGCCGGCACAGCTGGGCGCCGGGCGCGTGGCGCTGAAGGTCGGGGAGCGGATCGAGCCGCGGGCCCTACTCACCGCGCTCATTGGCGGGGGGTACGAGGCCTCGGTCGAGGTCAGCGGGGTGGGGGAGTTCGCCAACCGGGGCGGCATCATCGACGTCTGGCCGCCCGGCGCCCACGAGCCGCTGCGGGTCGAGCTGTTCGGCGACGAGATCGAGTCGATGCGCGCCTTCGACCCCATGACGCAGGGCAGCCGGCGGCGCCTGGAGCGGGCCACGCTGCTCCCCGCCAGCGAGTTCCTCCCCGCCACCGGTTGGGATGCCCTCGCCGCGCAGGCCCCAGAGCTGCCATCCGACGCCCTGCGCGCCGACCTCGCCCGACTGGAGCAGGGCGACGTCGCGGAGGCGGCCGAGACGTGGGCCGCGCTGCTCACCGCCGGCCCGACCACGGACCACATCCCGGCAGCGGCGCACCTCGTCCTGACTGACGCCGCGGAGCTGGCCGCGATCGCCGCCGATCTCGACGCCCAGGCGACCGAGCGGCTCGCCGGCCTCGTCGAATCTGGCGAGCTGCCGGCGGACTGGCCGCTGCCGTACGCCGCGCTCGCCGCGCTCACGACACTCACCGAGCGCGCGACCGAGTCGCTCGACGAGGGAGCCGAGACGGATGCCGGCTACGGCACCGCCCCGCCCCTGCCGGGACGCGCGGATCGGCTGGGGGCCTGGCTGCTGAAGCTGGCGGCATCGGGCCGGCGGGTGGTCGTGACCACCGACCAGGCCAGCCGCATCGGCGAGCTGCTCGAGGAAGAGGGGCACGCCACCGCGCCCGTTGCCGAGCTGGCCGCAGGACAGCCGGCGGGCGCCATCGGCCTGGTCCATGGCTCGCTCTCGGCCGGATTCAGCCACGCGCCGACGAACCTGCTGGTGCTGACCGACAGGGAGCTGTTCGGAGCTACCCGCGTGCGGCGGCTCACCCCGTCGAAGCGGGCCGTGACCCGTGACCTGATCGGCAAGCTGAGCGCGGGTGATGCGGTCGTGCACGTCGACCACGGCATCGCGCGCTACGCCGGCATGACCCAGCGCGAGTACGGCGGCGCGACCAAGGAGTACCTCCAGCTCGACTTCGCCGGCGACGACAAGATCTTCCTGCCCGCCGACCAGATCGGGCGCATCACGCGCTACAGCGGCGGCCCGACACCGGGCCTCTCGCGCCTGGGCGGCACCGACTGGGAGCGGACCAAGGGCCGGGTGCGGCGGGCCGTCGCCGAGCTGGCCGAGGACCTGCTGGCCATCTACGCGGCGCGGGCCGAGGCTCCCGGATTCAGCTTCTCGCCCGACACCACCTGGCAGCGCGAGCTGGAGGAGGCCTTCCCGTACACGGAGACGCGCGACCAGGAGCGCACCATCGTCGAGGTCAAGGCCGACATGCTCCGCCGCCGCCCGATGGACCGCCTCGTCTGCGGCGACGTCGGCTACGGCAAGACCGAGGTCGCCCTGCGCGCCGCTTTCAAGGCCGTGCAGGACGGCAAGCAGGTGGCCGTCCTGGTGCCGACCACGGTGCTGGCCCAGCAGCACCTGGGCACCTTCCAGCGTCGCCTGGCGCCCTTCCCGGTGAGGGTCGCGATGCTCAGCCGCTTCGTCGGCAAGCGCGAGCAGGGACGGATCGTGGAGGCCACCGCCGAGGGGCAGGTCGACATCCTGATCGGGACGCATCGGATCCTGAGCAAGGACATCGCGTTCGCCGACCTGGGGCTTCTCGTCGTCGACGAGGAGCAGCGCTTCGGGGTGAGCCACAAGGAGCGGATCAAGGCCATGCGCCGCGAGGTCGACGTGCTGACCCTCTCCGCCACCCCGATCCCGCGCACCCTGCACCTGTCGCTGGTCGGCATCCGCGACCTCTCCGTGATCGAGACGCCGCCGGAGGCGCGGCTGCCGATCCTGACCCGCATCGCGGAGGACGACGACGGCCTGGTGCGCGATGCGATCAATCGCGAGCTGGACCGCGGCGGGCAGGTCTTCTACGTGCACAACCGGGTCGAGACGATCGAGGGCGCCGCCGAGCGGGTCCGGCGGCTGGTGCCGCGGGCCAAGGTCGCCATCGGTCATGGACAGATGGCGGAGGGGATGCTCGAGCGGGTGATGCTCGACTACGACGCCGGCCGCTTCGACGTGCTGGTGTGCACGACCATCATCGAGTCTGGGCTCGACATCCCGAACGCCAACACCATCGTCATCGCCCGGGCCGATGCGCTCGGCCTGGCGCAGCTCTACCAGCTCCGCGGCCGGGTCGGCCGCTCGGACCGGCGCGCGTATGCCTACCTGCTGCACCGTCGTGGACAGCCACTGTCGAGCGTGGCCCGCAAGCGGTTGCATGCCATCTTCAGCGCCTCGGACCTCGGAGCGGGCTACCAGATCGCGCTCTCCGACCTGGAGATTCGAGGCGCGGGCAACATCCTGGGGCCAGAGCAGCACGGCTTCATGGCGGCGGTCGGCTTCGAGCTGTACACCCGCATGTTGGCCGAGGCGGTCGAGGCCGGCCGCGGCCGCGTCGCCGCTCCGGAGACTGCAGCTGTGCGACTCGACCTGCCCGGATCGGCCTACCTGCCCGATGCCTACGTCGCCGACTCAGGCGCCAAGCTGGAGGCCTATCGCCGCTTCGCCTCGATCCATTCAGAGGCCGATGTGACGGCGCTGCGGGCCGAGCTGCGTGACCGATTCGGGCCGGTGCCCGAGCCGGTGCAGGGGCTCTTCCGCGCGGTCGCCGTGCGCATGGCGGCGGAGGCGGCCGGGGTGCCGGACGTGCGTGCCGAGTCGGGGCGCATCACCTTCAAGTGGCCGCGCTTCGACCGTGCCGCAGTCGTGCACGCGCTGACGCTCGCCGGCTTCCGCCCCGTGGCGGGCTCGAACCAGGTCCGCATCCCGGTGCCGGCGGGCCGCGACCCGGTCGATACCGCGATGCGCGCCCTCACCGCGCTGGGCGAGAGAGGGGAATCAGCCTAGAAGCCAGGCGCGATACTGGCCGTCGAATGATCTTGAGGGTGCGCAGTCCAGTCGCAGTGGCATGGCTCTTAGCCAGTCTCACGCTCGCTGGCTGCACTGTTGCCCCGGAGGAGTCTCCGTGGGAGGTCATGGACTCCGCGTCCGATCCCTCGTGGGTCCTCGCCATCGGATCGCCAAGAGCTCGATGGGCGGCTGGCGAGGCGATCAGCATCCGCACGGTGCTGACCTATGTGGGTTCTGGCGAGGGGACGGAGTACTTCGGATCGAGCAGTGGCCCAATCGCATTTGACCTGAAAGAGATCGATGGGCCCCGACACATAGAGGGGGGCGTGCTGTCGGACTGTGCGACGCACGAGATGAGGTCGGACGAGCCACTTGTGCTCGAACGCTTCAAGGCAGGGGGATATTCGGCCGATGACCCACATGCCGCCTTCTACGAAGCGCTGCAGGACGATCCGCTGCTGCGCCTCCCGTCGGGCCGATGGGAGCTGACGGCCCGGGCTGTCTTCTCCATGCCGCCGCCGGCGGGCTGCAGCGGTCGCACAGTCAGCCTCATGGCCTCGATCGTCCTTACCATCGAATGAGCGGCGACCGAGTCCACCTTCGCGATGTCGTCCTGACCGATGCCGACCTGCTCGAGGCGTGGGATTCCCCAGCCATACAAGGCGAGTTCAACGACTTCGGCATGCCGCCCAGCCCGGCGCCGCGCGAGGCGATGGCCAAGGGGCCGCTGCGCAACGAGCACAACTGCCAGCTGATCGTGGAGCTGGTGGCCGATGGCAGGCCGATCGGCACTGTCGGGTGGCACAAGGTGCTGAACGGCCCGAATCCGGAGTCGATGGCCTGGAACATCGGCATCTCGCTCGTGCCGGAGGCACGAGGCCACGGCTATGGCACCGAGGCCCAGCGCCAGCTGGCCGCCTATCTGTTCGCGACGACCGGCGTCAACCGGGTCGAGGCCTCGACCGACGTGGAGAACCTGGCCGAGCAGCGATCGCTGGAGAAGGCCGGGTACCGGCGCGAGGGCATCATGCGCGGTGCTCAGCACCGCGCCGGGGGCTACCACGACCTGGTGATCTACGCCCGCCTGCGCGACGACCCTGCGTGACCCTGCCGGGCGCGCGCCTCGCCTACCGCGTCTACCTCGGCCAGGAGGCGGCCGGGTCGTTCTGCTTCATGATGGTCTTCACCGCCGCCGGTCTGTTCATGATCCAGGTGGCCCACCTCGATGCGCTCCAGCTGGTGCTGGTCGGCACGACACTCGAGCTGTCGGCGTTCTTGTTCGAGGTGCCGACCGGGGTCCTGGCCGATACGGTCAGCCGGCGCCTCTCCGTGATCATCGGGACGGCGCTGATCGGGGTCGGGCTGCTGGTGTGGGGAGCGTGGCCGCTCTTCGCCACGATCCTGCTGGGGCAGGTGCTGTGGGGCCTCGGCTCCACCTTCACTTCGGGCGCCACCGAGGCGTGGATCAGCGACGAGACGGGCAACCAGGAGACCGGCCAGATCTATCTGCGCGGCGCGCAGCTGGGTTGCGCGGCCGGGGCGGTGGGGATCGTGGCCAGCGTGCCGCTGGCAGCGGTCTGGGGTCTGCAGGCCCCGATCCTGGCGGGAGGGATCGGCTACCTCATCACGGCCGTGGTGCTGCTGCTGGTCATGCCGGAGCGCCACTGGTCGCCGGCGCCGCGCGAGGGCCGCTCGGTGGCGCGCGCCATGGGCGACACCCTGTTGCGAGCGGGTCGGACCGTGCGCGTCGTGCCGGCGTTGCTCACCATCCTGGCCATCTCGTTCGTGGCCGGGGCCGGCAGCGAGGCGTTTGACCGCCTGCGGGAGCTGCACATCCTGCGCTTTGCGTTCCCGGAGTCGCCAGCGCTGCCGCTGATCGCCTGGTTCGCCGTCATCAACCTGGTCGCTCTGGTGGCCAGCGTGGCTGCGGTGCAGGTCGCGCGGCGTCGGCTCAACACCGAGAGCCATCTGGAAGCCGCGCGCGTTCTCCTGGTGATGCATGTCATCCTGATCGTGGCGATCGTCGCCTTTGCCACCGCGGTCAGCTTCGAGATGGCGGCGCTCAGCTACCTGGTGACGCGCATCGTGCGACGGGTCGCCATGCCGATCGCTGCCGCCTGGATCAACCTGGGGCTGACGCCGGACGTGCGCGCCACCGTTCACTCGATGAACGCCCAGGCCGATGCGCTTGGCCAGATCGCCGGCGGCCCACTGCTCGGCTGGCTGGCGCTGGCTGCCGGCACCCGACCCGCCATGCTGGCGGTGGCGGTCATCCTGTCACCGTCGCTGTACCTGTACCTGCGCACGATCCGGCTCCACGGCCGCGACCTGATCGTCGAGAAGGGCGACGAGGCGGCCTAAAGCTCCTGGCGACGGAATGCGAGCCAGGCCACACTGAAGATGGCCGACACCCCGGCCAGAGCGTTGAATCCGGGCGTATACTCCAAACCGATACCTCGACCCGGGACGGGCGCACCCGTCCGGCGCCGACCGCTGTGATGCCGCGCTCTCACCGAGCTCGGCTGACGAAGGAGGCGCGTCCCGTGTCCACCCGATCCCCCCTGATCGATCCCGCCGACGCCCGTGCCGTACTGCGCGTCGGTGATGTGAGCTATGCCTACCATCGGCTCGAGGCCGCCGGGGTGCCGGACCTGGCCCGCATGCCGTACACCGTTAAGGTCCTGCTCGAGAACGCGCTGCGCCACGCCGCGGCCAGCGCCGGCCCGGTGAGTGCCGCCGACGTCCGCGCCCTGGCCGCCTGGGACCCCAGCCAGCCGGCCGAGTACGAGCTGCCGTTCATGCCGGCGCGGGTGATCCTGCAGGACTTCACCGGCATCCCGTGCGTCGTCGACCTGGCTGCAATGCGCGACGCGGTGGCGGCGCTGGGCGGCGACCCGGCCACCATCAACCCGCTCGTGCCGGCCGACCTGGTGATCGACCACAGCGTGCAGGTCGACCTGTTCGGCTCGGAGCTGGCCTTTGCCGGCAATGTCGAGCGCGAGTACGAGCGCAACGGGGAGCGCTATGCGCTGCTGCGATGGGCGCAGCAGGCCTTCGACAACTTCCGGGTGGTGCCTCCCGGGACCGGGATCGTGCACCAGGTCAACCTCGAGTACCTGGCCGACGTGGTCACCTCGCGTCCGGGCGCCGATGGCGAGCCGGTCGCCTTCCCCGACACGCTGGTCGGCACCGACTCGCACACCACCATGATCAACGGCCTGGGCGTCGTTGCCTGGGGCGTCGGCGGCATCGAGGCGGAGGCCGCGTTGCTCGGTCAGCCTCTCTATCAGCCGATGCCGGTGGTGGTCGGTTTCCGCCTTGACGGCGAGCTGCGTTCCGGGGCGACCGCCACCGACCTGGTGCTGTACGTGACCGAGATGCTGCGCGGCCACGGGGTGGTCGGCAAGTTCGTCGAGTTCCACGGCCCTGGCCTGTCCCGGCTGGGGCTCGCCGACCGGGCCACCATCAGCAACATGTCGCCGGAGTTCGGGGCGACGGCCACCCTCTTCCCGATCGACGATGAGACGCTGCGCTACCTGCGCATGACCGGGCGCTCGCCGGAGACGGTGGCGCGCGTCGAGGCGTACGCCAAGACACAGGGCCTCTTCCGGACCGATGCTTCCG
>Ga0184639_10001472_pt1 | contig 10209 bp, 9 predicted proteins | sample PLM31_170_b2_FD_133155 | JGI IMG/M metagenome (GOLD analysis project Ga0184639, IMG submission 133155) | Groundwater sediment microbial communities from an aquifer in East River, Colorado, USA - PLM3-1_170_b2 | ecosystem: Environmental > Terrestrial > Soil > Riparian zone | place: USA: East... | reverse complement strand
GGGCGCGTTCACCGGCGCCGCCGGGCGCAAGGAGGGCCGCTTCGAGCTCGCGCACGGCGGCACGCTCTTCCTCGACGAGGTGGGCGACCTCTCGCTGGTCACGCAGCCGAAGATCCTGCGCGTGCTCCAGCAGGGCGAGTTCGAGCGCCTCGGCGGCACGCGCACTCTCCAGGTCGACGTGCGCATCGTGGCCGCCACCAACCAGGACGTGGCCGAGATGGTGAAGGAGAAGCGCTTCCGCGAAGACCTCTACTACCGGCTCAATGTCATCACCGTCCGCGTGCCGCCGCTGCGCGAGCGCCCCGAGGACATCCGCGTGCTCGCCCAGCACTACCTGCGGGTCTACGGCGCCAAGAACGGCCGCAAGCTGGAAGGCTTCACGAGCGAGGCCATCGACCGGCTCGAGGCCTATGCCTGGCCGGGTAACGTGCGGGAGCTCGAGAACCTCATCGAGCGCAGCGTGTTGCTGGCCCGGAAGGATCGGATCGACGCCGAGGACCTGCCGGAAGAGGTCATGGGCGTGAAGCGCCCGCCGCGCGACGCGATCTTGGAATTGATCGGCACGCCCCTCGCAGATATCGAGCAGCGGCTGCTCGTCGAGACGCTCCGTATCACCGGGGGCAACAAGACGCAGGCGGCGAAGCTGCTCGGCATCGACGTGCGCACGGTGGCGCGCAAGCTCGAGCGACGCGGGGACGACCTCGCGGAGGGTAGCGAGCGGTCGTGAAGGCCCTCCTGCTGACCCGCGAGTATCCGCCGCACATCTACGGCGGGGCGGGGGTCGTCGTCGGTCAGCTCGCGCGCGCGTTGAGCCAGCTCATGGCCGTGGAAGTCCGCTGCTTCGGCGAGCGGTCCCCCGCCGAGGCGACGGGCGAGATCGCGTTGCGCGGCTATGCACCCTGGGAGCGGCTCGGACCGGGGCAGGACGGGCCCCGCTATGTTCCCGCGCTCGAGACGCTGTCGATCGCGCTGGCGATGACGCGTGATCCCGTCGACGCCGACGTCGCCCACGCGCACACCTGGTACGCGGACATGGCAGGGCTCTGGATCCGCACCGTCCACCGCATCCCGCTCTGCGTGACCCTCCACAGCATGGAGCCGCTCCGGCCGTGGAAGGCCGACCAGCTGGGCAGCGGTTATCTCCTCTCGAGCTGGATCGAGAAGACGTCGGTGGAAGCCGCCGACCGCGTCATCGCGGTCTCACGCCAGATGCGCGAGGACATCCTGGCCCACTTTCGCATCGCCCCCGACCGCGTGGTCGTCATCCACAACGGCATCGACCCCAATCTGTTCCGGCGAACCGAGGCACGCGACGCGCTGGCGCGCCGAGGCGTCCGCGAGCCGTACGTGCTCTTCGTCGGACGCATCACGGACCAAAAGGGGATCTTCCATCTGCTCGAGGCGGCCCCGAAGCTCCCGCCGGGCGTGCAGGTCGTCCTTTGCGCCTCGGCGCCCGATACGCCCGAGATCGAAGCGCGCCTCAAGCGAGCGCTGCCCGGGCACCCGAACGTCGTGTGGATCGGCGAGATGGTTCCCGTGGAGGAGGTCGTGCAGCTCTACAGCCACGCGGCAGTGTTCGTGTGCCCGTCAGTGTACGAGCCGTTCGGTCTGATCAACCTCGAGGCCATGGCCTGCGAGACTCCGGTCGTCGCCTCCGCGGTCGGCGGCATCCTCGAGGTGGTCGAGGACGGCAAGACGGGCGTGCTCGTCGAGCCGGGCCGCCCCGACGCGCTCGTTGCGGCCATCTGCGCGCTCCTCGAGGATCCCGCGCGCGGGCGCGCGATGGGGCGCGCGGGCCGGCGTCGGGTGGAGGCGCATTTCAGCTGGACCAGCGTGGCCGCGCGGACCCGTGAGGTTTACCAGGACGCGATCGCGGATTTCGCGCGGTCGGCGGAGCCCTGAGGTTCGTGCCCGCCCGGCTACTCTCGACCGTGCGCGGGTTCGTCTTCGACCTCGACGGGTGCGTCTGGAATGGCACCGTCCTGAATCCGGGTGCGAGCGAGCTCCTCGCCGCCCTCCACCGGGGCGGTCGCGCGCTCGGCTTCATCTCCAACAACTCCCGCGCCACCGGCGATGACTTGCGCGAACGCCTGCACCGCCTCGGGGTTGGCGCCGCTCGACACGTTCTGACGCCGCTCGAGATCATCGGCGAGGTGATCCGTCAGCGATTCGGGCCCGCGCGGGTCCTCGTCGTCGGCGCGCCCGAGCTGGCGGCCGTCATCGCGCGGGCCGGCCACGAGCTGGTGGACGTGAAGGACTATCGCGCCGCGACCGTCGTCGCCGTCGGCAACGACTTCGATCTCAGCTATGAGCGCCTCACCGCCGCCGCGCGGGCCGTCGCGGGCGGGGCGCCGCTCGTCACGCCGAACGTCGACCCGCGCCTTCCGATCGAGGGCGGCGAGTTCCTGCCGGGCTGCGGCGCGATCGTGGAGGCGGTCGCCGTGGCCGCCGGCGTACGGCCGATCGTGGTCGGCAAGCCGGAACCGCCGCTCTTCCGCATGGCTCTCGAGCGGATGGCCGTCCCGCCGGCCGCCGCTGCGATGGTGGGCGACAGCATTCCGTCCGATATCCGCGGCGCCAAGGCGGTCGGCATGCTCACGGTGCTGTACGCGCCCGAGGGGCGCGCGGCCGTGCCTGAGGGGCGCGCGGCCGCGGGGGAGGCGGATCTGGTCGTGGGCTCGTTCGCCGAGCTGTCGAGCCTGGCCGGGGTCGGCTAGCGCCTGGGGCGCGTGTTACTCTAAACCGCGATGTTCGACATCGGCCTTCAGGAGATGCTCGTCATCGGGGTGCTGGCCCTCCTGGTGTTCGGTCCCGGGAAGCTTCCCGAGCTCGGACGGACGGTCGGTCGCGCGCTGCGCCAGTTCCGCCGGGCGAGTGACGAGTTCCGGTCGACCGTCGAGACGAACCTGCACATCAACGATCCCGATCCGATCATCGCGCCGGCGCCCGCGCCCATCGAGTCGACGCCGGTTGTCGTGTTGCCGTCCGAGGCCGAAGGCACGAAGACCGCGGCCGAGACCACGCCGTCCGTCGCCGTCGAGCCGGGTGAGCCGTACTGCGCGCAGCGGGCCTCGCGCCTCTTCCACAAGAGCGACTGCGCCTGGGTCTCGCGGATCCCGGAGCCCGAGCGCGGCTACTTCAAGCACGTCGCCGATGCCCGCGAGCAGGGGTTCACGACGTGCCCCGTCTGCGAGCCCTGGGAGCCGGTCTGACCACCGTCTGATTCGGATCAATGGTCGTCCACGCGGCACTCGCTTTTTGTTGACTAGTCAACAGGAGTTGAGTGATACTGCCGCCACGGAGGAGGACGAGCCATGCGCGAGCTGACGAGCCGGCAGCGGGAAGTACTCGACTTCATGCGTGGCTTCCAGTCCAGGCATGGAGTGCCCCCGACCGTACGCGAGATCGGCGAGCGATTCAGGATCACGCCCCGGGCGTCGTTCGACCACCTGAGAGCGCTCGAGCGGAAAGGGCAGTTGCAGAGACGGCCGAGCGTCGGCCGGACCTCGAGAGCTCTGACGCTTCCCGACGTGGTCGGTGCCGGGCGGGCCTACCATTCCGTGCCGATCCTCGGCCGCATCGCGGCGGGTGCGCCGCTCCTCGCCCAGGAAAATCGAGAAGGCGAAGTGCCGATCGCCGCCGCATCGCTACCCGGGCGCGGCGAGGACGTCTTCGCGCTCCGTGTCCGGGGCGACTCGATGATCGACGCGCACATCTGCGACGGCGACCTCGTGCTCGTCCGCCGCCAGGACTCGGCTCAGCCGAACGACATCGTCGCAGCGCTGGTCGAGTCGGACGCGGGCGGCGAGACCGAGGCGACGGTGAAGCGGTTCCTGCGCGACGGTCCGCGCGTCGTGCTCAAGCCCGAAAATCCGACGATGGCGCCGATCGTTGTCGATCCGGCCCGACGCCCCGTCAGGATTCTCGGGAAAGTCATCGGACTGCTTCGCGGTTTCTAACTGAAGGAGGATGTCATGAGCTCGCACGCAGTGACGTACGCGTTGCTTCACCGTCGAGGCTCCCGCGCCTTTTTTTTGTCGCGGTCCGCTCAACATCTGAATAGTCTTGGGCTCGGCCGCGAGGCCGCGCGCGCGCTCCTGGCGCTCGGTGCCGTCATCGCGTGGGGCGGCGTTTGTCTGTTCCTGGCGGGGTGACGGTCGGCGAAGTGGCCTGCTCGTAGATCTTCGCCTCGATGAACAGGTCGAGCAGCGCGCCGTCCACGCGCCCGGCTCGTCGCTCGTGGCTCAGGATGTCGAGCGCCTCGTCCCTCGAGATCCCCTTCTTGTAGGGACGGTCGCCTGCCGTGAGCGCGTCGTAGATGTCTGCGATGGTCATCATCCTGGACTGCAGCGGGATCTCCTCGCCCCTTATCCCGCGGGGATAGCCCGTGCCGTCGAGCTTTTCGTGGTGTGAACCGGCGATCTCGGGGATGCGGCGGAACTCCTTGGTCCACGGGATCTCGGCGAGGAACCGGTACGTGTGCTGCACGTGGGACTGGATCTCCTTGAACTCAGCCTCCGTGAGGCTGCCGCGGGAGATCGAGAGGATCGCCGTCTCCTCAGGGGTGACGACGGTCTGGCGGTTCCCGAGGTGATCCTCAAAGGCGCGGAGCGCCAGCCGGTCGAGCTCCGCCGCGAAGTCGCCCGGCAGCACCGTCGGCTCGTTGGCGACGACAATGAGGGCCAGGCTGTCATCGAGCTCCGCCAGATACGCCGACAGCTCGGCGTCGAACGCGGCGGACTGCTCGGCGTAGCGGCGACGGCCGTTGTCGAGCAGATGCTCGATCTTCTTGTCGGCGTAGCGGAGCGCGAGCCCGCGCTTGATGAGCTCGACGCGCTGGCGGATCCGGTCGAGCTCGCCCGGGAAGAGCTTCTTGGCCTTCACGAGCACCTGCTCACGCACACCGACCTTGCCGAAATCGTGCAGGAGGGCGGCGTAGCGGAGCTCCATCATCTCCTCGGCGCTGAAGCGGGTCGCGCCGTACGCGCCGGTGGCGCAGCGAGCGACCACGCTCGCGAGGCCGACGGTGAGATTGGCGACGCGAAAGGAGTGGCCCGAGGTCGTCGGATCGCGTGACTCGATCGCGGTCACGGAGGCCTGCACGAACCCTTCGAAGAGCCGGCGGATGGACTCGAAGAGCTGGCTGTTGTGGATCGCGACGGCCGCCTGCGAGGCGAGCGATCCGGCGAGCTGCTCGTGGCGGGGGCCGTAGGGCCGGACCGTCCGCTCGATCTCTTCCACCGACGCGAAGCGGTGCCCGAATTCCGGCTTGCAGTTGATCAGCTGGAGCGCGCCGATCGTCTCGCCTTGCGGCGTGCGCATCGGCACCACCAGCATCGACTTGGTACGGTAGCGGGCCTTGTCGTCGAACGAGCGGTTGATCCGGAACGGCGCCCCCGGCGGCGGCGCGTAGGCGTCCTCGAGGTTGAGGGTGTCCCCGGTCAACGCGACGTGTCCTGCGACGCTGGCGCTCGTCAGCGGCAGCCGCGACGCACGGTAGGGGATCTTGACCGAGTCGTTCTGGGCCAGAGCGAAGCGCAGCCACCGGGTGCCGTCGGCGTCCTCCTCGACAAGGTAGAGCGAGCCGGCATCGCTCTGCGTGATCTCCCGCGCCTTGGTCAGGATGGTCTCGAGCAGCGCCCGCGGGTTGCGCTCGGCGGAGAGCCGGATGCCGATCGCGTTCAGCTCGGAAAGCTCGCGATCGAGTCGCGTCATGGCGGCCGCGCGGTCGAGATCGTCGAACGCGTTCTCCACGGCGCGCGCGAGAATCGGCCCGCCCACGCCCGCCGGGAGCAGCCCGTACCAGTGTTCGGGCCACGGGCCGGTGGCGTCGGCGTCGACGAGGGCCAGGATGCGCAGCGGCGTGTCGCCCCACCGCTCGTCGGCGAGGTCCGTGCCGACCAGCACCACGGCCGGCGCCGCGGCGGCCAGATCCGCCGACGCGGACAGCGGGGCGACGTCGAACGCGTGACGGAGAAGCTCGGCCGCGGCCGCCGCCGCGCGCGAGGTCGCGTCGTACAGAACACGACGGCGCATGGAACGAAAGTAGGGCGGCGGCTGCGGCGAAGTCAAGAATACCCGCAGGGCGAGCCGCAGGCCGTCGGCCGAGGCGAGCCGAGAATCAGTAAAATGAGTTTCGGCATGGTCGAGTTCGGGCGGCTCGCAGACCTCTGCCGGGGGCTCCGCGCGAACCCGGCGAGGCTCGACAAACTCGAGCTCCTCGCCGAGTACCTCCGCGCGCTCCCGGCCGACGCCATCGGCACCGCGGTCGCGTTCCTCACGGGCCGGGCTTTTCCGGCGTCCGACCCGCGCGCGCTCGGAGTCCGCGGGTTGCCGGACGCCGCCGAAGCCACCGGGCCGTCCCTCTCGCTCGAAGACGTCGCGGCGGCGTTCGCCGCCGTCGCCGATGCGGGCGGCGCCGGCGCGCGACGGGCCCGCGAAGAGCTGCTGCGTGGCCTGGTGGCGCGGGCGTCGACGGACGAGCGGGAGACGTTGCTGCGGATCGTCGCGGGCGAGATGCGGACGGGGGTGTCGGACGGCCTCGTGCTCGAGGCGATTGCCCGCGCCTTCGCGGCTCCGCTGGAGACGGCTCGCCGCACCGCGCTGATGCTCGGCGACCTCTCCCAGGTCGCGGCGCTGGCGGCACGAGGTGGAGCCGCGGCGCTCGCTTCCGCCACCGCACGTCCGGGCGTCCCGCTCCTGCCCATGCTCGCCCAGATCGCCGACGACTTCGAGGACGTCCTGGCGGCCCACGGTGGGACCTCCGCGCTCGAGTACAAGTACGACGGCGCCCGTATCCAACTCCATCGCGACGGTGAACACATCGGGATCTGGACGCGGCGCCTCTCCGACGTCACCGCGAGCCTGCCCGACGTCGTCGAGACGGCGAGACGCGAGCTCGCCGCCTCGCCGTTCATCCTCGACGGCGAGGTCCTGGCGCTCGACGCGGCGGGGCGGCCGCTGCCCTTTCAGGAGCTGATGCGACGGTTCCGGCGGGTCCACGAAGTCGAGAGACTCGTGCGCGCGATGCCGCTCACCCTGCACTTTTTCGACTGCCTCATGGCCGACGGACGCGCGCTCATCGACGAGCCCTACCGGCACCGCTGGGAGGCGCTGGCCGCCGTCACCGGCGGACGCCACCTGGCCGAGCGCACGATCGTCACCTCGCCGGCGGCGGCCCGCGAGTTCCTGGCGCAGGCGCTCGCCGCGGGGCACGAGGGTGTGATGGCCAAGGACCTCCGGAGCGCGTACGAGCCGGGAGGTCGCGGCAAGCGCTGGTTCAAGCTGAAATCGGCGGAGACCGTGGACTGCGTCATCGTCGCCGTCGACCGGGGCTCGGGCCGGCGGAGCGGGTGGCTCTCCAACTACCACCTGGCGGTGCGCGACGGGGACACGTTCGCGGACATCGGCAAGACGTTCAAGGGGCTCACCGACCAGCAGTTCGCCGAGATGACGGAGCGGCTGTGGGCGCTCGCGACGAGCGACGACGGCTACACGGTGCGCGTGCGGCCCGAGGCCGTCGTCGAGGTCGCCCACAACGAGATCCAGAAGAGCCCGACATATGCGTCGGGCCTCGCGCTCCGGTTCGCGCGCATCACGCGCATCCGCGATGACAAGGCGCCAGGCGAAGCCACGACGCTCGCTGAACTGCGTGCGCTCTACGAGCGGCAGTTCACGACCAAGGGCCGGGCAGTGTAGACTCGACGCCGGTGACTGCGCGCGTCTCGACCGGCCTTGCGAAGCTCGACGCGATGCTGGGCGGCGGCCTGCTGCCCGGCACGCTCGCGGTCGTCTACGGCGCGACCGGGATCGGGAAAACTCACCTCGGGCTCACATTCGCCGATCAGGGACGCGTCGCCGACGGCGCGCGCGGCGTCGTCCTCGACCTGAACGGGCGCGGCGACTCGCAGCAACACGACGAGTACGCGGCGCGACTCTTTGCCTGGTCGCTCAAGCCCTGGACGCACACGGTGACACCGATGGCCGATCCCTATCCGCCGCCCGACCAGATGGACGCGTTCTATTCCAATGCGTGCCCGTGGGTGGGCCGGGTCCGCGACTTCCAGGTGCCGACGCCGGACGGCGGCCGGGAGTTCGACTGGGGCTGGAAGGCCGCCTACAATCACGCGCTCTACACGGTCCGGCCGTTCCTCTACTTCCACTGCGCGGCGGGCACGCGACGGGTCGTGGTCGACGGCGTCGAGCCGATGGACTCGCCCGCCGACTCGATCCAGGTCTTCGTGTTCGACGAGCTCTATCGCAAGATCATCCACCGGGACGCCGAGACGCTCGGCATGGAGATCTACCTGCCGGTGTGGAAGCACCGCGCGTTCATCGACGCGCACCGCTACGACCACACCGCCGTCACGACGCTGCTCCTGGTGACAACGGAGGAGACGCGACTCGAAGACCTGCTCGCGCGCAAGGTCGCCACCGGCGACATCGGCGCCACCGCGAACACCATCCTGGTCCTCGGCAGCGAGCGCGTCGGGAACCGGCTGGTGCGCATGCTGTGCGTCGTCAAGCATCGCGGAAGCGTGATGAGCGACGAGATCGTCGAGTACCGCATCGGGGCGCGCGGCATCGAGCTCGCGTAGGTGCGGCGCCGCTCGGCTCCTACTTCCCTTCTTCGAGCTGTTGAAGTGTCGCCTCGCAGCGCGGCGCCGCTTGGCTCCTACTTCCACCTCGACCACTTGACGCGGCCGGCGCGGGCGCTCCTGCGCGCCCTACAGTCGGCTGCGGGCCGGTCGCGGGCGCCGGTGCTCGTCGGCGGCGCCGTGCGCGACGCCTGGCTGCGCGGGAAGAGCCCGATGCAGCCCACCGACCTGGACGTCACCGTGCAGTCCGGCGCGCTCGACATCGCGCGCCGCGTGGCGGCGCGCCTCGGCGGCGTCTTCGTGGCGCTCGATCCGGAGCGTGGGGCGGCAAGGGTCCTCGCGCCCGGTGGGTGTCTCGACGTGACGGACTGGCGGGCGGCGACACTCGAGGGCGATCTGGCGGCGCGGGACTTCACCGTGAACGCGCTGGCGGTCCCGGTGGGCGAGCTCTTGCGTCGCGGCCGGACGCGCGTCATCGATCCGACCGGTGGGCTCGACGATCTCCGGGCGCGGCGGCTGCGGGTCCACGACCCGCGGGTGCTGGCCGAGGATCCGCTTCGCACGCTCCGTGGCGTCCGGCTCGAGGCGGCGCTCGGGCTTCACCTGACGCCGGGCGCCGTGAAGGCCATCCGCGGCGCCGCCGCCGGGTTGGCCGGCGTTTCCGCCGAGCGGGTTCGCGATGAGCTGCTCGCGCTGCTCGCGCTTCCCCGCACGGCGCGCGCGCTCCGGCGCCTCGACGCCCTCGGCCTGCTGGGCGTGATCGTGCCGGAGGTCGAGGCGATGCGCGCGACGGCGCAGCCGGCGCCTCACCGATTTCCGGTGCTCGAGCACTCGCTCCGGGCGGTCGCCGGGGCCGATGCGCTCCTCCTGGGTCTGCGCGGGCTTCGGCCGTTCGGCGAGGAGCTCGCCGCCCACATGACCGAGGAGCTCGGCGGTGACGTACGCCGCGGCCAGGTCCTCAAGCTGGCGGCGCTCCTGCACGACGTCTCGAAGCCCGAGACACGCCGGGTGATCGACGGCCGCGTACGCTTCTTCGAGCATGATGTGATCGGTGCCGCGCGCGCGCGCGTCATCGGCGAGCGGCTCAAGCTTCCGGCGCGCGCACGCGGGGTTCTCGAGCGCCTCGTCCGCCATCACCTGCGCCCCATGCACCTGGCCGCCGCCGGTCGGTTGACGCCGCGGGCGCGCTACCGCTTCTTCCGGGACCTGCGCGAGGACACGCGCGACCTGCTGCTGCTGGCGCTCGTGGACGCCGCCGCCGTGAGAGGGGAATCGCCCCGCTCGGTCTGGCGTCGCGCGGCGCTCATTCGGGATCTCCTGCGCGGATTCGAAGAGACGCAGCACGTCGGCGCCGACGCGCCGCCGCTGCTCCGGGGCGAGGACGTCATGGAACGCTTCGGCCTTCCCCCGAGCCCCGCCGTCGGCCGGCTCCTCGAGCGGGCGCGCGAGGCTCAGGCGCTCGGGCTCGTGGCCACGCGCGAGGAGGCGCTGGCCTACCTTGACTCCCCCACGGGTGGACCCTAGAGTAGCGGGGCACCCTGAGCGTTCGATCCCCTCGCTCGAGGAGGCTCCGTATGGTCGCATGGAAGGTCGCGATGGCCGCGCTCGTCGT
>Ga0184639_10001471_pt1 | contig 10211 bp, 7 predicted proteins | sample PLM31_170_b2_FD_133155 | JGI IMG/M metagenome (GOLD analysis project Ga0184639, IMG submission 133155) | Groundwater sediment microbial communities from an aquifer in East River, Colorado, USA - PLM3-1_170_b2 | ecosystem: Environmental > Terrestrial > Soil > Riparian zone | place: USA: East... | reverse complement strand
GTCTTCCCGTGCTTGCCGCGCCAGCGGTCGATGAAGTAGATGAGCGAATCCCCGATGCCCTTGATCGCGGGGATGTTCAGCTCGCCCGGCCCGGCGTGGCCCGCGTAGCCCCAGGCGCCGAGGTCCACCGCGCGCTCGTAGGCGACCTTGGCGTCGGCCACGCGGAACGCGATCGCGCAGATGCTCGGCCCGTGGAGCCGGGCAAAGCGCTGGGCGAACGAGTCGGGCTCGGCGTTGACGATGAAGTTGATCTCGGCCTGGCGGTAGAGCACCACGTCCTTGTGGCGGTGGCGCGCGATGCCCTTGAAGCCCAGGCGCTCGAAGAGCGCGCCCATGGCCTTGGGGTCGGGCGCGGCGTATTCGACGAACTCGAAGCCGTCCGTGCCCATGGGGTTGTCCCACAGTTCCGGCATGGCAGTCTCCCGGCGGAGGTTCACGACGGATTGTAGGCGACCGGCCCGGCCAGTTCGCGGCGGAGCTGCCCTGAAACGGGCGAAGTCGCGCAATAATGTTCCGTGAGCATTCGCGATGAGGCGCGGTGAGCACGCGCCGCAAGCCGAACGGCGGTCGGGCCGGGGCGCGGCGGCATCGGCGCGCGCGCGGGGCGGCGAGCTCTCCGCTGCCGCGGATCGCGGCGCTCGCCGCCCTGCTCGGGACGACCGAGGCGCGGCTTCACACCCGCCGGTTCGGTCTCGACGCGGCGGAGTGGCGGGTCCTGACGGTGCTCGGCGACGGTGCGCCGGTGTCCCTCGTCGAAGCGGCGGTGCGCGGCGCGCTCGAAAAAGGGCGTACGGTCCGCGCCGCGCAGGCGCTCGCGCGCCGCGGGTTCGTCGAGCGAACGCACGACCCGTTCGACGCGCGCCGGATGGTCCTGCGCCTCACGACCAAGGGGCGCGCGCTCTACCGGCGCGCCACCCTGCTCGCGCGCGCCCGCGAGCGGCTGCTGCTCGCCGCGCTCGCCCCGGGCGAGCAGCGCGAGCTCGAGCGCCTGCTGGTCAAGCTGCAGCGGGCCGCCGAGAAGGCGCTCGGGAGCCGAACCGCCGAATAGGCAAAGGGGGCGGGGAGCCCCCCGCGGACGCGGGGGCTAGGGAGAGCCGGCCGCCTGCTCGACCTTGCGGCGCAGCGTTTCCAGGTGCGAGTCGCGGAGCCCGTGCGCCGCGAGCGCGTCGACCGCGCGGAAGAGATATTCGGCCGAAGAGCCGAGGTGGCCGGACGCGGCGGCGAGCGCCGCCACGACCGCGTCGAGCGGGAGCTTTCCCGCGTAGTTCGGATGCTCCCGGTTCACCGTGAACACGAGCGCGCGGAGCTCCTGGGTGCAGCCGTGACTTGCGGCGCAGGGCGCAGCCTCGACCCGCGCCCAGCGCGGCTCGTAGGAGCCGAGGACCATCTCGCGATTCCAGAGGAGCTTCAGCTCCTGCGGCGCCTGGTCCGCGGGCAGCCGGTAGGCGACGCCCTGGCACGAGCCGCCGCGATCGAGGCCGAGCACCAATCCGGGACGCGCGCGCGTCCCGCGGCTCGTTATGGACCACAGACAGAAGCGGCGGTGGAACCCGCGCAGGGTGGCCGGCCGCTGCTCCGAGTAGTGGAACAGCGGGTTCCACATGAGCGAACCGTAGCCGAACACCCAGACATCCTTACCCGGGCCCGCGCCGGACAGGGCCCAGCCGATCGACGCCTCGAGCTCGGCATCGGACAGCGGATGCGGCAGGGCGCCGCACTCGTTCCAGAGCCGCCGCAGGCGGTCGTTCTTCAGGTCGTCGCGGGTCAGGGACATAGGCAGCAAGCGGCCCAACGGCCGGCGCGCGCGTCGGTTGACAGCGTGCCTCGGGGCCCGACGCGGAAGTCTTTCACGGACGGCGACGGGTTGCCAGCAGGCACTTGTTCGGTGCACGGCGCCCCGCTTCCGGGACACGACCGCTGGCGCTTGCCGCGCCGGAGCGCTCCGACCACAATCACGGGCCTCGCGCGTCGCGGGGCCGGCGCGCCGCGACTAGCGCGCCCCCCACCGGTCGATGTTCGCGATCCCCCGCATCCGTCACTTCCCCAGCCTCGGCCCGACCGGCTTCCATCGCGTGGCCTACACGGAGTGGGGAAGCTCGCACAACCCGCACGTCGTCATCTGCGTGCACGGTCTCACGCGCAACAGCCGCGACTTCGACTACCTTGCCGCGCGGCTGGCGTCCGACTGCCGCGTCGTGTGCATGGACGTGGCCGGCCGCGGGTTGAGCGACTGGCTGCCGGACAAGTCGGACTACGGCTTCGCGCTCTACCAGTCCGAGGCGGCCGCGTTGATCGCGCACGTGACGGCGCGCTCCGGCGGGGTGCTCGCGGGGCTCGCGGGTATCTTGCAGCGCGTGGGACGCCCCGAGCGGATCGACTGGGTGGGGACCTCGATGGGCGGGATGATCGGCATGATCCTCGCGGCGAAGGCGGGCTCACCGGTCGGCCGTCTCGTGCTCAACGACGTCGGCCCGCTCGTGCCGTGGTCGGGGCTGGTGCGGTTGAAGAACGCGAATGCGGGGCTCAACGCGAAGTTCAAGAATCTCGACGAGGCCGAGCAGCACCTGCGCGCGGCCTGCGCCGCCTTCGGCCCGCTCAGCGACCGGAAGTGGCGGCATGTCACTCGGCACAGCGTGCGCCGGAACGACGACCGCACCTACAGCCTCGCGTACGACCCCGGCATCGTGAGCGCGATCCGGCGCGGCAACCACGGCGACATCGAGTTCGGCGGCGACTTCCTGCAGGGCGTCGACCTCTGGCCGGTGTGGGAGCAGATCAAGTGCCCGACGCTCGTGCTGCGTGGCGCGGAGTCCGATCTGCTGCTCGAGGCGACGGCGAAGCAGATGACCGAGCGCGGCCCGCGCGCGCGCCTGGTCGAGTTTCCCGGCATCGGCCACGCGCCGTGGCTGATGACCGACGACCAGATCGGGGTCGTTCGCGACTTCCTGCTGGCGCGCTAGAGCTGCAGGTCGGCGCGCGGGCGGTGTGGTTCGTCTTCCCCGAGTCGCTGGCGGGCGAGCGCCTCGATGCGGATCAGGTGCGGGTCGCGGACGCCCACGGCGGCGAGGCCGTCGATCGTCTGCCGCAGGTAGTCGAGGCCCGTCCCGACCTTGCCGCACGCGTGGAGCAGGCGCTCCACGATCGCTTCGGCGGGGAGGCGGCCCGCGTAGCCGGAGCGCTCGCGGTTTACGGCGAACGCCAGCGCGCGCAGGCTGCGGCGGCCGTGCGTCACCAGCACCCAGCGCGGCGCGTACGAGCCGAGCAGCATCTCCCGCCGCCACAGCAGCCGTAGCTCGCTTTCGGCGAGCCGCGCGGGGATCCGGTAGGCGACGCCGGTGCAGCGGCCGCCGCGGTCGAGCCCGAGCACCAATCCGGGCTTCTCCGGCGTCCCGCGGTTGATGCGCGACCAGAGGCAGAAGCTGCGATGGTAGCCGTGCACGGTCGCCACCAGGCGCTCCTCGAAGTCGAACACCGGGTTCCAGACGAGCGAGCCGTACGCGAACAGCCACACGTCGGGCTGGCGATGCGCCGAGGCGAGCGCCGCCTGCAGCGACGACTCGAGCGCCTCCTCGGAGAACAGCTCGGGGGCGAGCGCGGAGTGCTCGAGCGCGCGGCGGAGCACGTTGTCGACGAGGTCCTCGCGGCAGAGGCGCCGCTCCTCCTGCGCCGGCGTGCCGGGCCCGATGAAGGACTCGCCGCGCTCGAGCCCCTCGCGTTCGTTACCCGACCCTGATGCCAATCCCGCCTCGTCCCTCGCGCTTCGCCGGCGGCGGCTGCGGCGATGCGCTTCCGTCTCGCGCCGCGGCGAAGTCCAGATAGTTTAACCGCAGCGCCTCGACGCCGTCGCTCGCCGCTGCGGGGAGGCTCTCGTCATCGCCTCGCTGCAGTTGTCGTGGCATAGTTGGAACGACGCAAACGATGTGAGGGCATCCCTGCCATGGCGAAATTCGCGCTCGGCCAGGCCGTCTCCCGGGCTGAAGACCTGGCCCTCGTGAGGGGGGCCGGACGGTACGCCGACGACGTGCGCCTCGCGAACGAGGCCTACGCATTCGTGCTGCGCTCACCGCACGCCCACGCCGCGCTCCGGCGGCTCGACGCCGCGGCGGCGCGACGCGCGCCGGGCGTGCTCGCAGTGCTCACCGGCGCTGACGCAAGGGCCGACGGGCTGGGCGACATCCCCTGCATGATCCCGGTGACGAACGCCGATGGCTCACCGCGCGGGGAGACGCCGCGGCCGCTGCTCGCGATCGATCGCGTGCGCCACGTCGGCGACCCGGTCGCCCTGGTCGTGGCCGATTCGGCGCAGCGCGCCAAGGACGCGGCGGAGCTGATCGAGGCGGACTACGAGCCGCTGCCGGCGGTCGCGGACACCTACGCTGCGACGAAGCCGGGTGCTCCGCAGGTCTGGGCGGACGTCAAGAGCAACGTCTGCTTCGACATCGCGTTCGGCGATCGCGCGGCGGCGGATGCAGCGTTCGCGCGCGCGAAGCACGTCACCCGGCTCGAGCTCGTCAACAACCGCGTCGTCGCGAACCCGCTCGAGCCGCGGGCGGCGGTCGCGGACTACGATCCCGCGACCGATCGCTCGACGCTCTACACGCCGACGCAGGGACCGCACCTGATCCGCGGCCAGCTCGCCGGGCAGATCCTCAAGCTCGACCAGCGGCGGCTGCGCGTCGTGTCGGGCAACGTCGGCGGCGGGTTCGGCATGAAGATCTTCCTGCACCCCGAGCAGCCGCTCGTCGTCTGGGCATCGCGCAAGCTCAAGCGTCCGGTGCGCTGGACCGGCGAGCGCAGCGAGGCGTTCCTGTCCGACGTCCAGGGTCGCGACAACTACTCGATCGCGGAGCTCGCGCTCGACGGGGACGCGAAGTTCCTCGCGCTGCGCGCGATCACCTACGCCAACATGGGTGCCTATCTCTCGAACTTCGGCCCGTTCATTCCGCAACTCGCGTTCGTCGTGCTCTCGAGCGTCTACCGCATTCCGGCGATCGCGCTGAACGTCAAGGGGGTGCTCACCAACACCGTTCCCGTCGACGCCTATCGCGGCGCCGGGCGGCCGGAAGGGATCTATCTCGTGGAGCGGATCGTCGACCTCGCGGCGCGCGAGCTCGGCCTCGGGCCGGACGAGATCCGACGCCGCAACTTCATTGACACGTTTCCCTACCAGACGCCGGTCGAGAGCGAGTACGACAGCGGCGACTTCGCCGGGGCGATGGCGCTCGCCATGGAGCGGGCCGACTGGGCCGGGTTCCCGGCGCGCCGCGCCGCCGCGGCGCAGCGCGGACGGCTGCGCGGAATCGGGCTCGGCATGTACATCGAGCGCTGTGGCGGCGGGAACGGCGACACGGTGACGCTGCGCGTGCGCGGCGACGGCAAGATCACGCTGATCTCCGGCATGCAGGACAACGGGCAGGGCCACGTCACCGGCTTCAAGCAGGTGCTCTCGGCCAGGCTCGGGATCGACGCGGACGCGATCGAGGTCGTGCAGGGCGATACCGACGTCGTCCCCGACGGCCTCACCGGCGGCAGCCGCTTCCTCGCGATCGGCGGCGTCGCGGCGACCGCCGCCGCCGACGAGGCGGTCGCGAAGGGCCGGGAGACGGCGGCGAGCCTGCTCGAAGCCGCCGCCGCCGACGTCGAGTACCGCGACGGGCAGTACTGGATCGCGGGCACCGATCGCGGCGTGTCGCTGTTCGAGGTGGCGGCCAAGGCGCGGGGGCTCGAAGCCACGCACACGCGCAACCCCGAGAAGTACACCTACCCGAACGGCTGCCACATCGTCGAGGTCGAGATCGATCCCGAGACCGGCGAGACGCGCATCGAGCGCTATACGATCGCCGACGACTTCGGGCGCGCGATCAACCCGCTGCTGCTCGAAGGGCAGGTGCACGGCGGCACCGTCCAGGGGGTCGGCCAGGCGCTGCTCGAGCACGGGTACTACGATCCGGAGACGGCGCAGCTCCTCACCGGCTCGTTCATGGACTACGCGCTGCCGCGCGCGGACGACGTGCCGTCGTTCGACTGCGGCTTCAACCACAGCTTGTGCACGACGAACCCCCTCGGGGTGAAGGGGGCGGGCGAGTCGGGCGCGGTGGGGGCGCCGGCGGCGGTGATCAGCGCAGTGGTCGACGCCCTTTACGCGAGCACCGGCCTCAAGCACCTCGACATGCCGGCGACCCGGGAGAAGGTGTGGCGGGCGATCCGACAGGCCGCCGGCGGGGGCTCGCCGCGCTCAACGGCTTGAGCCGGAAGTAAGCAGGCGCTAAGTTTCCGACCCGGCGGGCCGGCTGTCGGCGTTTTGCCGCGGTGCGCAAATCGCCGGTGCGGCATCCCGCCCCACGGCGCGGGATGAATCGCTCGACATCGAACGTTTATTTGGACTATATAGACGCACAAGACTCGGCTCGACCGGGACACCCGCCCGCACACCAAAGGAGGACGTCATGGGCTTTCTGACCGAAGAGGAACTCGCGAAACTTTCCGGCGCTGAATCGCTGTTTCCGTCGCCGATTCCGGTGCAGTCGGTGTCGAGCGACGAGTTCATGCCCGGCCCGCAGACCCCGAAGCAGCGCGAGTTCGAGGCGCGCATCAAGGCGCTCGGCGCGAAGCTCGCCAAGCGCCACGGGATGAGCCGCCGCGCGTTCTTCAAGACGTCCGCCGGCATGGCGGCGGCGTTCGTGGCGATGAACGAGACCCACGGCCGAATGTACGAGGTGGCTCGCGGCGAGGAGACGAACGTGGACCTCGCTCAGGCCCGCACCGACTCGCTGAAGAACCAGTTCGTGATGGACATGCACACCCACTTCCTGCGCGACGACACGAAGATCATGACCTTCGTGCGCCAGCGCGAGGCGGTCGGCAAGGCGGGCTGGAACCCGACGCTCGTCGGCAAGCCGCAGACCATCGACGATCTCAAGTTCCCGAACTACTTCAAGGAGATCTTCCTCGACAGCGACACCAAGGTGGCGTGCATCAGCGGTTCGTACTCGGTCCAGCAGACCGACTCGTTCCTCACCAACGAGATGAAGTTCGACGCGCGCGAGAAGATCAACCAGCAGGCCGGCACCCGGCGCATGTTCTCGCACGCCATTTTCACCCCCGGCTGGGTGGGCTGGCTCGACGCGTTCGACGAGCAGAACGAACGGCTCAAGCCCGATTCGTGGAAGGGTTACACGATCGGCGACAACACCAACAAGCATCTCTCCAAGTGGCCGTTCCGGCTCGACGACGAGAAGGTGATTTACCCGTTCTACGAGAAGCTGGTGAAGGCGATGCAGAAGTATCCCGACCGGCCGGGCCTGAAGAACGTCTGCATCCACAAGGGACTGTTCCCGCCGTCGGTCGAGGCGCAGTTCCCGCACCTGCTCGGGTACTGCAACGTGAGCGACGTGGGCAAGGCTGCGAAAGACTGGCCGCAGCTCAACTTCGTCATCTACCACTCGGCGTACCGGTGGGTCGCCGGTCCCGGCGGCACCGCCGAGAACGCCTGGACGCAGGTGCAGCGCACCGGCCGCGTCGACTGGGTGACCGACCTCGCCGAGATCCCGGCGCAGTACGGCGTGAACAACGTTTACGCCGACCTCGGGCAGATCTTCGCCCACAGCAACATGGCCGAGCCCCGCGTGTGCGCGTTCATGCTGGGCGCGATGATCAAGGGCATGGGCGCCGATCACGTCTGCTGGGGCACGGACGCGCTGTGGACCGGCGCGCCGCAGTGGCAGATCGAGGCGCTGCGGCGGCTCGAGATCCCCGAGGACATCCAGAAGAAGTACGGCTTTGCGCCGATGGGTCCGGCCGACGGGCCGGTCAAGCGCAACATCCTTGGCCTGAACAACGCCCGCCTCTACGGCTTCTCGCCCAAGCAGCAGGCGTCGGTGCTCACCGATAAGGTCGCTTACTACAAGGAGATCTACGAGCGCAACGGTCCGGACCGCTCGAACCTCGCCTACGGGTACGTGCTCAAGCGTAGCTGACGGGTTGGAGCGCCAGACGGGGCTCGCGCGGAGGCTTCCGCGTGGGCCTTTTTTCTTCCCGCCCCTCGCCAAAGGGGGGGCACGAGCGAGCGGGGGATCCGACCATGGAGCGACCGATTCAAGAGCGGACGATCGAGGCGGACGCCGACGGCCGGCGGCGATTCCTGCTGTCGGGCGCGGGGCTTGCGGCAGCGACGCTGCTCACTGAAGGCGCGCCGGCGCAGACACCGACGAGCGCCGCGGGCGGCGGCCTCGCGGAGGTCGTTGGCATCGAGCACTGGGCGACGAAGCGCGTCGGCGCCGAGACGGTTCGGATCTTTCTCTGGCGCAAGAGGCTGCGCGATCCCGCTGCGAGCGGCCCCCGGCGCGGCACGATCCTCTTCGTCCACGGCTCGTCGATGGCGGGGACGCCGGTGTTCGACCTGCACGTGCCCGGAAGACCCGAGTACTCGGTGATGGACTGGTTCGCGCGACTCGGCTACGACACGTGGTGCCTCGACTGCGAGGGCTACGGGCGCTCGGACAAGCAACGCCCGATCAACTTCGACGTGTCGACGGGTGCCGATGACATCGCCGCCGCGACGGAGTACATGGCAAAGGTCGCGGACGAGCCACGCGCACTGCTCTACGGCGCCTCGTCGGGCGCCTTGCGCGCGGCGCTATTCGCGCAGCGGAGCCCCGAGCGTGTGAAGCGACTCGCGCTCGACGCCTTCGTCTGGACGGGCGAGGGCAGCCCGACGCTCGCCGACCGCCGGAAGCGCCTGCCGCAGTACCAAGCGTCGAACCGGCGCCCGATCGACCGCAAGTTCGTGCACAGCATCTTCACGCGCGACCACCCGGGCACGGCCGACCTGACGGTGGTCGACGCGTTCGCCGACGCGGTGCTCGCGCTCGACACGTCGGTGCCGACCGGGACGTACGTCGACATGACGGCCAAGCTGCCGCTCGTCGATCCGGAGAAGCTCGACGTGCCGACGATGCTCATGCGCGGGCAGTACGACGGGATCGCGTCGTTCCAGGATCTCGCCAACTTTTTCGCGAAGCTGCCCAACCCGGATAAACAGTTCTCGGTGATGCCCGGGATCGCGCACTCGAGCATGCGGGCCAAGAACTGGTCGATCTCGTTCCATCTGCTCGATTCGTTCTTCAGTCAGCCCGCGCCGGTGTACACGGGCAGTTGACCAGAAAGCAACGGGGCCACGGCACAGGGGGTTGTCCCGGTCGGCCGCGAGGCACTAACATTCGACGGTTGGCGGGAATACAACGGAGGAGGAGATTCGAATGAAAGTCATCAGGGGCCTAAGACACCTCGCCGCGGCGGCGCTCGCCGTTGCCACGGCCGCGCCGGCGCTCGCCCAGGAACCGGTGCGTATCGGCTATGCCATCGCGCGCACCGGCCCGTGGGCCGCGGGCGCGCAAGTCACGCAGGAGCCGAACTACATCATGTGGGCCGAGCAGGTGAACGCCGCCGGCGGGCTCAACGTCAAGGGCGTCAAGCGCAAGATCGAGCTGATGGGCTTCGACGACCGGAGCGAGACCGAGACGGTCGTGCGCACCTACGAGAAGCTGATGGCGAGCGACAAGGTCGATCTGATCCTGCCGCCGTGGGGCACCGGCGCGAACTTCGCGGTGATGCCGCTGGTCCAGAAGTACGGCTACCCGATGCTCGCCCCGACCGCGACCGGCCGGAAGCTCCTCGAGATGAAGAACCCGTACTTCTTCGCGCTCCTGCAGCAGCCCGACCGGATGATGGACGCGCTCGCCGAGTACCTCGCAGCGCGCCAGGCGAAGACCGCCGCGGTGCTTCACGTGGACGAGCTATTCGGGCTCGAGCAGATGAGCGCGCTCGAGGCGTCGCTCAAGGCGAAGGGGATCCAGATCATCGAGAAGAAGAGCTATCCCCTGGGCGTGAAGGACCTGCAGCCGGTGCTGAACGACATCAAGGCGAAGAACCCCGACGCCTTTATCGCGCTGAGCTACCCGCCCGACACGTTCCTGATCACCGGCCAGTCGCGTGCGATCGGGTTCAACCCAAAGCTGTTCTACGCCGCCGTCGGCACCGCCTTCCCGGTCTACCGGGACAAGTTCGGGAAGACGGCCGAGGGCGTGATGGGGCTCGGGACGTGGAACCCGCGGAGCACTCCCGCCGCGAAGGCGTACTTCGACGCGCACGTCAAGCGGTGGCAGAAGGAGCCCGACCGCTGGGCGAGCGCGCACGCCTGGGCGGGGCTGCAG
>Ga0184639_10001470_pt1 | contig 10217 bp, 9 predicted proteins | sample PLM31_170_b2_FD_133155 | JGI IMG/M metagenome (GOLD analysis project Ga0184639, IMG submission 133155) | Groundwater sediment microbial communities from an aquifer in East River, Colorado, USA - PLM3-1_170_b2 | ecosystem: Environmental > Terrestrial > Soil > Riparian zone | place: USA: East... | reverse complement strand
TCGCCGGTCTCCTGCCGGCGACAACCGCCGTGCGGCTGAAGATTACAGACGCGCTCAGGCGGAACTGACGTGTCCTGGCTCAGGCAGATCGGCGCCGTCACGTTGCTCAGCCTGCGCACGATCCCGCAGCGGCTTGGCTCCTCGGCCGTTGCCGTGATCGGTATTGCCGGGGTCGTCATCGTGTTTGTGGCGGTGTTGTCGATTGCCGAGGGCTTCTTCGCGGCCATGCGTGGCGCCGGCTCGCCGACCCGTGCGCTGGTGATGCGGAGCGGCGCCGACAGCGAGATGACGAGCGGTCTCGGCGGGCCGGAGACCGACATCATCAAGCAGGCGCCCGGCATCTTTCGCGATGGCCCGCGGGTGCTGGCGTCGGCGGAACTCTTCGTCATCATCGATCTCCCGAAGCGGTCGACACTCACGCCGGCCAACGTGCCGATGCGCGGCATCGAGCCGACGGCATTTCAGGTCCGCGACGAAGCCAGGCTCGTCGAAGGCCGTATGCTGCAGTTCGGCACGAACGAGATGGTCGCCGGCCGATCCGCTTCGCGTCAGTTTGCGGGCTTGTCGGTTGGATCGGAGGTGAAGGCGGGCCAGGTCACGTGGACCGTTGTCGGCATTTTCGAGGCGGGCGGTAGCGCCGCCGAGACCGAGTTGTGGTGCGACGCGCACGCACTGCAGGGCGCGTACCGCCGGGGTAACAGCTACCAGTCCGTACTGGTCCGGCTGGAGTCGCCGCAGTCGTTCGATACGTTCAAGAACTGGCTGACGTCGAACCCCCAGTTGAACGTCTCGGTGCGTCGGGAGATCGAGTACTACTCGGCACAGTCGGCGTTGCTCACGAGGCTGATTCGCACTGTCGGATTCGGCATCGCCGCGCTCATGGGCATCGGCGCCGTGTTTGGTGCCATCCTGACGATGTACACGGCCGTTGCCACGCGCGCGAGAGAGATCGCGACGCTTCGCGCGCTCGGCTTCAACACCGTTTCGGTCCTGATCTCGGTGCTCGCCGAGTCGCTCGTGTTGGCCGCGCTCGGCGGCGCGCTGGGCGGGATCGCCGCCTACATCGGGTTCAACGGCTACCAGACATCGACGATCAACTTCCAGACGTTCAGCCAGGTGGCGTTTGCGTTTGCGGTCACGCCCTCGCTCTTGATTCAGGGCCTCGGCTATGCGCTGATGATGGGATTCATCGGCGGCCTGCTGCCGGCCGTCAGGGCCGCACGGCTGCCGATCTCGTCGGCACTACGGGAGCTGTGAAGCAGGGCTCCGTGGTAAAGGAGTATCAGTTCAGCGCGGCGACGCGGCGACGAAGCGTCTTCACGTGCTCCCAAATCTGATCGTGATCGGTCGTCCCTTCCGAATCCGCTGGCTCGCTGGAAGCTAGCTGAAGGTAGTGCTGCAGATCGCGGAGCGCGGCGGAGAAATCCTTGAGGTGATACGCCAGCAGTCCTCGGTCACGCAGCTCCGTCAGGGCAGGGGGATCGACGGCGAGCAGCAGCTCGGTCACATCACGCGCCTGGGGAAACGATCGCATGCGAACGTAGATGCGCTTCAAGTTCAGCAACATCCGCGTGAGAATTTGCGGCTTGGTCGCGGGTGCGAGCAGGGTCGGATCGAAGGCGGCTTCGTCTCCGATATGCTTCTGCAGCAGACGGCGGCAATCGGATTCCGACAGCAGCGCGCCGCCATGAAACGGGTCGAAGATGAGATCCTCACGAAAGCCCGCGGCCGCGTGTCTCGAGGGAGACCGAAGCAAAAAGTGGCCGGGAAAGTTCACGCCAACGATGCGAACGCCCGCCCGCCGTGCGATTTCCAGATAGACCAGCGCCAGGGTAATGGGTATGCCGGTGCGTCGGTCCAGCACTTCGTTGAGGAAGCTGTTCCGGGGATCGTCATACTGTTCGCGATTGCCGCTGAACCCCTGCTCCTCGAAGAGATACCGATTGAGCTCCTCGACGAGCGCGTGCGCGCTCGCTGTCCGCGGATCGAGACCGCGTGACGCGAGCCGCGTCACAGCCTCAAGTCCCATCGCATCGAGCCTGGCCAGATACGGTCCGGCATCGAGCGAGGGAAACTCGAGCAAGGGAATCAGCAGGGCCGGGCGAGCGAGGTCCTCATCGCCGCTGCCGGCGAGCTGGCCGAACCGCTGAATGGCTGAGTCTTTCAATCGCGACACGGTGCCGGCATTATCCTCCCAAACCCCTCAAACAGCGCAGAGGTCGCACGGCTAAGAACGCAGACGGTTTATCTACAGATCTGATGCAAGCGTTCGAGGGTAATGTCGTCGAGCGTGTTTGCGACGAAGTCAGCCCCGCGCAGGGCGTCGGCCGGATACGTATGCGCAACTGCGACACACCGCACGCCGGCGGCACGAGCTGACTCGAGCCCCCAGTGTGAGTCTTCGATGGCCACGCACTGACCGGCAGCCAGGTCGTTCGGAAGAACGACTTCGCGCAGCATTTCAATAGCGCGCACGTACGGGTCGGGCGCAGGTTTGCTGCGCGGGGCATCTTCGGCTCCGACAATGACCTGAAAAGCCTCACGCAATCCGATGCGCCTCAGGATCAGATCGATCTCATGTCCAAGCGCGCCTGAAGCAATCGCGAGCGGAACCGCCGCAGCGCATCGGCGCACGCACTCGGTCACTCCCGCGAACAGCAGGGAGCCCTCATCAATCAGCGACAGGACAACTTGCGACTTGCGGTCGACGAGCTCGGCGATGGCCCGGTTGTCGAGGGAGATGCGACGATCCGCCGCAATCGCGCGGAACATGCCGGCATCGTCAAACCCCAGGTACCGCTGATAATAGTCGCGCGCAGCCAGCGCGATCCCCGCATCAGCCAACACATGCTGCGCCGCCTTCAGGTGGATCGGCTCGGTATCAGCAATGACTCCATCGAAGTCGAAGATGACCGCCCGAAGAGGCATCAGAAGAAGAATACAGAATACAGAAGGGGAAATCAGCTCGAGGGATTCAACTCCACGCGCTTTTTCTCGGACAGTTTTTCACCCGCGCGAACAGCGATTGGCAAACGGTTTTCAGGGGGCGGGAACGGACATTCGTACGTGGAATTGAAGTAGCAATATGGGTGGTAGGCGCGATTGAAGTCGATTTCGTAAAGACCCGTCGGTGTTGGACTGAGGTCCAGGTATCGTCCCGCGGGATACGTCTCCGATTTGCTGGTTTCATCTTTGAAAGGGATGAAGAGGCGCTTCGATCCGGGCTCAGCCAACGCTGCCAGAGAAAGCTGCTGCCCGTTGAAGGTGAATTCCAAAACGCCGAGGCGCTCCATCATACGTATCGGTCCGGTCGATGTTGGAATCTGCACGGTCTCCCGTGTGACTGCCGGCTTAAGGACTCCCGCGACGTGATAGGAGGGATCGATCGGATAGTACGCAAGGGGCAGGTAATCCTGCTGCTGGTCTTTGGGGATCTTGGGCTCCGCCTCGGGGTTGCTGAACACAACGTCCTTGTTATGCCGCTCGGCTTCGATCTGCTGTTCATAATCCTTTTCGTCCGGCGCCGGACTGGAACAGCCAGCCGCGAGCAGCACAGTCGCCGCAGCCATCGTGAGCCAGACGTCGTAGACAGGCCGCCAGCTACGCACCGAACGGATACCTTCCTTTGGCGGTCGTTTCCTCGGCGATTATCCGCCGCAGAACGACCGTGTTGATGGGTGTCACCTTCAGCAGGCGCCGCAGCGCTGCCAGCGTCGTGCGGAGCATGTCCCCTTCGGTCATTGCGGCGAGGGCGTCTCTGGCGGCGATCTCGATTTGCCCCGCCGCATCGTTGACGAATACGCGCGCGACATCGATCTGCAGGGATGATGCGGCCAGTTTTCGCGCATTGGCGTCGAGCGCTCGTAACACGGCGCTTTCGCTGGCGTAGCCGGCCATGATGATGTCAGCGATGGAGGTGAGGACTTCCTGCTCGTCCGTCAGATGCTCGCCGTACGTCTGCATGGCAGTGCCCAAGATCATCAACGCCACTTTCTTGAACGCGGCGGTCGTGCGCAATTCCTGCTCGAGCGGCGCGTCGCCGCCCGTCTCGAGGGCAGCAGGACCGCCGAGGATTTCGTCTTGTAGCTGCCGTGCGGCCGCAATCAACGGAAGCTCGCCCTTCACTGCGCGCCGAATCAACATGCCCGGAATCAGCAAACGATTGATTTCGTTCGTACCCTCGAATATGCGATTCACGCGCGAATCACGATAATGGCGTTCGGCAGGGTAATCACGCACGAAGCCGTTGCCGCCATGGATCTGAATATTCTCGTCCAGCACGTAGTCCAGGGTCTCGCTGCCGCTGACCTTGGCGATCGACGCCTCGACCGCGAACTCTTCGAGCGCTGCAAGTACGGCCGATCCATCAGTGGACTGCGCCGCGGGCGACCCCTCGACCCGGCTATCGATCAAGCCAGCTGTCCGGTAAAGTAGACTTTCGACGGCAAACGTCCGCGCCACCATTTCGCCTAGCTTGTATTTGATGGCGCCGAAACTGGCGATCGGCTGACCAAACTGCCGCCGCTCGGCCGCGTATGTCGCCGCTTCCTTGATCGCCGCCTTCGCCCCGCCAGTGCACATGGCGCCCAGCTTGAATCGGCCGAAGTTCAGAACATTGAAAGCGACCTTGTGTCCCTTGCCGGTCTCGCCCAGCAGATTCGCGGCGGGCACTTTCGCATCCTGCAGGATGAGTGGCGTCGTCGAGGACCCGTGCAGGCCCATCTTGTGCTCTTCCTTGCCGCTGCTGACGCCCGGGAATGCGCGCTCGACGATGAAGGCGGTGAAGTGCTCGCCATCGACCTTGGCAAACACAATGAACACGTCCGCGAACCCGCCGTTGGTGATCCACATCTTCTCGCCATTCAACACGAAGGTGCCGTCGGCCTGTCGCACGGCGCGCGCCTTGGCGCCGAGCGCGTCGGAACCCGAGCCCGATTCGCTCAGCGCATAGGCGCCGATCAGTTCGCCGCTCGCGAGCTTTGGCAGGTACTTCTGTTTCTGATCGGCTGTGCCGAACAGATAGATGGGCAGGATGGCCAGATTCACCTGAGCGCCATACGTGGCCCCGAACGAGGCGGCGCGGGCGATGTGGTCGCTGACGACGAGCGACGACGTTTTATCCAACCCGACCCCGCCATACACTTCCGGCACGTCGACGCCGAGCAACCCCAGCGCTCCAGCCCGCCGCACAAGCCGGCGTGCAAGCTCCCAGTCCTTCTGCTCGAGCTGGTCGAGGCTCGGCAGCACCTCATTCGTCACGAACTCGTCTGCTGTCTGCGCGATCAGCCGGTGTTCATCAGTCAGCTTCTCCGGCGTGAACACGTCACTGGGCTCTGTTGTGTCGATGAGCCAGGATCCGCCTCGTCTCGTTTCGGTTGTCAATTGAGGGCCTCAAATATTCCCGCGGCCCCCATGCCCCCTCCGACGCACATCGTGACCAGGCCGTAGCGGGCCTTGCGGCGATGCATCTCGTACATGAGACTCGTGGTGAGCTTCGCGCCCGTGCAACCCAGCGGATGACCGAGCGCGATGGCGCCACCGTTGACGTTCAGGCGCTCTGGATCGATCGGCAGTTCACGCAAGCACGCGAGGATTTGTGCGGCAAATGCTTCATTGAATTCCACGAGATCGATTTGATCCAGCGTCAGGCCCGCCAGCTTCAACGCTTTTCTGATGGCCGGCACAGGACCGACGCCGAATCGCTCTGGTTCAACCCCTGCGGTGGCATACGTCACGAAGCGGGCGAGCGGCGATAATCCCAGTTCCTTCGCGCGCTCGGCATTCATGACGACGACCGCTGCCGCGCCATCGCTCATCTGTGAAGAATTGCCAGCGGTGACCGATCCCTTCACATGAAAGGCCGGCTTCAGCTTCGCTAGCATTTCCATCGACGTATCACGTCTCGGTCCCTCGTCCACTTCGAACACCACGTCCCGCCGAACTGGCGCACCGCCGCTGCCATTGGTGGGGTCGAGCAACGATACGGTGACGGGCACGACTTCATCCCTGAAGCGCCCGCTGTCGATGGCGGCGATCGCCCGTTGATGGCTCCGCAGCGCGAACGCATCCTGCTCTTCACGCGAGGCCTTCACCTCACGCGCATGATTCTCGGCGACGAGCCCCGTGCTCAAATACACATCCGGATAGGATGCGATCAGATGCGGATTTGGCGCGATCTTGTTCCCCCCCATCGGCACCATGCTCATGCTTTCTGTGCCGCCGGCAACGATCGTGTCGGAAGAACCGCACATGATACGTTCTGCGGCGTACGCGATCGCCTGCAGTCCAGACGAGCAGAAGCGGTTGATGGTCACCGCCGACGCCTGAACTGGAATCCCTGCCCGCAGGCTCGCGATCCGCGCCACGTTCATCCCTTGTTCGGCCTCTGGCATGGCGCAACCCAGGATGACATCTTCGACGGTCGACGGATCGACGCCTGGCGCGCGCCGCAGCGCCTCAGCGATTGCGCTCGCGGCCAGCTCGTCCGGGCGCGTGGCTCGAAGAGTGCCTGAGGGAGCCTTGCCAACGGCTGTTCGCACTGCAGAGACGATGACCGCTTCTTTCATATGGGCGCTCCAAAACTCACGAGCCGAGGGCGCTCACGACCGCGTTGACAGCGGTCGACTCACGACGCCTCTCAGCAAGCGCCGCGATAAAGTCTGCGATCAGCTCGGCGAAACGGTCCGGTTTCGTAATCACGCCCAGGTGGCCGGTCGAATCGAGCCTGGCCACACGTGCCCCTCTAATTAGACGCACGTACTCGAGCGTGGAGTCAGTGGGCACGACGCGATCCATACCCGGCTCGCCCGTCACGATGAGCGTCGGGGCGCTCACACGCTCGCAGTCCTCTTCAAAATTCACGCCGAGCGCCAGCCGCGCCCGTTGTCCCATCCGAGAAGGCGCCGTCGGCGCCCGCAGCACCATGCCAGCGTAACGGGCGGCCGCACGGATCCGCTGCGTCCGATTGGGGAAGGTCGCGGACAGCTCCTCCCACGTGCGGCGACTGGCGCCCAGGCAGAACTGAGGAAATCGCAATCGTGGATGCGCGATGCAGCGCCGAGCCGACGCCGAAGGGTTCCAGCGGGGCCCAGGCGTGGACACCAGCACAAGCGCCTGCGTCCGCTCGGGACGACGCGCCGCGTATCGCAGCGCCACCAATCCGCCGAACGACACACCGCACATCACGGCCGCTTCGACCTGTGCGCGATCGAGCGCCGTCTCGATTTGCGCCGCGAAGCCATCGAACCGCTGCGAATCATCGAGCGGCCGGCCGCTGCCCGGCTCACCGGGTAGCGAGAAAGAAATCACTCGCGCTCGCGCCGCCAAGGCGTTCACCGCCGGACGCATCCATTCCCAGCGTCCCTGGAGGCCCGGGATCAGCACGATGGGGGGTCCATTTCCCAAGTCGATCATGTGAATGGCGCTCAGTTTCTTAGCGTCTTGCCGGTCTTGAGCGTGTACTGAATCCGCTCTTGCGTTTTCCGTTCTCCACACAAGCTCAGAAATGCTTCGCGTTCGAGATCCAGCAGGTAGGATTCACCGACGAGCGCGCCGTGCGGCAACGAACCTCCGGCGAGGACCCACGCGAGCTTGCGTCCGACGACCGCGTCGTGGTCGCTGATACGCCCACCGCGCCAGGCCAGATGAATGCCTAGATTGAGCGTGGCGAGCACGCCTTCGCCGCCGACGGGAATCGCTTTCGGCGGCAGCGGCTTTTGGTACCCCTCGCGCACGCGCTCGAGCGCCAGCATCTTCGCGTCAAACAGCAAGCGATCCCGATTCATCGAAATGCCGTCCACGTCGCGGAGATAGCCGAGCTGTCTTGCCTCCGGCGCGCTTGTCGACACTTTTGCAAAACCTATCGTTTCAAAGGCGCGCTGCACGAAAGGGAGCAGATCCGCTTTGGGCTGCGGGAGGTGCGACACCGCGCGCGCGAGCATCTCCTTCGTGCCGCCTCCCGCGGGTATGAGGCCCACGCCGACTTCCACCAGGCCAATGTACGCTTCAGCAGCCGCCTGCACGCGATCCCCATGCAGCGTCACCTCGCAACCGCCCCCGAGGGTCAGGCCGGCCGGCGCTACAACCACGGGCACGTCGGAGTATCGGAGGCCGGTGGTCGCACGCTGAAAGGCGCGAATCATCAGATCGATCTCTTCCCAGTTGCCTTCCTGCGCCTCGAGGAGCAGGAGCATCAGATTTGCGCCGGCGGAGAAGGTTGGAGCGTCATTGCCTACCACCAGCGCTGCGAAGTTACGGGCGGCCTCCGTGACGCCCGCGTTCAGCATCTGGATCGTGTCTCCACCGATCGCATTCATCTTCGAATGAAATTCGACAGCGAGCACCCCGTCACCGATATCGACCAGGCTGGCGCCGGCGTTCCGTTTCACCACCCGCTGCCGGTCCTTGGCGCTGCGGAGGATTTCGAGCTCTGGCCGGGCTGGCGGCAGTCGACCATCGCGGAATGCATGGCGGCCCTCATCGAGAGCCGGCTGAACGAGCGGAGGTATCGCGACAGCGGCGATGTCCAGCGGAGGTTCGGCGGCGGGCACTCCTGGCGCGACGGGGGTGGCAGCCAGGACCTCGCGGATGCCAATCGCGTCCCACAACTCGAACGGACCCAGCTCCCATCCGAAACCCCACCGCATCACGCGGTCGACGTCATCTTTCGAGTGAGCGATCTCCGGCGTGACGCGCGCCGTGTAAACGAGAGTTGGCGCGAGCGTCTCACGCAGGAAGTCGCCGACGCGATCTCTGCTGTTGAACAGCTTCCGCACCCGTTCTCGTGGATTCTCGATCGCGAGAGCGGCCTCCAACACGCCGAGCTTCGGCTTTTGCTGCGGGCGGTACTCCAGGGACATCGGATCGAGCGCGTAGATCTCAGTTTCGCCGGTCGGTCCCTTGCGCCGCTCGTAGAAGCCATGGCCGGCTTTTTCGCCGATCAGCCCGCGTCGCTGCATCTCCTCCATGAACGTCGGCATTCTGAAGGCCTCCGAAGCGCTGCCGATCCGCTCGATGAGGTTGCGGGCGACGTGCGCGAGCACATCCAATCCGACGACATCGACCGTGCGGAACGTGGCGCTCTTCGGCCGTCCCAGCGCGGGGCCGGTTATGGCGTCGATCTCTTCCACGGTGTAGCGGCCGCTGGCCAGCACCTCAAACGTGCGAATCAGCCCGTACAGGGCGATGTGGTTCGCGATGAAATTCGGGGTGTCCTTCGCGATGACGACGTTCTTGCCGAGCCGCAGATGCGCAAACGACGAAATCGTCTCGACGATGGCGGGATCGGTCTCCTGTGTTGGGATGACCTCGAGCAGCGACAGGTACCGAGGTGGGTTGAAAAAATGAGTCCCGAGCCAGTGTCGGCGAAACTCCTCAGTATGGCCTCGCCCCAGCGCCGTGATGGAGATGCCGGAGGTGTTGGAGCTCACGATGGAGCCCGGACAGCGACTCGCTGCGATCTTTTCAAGAAGCGACTGTTTGAGGTCGAGCCGTTCGATGATCGCTTCGATAATCCAACCGCACTCACGGATGCGATCCAAATCCTGGTCAAAGCCACCGGTGGTGATGAGCTCCCCAGCGTCCCTCGTGAAAAAGGGGTCTGGCTTGAGGCGGCGGGCCCGCTTCAAGCCCTCATGTGCAACGTCGCGAGTCAGATCGAGCAAGAGGGTCGGGATGCCCGCATTCGCGCAGTGCGCCGCGATTTGCGCGCCCATCGTTCCTGCGCCGAGAACGGCAACAGACCTGATCGTGGGGCTCATGGCCAACTCTCAGTGCACCGATTCTGAATCGGCCGCCCACGCGCCTGGTTCGGCCAGCGCGACAGCGGAACCGTGATGCACGACGAGCCGCCAACTGCCGCCGAGCACGACGAAGACATTGGTCGCTTGGGTGAGTGAGGTATCAAGCTGATCGGTCGAAAGTGCGGAAATGCGCTCGGTGCATGTGACCCACGCGACATCGCCGGCTACTCGCACGTGGACATCCTCAATGGTGACTGTCAGCTTGGCAGGACTGCGAAAGATGCTCGTCCAGCTTTCGCGAATGGCCTTCCAGCCATGCAGGATGGTCCAGCCAGGGTGGACGCATTGAGCCCACTCGGTGGGTAGCCACACGGCCTCCATTCCCTCGAGATCTAGATCCGACAGTGCCTGATAGAATCGGTTATTCGCCTCGAGAACACCCTGTTCGGCCGAAGACACTGGACCTCCGCAAATTGG
>Ga0184639_10001469_pt1 | contig 10218 bp, 6 predicted proteins | sample PLM31_170_b2_FD_133155 | JGI IMG/M metagenome (GOLD analysis project Ga0184639, IMG submission 133155) | Groundwater sediment microbial communities from an aquifer in East River, Colorado, USA - PLM3-1_170_b2 | ecosystem: Environmental > Terrestrial > Soil > Riparian zone | place: USA: East... | reverse complement strand
TCCGTCGCCGAGTTCACTTCACGCACCGCGACTTGCTCGGCGAAGGTCAGGATTTCCCATGCCGGCCCGATGACCTGCGGGATACAGCGCAGGCTGTAGGCGTCTTGCACTTGATCGCCCGAATCCACCAGTCGGCTGCCGGCCGTGAGCTGTCGCAGCCGATGAGCGACGCGCTGCTGCCCTGGATGAGGGCGAGCGGCGTGCAGGCGCTCGTCGAGCGCGCCCGAGGCGCCGAGGAGAGCCTCGAACGACATCGCCGCAGCCGCTTCGGCGGCGGCCAACAAACGTTTCAAGTCGCAGCACGACAAAGCCAGCAGGGCGGCGGCGAAGGTCGCTCCATTCGTCAGCGCCAGGCCGTCCTTCGGACCGAGGCGGACCGGTGCGAGCCGAGTCCGGCGGACGGCTTCCCGGAGTGGGAGCGCCGTGTCATCGAGCCAGCCCTTCGGCTCGTCCGGCACAAGATCCGGCGCCATGAGAGCCAGCGCCAGATGAGCGAGCGGCGCCAAGTCCCCCGAGGACCCGAGCGAGCCTTGTGAAGGTATCGGGGGCGTGACGCCGGCATTCAGCATATCCAGAAGCCCCGCCACCGGGCCGAGGCTGACCCCCGAGAGCCCTAACGCCAGGGTGTTGGCGCGCACCAGCATTGCCGCGCGCGTGACGTCCCGGGCGAATGGCGCGCCAAGACCGACGGCGTGGCTCAGGATCAAGTTGCGTGAGAGGTCGGAGAGATCCGCGGCATCGACTCGTTGATTGGCGAAGATGCCGTATCCCGTGTTGACCCCGTAAACGGGGCGGTCGCCCTGCACCAAACGCGCCACGACACCGGCCGACTCTTCGACGGCGGCTCGAGCGCTTGGCTGGAGCGACACCATGGCGCCGCGACGGGCGGCGGCCTCGATGGAACCGAGGCTCAGCGAGTGGCCGTCCAGTTCAATCGATTCGGTCTGCAAGGGCATGAAACGGCGTGGTCCGCACCAGGCGCGGGTGATTCCGGAGGATCATACAAACCAGCCGGCAGTCAACAGTGACCAGTCACGAGTGAGCAGTCATCAGTCATCAGTCATCAGTCACCAGTCACCAGACATCAGTCATCAGTCAGACTCAATCGGTGATCAATCACCGAACACTCGTGCCGGCTCTGACCACCGACCACCGACCACTGACCTCTGATCTATTGGCTCTGTTGTATGGGCAACCACAGGCGAAGGTCGATGTCCTCGATCTGCTGGGCGGCCTGGGCGGAACGCTCAAGAAGGACCTGGGTCCCCCACTCGGCGGCGAGCGGGCGGATTTCCTCGATCGTATCGGCGGCGGTCATCTGCTTCGCCACCGAAAGCGAGTCCTCCGCCAATTGGATCGTCTCCGTGAGCTGGTCGACGAGCGAATCGAGACTGGCTCCCCTGACTTCGGGGAGGTCCGGGTTGGCCAGCTCGCTCTGCGCCAACTCCCGCGCCAGCCTCAAGTACGCCAGCAGGCCATATCCGTCGCCTGGATTTGATGCCTGCCCGATCCCGTCATAATCGCCGAAATCGGGCGAAGCCTTGCCGGCCAAGACGTTGATACAGTGCTCAGCGTGGCCCTTGGCGGCGTCCAAATCGTTGCCTTCTACGGCGGTCAGCGAGAAACCCAGATGCTTGTCATGGATGTCGGATTGCGTCCGCAGGCCCTCGACGATGCTGGCGGTGGCCGGGGCGCCTCGCGTGAGATCGTCGAGGCGACGGATCTCGAGAAAGATGGCTTCTGGCGCCTGGGAGACATAAAGAACGGGGTTAGGCACTTCCGGTGCCGGGTCTGGATTCGGCTCGAGGCTGACGGCGAACTGATCGTATAGCGCCAAAAGATTCCGACGCTGCGGATCCACGAACGTGACCGACAAGTCGCCCTGGGAGAACTGAGCCTCGGCGGGCTGCAAGGGCACGTCGGGGCCAATCAACCAGGCAGCATACGCGTGCTCGGCATCGGGAGGCGGCACCTCGGCGATGATGGCCTGCAGGGACGCATCCACATAGATCGCTCCGCCGGGAACGGTGACCGCCGCGGACGTCGCGGTCGGCTCTCCGACGGTCGTGCCGACCGTGGAGGTCCCGGCGACGATCTCGCTCGGCTGCGGAGTCTCGCTGCTCGAGCCCCCGCCGGAAAGCGCGCTTAGGCCGAGCGCGCCAAGGAGGACGACCCCACCCGCGACGCCTGCGATCCCAAGCCAAAGCGGTCGTATCCGTTGTCTCTTTTCCGCTGGAGACGCAGGAGCGGATGTGGGCGCGGGTGAAGGGGACGCAGGAGGATGGATGACGGTCGTGCTCATCCCGGCGCGCGCCACTTCTCGGAAGGCCGCCGCCAGATCGCCTGCCTTCTGATACCGAGCGGCCCGATCCTTCTGCAAGGCGCGGTCGACGATCGCCTGGACACCAGGGCTGGTATTGGCCAGCGGCGGCGGCGTTACGTTTGCTTGCTTGTAGAGAACCGAGGCCGTCGTATCTACCTCGGGATCGAAAGGAAGGGCCCCTTCCAGCATCTCATACAGCATGATGCCAAGCGAGTAGTTGTCGGATCGGGCATCCACCGTTTCGCCGCGCACCTGCTCGGGGCTCATGTAGGCCGGCGTTCCGAGGACTGTGCCGGTCAGCGTCTGGGTTGTCGCGCCGCGGATGCGGGCGATGCCGAAGTCCGTCAGCACCGGCTCGCAATCGGGGGGTAGGGGGATGGACGCGGAGAGCGGCGTGTTCCCCTGCCGCAGGATCACGTTCGCCGGCTTCACATCCCGATGAACGATACCCTGGCTGTGGGCGAAGTCCAGCGCCGAGGCGAGTCCGTTGAGCAAGCGGCTGACGGTCTCGAGCGGCAGGCTATGGCCGAGCTGATGCAATCCTTTCAGGTAGGCCGACATCGACAAGCCGCCCAACAATTCCATGATGATGTACGGTTGCCCGTCGGCCAAGTCGAGGTCGTAGACCTGCACGATGTTCGGATGGCGCAACCGGGAGACGGCGATGGCCTCTTCGCGGAACCGACGCAGCAGGTCGTCGTCCTCGGCGAGATGGCCCTGCAGGATCTTGACCGCTCGCTGGACGTTGAGCGTAGAGTGCACGCCGACATAGACGTCGGCCATGCCGCCGCGTCCGATGAGCCGTTCGATCTTGACCTTCGAAAGAGTTCTCCCGATCCACGCGTCGGTCACGGCCCAGGGCTCCCCAGCGGCGTCGCCACATCTTCCAAGGCCTCGAGGCGTACCGGCGAACCGACCGCCAGGGTTCCTCCCCGCTCGACCTGGGCAAGGACGCCGCGCTTACCGGCGATTTCCTTTCGCAGGCCCGGGTGGAGGCCGTCGATGTAGTCACACGGGGTGCAATCGCCGCTGATCAGCAGGACGACGTTGTCTATGTAGAGACGGGAACCGCGGCGAAGACCCTGGAGGCGGATACCTTCGAGGGTGATGTTCTCACGGACCGCGCCGGGGGCTAAGTCGAAGGCGCGCAGGGTCTCTGCGTCGATGACCAGGACCTGTCGGCGGGCTGTGCCAAATGCCGCGTCCCCGCTGAGGCCCTTGCCCTCGACGGCGGTCACCTGTGGACGCGCCGCCATCGGGGACCCGTGGGCAGGCTTGATGAAGAGGTGAGTGACTCTCGGTTCCACAGCTCGACTGCCCGCCACCGCTTGCGGCCAGACGGCGCGAGTATAGCACGCCGACGGTCGGGAAGGTAAGCGAGCATGTTATCCTAGGCAGCCTCGGCGCGATCTTTCGACTCGCCGAGCGAGCCGGTTTGGCCGCCGTCCCGATCACCCTCCTTCTGTTGGGATCGCTTCTCCTCGGCGTGTGGCGCCCCGCTGACGCGCGGCAAGCCCGGCTGACGGAAGCGGTATTCACCGCTGCAGCTCTCCTTGCCTCCCTGTTCGTGCGCCGGTCGATCCCATCGACGGTCAGCTTCGCCTACCTGGCGCCCATCCTCTCGTCGTCGGCCGCCGTCAAGCTCGAGCTTTCTCCCTGGAGCTGGAGCCTCCTTGTCGCCGCACTCGGTTTCGCCCTCGCCCAGACCTTGTTGGACGGACCGATGGATGAAGCGGGGCCGAAGAGACGCTCTTCAGGCTGGCTTGCCTATGCCGCGGTCGTGGCCTTATCGATCCTGGCGGCGAACACTCTGACATTGATTCTCGCATGGGCCTTGGTGATCTCCGCACAGTCCTGGCTCCTGAGGGACCGCGGAAGCTTGGGCACATCTCCGTGGGGCTTCCTTTCAAGTCTGGATCTGGCAGCCATTGTATGTTTGCTCGCGGCGGAAGGAACCTTCCGGGGGGGTTCCCCCGCGCTGCCGGGACCCTCCCTCGCTTATGCACTGCTGGTAGGGGCGGGATTGCTGCGACTAGGGTCGGGCCTGGCGGCCGGGCAGCGAACCGTGAGGAACCGAGACGCGCTTCGTCTCGGCGGCCTCACAGCCGTGTCCGTGCTGGCCATGCTCTCTCTGGATTTCGGACAACAAGGCGTGCAGGCGTTGGGTGGTTGGCTCGTCGTGCTCGGCGCAGGGCTTCTTTTCTTGGCAGGCGCCTCGTGGTGGCTCGCGCCGCCGGGAGAACTGCGTTGGTCGGCCTGGGCCCTTGCGCTCACCGGGGCAGCCGCGCTGGCGGCCGTCGCTTCTCCAGCGGACGCCGCATTGGCATTCTCGGCATCCGGTGCGGTGTTGGTTCTTGCCGAAGGGATGGCATCCGCGGGAGCCAGCGGAACGCTCGCCGGCCGGATCGGATCGATGCTCGCATCGCTGACGACGGCCGGGATTCCCTTCTTGGTAGGTGCGCTGGTCCTTGGGGTCCTCGCGGTGGCGGGCAAGTCCGGCGAGGCTGCCCCGATTGGGTGGGTCGGCGTCCTCGGTATGGGGGCGCTTTCATCCAGGTTCCTGTACGAGGCCCTTCACTCGACGCGGGGACGCCCGGCGGGCCGGCCGGCATCGGCCGTGTCCTTCATCGCGCTGGTCGTGACGGCCGTCCTGGGTGCGGTGCTGATCGTTTACCTCCAGCCGATCAGCCCAGCCCCTTCGACGCTGGCCGTGGTCGTGTGCCTCGGCGCCGCGGCCGGTGGGACGGCGGCTTTAATTGTGGCACCGATCGAAGGGCGGTCCAGGCTGGAGCGCTCGCTTCGCTGGCCGAGGTCTCTTGATTTCTCGCGTGTCGCTCGCGGCTTGGAAGTGCCGATAGGGGCGGCGGCGCGAGGCGTGCGCGACTTGCTGGAAGGTGACGCTTCTCTGTTGTGGGCCTTTGTCGTGCTGATGATCGGATTCCTTCTCTTGCGGGGTTCGCCATGACCACGCTGGATGCGTGGGTGTATGCCGCTGGGCTGTTTCTGGCGCCGATCTGCGCCGCCGGCTTGGTTCTGACCAACGGAAGATGGGTCGCCCTGGGAATGCTTCAAGGGGTCTTCGCCGGAGCGGCTCTTGTGTTGCTTGGATCAGGGCAGCCCCGCATTGCCGCAGCCCTGTTTCTGACGGGGGCGTTGTGCTGCATGGTCCTTGCGGTCGGATTTCGTCGTTCAGAGTGGAGTCCAAGAACATTCCGCGAGGGCTCGATCCCTGGGGGGCGAGGCTTCCGTCTGGCGGCCGTTCTGCTCGTCGGAACTGCCGCATGGGGGATCAGCACGCCGGCCGCGGCGGCATCGATTCATGTCCCTCCGGCGCGTCTGACGGCGGCGGCTATTGCTTTTGCCATGGGGTTGTTGCAGCTCGGCCTCAGCCAGGAGCAAGGAGCCGTGACACTCGGATTGCTTGCAGCCCTTGTCGGTTTTGAGATGCTCTACGTCCTGCTGGAGCCGTCGTTGGCTCTGCGGGCCGTCCTCGCGGCGATCATGCTCGGCACAGCTTTTGTGACGAGCGTGCTTCTTGAGACTCCCCAGGATGTGGGAACCGGTGACCGGAGGCTCCGTTGAGCGCCCCTTTTCTGATTCTGGTGCTAGGAGGGAGTCTGGCCTTGGCCGGATTCATCCTGCGAGGTCGTGCCGCGACGGCCTCGTGGATCGCCGGCGTCGGCGCGGTCTTGCTGGGCGCGGTTGCCCTCGGCGTCGTCTTGGGCGAGCCTTTTCAAGTCCTGGGGTTCGGAGTGAAACTGGAACCAGGATGGTCGGTCTTGGGGAGATCGCTCGTCCTCAGTCCGGCCAATCGTGTATCGATCGGGTTCGTCTTCATCACCGGGGCTCTGCCTTTGGCCGGCAGCTATGCGGCCGACGCCCCGCGCCGGCTGGGTTCGATTGGCCTCTTGATTCTCGTGCTGCTGGCGGCGGCGCTGATGGTGCAGCCCTTTGTCTTTTCTCCCACGTTCATCGCTGCGGCGGCGATCCTCGGCTGCTTGGTGGTCGTCCGCCCGGATGGGCGACCAGGGCGTGCTGCGCCGCGTCTGCTCGTGGCCTATGTCCTGGGGATGATGGCCATCCTATCCGCCGGCTGGCTGATCGAGGTCGGCGGGGTGACAGCTTCCACCGAATCCCCGGCGCGCACCGCGTCGCTTCTGCTCGGCCTCGGGATCGCCATCATCGTCGTCACCCCTCCGTTCCATACTTGGCTAACGGCCTCGGCCAACGAGTCCCATCCGATGGCGCTGGTTTTCCTGGCGACCGCGCTGCAGAGCGCCGGCTTGTTCCTGCTGCTGAATTCGCTGGCGTCCTATTCCTGGATGCGGGCCGAGCCGTTGGTCTTCTCGTTCCTGCGGGGCGCGGGGTTGTTGATGATTGCGCTGGGAGGCGTATGGTGCCTGGCGGAGCGACGCGGGCCGCGCATCGTCGCCTATGGCTTGCTCGTTGATTTCGGGGTATCTCTGCTCGCGGTGGCCTCGGCGACGCCCGGGGGTTACGGCATTGCGCTGGGGATGGCCGGGGCGAGGGCGGTCGGCGCGGTCGTCTGGGGAATCGGTTTCTCGAATCTCCCGGTTGCGACGGGGTCAGAATCGGATCCGGCGCAGGCGATGGCCCCGATCCACCCGATGGCGGCTGCGGCCGCCTTGGCCGGGGCGCTCAGCCTGGCGGGACTTCCGCTCACGGCGGGGTTTGCCGGAAGGTGGATGACCCTGGCGACGGTTCAAGGTGACAGGGTGGCTTCGCTGGCGATCATCTTCGGAGTGGTCGCTGTTTCCTACTCGGTGGTGCGATGGGCGCGCGGCTTGGGACCTCCGGCCGAGGCTCCTTCGCTGCCAGGTGGACGAAGGGTGCTGCTAATCGGCGGCACGGCCTCAATCATCGTTCTCGGCGTGCTGCCTGGTTGGTTGTACGCCTGGGCCCTTTCGGCTGTTGCCGGACTCGCGGGCATCGTTCCGCCAACGCCTCCATAGAACCGGATGCTATAATCCGGACGTGCCCCCGGTGGAACAGACCAAGTCAGATTCGCTCGATAAGCGTTTCTCCTGGCTGGACGATCAGCGCAGGAAAGACGCCGACCTCCTCCGCAAGCTCAGCTCCCAACTGAAAGCATCCGAAGACCTGATCGGCAAGCACACCCGTCAACTTCAAGACTTGAGCGGCGAACTCACTCGACTGGCGGCGCTGGCGGCGCGGATCCAGTCCGTCGACGAGACTCTGACGAAGCACCGCCAGGAGGTCTCGCGCCAGGTGGAAGTGTCCGAAGCCCGACGCACCGAAAAGGAAAAGGCTCTCGAGCAGGCGCGCCGGAAGGACCATGACGATGTCGCGCGGGGCGTCGCTGATCTCCGCCAGGAGATGCGGGCGCTGACCGACCTGCGCCGGGAGTTCGAATCGCGCAGGGAAGAAGACCTGCGAACGGCACGAACTGTGGCGACGCTATCCGACCAGCTGGGAGCCGTCGCTTCGGCGCAGGAGGAACAAGCCCGAACCCTCACCGACCATGAAGATGTGCACAAGCAAGAGGGCCGCTGGTCGACCGATGCCCAGGGCGTCCTGGCCGACGTGCGGCTGCGCGTGGATGGATTGCGCGTTTCCCTCGACGGAGTCGAGGATCGCAGCCGCCAACTGGAGATCCGTTCGGCCGAGCTCGAGGCGGGCGAGGGCGAAAGGCGGGAGACGACCACCAGTTGGATGGAAAGCGTAAACCGGCGAATGGTCGACCTGGAGCGCGTTTGGGGCGATTACGCCCGCCGCTTCGAGGCCTTCGAGAAGCGCGCGGCGGAGATCGACGACCGCGTTCATGCCTACGACGAGACCCACCGGGCGCTGCGCCAGTTACAGGTCGAGCTGGAGAAGACGCTCGAACGACTGGAGCGGAGGATCACAGAAGTCAGCGAGCTGCAGCGCCTGGGCGAGGAACGCCACAAGCAAGAGTGGTCGACCTTTACCGCCGAAGACCATCGACGGTGGAGTTCCTTCAAGCTCGGTGCGGACGAGCAGAGTCAGGAGCACAGCCGGCTGCACCAGAGACTATCGGACGAGGTCGGACGCCTCGAAGACGCCACGATGCAGGCGCTTACGGGGGCGATCACGCTCGAAGACTCGACTCAGCGGCGGCTCTCCGAGCTGTTGGCGCTGCTGCGCGAGTGGGCCGGCGAGGCCGAGCGGCGGCCCGCTCGGGTGCGCTGAGCCTCGGTCTTATTCCGGTACTTGCCGGCGAGACTTCCTCCTGCATGAACACCCCCTTGCCGGGGACGCGCTATGGCTACGCGGGGGGTTGGGGGACCGGACCTCTGAGATATCCGGCGAGGCTTCCTCCGACCTCACCCTCCGACCCTTCGCATTGTTCCCTGGGAAGCGAAACCACGCTAATCCAGGGGGAGCCCCTCGCTGCGCTTGGGGTGCACACGAGGGCAGGGGCAGGGGTAGGGGTTGATGGGATTTACCCTTTGGCGACAGCCTCCGTAGGTTCGCATCGATGATCCGCGTGTTGGGCACAGCGGGTCACGTCGACCACGGCAAGTCGGCGCTGGTCGAAGCGCTCACCGGAGTCCACCCCGATCGCCTGCGCGAAGAACGCGAACGGGAGATGACGATCGACCTGGGCTTCGCCTGGACGACCCTACCCGACGGCACGGAGGTCGGGATCATTGACGTGCCCGGCCACCGCGATTTCATCGACAACATGCTGGCCGGGGTTGGTGGTTTCGATGCAGCGATGCTGGTGGTCGCGGCGGACGAAGGAGTGATGCCGCAGACGCGCGAGCATCTGGCGATCCTCGATCTGCTGGAGATTCCCCGCGGTCTCGTCGTCTTGAGCAAGATCGACCTGGTGGCGGATGAGGAGTGGGCCAAGCTTGTGGAGGACGAAGTGCGGCAGGCTATGGCGCCGACAGCCCTTGCCGGGGCCCCCTTCCTGCGCGCTTCCGCCAAGACCGGTGAGGGCCTGGATGAACTGAGACAGGGACTGGCGGAGGTTTTGCGCAACACAGACGCCCGCCGGGACATCGGCAGCCCTCGGCTGCCGATCGACCGCGCCTTCGTCATGACCGGATTCGGAACGGTTGTGACCGGCACGCTGATCGAGGGGACCCTGTCGATCGGGGACGAAGTAGTCATCCTTCCGGGTGAATCGCGAGGCCGGATTCGAGGACTGCAGACTCACCGCAAGCCGGTCGACCAAGCCCTGCCGGGAAGCCGAGTGGCCGTCAACATCGCCGGCGTTGATGTGCAGGATATCCGCCGTGGCCTTGTGCTCTGCCTGCCTGGGCGGCACTCGCCGACGACTCGCATCGACGCTCACATTCGGGTGCTCCCCGACGCGGCGGTCGGTGTGAAACACGGCCAATCGCTGAAGCTCCACCTGGGGGCGGCCGACATGTTGGCTCAGGTGCGGGTGTTGGAGCGGGACGAGGTGCTGCCCGCTGAAGAGGGTTGGGTGCAGCTGCTGCTGGCCGAGCCCGTAACGACCGCCTTGGGCGACCGATTCATCCTGCGCCGTCCTGCGCCCGCGGCGACGTTGGCCGGGGGAAGCGTCGTCGTGCCGCATCCGACGCGGCTGCACCGGCGACGCGATTCGCGCGTCGTGTCCGCGCTGGAGCAGTCCCGCAGCGGAACCGGCGAGGAGCGGGCCTTGCTGGAGGTGATCGCCGGCGGGCCTGTGACCGCAACCGGCGTCGCTGCCTCGGGGGCCGACGGACCGGAGATGGCGGCCGTCCTAGAAGGGCTGATCCTCCGTGGTCGAGTTCGTGCCATTCGTGGAGGCTCGTCCGGAGGCGGAGCACAGCTCATCTACGTCGAGTCGGCAACGTGGGAGGACTTGCGGCGGCGGGTGCGTACGATCACCGAGGCCTACCAAGCGGAGCACCCGTTGCGTCTCGGGGTCCCGCGGG
>Ga0184639_10001468_pt1 | contig 10219 bp, 7 predicted proteins | sample PLM31_170_b2_FD_133155 | JGI IMG/M metagenome (GOLD analysis project Ga0184639, IMG submission 133155) | Groundwater sediment microbial communities from an aquifer in East River, Colorado, USA - PLM3-1_170_b2 | ecosystem: Environmental > Terrestrial > Soil > Riparian zone | place: USA: East... | reverse complement strand
TCGAGCCCCTGGGCCAGGCCGAGCGGCGTCTGCCCGCCGAGCTGGCAGATCACGCCGGCGATCGGGCCAGCCTTGGCCTCGGCGTGCACGACTTCGAGCACGTCCTCCAGGGTGAGCGGCTCGAAGTACAGCCGGTCCGAGGTGTCGTAGTCGGTCGAGACAGTCTCGGGGTTGCAGTTGATCATGATGGTTTCGAAACCGTCGTCGCGCAGCGCCAGGGCCGCGTGCACGCAGCAGTAGTCGAACTCGATGCCCTGCCCGATCCGATTCGGCCCGCCGCCCAGGATGACGATCTTGCGCCGTTCCGTTGGCGCGGCCTCGCACTCCTCTTCGTAGGTCGAATAGAGATAGGCGCTCGACGTGGCGAATTCCGCCGCACAGGTATCGACGCGCTTGTACACCGGATGCACGGCGAACTTCTGTCGTCGCTTGCGGATGACCGACTCGTCGATTTGGAGTAGCGTCGCCAGGCGGCTGTCTGCGAAACCCTTGCGTTTGAGCGCGCGCAGCCGTGCGGCGTCCAGCGAATCCAGACCCCCGCCGCGCACCTTCTTCTCTTCTTCCACCAGATCCTGAACCTGCGCCAGGAACCACGGATCGATGCGTGACAGTTCCGCCACACGCTCGATCGGCCACCCGGCACGGAACGCATCGGCCACGTACAGCAGTCGATTGGCGCCCGGGAATCCAAGTTCGTAGGCCAGCGCGTGCGAACTCTCCTCACTGAGCGGCAGCGAAATCTGCTCGTCGAGACCATTGCTGCCCGTCTCGAGACCACGCAGCGCCTTTTGCAGCGATTCCTGGAACGTTCGTCCGATGGCCATCACCTCGCCCACGGACTTCATCTGCGTCGTCAGCCGTGTATTGGCCCCCGGGAACTTCTCGAAGGTGAAGCGGGGGATCTTGGTCACCACGTAATCGATTGTCGGCTCGAACGACGTCGGCGTTGCGCCACCGGTGATCTCGTTCCGAAGCTCGTCGAGCGTGTAGCCGACAGCGAGCTTCGCGGCCACCTTCGCGATCGGAAAGCCGGTCGCCTTCGAGGCCAGCGCCGAGGAACGCGACACGCGCGGATTCATCTCGATCACGAGCAACCGCCCGTCCTGCGGATTGACCGCAAACTGGACGTTCGACCCACCGGTATCGACGCCGATCTTGCGCAGCACCGCGATCGAGGCGTCGCGCATGCGCTGGTATTCCTTGTCGGTGAGCGTCTGCGCGGGCGCCACCGTGATCGAGTCGCCGGTGTGCACGCCCATCGGATCGAGGTTCTCGATGGAGCACACGATGATGCAGTTATCGTTGTGGTCGCGTACCACTTCCATCTCGAACTCTTTCCAGCCCAGCACCGATTCCTCGAGCAGCACCTCGTTGGTGGGCGACGCGTCGAGGCCGCGCGCCACGATCTCCTCGAACTCCTCGCGGTTGTAGGCGATGCCACCGCCGCTCCCACCGAGCGTGAACGATGGGCGGATGACCGTCGGGTAGCCAATCTCGGCCTGCACCGCCAGTGCCTCCTCCATGCTGTGGGCGATGCGTGCGCGCGGCACCTCGAGACCGATCTCTCGCATGGCATTGCGGAACAGCTCGCGGTCTTCCGCCATGTCTATCGCCTCGCGCGAGGCGGCGATCAATTCGACGTTGTACTTCTCCAGCACGCCCTCGCGCACCAGATCGAGCGCGCAATTGAGAGCCGTCTGACCGCCCATCGTCGGCAGCAGCGCACTCGGAGTTTCCTTCTCGATGATTCGCGCGACCGTTCTCCAATCGAGGGGCTCGATGTAGATCGCATCCGCCATCTCCGGGTCGGTCATGATCGTGGCGGGATTGGAGTTCACCAGGATGACGCGGTAGCCCTCCTCCTTGAGCGCTTTGCAGGCCTGGGCACCGGAATAGTCGAATTCGCACGCCTGCCCGATGATGATCGGACCGGCGCCGATGATCAGGATGCTTTCGAGATCGTCACGTCGAGGCATGAATTCGGTTCGCGCTCTGAGACTTCTGCGCGCGCGACACCTGCTGCAGGCGCTTCACCATCAGATACAGGAAATGTTCGAACAGAGGCCTGAGATCGTGCGGTCCGGGGCTGGCCTCGGGATGTCCCTGGAAACTGAACGCCGGCCGGTCGGTCAGCGCGATACCTTGCAAGGAGCCATCGAACAGCGAGCGAAACGTCGGTTTGACCGTGCCGGGCAGCGTCGCCTCGTCGACCGCGAAGCCATGGTTCTGGCTGGTAATGAACACGCGGCCGTTGGAGAGTTCCTGCACCGGGTGATTCGCGCCGTGATGACCAAACTTCATCTTGACCGTGCGCGCGCCGCTCGCGAGCCCGAGCAGCTGGTGGCCCAGGCAGATGCCGAACACCGGGATGTCCGTCTCCAGGAACTGCTGAATCGCGCGGATCGCGTAGTCGCAGGGCTCGGGATCGCCGGGGCCGTTGGAGAGGAAGATGCCGTCAGGATTCAGCGCGAGGACCTTGTCCGCGGGTGTCGTCGCCGGCACGACGGTCATGCGACAGCCGTAGTCGGCGAGCAACCTGAGGATGTTGCGCTTGATGCCGTAATCGTAGGCGGCCACGTGCAGGCGCGCGGTCGGGTGTGGCAGGTGATGCTGACTGGTGCGCCACAGGCTGCCTTCGTTCCACTGGTACTGGCGCTTGGTCGTTACGACCTTGGCGAGGTCCATGCCCTTCAGACCTGGAAACTTGCGCGCCGCCCGAATCGCCGCCGTTTCGTCGATCGAATCGCCGGTCATGATGCAGCCGGCCTGCGCGCCCTTGTCTCGCAGGATGCGCGTGAGCTTACGAGTGTCGATTTCTGCGATCGCGACGATCTTGCCGCGCTGGAGAAATTCCGGCAGCGATTCCGAAGCGCGCCAGCTGCTCGCCAGGAGCGGCAGGTCGCGTACGACCAGACCCGCCGCGTAGATTGCCGAGGATTCGAGGTCTTCCGAATTGGCACCAGTATTGCCGATGTGCGGATACGTCAAGGTGACGATCTGGCGGCAATACGACGGGTCAGTGAGAATTTCCTGGTAGCCGGTGATCGCAGTATTGAATACGACTTCGCCGGTGGTATTGCCCTTGGCGCCGATCGAGATACCCCGGAAGACGGTGCCGTCCTCCAGGGCGAGCACAGCCGGAACAATCACTCAGGTGTCCCCTTCGCCTGCGGAATCAAGAATTCGAGGTGCCCATGTGCAAAGCGGGAGGAGCTCTTCATCAGAACTCCATCCCGCTTTGACAGACTACCCTAGTGGCAACGGCCGGAATTTTACGAACTCGACTCACGAGTGTCCACGCCAGGAATGGCGGTGAATGCCGCGATGGCGGGCCGCCCACGTACAACGAAGTACTTCATCTATATCCTGTAAGATACTGATATTACGCAACAACATCCTGGATTCCGTAAAGACCGGGCGGCTGCCGGGTGAGCCATCGCGCGGCCCGAAGAGCACCGCGGGCAAAGATGCGCCTATCGGTGGCCCGATGCGTCAGGCTCAAGCTCTCTCCCGGCCCCCCAAAGAGGACGGTGTGTTCCCCGACATCGTCGCCCGCGCGCACCACCGCAAAGCCAATCGTTCCCCGCTCGCGCACGCCGACGTTTCCCTCGCGGCTCAGGATCGCCGACTTGGACAACTCGACGCCACGCGCAGCGGCAATGGTCTCGCCCAGTCGCAAGGCAGTGCCCGAGGGCGCATCTGCCTTGTCGCGATGATGCAGATCGACGATCTCGACATCGAATTCCGCGCTCAAGGCGCGCGCGGCCAGCGCCGCGAGCTTGTCGAGCACTGCGACACCAAGGCTCATGTTCGGTGCCACGAGCACCGGCAAACGCGCCGCACTCGCCAGCAGCTGGGCCCGCGTGTCGTCGCTCAGGCCGGTCGTGCCGATGACAAGCGCACATCGATGCCGCTCGCATGCGCGCAGGTTTTCGGAGACCGCCGTCGCGAGAGTGAAATCGATGGCGACCTGTGCACTCTTGAGCGCCACGTCGCGATCCGAGCTGACTCGGAGTCCGAGCGCCGCCGCCCCGATCAGTTCGCCAACGTCGCGTCCCACCGCGGCATTGCCCGGCGAGGTTAACGCACCCGTGAGGTTCAGGTCGGCAATTTCTGGCAGCACGCGCAACATTGCGTGGCCCATGCGACCTGTCACTCCGAAGATGGCCAGATTCGTCACACCGAGCGCCTGATATTCTCGAAGAACTGCTTTACGCCCTTGAGCCACGTCTGTTCGCGCGGATTATGCTGCTTACGGTCGCGCCCGAGCGACTCCTCGAGCTTGCGCACAAGGTCTTTCTGTTCAGCCGAGAGGTTTACCGGAGTTTCAACGACGACGCGACAGAAAAGATCGCCGGTCGACCCGCCGCGCACCGGGCGCACGCCCTTTTCGCGCAGGCGAAACACGCGCCCCGACTGAGTTTCCGAAGGAATTTTGAGAGTGACGTGGCCATCGAGAGTCGGGACTTCGAGCTCGCCGCCCAGCACCGCCGTGGCGAAGCTGACCGGGACTTCGCACGACAGGTGACTGCCGTCGCGCTCGAAGATCGGATGCTCACGGACCTGAATCTCGACGTAGAGATCGCCCGTGGGCCCACCGTTGCGCCCCGCCTCACCCTCGCCGGCCAGGCGAATGCGATCGCCATTGTCGACGCCCGGTGGAATCTTGACCGAGATCGACTTGGACCGTCGCACGCGGCCCTGGCCGTGGCAGGTGTCACAGGGCTTCTGGATGATCTTGCCGCGACCTTTGCACCTCGGGCAGGTCTGCTGAACGCTGAAGAAGCCCTGGCTCATGCGAACCTGCCCGTGGCCGCCACAGGATTCGCAGGTGACGGGGGTCGATCCCTTCGCGGCGCCGCTGCCGCTACACGTTTCGCATTCACCGAGCGTCTGGAAGTCGATCTCAATGCTGTCGCCAAACACGGCCTGATCGAGATTCAGCGCGAGGCCGTAGCGCAGGTCGGCACCGCGGAATACCTGCGTGCGCCCGCGGCGACTGCCACCAAAGATGTCGCCGAACACGTCGCCCAGGATGTCGCCAAAGGCATCCGCGGCGCCGAATCCGGCACCGCCGCGCATGGCATCGATACCCGCATGACCGAACTGATCGTAGGCGGCGCGACGCTGGGCATCGGTCAGGACTTCGTAGGCTTCCTTGACCTCTTTGAAGCTTTCTTCGGCTTCCTTGTCGTCGGGATTGCGGTCGGGGTGATACTTCATCGCCAGCCGCCGATACGTCTTCTTGATCTCGGCTTCGGTGGCAGTGCGGGCCACATCCAGGACCAAGTAGTAATCGCGCTTCGCCATCGTGTCGAGCGGTGCGTTACGAGGTCTTGCGCTCCTTGCCCTTCACTTCCTCGAACTCCGCATCGAGGACGTCATCTTTGCCTTTCTCACCGCCGCCCGCCGTGCTGGCGCCGGAATCCGCAGTTCCACCCTGCGCGCCTTCGGGCTGCGCATAAGCACGCTGGGCAATCGCGGACGAGGCCTGCGCCAGAAGTTCGGTCTTTTTCTGGATCGCATCCTTGTCGTCGCCGGCCAGAGCGGTCTTTAACTCGCTCAAGGCCGACTCGACGCCGTGTCGCTCCTCCGCACTCACCTTGTCCCCCAGATCCTTGAGGGCCTTCTCGGTCGCGTGCAGCAACGCGTCGCCGCGGTTGCGCACATCGACCAGCTCGCGGAAACGCTTGTCTTCCTCGGCGTGCGCTTCGGCGTCCTTGACCATGCGCTGGATCTCCTGCTCATCGAGACCGCTCGAGGCCTTGATAACGATCTTCTGCTCCTTACCCGTCGCCTTGTCCTTGGCGTTGACATGCAGGATGCCGTTCGCGTCGATGTCGAACGTCACTTCGATCTGCGGCATGCCGCGCGGTTGCGGGGGAATGTCCGTGAGGTCGAATCGGCCGAGCGACTTGTTGTCCGCCGCGCGCGTGCGTTCGCCCTGCAGCACGTGAATGGTCACGGCTGTCTGGCTATCGGACGCCGTCGAGTACACCTTCGTCGCCTTGGTCGGAATCGTCGTGTTCTTCTCGATCACGTGATCGACCACGGCGCCCTCGGTCTCAATACCCAGCGAAAGCGGCGTGACGTCGAGCAACAGCACGTCCTTCACGTCGCCCGCGAGCACACCCGCCTGGATCGCAGCACCGACCGCCACTGCCTCGTCGGGGTTGACGTCCTTGCGCGGCTCTTTGCCGAAGAATTCGCGCACCACTTTCTGCACCAGCGGCATACGCGTCTGCCCGCCGACCAGGATCACTTCACCAAGGTCCTTCGCCGACAGTCCCGCATCCTTGAGGGCAATGCGGCACGGCTCGATGGTTTTGTTGACCAGGTCTTCCACCAGCGACTCGAGCTTGGCGCGCGTCAACTTGATGTTGAGATGCTTCGGGCCGCTCGCATCCGCCGTGATGTACGGCAGATTGATATCGGTCTGCTGGCTCGAGGACAGCTCGATCTTGGCCTTCTCTGAAGCCTCCTTCAGGCGCTGCATCGCCATCGTATCCTTGCGGACATCCACACCGCTTTCCTTCTTGAACTCATCCGCCAGGAAATTGATCACGCGCAGGTCGAAATCCTCGCCGCCGAGGAACGTATCGCCGTTGGTGGAGAGCACCTCGAACTGCCGCTCGCCGTCGATCTCCGCGATTTCGATCACGGAGATGTCGAAGGTACCGCCGCCCAGGTCGTAAACCACGATCTTGCGATCGCCGCCACTCTTGTCGAGCCCATAGGCGAGCGCAGCCGCAGTCGGCTCGTTGATGATGCGCTTGACGGTCAGGCCCGCGATGCGTCCGGCATCCTTGGTCGCCTGGCGCTGGGAATCATTGAAGTACGCAGGAACAGTGATGACGGCTTCGGTGACGGTCTCGCCGAGATAATCCTCAGCCGTCTTCTTCATCTTCATCAGCACGCGCGCCGAGACCTCGGGCGGCGCCATGGCCTTGCCCTGCACCTCGACCCAGGCATCGCCGTTGTCCGCCTTGACGATCTTGTAAGGCACCATGCCGATGTCCTTCTGCGCCATCTGATCATCGAAGCGCCGTCCGATGAGGCGCTTGATCGCGAACAGGGTGTTCTGCGGATTGGTGACGGCCTGGCGCTTGGCGGACTGGCCAACGAGGACTTCGTTGTCCTTGGTGAAGGCGACGATCGAGGGGGTGGTTCTGTCGCCCTCGCTGTTCTCGATCACCCGGGGCTTGCCGCCCTCCATGATGGCGACGCAGGAATTGGTCGTTCCCAGGTCGATGCCGATGATCTTAGCCATGTCGCAAACTCCTCGAAGAAAGCGTGATAAATCTGCCAGCCTGAATGGGGCGATTCGCCGCCGATTCAAGCACCCGGGGCCTTGGCCACGATGACGCGCGCCGGGCGCAACAGGCGGCCGTTGAGCTGGTAGCCCTTCTGCACCACCTGAAGCACGGAATTCGGCTCGGCCCGGTCCGACTCCTGCATCGAGATGGCCTCGTGCAGCTGCGGATCGAAGGGCTCACCCAATGGATTGATCTCGGTTATATTGAACTTCTCGAAGGCGCGTGCGAGCAGCTGCAGAGTCGCCTGCTTGCCGGCGAGGAGGCTGCGGACATCGGCCTTGTCACCGGCCTCGAGCCCCAGCTCGAGACTGTCGCGAACTGCCAGCAGCTCGGCGGCAAACTTCTCCAGCCCATAGCGATGCGCATTCTCGACATCGCGGACCGCGCGCCGGCGGAAATTCTCGAGTTCCGCCAGGGCACGCAGGTGATTGTCCCGGCTCTCCTGGGCATTCGCTTCAGCAGCAGCCAATGCCTGCTGCAGCTCCTCGGCCCCGCGCCGTTTCCCGGGCGTGTCGATCAGAACCGCGGTGGCCTCGGGGTCACCGTCCGACATCATGCTTTCGGCAGCAGTCCCTGGATCGGCATCCTTGTGGCCCATGCTCATGAACGAAGAATCTCCGGTGGAAGCCGTGGCGGTCCGCAGCGCGGGCAAAAGAATAACAGGATGGGCCCCGAAATTCGGGGCTAACGGCGGGAATTCAAGGCCGCGCCGAGCAGGCGGGCGGTGATATCGACGATCGGGATGACCCGTTCATAAGCCATCCGCGTCGGCCCTATGACACCGAGCACGCCGACCACCTCGTTGTCGAGCGTATAGGGGGCGGCAACCAGGCTGATGTCGTCGAGGATGGTGTAACCCGATTCATGGCCAATGAAGATCTGCACGCCTTCGGCCTGCAGACTCTGGTCAAGCAAGTGCAGGATGTCGCGCTTTTCGTTGAACGCCTCGAACAGCCGGCGCAGCTTCTCGACGTTGGAGAGCTCGGCGAACCCCATCAGATTGGTCTCACCCGCGATCACGTAGCCGGACGATTCGCGCTGGCCGGAGTCGACCACCTGCTGCGCCATCTGGATGGCATCCAGCATGAGCTGATTCATGTGACGACGGGTCTCGTGCAACTGCGCGAGCAGCTCATCGCGTGCTTCATTGAGCGTGTGCACGCGGAACTGTTCGTTGAGATAATTGGCCGCGTGGCGAAGCTCGTCCGGGGAGTAGTGACGATCGAGTTGCAGGATTCGGTTCTGCACCTCACGCCCGCTGACCACGAGGATGGTCAGCACGCGATTGTCGGAAAGCCCGACGAATTCGATCTGCGTTACGGCGGCGTGCGTCTGACGGGGAATTGTCACGACACCCGCCAGCTGAGTGATCGCCGACAGAATCTGGGAAGCGGTTGCGACCAGCACTTTGGGCTCGGACTGGTGCTCCTCGAGCCGCCGTTGCAGCTGCAGAATCTCTGGCTCATCCAGCGGCTTGAGCTTGAGCAACGAGTCAACGAACAGCCGGTACCCCTTATCCGTCGGTATGCGACCGGCAGAGGTATGCGGAGAGGTCACGAAGCCGAGATGCTCGAGGTCGGCCATGACGTTGCGAATCGTCGCGGAGCTGAGATTCAGCCCTGACTCGCGTGACAACGTGCGGGAACCCACCGGCTGACCATCGCGGATATAGCTCTCGATCAGCACCTTGAGCAGGCGCTGGGCCCGTTCGGTCAGGACGTCGTCTGCTGTGTCTATTGCCATCTTTAGTCAAGACTCTGTAATCTCAAGGGATTCAGCGTGCCTGACGAGGCTGATAACTAACAGCGCGCGAGATCCGAAGTCAAGCCGCGCGCAGTGCGGTTTCGCGCCGGGTGGCTGGCTCGCGAAGTGCGTGCTAAGAGATCCTCGACACTCGAGCCATGAGCAATCCCTTTAATACCTGCGCATTGGTGGGCCCGCACAGCGACCCGCGCGTTGCCGATTCCATGCAGAAACTTGCGCGGCATCTCGCCGCGGTCGGCAAGTCGGTGCTCGTCGATCGCTCGGTAGAGCTCGATTTCGGCGCGGCGCGCGTCACCCGGATCGAAGAGTCAGATTTCGGCAAGCGATCCGATCTCGTGATCGTCATTGGCGGGGACGGAACGATGCTCTATGCGGCACGACTCGTCGCCACCAGCGACGTGCCGCTTCTCGGGATCAATCGCGGGCGCCTCGGCTTCCTCACCGACGTATCGCCGGACGACATGCTAGAGCGGCTGGACGACGTATTGTCGGGAAGCTATTCCGAAGACCGACGCACGCTGCTCGAGGCCCGGCTGCAGCCGCAGGGTCTTGCGGATGTAGTCCTGACGGCACTCAACGACGCCGTGGTGCAGAAGTGGGAAACGGGACTCATCCTCGATTTCCAGACCTGGATAGACGGACGCTACGTCAACACCCATCGCAGCGATGGCCTGATCATCGCGAGCGCGACTGGATCGACAGCGTACGCGCTGTCCTGCGGCGGACCGATCATCCAGCCCGACCTGGGTGTCTTGGTGCTCGTGCCGATCAGCCCGCATACCTTGAGCGATCGCCCGCTTGTCGTCCCCAATGGCGCGCGGATTGAGGTACGTCTGCTCGAAAGACCAAATACGCGCGCTCAGGTGCTGTGCGACGGCGCGATGCTCGGCGAGCTGCGACCGACCGATAGGCTGATCGTCGGGCCCTCGCAGCACCGTATAACGCTCCTCCATCCTCCCGGGCACGACTACTACCGGCTGTTGCGTTCCAAGTTGCACTGGGGCCGGGGCGGCTCCGACGATGTGCCCGGGTCGGGTCCGCGCCCACCCGAGCGCTGACGCTTGCTTACGTACCTGCGCATCCGCGATTTCGCCATCATCGATGAGCTCGAACTCGAGCTCGGCGCTGGACTCACCGCC
>Ga0184639_10001467_pt1 | contig 10222 bp, 11 predicted proteins | sample PLM31_170_b2_FD_133155 | JGI IMG/M metagenome (GOLD analysis project Ga0184639, IMG submission 133155) | Groundwater sediment microbial communities from an aquifer in East River, Colorado, USA - PLM3-1_170_b2 | ecosystem: Environmental > Terrestrial > Soil > Riparian zone | place: USA: East... | reverse complement strand
CCGTGTACGGCGGGACGTGCGCCTGGACGAGGCCCATCCCGCTCGTCTCCTGGAGACCGCCTACGGGGTCGCCCGTCTCCGGGTCGCGATCGATGCGGCCGCCGGGCGGGTCCGGCGTGTCCTTCGTGATGTGCGCGACCTCGAGGGCCTTCGAGTTCACCCACGCGCTGTGCCCGTCCGTCGAGACGAGGAAGACGGGCCGGTCTGGGACGACCGCGTCGAGGAGCCGCTTGTCCGGGATGCCGTCCGGGAGGAACGCGGTCATGGACCACCCGCCGCCCTGGACCCACGGCGCCTCGGGATGCGCGGCCGCGTAGTCCGCGACCGCGCGCACGTACTCCTCCTTCGTCGCGAGGTCGTTCAGGGGGCATGTCGTGTGCGTGACGCCTCCAAGGAGCGGGTGGATGTGGCAGTCCTGGAAGGCGGGGAGCACGAGCCGACCCCTGAGGTCCACGACTTTCGTCCTCGGGCCGATCCAACGTCCGACGTCCGCCGCCGAGCCGACCCGCACGATCGATCCGTCCCGGATCGCAACGGCATCGGACCACGTGCGCCTCGCGTCCATCGTGCACACGCGGCCGTTCCGTAGGACGAGGTCTGCCTCGCCCGCCCTCGATCGTCCGGCCAAGGATCCACCCGACGAACCGCGGCGGGAACCGTCGTGGGTCGAAAAAGCTGTCGGAACGCGCTCACGTCGGCCGAGCCGGCGGCAATCTCTTAACGAGAGGACCGCCTTCGCGCGATCGGACGGCGTTCCGCTGACCCTGTTCTACTTCGACCTCGAGACGACGGGCGACGACCCGCAGCAGGATCGAATCGTGTCCGTCCAATACCGCCAGCTGGGCGACGCCTTCGAGCCCATCGGCCCGCTGCACATCCTCGTCGAGTGGGAGTCGGGCGAGACGCAGATCGTTCAGACGATCATGGAGAAGGGCATCCTCGACCCGACGTGGGACTTCGTGCCCGTCGGGAACCGACTGCGGTTCGACATCACGTTCCTCGTCGAGCGGGCGACGAAGTGGAACCTCCTGAGCTGGGACACCGCGCAGCTCAAGTACTTCTGGTACACGAAGCCGTTCCTCGACCTGCAGCCCGTCCTCGTCCTCATGAACCGCGGGCAGTTCGCGGGCTCGAGCCTTCAGGCCTTCGCGGACAAGGAGAGCGGGAGCAAGGTGCCGATCCTGCACCGGCAAGGACGCTACGCGGAGATCGTCGAGTACGTGACGAAGGAGTACGAGGCGGCGATGGGCCTCTTGAGCGAGGCGAGGGACGTGTTGGGAACCCTGGGCGATGTCCGGCGGCGTGCCTAGGCGACGGCCCGTCGCACCTCGGCAGCTGCGCGGGAGAGCTCCAAGCTTACGGACTCCGGCGTCCGCGTCGTCGTCATGACCGCGAGGATCGCGTCAGGACCGGCCCGCAACAGGACCGTGCTCCCTTTCGTGCCTCGGAGGTCCACGCGCACGATTTCGTCGGGCGACACGATCGTTCCGGCCGCGGATGTGAGGAGCGTCCGGCAGCCCTGCGCGAGCGCCCGTTCGTCCGCGCCTTCGGGCATGCGCGACGCGAGGACGCGTCCCTGTGATGTCAGGACAAGTGCGCCCTCGACGGGCGGGACCGCGAGAAGCTCGTCGAGGATCCGTTGAAGAGAGGGGTGGGGATTCGGATCGTCCGCCATCTCTCCTCGGACGCGGACCGACGCTACTTAACCGCGATGGCGAAAAAAGTGACGCGTGAGAATCGTCGTCGGAGGAAGGGGAAGGCCTAAGAGGCCGGGTCGCTTTTCGCTCGGACGCCACGATGGATTTCTCACCGTCGTCCGAGCAAGAGATGCTGCGGGCCTCCGTGCGCGAGTTCGCGGAGCGGGAGATCCGCCCGATCGCCGCGCACGTCGACCGGACGGGCGAGTTCCCTCACGCGACGGTCGCGAAGATGGCCTCCCTCGGCCTCTTCGGGATGATGGTGCCGACGGAGTACGAAGGCGCGGGCTTCGACGCCGTGTCGTACGTCGTCGCACTCGAGGAGGTGGCCCGCGCCTGCGGATCCCACGCCCTCATCATGGCCGCCCACAATTCCCTCTGCATGGGCCACATCCTCCTCGCCGGCTCGGCGGACCAGAAGACGCGGTACCTGCCGGACCTGGCGAGCGGGCGGAGGATCGGCGCGTGGGCCCTCACGGAGCTGGCGAGCGGGTCCGACGCGGCGGCGATGCGGACGACCGCGAAGCGCGCCGGGTCCGGATGGATCCTGAGCGGCACAAAGACGTTCTGCACGAACGCGCCCGTCGCGGGGACGTTCGTCGTCATGGCAATCACGGATGGAGCGAAGGGGAACCGCGGAATCAGCGCGTTCGTCGTCGAGCGCGGGAACCCCGGCCTGTCGATCGGGAAGGTCGAGGACAAGTTCGGCGTGCGGGGGAGCGCCACCTCGCAGGTCCTCCTCACGGAGTGCAAGGTGGCCGGCGACGGCCTTCTCGGAAAGGAGAACGAGGGCTTCGTGAACACGCTCCTCGTCCTCGACGGCGGCCGGATCGGCATCGGCGCGATGGCGGTCGGGATTGCACAAGGCGCCTTCGAGGCCTCCGTCGCGTACGCGAAGGATCGCGTCCAGTTCGGCAAGCCGATCTCGGACCACCAGGCGGTCCAGTTCATGATTGCGGACATGGCGGTGCGGATCGACGCCGCCCGTGCGCTCGTCTGGCGCGCCGCGTGGCGCAAGGAGCGTGGCCTCCCGTTCAAGAAGGAGGCCTCCATGGCGAAGCTGTACGCGAGCGAGATGTCCTCCTTCGTAACGAACAAGGCGGTCCAGATTCACGGCGGGTACGGCTACATCGCGGACTACCCGGTCGAGCGGATGCTCCGGGACGCGAAGCTCACGGAGATCGGGGAGGGCACGAGCGAGATCCAGCGGCTCGTGATCGCGCGGGAGCTCCTGCGGTCGGGCTGATCGTCGAAACAGGAGATGGGGAGGGGTGGCCAGCCCCTCCATGGAACCTCACGGCTTGGGCAGCCGCCCGGCCCGGCGCCGCTTCATCGCAACGAAGAGCGCGATTCCGACGAGGGCCACGACGACCGCGACGGCGATGGCGATGAACACGCCAGCGAGCCCGCCAGGGGGCACGAGTTCCGCAAGGACGTCCGTCGTGACCTCAGGATCGTGGATGATCGAGTTCGTGGCCTCCGGGTAGCTCAACGCGCCCAGGAGGACGAAGCCGACGAAGGCGCCACCTCCTTCGCCTCGGGCGACAATCCGTTGGCCGGCGAGAACTTGGGCGTAGACGGAATTCGGTTGGACCACGCCGTCGATGGTGCTGTTAGAGACCCAGCGGAAGCGGCCCACTCGCGTCCAGTTGCCCTCGAACTCGACTGCCGCACTGCGGAGCGGGCGCGACGCGACGACGTCTCCCGTGCGGTTGTCCGTCGTCTGGTTCCCCGCATCGGTCTCATACCGGGCGCGGCCCGTCTCGTTCCGGCTGTACACGAAGGACTGATCGAGCCAGTTCGCTGCCGCCGGCGGAATCAAGTTCCCTACGATTGCGCCAAACTCGAGGAGGAGGCGCCGGGGGGGACCGGGCTCGAAGTCCCAGCCCAGGATCTCCTGGTCCCACTTCAGGCCGTACGTCGCGACCTTCCCGTTGAAGGTCAAGTTCGCTTCTCGGCTCACGTTCGTCACGGAGGGCCGGAGGGGCCGAGACGTGTCGACCGTGACCCGCCAGCTCCGGATCGAAACGTCCTCGCGTTCCTCGAGGGAGGCCGTCAGATGGAACGTGAAGCGGACCGTGTTCAGCCTGTTGTCCCCGCGCGGGACCACCGCCTCGTTCACGCCGACGTAGGAGAGGTTCGTGGCGGTCAGGTTGAACTCCCAGGACCTCGACGTGGCGGAACTCGTTCGCACGATCGTGCCCGGCGTCCAGTTCGTGCTCAGGTCGACCCGCTTGGGAATCGGTTCGACCTCCGTGAACGTCGTGAAGTTCGTCCCGTCGTAGCCTCGGGTGTAGTTCGCGACGCCATCCGAGTTCGAATCGCGGAATTCGACGAGGTCGATCAGCTTGACGGCGTAGATGGTCCAGTACTTCACTGGGAGGTTCTCCGCGATCCGCTGTCCGCTCGTGTCGTAGACCTGGGCGACACCGAGGTAACGCGCCTTGAGGGCGACCAGGTAGACGTTGTTCGGGTTCGTCGCGTTGCCCCAAACCACGCCGAACAGAGCGTCCGTGCCGAAGCGCACGAATACGGAGTCACCCCCGCCGAGCATGTCCGTCGATCCCGGGGCCTCGACGAGCCGATCGCTGATGTTTCGTTGCGCGACTACGGGCTGGGCCCAGGCGAGACCCGCGAGCAAGATCACGGTCACGAGGCCGGCGGCCAGGCACGCGTTACGACGGGGGGTCGTGTGAATCCCTCCGAGGGTCCCGGCGTCCCTCCCCATCCATATAAATTGCACGCCTCGAAAAACCAAACCTGGAATTGACATCGAGGGCCATCCCTGACACCTCGGCCGCCCTCGTCAGAGAAAACCAAGTCGTTTGAGGAGTGAGTCCGGCGCGCCCTCAGTGGCTGTACGGACGAGTCTCTCGGGTAGCCCCGAGGCCTTCGCGTAGGCGACTGCCTCCTCCTGCGTCAGCAGGTCGCCCGGCGCATGGGCATCGCTGTCGACGATCGGCGTCGCCTTTGCCTCCTCCGTCCGGCGGGCCACGTGGCCATTCGCGGGTGCGTGGGCCCCGCGCGACGAGATCTCGAGGAACACATCGTTGGACCGCGCGAGGTCCGCCTCCTCGGGCGCGAGGATCCCGGGATGGGCAAGGATGTCCACGTCGGGGTTCGACACCGCGCGGAGGTTCGTGCCACGAGCGACCGGCTCGGAAATCGTCTCGCCGTGGACTACGACGATCTGGGCGCCCGCGCGTCGGGCCGCGCGCACGGCCTCGTCGAGGCGGTCCGGAGGCACGTGGGTGATTTCCACGCCGGGAATCGCCAGGATGTCCCACGATTTCGCGAGTTCGCAGTCCGCGATCTCATGTCGGACGACCCACTCGACGTTCCCGAGGCTCACGTGATCAGTCACCGCGATCGCGCGGTGTTCGAGGGCGACGGCCCGGCGGATGAGTTCGATCCCGAGGAGCTCGCCGTCCGTGAGGACTGTGTGGCTGTGAAATTCCGCTCGCTTCGCGGTCATCGCCGACGCGCCTCCAGTTCCGTCAGGACGTCCGCATAGGGCACCCCGGCCCGGTACAAGAGGACGAGGACGTGGAATACGAGGTCCGCGGCCTCGTGGACAATCTCATCCTGCCGCCCTCGCTCCGATGCTTGGATGAGCTCGATCGCCTCTTCGCCGACCTTCTTCCGGATTTCCGACGGATCGGCCAAGAGCTTCGCGACGTACGAATTCGCCGGCGGACCCCTCTCGCGGTCCTGGAACACGCGCTCGAGGTGCGTAATCACGTTCCGTGACGGCGAGGGCTCGCCGAAGCACGTGGTCGACCCCGTGTGGCATGCGGGTCCATGTGACCGCACCTTCGCGAGGAGGGCGTCCCGATCGCAGTCCCACGCGAGCGAGACGACCGCCTGGACGTTGCCCGACTCCTCGCCCTTCTTCCAGAGGCGGTTCCGAGACCGGGACCAGTAGTGCATGAGGCCCGTGGCCTCCGATCTCTTCACGCTCTCCTCGTTCCCGTGCGCGACCATGAGCACGTCGCCCGTGTCCGCATCCTGTGCGACGACCGTGACCAGCTTCGCCTCGTCTGCCACGTCAACCCGCCTCCCGAACCTCGATGCCCGCCTTCGCGAGCACGAGCTTGATCTCCGGGATCGTGAGGAGGCCCTCGTGGAGGACCCCCGCGAGGAGGGCGGCGTCCGCGAGCCCCTCCCTAAGCAGATCCACCGCATGCGCGGGGGCGCCGAAGCCGCCCGAGGCGATGAGAGGCCTCCGCAGCCGCGATCGAAGGGCGCGGTACAAGTCGAGCTCGTACCCCGCCCTCGTGCCGTCCCGATCCATGCTCGTGACGAGGAACTCCCCCGCCCCGAGGCGCTGTCCCTCGACAGCCCACGCGAGCGCGTCGAGGTCCGTCCGCGTTCGCCCTCCGTGCGTGTACACGCGCCATGCCCCGGCCTCGCGCTTCGCGTCGATCGCGAGCACGACGCACTGGGATCCGAAGGCCTCCGAGGCCTCCCTGATGACCGCGGGGCGTGCGACAGCGGCCGTATTCACGCCGACCTTGTCCGCGCCGTTCCGCAGGAGGCGGGACACGGCTGCCGCAGTCCGGACGCCCCCGCCGACCGTCAGCGGGATCGTGAGGGACGAAGCGGTGTCACGGACCACGCTCACGAGGGTCTCGCGTCCCTCCGAGGACGCGGAGACGTCGAGGAAGACAATCTCGTCAGCCCCTTGGTCCTCGTACGTGGCCGCCGCCTCGACGGGGTCGCCGACGACCCGCATGTCCTGGAACCGCACGCCCTTCACGACGCGGCCCGCGTCGACGTCGAGGCACGCGATCACGCGGGGCATGGGGCTCATGGGGACTCCTCCCACTCGACCTTCCCCTTCAAGGAGAGGCCCCTCGAGGACGGCTCGATGGCTCTCGCGAGCGCGAGCCCGAACGCCTTGAACGTCGCCTCGAACACGTGATGGTCCTCGCCCGGGCGGAGGGTCATCTCGTGGAACGTGAGCTTCGCCTCCGTGGCGAGGGACCGGAGGACGTGCTCCGCCATCGAGGCGGGCGGCAGGTCGGTCCGGTAGTACGGTCGCTCGACGAGGTCGAGGGCCACGAGGACGAGGGTCTCGTCCATCGGCACGATCGCTTCGCCGAATCGCGCGACGCCGGCATCAGGTAGGGCGCGTCGCAGCGCACGGCCGAGGGTGTGCGCGACGTCCTCCGCGACGTGGTGGCGGTCGTCCCCGGAGGCGGCGATCGTCAGGTCGATCCCGGCGTACCGGACGAAGGTCTCGAGGAGGTGCGTCACGAAGGCGTCACCTAGGTCCCCGCGGAACCGTCCGCTCCCCCGGAGGGTAAGGTCCACGGAGACCTTCGTCTCCTTCGACGATCGACGGACGCGCACGGGACCACGGCTCATCGCATCGCCTCCTCGGCCCGCTCGAAGTCCACGTGGCCCGTGTAGAGCGCCTTGCCCACGACGACATGATCGAAGCCCGCGCGGCGCAACGCGCGCACGTCCGCGAGACTCGCGACGCCGCCCGATGCGATGCGGCTCTTCGTGCATCGCCGCACGAACGGCTCGTCCGCGTCGCCCACACCTTCGAGCCGGCCCTCCCGCGCGACGTTCGTGAAGAGGACGCCGTCGAGAGGGAGGCGGTTCGCCCGCTCCACAAGGTCGTAGGGATCCGCGCGGGCGGCGCGACGCCACCCTTCGACGAGCACCCCGCGGGCGTCGCGGTCCAGGGCGAGGATCAGCCGACTCGGGAACCGGACCGCCATGTCCCGGAGCCAGTCGGGGTCCCGGATCGCGCGCGTGCCGACGACGGCCTTCGCGGCCCCGTTCGAGAGGACCTCGCGGAGGACCGCCTCGTCGCGGAGCCCCCCTCCGACCTGGACGGGGATCGTCAGCTCCCGGAGCACTTCGCGGACGAGGTCCCGGTTCCCTCCCGCGTCGAGGGCCGCGTCGAGGTCGACGAGGTGGAGGCGCTTCGCCCCGCGGCGCTGCCAGTCCCGCGCGAGGGCCACGGGATCCTCCGACACCACGCGCGCGGTCTCCGGCCGCCCGCCGACAAGGAAGACGGCCCGGCCTCCCATCATATCGACCGCCGGGATCACGCCGATCGGACCACCCCCGCCTCCCGGAGGAAGCCTCGCAGGATCGCGGCGCCGAGGCGACCGCTCTTCTCCGGATGGAACTGGACGCCGAAGACGCGGTCCGTCCGGACCGCGGCGGCGAAGGGGCGCGCATGTTCGCTCGTCGCGACGACGGCCGCCCCATCGGCCGGCGCGGCGTAGGAGTGCGCGTAGTACACCATCGGGTCGGGCGGGAGGCCGTCGAACCACGGATCCCGGGTCGTTCGGAGCGGCGTCCATCCCATGTGCGGTACGATGTTCGCCCGCAGCTCGGCGACTCGACCTGGGAGCAGCGCGAGGCCCGCCCCGGGGCCTTCCTCGCTCGACTCGAAGAGGGCCTGCATGCCCGCGCACACCCCGAAGAGGGGGACGCCCCCCTCGACCGCGGCCAGGAGCGCACGCCGCACGTTCGCGATCCCCTGGACGACGGAGGGGAACGACGCGACCCCCGGAATCACGAGGCACGAGGCGTCGCGCACGCCGTCGGGCGAACGCGTGACCTGGACCGAAGCGCCCGCCCGGCGGAACGCCTCTCGCAGGCTGAAGAGGTTCCCGGTGCCGGAGTCGACGACCGTCACGCGCGCCACCCGGCGACCTCCTTGAGCGCGACGAGGAGCCGCGCGTGCTGGGCGTCCGTGCCGACGGTGATGCGGAGGCAGCCGCCCGCGTCCCCGCCCGGGTAGTCGATCGGCTTCACGAGGACGCCGCGTGAGGTGAGTGCCTCCCGGATCTCCACCGCCCGGCGGAGCGGGCCCAGGAGGACGAAGTTCGCCCGCGAGGGCCACACTGGCCAGCCTTGGGCCGCGAGGGCCTCCGCGAGCTTCGGTCGCTGGGCCTCGACGAACGCGATCGCGCGGTCGACGAACCCGTCGTCCTCGAGCGCCGTCAGGGCCGCCCTCTCGCTCCATGCGGACACGTTGTACGGCATCCGAATCGAGCCCATCCGCGCGATCAGGTCCTTCGGGCCGAGGGCGTATCCGACGCGAATCCCGGGCAGGCCGTGCGCCTTCGAGAACGTGCGCGTGACGATCACGTGGCCATGCCGGATCGCGAGGGCGCGGAAGTCCTGGTGTGCGAACTCCGCGTACGCCTCGTCGAGGAGCACCGGTACGGAGACGCGCCCAAGGAACGACTCGACCGTCGCGCGCGGGAACGCCGCGCCCGTGGGGTTGTTCGGCGACGCGACGAAGTACGCGTCCACGTCGAAGGCCGCGAGGGCATCCGCCGGGAACTCGTCACGTGCAGGAGCTCGCTTCAATGAGATGCCGCACGCCCGCGCGAAGTGGTCGTACATCCCGAAGCTCGGCGCGAGGACCCCGACCGAGCCGCCCGAGGGCACGAGGGCCCGCATCGCGAGGTCGAGGAGCTCGTCGGATCCGTTCCCCACGAGGACGCGGTCGACCGTGAGTCCGAGCTGGCGGGCAATCGCATCGATCAGCCGCGGCGTCCCGGGCTCCGGGTAGTCCGCGAGGTCGTGCGGCGTCGCGCGGCTGAGGGTTCGCCGGATCGCGACCTCGTTCAAGAAGGGGAGGATGTTCTGGTCGAGCCGGACGTACGCCGGCTCGTTCGCCCGTTTCGTCATGGAGTCCCCCTCAAGGCCACCCGAGACTCGAGTGCGGCCGCATGAGCGTCAAAGCCCTCCGAGCGGGCGATTGTAATCGCCGGGCTCCCGAGTTGGACCGCGTCCTCCGGGGTCGCTTCGACGAAGCTCAGAAACTTCACGAAGTCCCGCACGCCGAGGCCGCCGCGCCACCGGGCGCTGCCCGCGGTCGGGAGGATGTGGTTCGTGCCCGCCGTGTAGTCACCATAGGCCGCGGTCGTCGCGCGGCCGAGGAAGACGCACCCCGCGTTCCGCACCCCGTGGAGGTACGAGCGCGCGCCTTGGACCGCGAGGACGAGGTGCTCGGGGGCGAGTCGGTTCGCGAGGTCGATCGCGTCCTCGACGGATCCGAGTCGGAGGAGCGCGCCGTTCCGCGTGAGCGCCCCGAGGGCCTCCCGGCCTCTCGGGAGCCTGCGGGCCTGCGCCTCGAGCGTCTTCTCCAGCTGGGGAAAATCGACGTCCGCCACCGCGACGCCGATCGCGACGGCCTCCGCGTCGTGCTCCGCCTGCGCGAGGAGCTCCGCCGCGAACGCCTCGAGGGGGAGCGTGTCGTCCGCGACGACGAGGACCTCGCTGGGCCCTGCGATTCCGTCCGTCGCAACGCGGTCCTGGACGAGTAGCTTCGCCGCCGTCACGTAGACGTTTCCGGGTCCGACAATCTTGTCGACCGGGCGGACGGACTCCGTCCCGTAGGCGAGGGCCGCGATCGCCTGGGCGCCGCCGGAGACCAGGACTTCGTCCGCGCCGCCGATCGCCGCGGCGGCAAGGACGGAATCGGGCGGCACGGCCGTTTCCGGGAGGGGCGGGGTTGCGACGATGATCTCCTGGACGCCCGCGAT
>Ga0184639_10001466_pt1 | contig 10223 bp, 11 predicted proteins | sample PLM31_170_b2_FD_133155 | JGI IMG/M metagenome (GOLD analysis project Ga0184639, IMG submission 133155) | Groundwater sediment microbial communities from an aquifer in East River, Colorado, USA - PLM3-1_170_b2 | ecosystem: Environmental > Terrestrial > Soil > Riparian zone | place: USA: East... | reverse complement strand
CGTAAATCCCGTGCTTCTCCATAGCCCTCATCAATTTTTCCGCTTCAACACCGCTGAAAGTAATATTGGTAGTGTTAGGAATGCGCTCCTTTCTACTGCCGTTAACTCTTGTCCCAAGGATTTGCTCAATAATCCCCGCCTCCAGCTTGTCCCTCAGCTGCCGTACACGCGTATTTTCCTCCTCAAGATAAATTGAGGCGAACTCCGCGGCTTTTCCCATTCCGATGATAGACGCAACATTTTCAGTTCCGGCTCGCCGCATTCCTTCCTGCGGTCCCCCGACGATTAGGGGATGCAGCTTGGTTCCCCGCCTGACGAATAACGCGCCAACCCCCTTGGGCCCATGGAACTTATGTCCTGAGAGGGAAAGAAGATCGACCTGGGAAAGCTTTCTTAAGTTAATGGGAATACGGCCTACGGCCTGGACGGCATCCACGTGAAATATAATTCCACGTTCCTTGACGATCTCTCCAATCTCCTCGATCGGAAAGATAACCCCAGTTTCATTGTTTGCCCACATGACAGAAACGATGGCCGTATACTCGGTGAGAGACTTTCTTAGCTCCTCCAGGTCTAATCTCCCGTGCCTATCCACCGATAAGTAGGTGATTCGGCGGTGATAGTTTGCCTCGTAGAGACAGAGGTTGAGGACAGAAATATGCTCCACTTTCGTTGTAACGATGTGGTTTCGCCTTGGTGAAGCAGCCAAAACTCCCTTGATTGCGGTATTGATGCCTTCGGTTCCCCCACTGGTGAAGACGATCTCGTCAGGATGGCTTGTGCCAAGAAGCACGGCGACCGAGTCTCGCGCTTGCTCAATTTTCTCACGAACCCTGGTCCCTAAAAGATGCGGGCTAGAGGGATGAGCAAAATGATTGGTGAGATAGGGCCGCATGGCCACGAAGACTCTATCATCCATCTTCGTCGTTGCGTTGTTATCGAGATAAATATCCTCCATTACAGACCCGTACCTCCTTTCGACTTCAGATATTTCTTTACGTGCGAGGATAGTCCTTCCGCTCCCGAAAAATCCGCCCCGCCCACGATGGCATCCTTAAAAAGAGCTCCTGTGAGATTTGTGTTCTTGAAGCTCGAGTTCGTTAAACACGTATTCGCAAGATTTGCCCTGCTAAGATCGGTCCCGTCCATAATCGCATGAGCGAGCTTGCAACCCTCGAAATTGGCTTCTCTAAGGTCCAAGTTGGAGAAATTCATGCAGGAGAGGTAAAGGTTTCTGAGATCGACGCCGGCTAAACTTTGATGATTTTGGATCTTATGAAGGATTTCTCTAATGTCACGCTTCCCATTCCTCATTTGCTCAAACCTCGGAATATTAATTGGTAGCGGCCGCTCTAACAACAAAGTGGACACGCCTGTTCTTTGCCCAGCAGTCCTCATTGCTCTCTTTGCAAATGGGCAGCTCTCTGCCATAACTGACGGTCGATAGGCGGCTAGGAGGAATACCTAGATCGATGACATACTTTTTCACGCCATCCGCTCTTTTAGCCCCCAGCGCAAGGTTATATTCCGTGGTTCCCCGTTCATCGCAGTGCCCCTCGATTTCAACGCTGACCCGAGGATTGGCTTTTAGCCAGGCGGCGTGCTTCTTAAGGATCTCACGCGCGTCTGGCCGGATATCATAGCGATCAAAGTCAAAGTGAACGTCTTCCAGGGGACCCGTTCCGGCCTTTGCTCCCTTCTGGGCCGCCTCGAGGCTTGAGTCCTGCGGTTTGGTGGGTGTCGCCTTGGATGGCGCCTGTTTAGCCTCTACCTTCTGCGGCGCAGTTGTCTCCTGGGGCTTAGAAGCCGTCTGCTGAGAACAACCCACCAAGAAAAACACGCCTAACAATAAGAAACGGGACAGTTCGCAAATTAAACCATGCGTAGCCTTGCCGTGTTTTGCGCCCATGCTCTATGCCTCCTTAGGTTCTAGAAATCTTTTTCTGAGTTACGCACTCCTATTGCTGACTGGACGAAGAGGAGCAAGAAAAAATCCTCTCCCTCATTCTCTTCCAGAGAAAGAACAAACCTAATTTTTCTTCGTGACCGCTTCTTGCTTATCTGGTGTTTTCGTTTCCCCACTAGCAGCCGAACTTGCCGAGCCTACATCACTTCCTGCTTGCCCTGGCGCTACAGCGCCAATCCCTGCATCGGCACTACCGGCAGGCGCCGCCGCCGGCGCAGGATTCGGAGCCGGAACCGATTCCTCCTTCTTCCGACACCCTGCAAACGCAAGAGTGAAAGCGACGATGGCGGATGCTAACCAAAACGCAAATCGCCTTTTTAACGGTATCACCCCCCCTTCGTTTCCTAAGAAAACCCACGAATCCGCTCAATGACTTCTTTCTTCGACTTCGGATCTGCTGTTTTAAGATATTCTCTGAGCTTGTGTAGCGCTTCGTCGATCGCTTTCGAAAACGGCGGCTCGCTCCCGGCAAGAAGGTCCGCAAGCTCTAGATCTCGCTTTTTTGTGGTCTCCATTTTTTTCTATCTTTTACATCCTCTCGAGAAATCCAATGCCTCCAGGATGGCGGCCACGCCAATTTGCCGAGATTTTCGTTTCATCTTAACTCCTCCACAGGATTCCAGGTTTCTATCTATTGGCGGATGACTCCAGGCCTTCCAACATATTTCTGACGGCTTCTGGCTTTATTGGCAGAAAGAGAAAGGCCGTGGCCCCCTCTTCCAGAGCCTTCATGATGGTTTCGTATCCGGGAACGGAGGTAGCAATGATAACGGGAGCGCCGGCAGCCAGGGCGCGGCATTCCTGTAATTGGGCTACATCTCTTATACTTGGACGGTGGAAATGAACGATAACGAAGTGGGGTCGAAACAGATGGACCAAGCCCCACGCTTTTTGCGGAGACTCGCAGGTAACGACTTCGTATTCTTCCTGCTGCAGGGCATTGAAAAGACCCACATCTGGGTTTTCGTCAATCAATAGAGTTTTTTTTCTAACTCCCCCTCCTTTCTCTTTCAGCATGCGTTGTTCTCCTCTACGCATTTTCGTTTTCTCGTTTCCGACGATACGGACACCTGCATGAAACGACGACAACCCGGAGACTAGAACTGGGGCCTCCATTCGGATTCTACACCATGGAGGACTTCTCTAATTGCATCTGGTTTCAATGGAAGATGGAGGAACCGAACAGAGTCCCCCAGCTCTTTTATAAAAGATTCGCTTTGTGAAGCCTGCACGGCAATAATAAGTGGCACGCCGTCCGCCAGGGCGCGGCATTCCTGTAACGCATAAATGTTGCCATTACCTGGTTGTTCGAGATGCAGGATGATGAAATGAGGCTGAATTGGATAAATAAAACCCCAGGCCTTCTGGGGCGACTCACAGATAGTGACCTCGCACCCTTCCTGCTCGAGACCAACAAGAAGCGTTTCCGATTTCCCATTGATCAACAGAATTCTTTTCCTGTTCTCTATCTTTTCTCCACGCATTTTTAACTTTCGCGCCGCGCCCTCTCTCCCACGGAATCCGGAGACAGCCGCGTCAAAAAAGACCTCTTGCCGGGCGACTGTGCCCCCGCTACGACTAGAAATCGAATTATTTTTCGGATGTTGCTAAAAATGTCTTCTCGTTCCCTCGATCTGACCCGTCCAGCTCATGCAAAATTCTCCCTATGCCAGACGGTCCTAGTGGAAAAGAGAGAAAAACCGGGCTCACCCTTTCCAGAGCCTTGACGATGGCCTCGCTTCCCGAGATGGGCGCGGCAATGATAATAGGGATCCCCCCGGCCAGGACAATGCATCCCTGCAGCGTAGAAATATCCCCTCGACTCGGGCTGGTGAGATGGAGAACGATGAAGTGAGGTTGTAACATCCAGACCACACCCCATGCCTTTTGGACGGAATCAACTGCTATGACTTCATAGCCTTCCTGCTGAAGGGCAATGAACAGTGACGTCTCCGATTGATCGTCGATGAGTAGTATTTTTTTTCGGAATGGCGCCATTATTTTGTTTGCGAGGTTGTCGGAGAATTTTTCCGAATAATCACCCGTGATTGCCAAAGCGGTTGTAGTCATTAGTGGCTCCTAAAGAGAATTTCTTGGGTCCTTTTTCCCCGATCATAAAAATTCGCGCGGCCAATGAGGCCTTAAGGATTCTTGTTCTAATCAGTTCCTAGACTCTTTATTCCTAGCCAAAGAAAATTGGTCTTCATCCTAAGATAGCTCCACGCTCCGTAAGGTTTCTCTAATGGTTTGTGGTTTCGCAGGAAGAACGAGAAAAGACGCCGCCTTTTCTTTTACCGCTTTAAAAAGAACTTGCTGCGCAAGAAGCGAAACGGTAGCGACGACAGGCACCTTTCCGGCCAGGGCCACGCACTCGTCCAAAATGGCTACTTCTTTTGGGTAGCGCAGCTGAACGATGATGAGGTGCGGCTTGTATAAAGGATACACGCCCCGGGCTCTGTAAGGCGATTCAAGAGCGGCAACCTCGTAACCTTCTTGTCCCAGCCAGGCGAAAAGCTCAATGTCTGGCTTCACACCAATCAACAAAACTCTTTTTTTCTTCTCTGCCATTTTTCTCTCTTCTACTCACTCATTTGCCTTCAGTGATCCACCGTAATTTTTCAGACACCCGGGTGAGCGAAGAACGATCCGTGGGCCACAGGGACATCCTTCATTTTCGCGGTAGAACCAGAATTGTGGCAGTCATAGTTGGCGCATGGGTAGAGCATATTAGATGGTACGAGCCAACTTTCTTCGCAACGAAGGACAGCTCGTACTCCCGGCCACGGTTGAACTTAGTCTTCGCCGCCACGTCACGTCCGTCAGGATCCGTAATCCCCACCTCATGCTCATCCGCGTTAACGACGAAGACCCTAAGCTTTACTGAATCTTCCTGGCGCACGGTTACGAACCCCGGAGCGAACCCGTAACTTGACACTTCCCACTTCTTCGGATCGCTCTTGTCTGCCTGTCCGGGCGGCTTGAACTCGTAGCCTTTCGAGAGGTCGTTTGGGTTGACAGCAGGTGGCACAAGCTTATCGGTCGTCGTCGCGCCCTTCAGCTCGACCGCCGTCATGAATATTGTGTGAGCGGTGGGAGCGGATTTTTGCGCCATTGCTTCGTTGGTTAGAAGAAACAGCCCGATCAACGCCGTGGCAAACAATTCATACGGTTTCATTTCTTCCCTCTCCCTTAGGTTAAACGCAAGATCGAGGCCACTCTTCTCGGATGACGCTAACTTACTAAAAAATCGGGGGAATTATTCGGCGGCGAGGGTTTTAAAAACGAGTTTCCAACAAAAATCAGGTCTGGAATGCAAATTTGGCATCTAGCACGATGAACAAGCGTAAATTAGTGCAAAATTTGCACTGATTGGGTTTTAGATCAAATGAGACGTGCAATTTTTGCAGCTTAAGAACTCGACCGTAGTTTCTAGGACCAAGGAAGGGTGACAGGCAGGACAATTGTCAGCCGCCTTGCTCTCTTTGAATGTCGGCAGGTTCTGAATCTAACCGGTCACTGTTTAGAATCAGGCTCGGAACTGGGAAGGCCAAATTTCTTTACTTTATGGTAAAGAGTGCGAAGCCCTATCCTGAGGGCATGGGCAGCCTCTTTCTTCGTTGGAAAGTACTCCAGATACCGGCGAATAATCTCCTTCTCTGCTTCCTCCATGGTTACACCGACCGGGAATTTGATTTCTGTGGTATTCACGCTGCCACGAATGTTTTGCGGGAGATTATTCACATCCAGGGTATCCCCTTCAGTCATCAAAGCGATGCTTTCCACCACGTTCCTGAGCTCCCTGACATTGCCGGGCCAAGGGTAAGCCTGCAGCCGAGCAAGGGCCTCCGGAGTAACTTTTCGGATGGTTTTCCGAGTGACTCTCTCGAATTCCGCCAGGAATGCCGTCAGCAAGAAGGGAATGTCATCTTTCCGCGCACGAAGCGGAGGAAGATTTAGCGTGACCACTTTAATCCGATAGTAAAGGTCCTCGCGGAATCTCCGAGCTTCGACCTCCTCCTCTAGGTTCTCATTGGTTGCAGAGATTAGCCGCAAGTTACTTCTGATTTTTTTCGTTCCTCCCACCCTGCGGAATTCTTTGCGTTCCAAAGCCCGGAGCAGCTTCGCCTGGGACCTGAGTCTCATCTCATTAATTTCGTCAAGGAATAAGGTGCCCTCATCAGCGGTCTCAAAAACTCCAATTTTTCTTTCATGGGCTCCGGTAAATGCCCCCCTCTCATGACCAAAGAGTTCATTCTCAAGAAGCTCGTCCGATAGCGACGCGCAGTTAACCGGGACAAACAGTTTATCGTTCCTGGGGCTTAATCTATGAATCTCCCGCGCGACGACTTCCTTCCCCGAGCCGCTTTCACCACAGAGCAAGATATTGCTGTCATAGGGTGCAACGCGTCGAACGAGGCCAAAAAGATCCCTCATCGCCGAAGACTCCCCGACGATGACATTCTGTGGCTGAAATGCCCGGTTCGAAGACTCCGCGGCCTTTCCTTCATTTTTGCGATCCCATTTTTCTATGACCTCAGCCAGGACATTGGTTATGTCTTTGGCTGTGACAGGTTTACTCAAAAAATCCGCGGCGCCCATCTTCATCGCGCGAATAGCTGAACTCATAGTTCCAAACGCTGTAACAAATACAATGGGGCATTCCGGGCCATTTTTTCTAAGGTGAGCGAGAAGGCTGAAGCCATCGCCGTCAGGAAGCTTGAGCTCGCTAACGATGGCCGCAACTTGACCGTCAGAAATCGTAGAGAAAGCGGTTTTTAAGGAACCGGCCTCCAGCACATCAAAGCGCGCTTTTTTTAGGGCTGTGGCCAGGCTCTCCCGGCTTTCCTGATGATCTTCAACGATCAAAACCTTCCGACCGTCCATTGTTTCTGCCGCTATCCGCCTTTAACGGGTAAAGAGATGATGAAACTACTGCCCTTGCCGACTTCGGATGTGAAGGAGATCTGGCCGTGGTGCATCCTTATGATTTCTAACGCCAGCGCAAGTCCGAGCCCTATCCCTCCCTCTTTGGTGGAAAAAAAAGGTTCAAAGATTCGGCCTCGATGAGCCGGCTGAATACCTTCGCCTTTGTCTTGGACTTGAATCGATACGTTACTGTCCTTCGTTTCTGTGGCAAGAGTAATGGAGCCTTTGGCTGGAGATCTCTCAATCGCATTCAGGAGAATGTTTAAGATCGCTTGCTTAATTTGTATCGGGTCGCCCTGTATTGTCGGCACATTATCTTGGAGATCTATTCTTACGGTCAATTCCTTTTTCGATGCCTCGGGTTTGGCGAAGGTTTCTACATCCCTGACTAGCGCATTGACGTCAATGGCCGTGATTCGGGGCTTTGGCAGCTCTGAAAGTCGAAGGACTTCACAGAGAAAGGAATCCATCTCCGCGATTGTATTTCGCATCCTTCTGAGCCGCTCCAGGCCAGTCTCTATATTGACCTCGGCAATCTCGTCTTCTAGATTATCTATATTGAGCTGAAGGGCGTTGAGGGGGTTACGAATTATTTGCACGATTCTCCTTGTCATTTCTGAGAGAGAGAGAATTCTCTTATTTGGCTGCACGATAAAAAAATATCACGAGCGGAAGCAAATGGAAACCCGGCATGGAGTTGTCCGGTGAAGGAATGGCCACAGCCGCGTTGCACTCAGCTCTTTAGAATGCTAAGCGATGAGCTGTTTCCGAGAAGGCGCATGAATTTTTTGCCCATACTGCAGAGCGCGAATCTCTGGCTCCACCTCGTCTCCATGGCCGTTTGGCTGGGCGGGATGGCGTTTTTTCTTTTCGTTTTCGGCCCGGCGGTCAAAAGTCTCGCGCCGGCGGACGGCATTCGCGCGCTCAATCACGGCCGCGAATCGCTTCAGACATTGTCCTGGATCGCGGTTCATCTTTTGTTTCTCACCGGCATATTGAACTTCTTCTTTCGCCTGACGGCGGGCGGAGTTTATCCGGAGACCGGTTACTATTGGATTCTCGGAATCAAGCTGCTGCTTTTTTCGGCGATGATTTTTCATCATTTCCTCCAGTCGCTCAAATACGCGCCGAGGATCGCTTCCGCCACCGCGGCGACCGGACCGGGCGCCGGCTCGTGGCCCGAGCCGCTGCTCGCGTCGTGGAGAAAATGGTTCACGCTGCTGAAGATCAACACGGCGCTCGGATCGCTCGTCCTGCTTCTGGGGATCGCTCTCAACGGGAGATAACGATGGAAAAATTACAGACCGCCGGACGCTCGATGCCGGTCGGCCTACACGGCATGACGGTTTCGTCCCAGCCGCTCGCCACGCAGGCGGGACTCGAGGTCTTAAAGCGCGGCGGCAACGCCATTGACGCGACCGTTTGCATGGCGGGGGTGCTGAACGTGGTCGAGCCGATGTCCACCGGCATCGGCGGCGATGCCTTCATTCTCATCTACCTGGCCAAGAGCGGCGAGATCAAAGCGCTGAACGCCAGCGGCCGCGCGCCTTATGCCGCGACGCTCGATTACTTTCGCGAGAATAAGATCGATGCGATTCCGGACGGCGGCATGCTGCCGGTGACCGTGCCCGGCGCGCTCGACGGCTGGGCGCTCGTAGCGGAGCGCTACGGCACGATGAGCTTGGGCGAGCTTCTTCAGCCGGCGATCCGGTACGCCGACGAGGGATTTCCCGTGGCCGAAAAAGCCGCGCACGAATGGCACAAGGCCGCGGACAAACTTTCCGCGCACCCAAACTCCGCGGCGAATTATCTCGTAAACGGCCGCGCGCCGAACGCGGGAGAGCGATTCCGGCAGAAAAATCTCTCTGCGAGCCTGAAAAAGATCGCGGACGGAGGAAAGGAAGTTTTTTACGGCGGCGCGCTGGCGGAAGAAATCGTAAAGTTCTCGCGGCAAAACGGCGGCCTGCTGTCTCTGAAAGATTTTCAAGATCACTCTTCGACGTGGGTGGAGCCGATCAAGGCCCTCTATCGCGATTACGAAGTCATCGAGATGCCGCCCAACACGCAGGGCATGACCGTGCTCCAGATGCTGAACATGCTGGAGCGGTTCGACGTCCGCGCTCTCGGCTACGGCAGCGCCGCGTACGTTCACTTGCTCGTGGAAATAAAAAAACCCGCCTTCGCCGATCGCGACCGATACCTCGCCGATCCCGATGTCGTTCACGTCCCGGTGAACAAGCTCATCGGCAAAGCGTACGCCGCCGAAAGAGTTAAAGGGATCGATCCCCAACGCGCCGGCGAATATCCGCCCGGACTCGGCGCGCTCTCCGGCGATACGCAGGTTTTCTGCGCGGTCGATAAGGACGGCAACGCGGTCTCGTTCATCAACAGCCTCTTCGAAAGTTTCGGCTGCGGGCTCGTCGGCGGCAATACCGGCATCATGCTGCAAAATCGCGGCAAGCTCTTCTCACTCGATCCCACTCATCCCAACTGCGTCGCGCCGCACAAGCGCTCGCAGCACACGATCATGCCGGCGATGGTATTTAAGGACAACAAACCGTATTTAATCTTCGGCGTGACCGGCGCCCACATGCAGCCGCAGGCACAGGTGCAGGTGCTGGCGAACCTGATCGACTTCGGGATGCCGCTGCAGCAGGCGATGGACGCGCCGCGCGTGAATCATCTCGACGGATTCAAAGTCGCGCTCGAACCGGGCTTCGATGCGGGCGTAGTCGAAGAGTTAAAACGGAAAGGTCATAAAATCGTCGGCGAAGCCAACTTCGGCGGCAGCCAGGGAATCATGATCCATCCGGAATACGGCACGCTGCTCGGCGGCTCGGACCCGCGCAAGGATGGCTGCGCTTTAGGCTACTAGCGCGGCCACTACCGTGCATTATTCATCGTAAGAGAGAAAATTGTCACGGACTGATGGCATCTTGGCGCGATGCTGAAGGATAGATCGGAAACCCGGTGTAGGGGCAACCCCCTGTGGTTGCCCCTCTGGGCAGGCACGGGGGCCTGCCCCTACGCAAAGGGAGAAAGGGAAAAAGCCGCCGAGATGATGATCAACGGTGAATAATCCAGGCTACCTTGCTGCGTAGAGGCCTTTGATAAACCCGCTGTCCTCCAATTGTTTCACGAAGCGCAGGTCCATGAGAGTTTCCGGGCTGACGCTCTTCGCCCTTGGATCGCGGGCCGCGATCTGATCCAGCACGAAGCTGATTCCTCCCACCGTTGGATACGGCACGCGCGCAAGTTTGGGCGCGTAGAAGCTTACGGTCGATTTGAGAATCGCCGGATCTTTGATTCCGGTGTATTTCTCCGTCACTTT
>Ga0184639_10001465_pt1 | contig 10224 bp, 10 predicted proteins | sample PLM31_170_b2_FD_133155 | JGI IMG/M metagenome (GOLD analysis project Ga0184639, IMG submission 133155) | Groundwater sediment microbial communities from an aquifer in East River, Colorado, USA - PLM3-1_170_b2 | ecosystem: Environmental > Terrestrial > Soil > Riparian zone | place: USA: East... | reverse complement strand
TCGACGCGGCCGGACGTGGGACTCCCGGCGACTCGAGTTTGATTCGCGTGGCGGCTGCCTCGAGGAGCGGGCTCGCTTGGGCGCGCCTCAGATCCCGGAGGATCTCCGTCAAAGGCTGCCCCTCGATCAGCTCCATGGCGTAGTAGTGGCAGCTCGCCTCCTCCCCCACGGCATACACCGGGACGATGTGCGTGTGGTGGAGCTGGGCCGCGGCCTGGGCTTCGCGCTGGAAGCGCTGGACCGCCTGCGCGGTCAGACCGAGGCCGGGAGGGAGAACCTTGACCGCAACCCTGCGGTGGAGCGAGGTCTGCCAGGACTCGTAAACAACGCCCATCCCGCCGCGCCCGATCTCGCGGCGCAGCTCGAAGTCACCCAGTTGGCGCTGGGCACCGGTTTCAGGACGGTGTGGACCCTCAGAGCCTGCACGCTTTTTCCGTTCCATCACGCGACTCTGATGCTACCTGCAGGTCGATTGCAAGAGGTCAAGTATCGCGCACAGGTATCCGTACGGTTTTCCCCATGAGCGGAAGGAGGAGGAGGCAGACCAGCCCGAAGATGCAGTCGATGCCGAGCGTCACCGGGTACCCCCACCGCACCGCCGCGTGACCCTGCCATGTGGCCGAGTAGGAGAAGACGAGATTCGTCATCGCCATGTAAGCGGTGAACTGAGTGGCCGCGACCCTGGGGGTGGTGACGTCCATGTAGATCGCGGTTCCGACCCCGTACATGAGGCCCTGGAACACCGAGTACCCGAGCGCGCAGGCCCAGAAAAGGGACACGAGCCTTTCGGGAGGCACGGGCCGACTCGCGAGCTGAGGATCGATCGGCATGATCCAGGCGAAGTGGTGCATCGCGATCGCCAGCGCGAGCGTCGGAAGGGTCGTACCCGCGATGAAGATCGCAAGGGTGCGGCGGCGACCGAACCGGTCCGAGAGCCAGCCTCCGAGGACGCAGAAGCCGCCGGCGATGATGGTGCTGAGCAGCGCCAAGAGCCCGATCTGAGAATCGTTCAGGCCCAGCTCTACCGCCAGGTTCGACTGGAGCGTGAGCCCGAGGGCGTAGGCGCCCATCGGCAGAAGCGCGAGGAAGATCGCGACGAAGGCGGCGCGCGTCCCCACGAACGCGTGGGCGGCGCCTTGGACGAACGCGCTGAGTTCGATTCCGACGGCCCGCAGGCGGGAGCCGGCGATCACCGCGCGGGGCGGTCCCGGCGGCTCGCGCATCGGCAGAACCACGACCGCAGTCACGAGGAGGAACGCCGCCGCGACGAAGAGGAAGGTCGCGTTGAATCCAACGAAGGGCGCCAGGAAGAGCACCCCCCCTCCCCCGATTCCGATCCCGAGGTACTGCCCGCCGAACATGAGGCCGTTGGCGAGGCCGCGCTCGTCGTCCTTGAGCACGTTCACCGCGAGCGCGTCGATGGCGACGTCCTGAGTCGCGCTGAAGATGTTGGTGAGGAAGATGAGCGCGGTGAAGAGTCCCAAGTGGAGCTTGTAGTCGACCGGCATCGCCACGAGGAGCGTCACGGCCATGAGCACCTGCGTGAGTAGAATCCAGAACCGCCGCCGTCCCCAACGGTCACTCGAGATCACGTCCACAACTGGGCCGAACGCCCACTTGAGCGCCCACGGGAGGTAGAGCACCCCGATGAACGACCCGATGACGGCCGGGTCGAGCCCCTGCCGCCGCATCTGCGCCGCGATCGCCGTACCGGAGAAGCCCGAGGGAATTCCCTCGGTCAGATAGAGCGCGAAAAACGCGAGGAGCCGCCCGCGGCGCGTGGCGAGAAGATCAGGCAGACGCATGGCACGCCTCCTTCTGGCCGCTTCAGCCACCGAAGATCACATTCCAATCTGGCGGCGGTATTCCGGATTGACGTTGGCGCCCAGGCGCAGCGCTTCCCGCGCGTCGTTCAGCGCGTTGGTTCGCTCGCCCAGCGCCCACCATGCGTAGCTGCGATAGAGATGGTAATGACCTTCCGACCGAGGATCCCCAGGCGGGCCGAGTCGAATCGCGGTGTCGAGCTCCGCGATCGCCTCTCGGTGCCGGTTGAGCTTTTGTAGGGCCACGCCGATCGAGCCGAACTGAACATAATTCTCGGGATGGTTCGGCCCCAGCTCGATGGCGCGGCGGCTATCCGCGATGGATCTCTCGTACTCCTTCAGCCGGAGGTAGGCGATCGCCCGATTGGAGTAACCGTCCCGATATCGGGGATTGATCGCAACCGAGCGCGAAAAGTCGGCGATCGCTCCCTCCAGATCGCCTTTTCGCACCTTGATTCCGCCGCGGTTGTTCCACGCGCTGAAGAGGTCCGGCTTGAGTCGCAGCGCGCGATCAAAGCACACATAGGCGGAGTCGTTCTCGTTCCGATCAGCGAGTATCGTTCCCTTGTTGAGCCACGCGTTGGCCGACCTGGGATTGAGCGCGATCGCTTGATCGAAATCCGCCATGGCAACCTCGGCTCGCTTGTGTTTCTCATAGTAGTAGAGCCCGCGGTTGTAGTAGGCGTCCGAGATCCGGCCAGGGTACCTCTGAATCGCATCGTCCCAAAGCGTGCCTGAGTTCTGCCACACGTCGCAGCGCCGCCAGGTCTGAACCACGGAGAAGAGAGCCAAGAGGGCCAGGCCGCCCGCCAAGAGCACCCGCGTGACACTCCCGGCCGATGTCCGCGCCGGGCGCTCGTCCAGCCACCACGCGAGGGCGAAGGTGAGCCCGACGTAGGGCAAGTAGGTATAGCGATCCGCCATCAGCGCCTGTCCCACCGTGAAGATCTGAAGCACCAGTGCGATGTTGATGAAGAAAAACGCCAGCCCGAACAGGACGGCTCGATTGCGACGACACAAATAGATGAGAGCGGGCAGGCCGATCGCCGCAATCGCGAACGCGACGTAGTACTCCGGTCCAGGGCCCTCGCTCGCGCGGGGATAGGGATAGATCGCGGAGAGGCGGATGGGAATCAGGAGCTTCACGACGTACATCACGGTGCCATAGGAAGCGAATAGAACCTTCTGGAAGGACGGACCCCAGTGTTGGGGGTCGATCGCCCCGGTGACTTTCTGAGCATGGACCGTGAGGACCCCCACCGGGATCGCCAGGACGAAGAGAGGCAGCTTCTCCAGGACGAGGCGCGCGTGGAATGGGCGGCGGCGGTAGAAGTCGATCGCAAGGAGAGTCAGCGGAAACACGACGGCAGCCGGCTTGGACGCCAGAGAGAGGATATAGGCCAGCAGGGTGGCGCCGATCCATGCCGGCTCCCGCCGGTCGAGGTACCGGAGGTACGCGATCAGGCCCAGGAGGTAGAAGAAGACATAGAGGACGTCCTTGCGCTCCGCGATCCACGCCACCGACTCCACGTGCATCGGATGGATGCCGAAGAGAAACGTCGTGGCGACGGTCGTCCAAAGTCTGCCCCGCGAAAGCAACCGAATGAAGACGAACACCAGGCTGGTGTTCGCCAAGTGCAGAATCAGATTCAGCCAATGATAGGAAGCGGGATCGAAGCCGGCGAGGCGGTAGTTCAGGGCCAAGGACCAAATGGTGAGCGGATGGTAGTTGTTCGCGACCGGGGTGGTCAGCACGGCGATCGCGTCCGGATCCTGCAGGAGCGGATTGTCCAATACGAAAAGAGGATCGTCCCAGTTGGTGAACTCGTTGTCCAGGCTTGGAACGTACGCAAGGAAGGTCAGGAGGAGGATGCCGCCGAGCCAGAGCAGCCACACGCGGCCGGAACGCCGCCGGACCGATCTAGCTTTCGTATCCGGCGGCCTGCTCCGATTCTTCGTCACTCTAGGCGATTCTGGGAAGTGCGGATCGAGAGGTGTGGTGGTGTGCCCGGGTTCAGGCCGGCTTCGAGATCGTCAGCCTGAATCCGTCGGGATCCGTGACCGTGATCCCGACGGGGCCCCACGGGAGGGGGCCGGGGCCATCGTCAAGGACGATTCCCGACGCCTTCGCTTGCCGGGCGAGCGCTTCGATGTCCTGATCCGTCTCGAGGTAGAGGCGCATTCCCACGCCCTTGACCCGGTCTCGGCCCTTCGCGAAGTCATCCTGGGAGAGTCCGAGGGTCGCGCCGCCGGCTTGGATCATCACGCCTCGGAGCACGCCCTCCTCCTTGTGCTCCTCGCTTACGGAGAATCCTAGGCCATCGCGATAGAATTGAACGCTCCGCTTGAGGTCGTTCACCGTGAGGGTCGGGGTAAGGCTGCGGACTTGGAGCGTCGTTGTGTTCATGGCGTCCTCCGAGTATTTAATTGGAGGCGGCACCCGGATTCGAACCGGGGAATAACGGTTTTGCAGACCGTCGCCTTAGCCACTTGGCTATGCCGCCCCAGCTACTGCAAGCGTTTGAGTGTAGCAGAGTTGGAGGGATCAGCAAGAGCCAAGCCAGAGTCGCCGAAGGCGTCGCTGCTACGGTTTCTGCTACGGTTTGTCCCCATTTCAATCTCTCGAGCCTCTCGAAGCACGGCATCATCGTTGAGACGCCCGTAGCGCTGCGTCGTCACGATTGAACTGTGCCCGAGCATCGTCTGGAGGGCACTCGGAGATCCTCCGCGCTCGAGCCAGCGACACGCGAACGTGTGGCGGAGCTGGTGAACGTGAAACCCTGAGACCCAGCTGAGTCGCTGGACTGCGTTATTGAATTGCCCCGACGAGGAGAACGGCACGAGCCGCCCCACCCGCCGCTTGACCTCTCGAAGGAGACCCTCCGGGAGTGGAACCCTTCGGAGCTTCCAACTCTTGGTGTGATGGACCTGGAGCACTCCCCTCTCCTCGAGGTCGCTTCGCTGCGCCCGAGTCAATTCACCCCATCGCATCCCGGTACCCAGCCCCAGGCGAATCACGAACGCGTGCGGCTCAGGAATCGCGAGCACCTTCCTGACCTCCGCGTCCGTCAGCCGGTCCGGTGGGCGTTCTTGGATCTTCGGGAGGAGCTTTCGTGGGAATAGAGACCGCGGAATGTACCCGCTGTCCTCGGCCCAGTTCAGCATGCACCGGAAGTCCGCCAGAATGTGCCCCACCGTCTGTGCCGAAAGTGCTCTCGGCTTCGTTCGCTTCTCGAGCCAGAGCCGATACGCTCTGCAGTGCTCGCTCGTGATCTTTTCGAGAAGGCGCAGACCGAAGAACGGATTCATGAACTGCTCGACGCGCGCCGCGGCCAGGTCATACCCCCTCTCATTCCTGCCCGTCCGAATGTAGGAATCGAGCCAGCGCTTCGCCGCTTGCGGGACGGTCATCCTCGGCCTGAGGACCTCGCACCCACGGAGCTCGCGAAGCCGCTGGCATGCCGCGTTGTAGTCACCTCCGAGCGATCGCCAGCGTTCCCTGCCGTCGATGTAGAGCCTGGCGTAGAACGCCTGACCCCGCCGGAACATGCCCTTCGGGAGTCTCGGCATCAGCCCTCCTTCCGGGCCGAAACCCACCGAACCACATCGGCAGGGTCAAAGCGTAGGCGAGCCCGGAGCCGGAGGCAAGGCAGGCCCTCGGAGCGCGTGAATCGGAGAACGGTCTTCGGGTGGACCTGGAGGATGCCCGCGACCTCGCGGACTGTCAGGAGGCGCCTGGGAGCTGCTCCGTGCCCTGCAGGGGCGTCCGGAAGCGGAGGTCCGTGGTATTCGGTCATACGGGGGCCTCGCCGGGGGCTGGGCTCGAGCTGGGCCCCTGGGGAGTCGCTGCCAGCCGCTTCGCCACAGTCGAGCGCGGGATTCCCATGCGTCTGGCGATCTGTCGAATTGAGAGCCGCTCCCCCTGTAGCCGGCGGAGCTCCTCGAGGTCCAGTCGCCGCTCGGGGCGTCCGATTCGCTTCCCTTCCGCTCGAGCTCGAGCCATTCCGGCGCGCACGCGCTCAATCAGGATCTCCCGCTCGAGCTCTGCAAACATTGCCGCGAGGGTGAAGAATGCGCGGCCCAACGGCGTGTCGGTGTCGAAGGTCTGCTTCACCGCGACCAGGCGCACCTTCATGTCCTGGAATTCCTGGAGGAGCTGAAGGGCGTTGAGCGTGCTCCGAGCCATTCGGGAGAGGTCCCAGACCACGACCGCTTGGAAGCGTCCGCGCCAAGCGTCCTTGAGTAGCCGATCGAGCGCCGGACGCCTGGCCTTGGCACCTGAGATCCCGAGGTCTTGGTAGGTCTCGATGAGCTCCCATCCACGACCAGCCACAAATGCGCGGACCTCGCGCCCCTGACTCTCGGGGTCCTGGTCCAGGGTCGAAACGCGGAGATAGACTGCGACCCGAGTTGATTCAGTCACGACTGTGCCCCGCGGGTCCCTCGCCGGCGTTCTCCGAAGCCCCGCAGGGCCTTTCCGGACGGCGGCCAAGGGTGAGGTAGTCCTCGAGGCGGAGCACGACGAGCGCAGGCTGCCTATCCGCTCCAAGAACGAGCCCGAAGCGACCGTTCAGCCAGCGATGCAAGGTTCGAAATCCTCTCGCCCGGGTCTTCGCCTCGAAGATCTGACCGTCGAGGAGAAGATCGCCGGCCCAGTGAGGAGCACTACCCGACAGAGGCACGCGCCGGCAGTCGTGGCCGTGGGCGCGAGCAAGGGCTTCGACAGCGTGCTCGAAGCGGTACCCCTTCCGGTGGGAACGCAGGCCAGCCATCAAGTGGCCTCAGCCGGTCTACTCACGTCGTCCTGCTGGGGCTCCCCACTCGTAACATCCGCAACAAAGCTGTCCCCGCGCGGAGTTTCGGGCCTTCTCTCAGGTGCAACAATCTGGGCGATGTTTCGGTTTGCGGCCAGAGGCCTCGGCGCGTCCTCATCGCTTTGTTGCGCCTGTTTCGGGTCGGGTGGCACGTACCGGGAGAAGGCGTCCTCGAGGTCCTCAACGCAATACCCCCTCCCGGTCTCCTGCCCAACGCGCAGCATGTGAGGGTGGATGCTGAAGGGCCTGAGCATTCGAGCGAGTGAAACCTGGGTCATGGGCCTCCCGGCGCGCCACTCACCCCACGGACGACCCTCAAGAGCGATGAGGCCGAAGACGAGGTCCCTCGAAGACATCTTGTCGGTCGCCTTGCCTTTGAAGACACGGCGGATGTCAGCCAAGAGCTGCACTCGAATCGTCTCGCCCTCTTCGCCCTGGCCAGACACAAGCAGAGCGACCTGTCTCGCCCTTTCCGGCCAGCGACCACCAGCCAGGTCAGCGATGGCCAGCAGGGGGCGCAGATTGTCGGCGGCACGATCGTTGAGCCCAGGCGGGATTCCTGGGTCCGCGGCCCGAAGGCTCTCCATATTGTCCCTGGCCCAGCGTGAAGCCTGGCGGCGGAGCGACTCGAGCTCTACGAGTCGGTCGATACGCAGTGACTCGATCCTCTCGGTCGCCATTCGCCGGCGCATTGAGATGGCGATCGAGCGATCCTCGAGAGTCGGCGGCAGCGCGCCGATAAGCGCGATTGCCTTCGGGGCCCAGGTGTGAAACGCACGCGGCTCATGGTCATCTCCCACGGTCCGAATTACGACGGCACCCCTTCGGGTGTGCCCCCCGTTGAGGATTCCCCGGAGTTCTTCGTTCATCCTCAAGAACGTGTCTGCCTCATCGACAAGGAGTGTTGGGCGGAATTTCTCGACCGTTCGAAAGAGGGCGGCCGGACTGACGTTCGACGCGAGCAGTGGCCGCGGAACTAAGGCATCCATAAGCTGTAGCGCTCTCGTTTTCCCACATCGCCTCTCAGGTGACAAGAGCGCTAGGATCGGGGACACATCGCCAGCGTCGTACGTGTGAGCGTGCAGCGTCCAGAGAGCAAGACTCTCGGCGGCACCATCCGGCAGAGCTAGAAACCGACTGTACGTGCCGTAGAGGTCATCAAGCAGGCGATCCCCGTCCACTTCCTCGGGCCAGGGATCCGGATCTTGGAACGTGATGGCTTGACCCTGAGCCTCGCGAGGTTTACTGCCATTCGTTCTGCCCGTCAGATCCAAGGCGAGAGACTCGAGTAGCGGCCCTGCTTCGGCTCTCACGTCCTCCGGAAGACGGGAGACCACGTCCTTGCGGGCCCGCTCTGAAATGAGGTTCACGGTGTCGACCAGGAGAGCTTGTTCTTGATTGCGGCGGTGGACGGTCACCACGTCGCGGGCACCCCGACCTGTGCGGACCTCCACCAGAAGAGATGAGCCTTCCCGCAGGAGGTTTCCGTTTTCAGTGGGAGGGCGCGTCTCTGCTACGGAAGCTCCCGGTGGGTAGCGCATCATGCCTCTCGCGATCCTGCGGATCTCGTGATCCTCTAGCGGTGGATCGCAGCGTCGGGCGTTTACAGCGAGCAGCGCGGCGAGGATCGTCTCATCGTCGCCACCTGCCCTCCGTAGGCTGCCGGCCACGCGGGTCAGTTCGGTATTCCGCTCACCGCCGGCAATGCGACGGGAAAGAGGGGGCTCAATTGAGGTAGCGCCGCCGGGCACCGCGCTCCGCTGCGCGCCAGGCGAGGGGTGAATCCATACAGGCAGAGGCGCCATCGCAATGCTCTCGAGACCTCTGCGCATTCGATACTGGCGGCCGGATCGATGGGCGCTTGGGGGAGCCACGACGTACTGGCCGTCTCCCTTCAATTCCACTCCTGGTGCAATGACTCGCCCCCGCAGTGCCCCGGAAGCCGGAGAGGCAAAGTAGAAATGAAGCCCGTCGCCGGTTTCGACGCAGATCGTTTCAGGAAGCGGCCCGAATTGTCGCCCGAGCTCGGCTAGCGATTCTGTCCCCCCATTTCTAGGATCCACGTCAATCACCGCAGGGCCGCGCCCCGTCCCCGTGGCGATCCCTACGTTTGCCGAGGGCCGCTCTGCCCACCAATGCCGGATGGTCGCCTCGTCGGTCGTCGCGTCCTTCACCCCGTTAGGGGTCCACGGATGCTTCCCTGGCCAGGCACATTCCACCCGGCCACAGGAGCACCCTCCCTCGGTCACCGTGTGGACAGGGAGGACCGGCCAACCGCGCTTGGCGTACTCAAGCGCGGCATCCATGGTCGAGAGCGCGCTCACCAGGCCTCCTCCTGATCCCGGCGCTCTTGCTCTGCATACCACTCAAGGCGTTCTCTGCCTCTTCGTGTCACCCGGAAACTCAGCTCGCGGATGCTCTCCCTCCTCTGGAGCCGAAAGCCATACCCAGAGGATCGGAACGCAGTGCATTCAATCAAGCGCTCATTCCAAAGGCGCTTCATGTGCCCGCAGGCCGCCTCTTCCGAGATCCCGAATTCCCGGAGGAGGCTACGGAAGGAGGTTTGTCTTCCCTCCTTCGTTCGCTCCGCGATCAATTCCAATATTTCCCTTTTTCGAATCATTTCCATGCTCCCAAAATCCTCACCGAAATTGGTGCCGTTCTACAGCTAGCAGCCGGACTGATTTCCCGAGACATTGCGGTCGAGTGTCACGCTTCGCTTTCGAATGGTCACCGCAACTCGAGTGGAGTCGTTTCCTTGGCTAGCGCACCACCACCCTCCTTCTGGGAGCCGATTCTCGATTTCGTCACGAAGTGCTCGAGATCTTCCTCCGCGAAGAGCCGACGCCGCCCGATTAGGACTGACCCGAGCTTCCCCGCTCGGGCCAATCGCGCCACAGTCCAGATACTGACCCCCAGACGTTCGGCCGCCTGATGTGCTGACAACAGCGTTCCCATACGTGTACCCTCCTCAATGCGCCGCGCCAGGCTTGGCGGGGCGCGTCTGTAAGTTGAACCGATCAGCCAGCGAGGGGGAAGACTGGACGATTCGAGAAAAGCTGGAGGAATCTTCCGCAGCGCTGTGGTTGCGAGAGATGCAGCGCGCCAGATTGGTGACTGGCGACGCGCTGTCGCGAATCAATGGCCCACTGGCAGGCTCGAGATCGACCTGCGGGCGCTCCAAGTCCTGCTGGGGCGCTGGGGGAAGAGCCGCCTCGATCCGCGTCTCCTCATCTACGTCATCCTTGGCTGCGAATGGCTATTTCGCGCGCGACTCGCGACGAAGCAGGACATCGAAGAGCAGCTCCTGGACATCGAGCAGCGCATGAGCCGGTCCCTGCGCGGCAACTTGACCGTGGTCCAGGCTTCCATGGTCGTCAGGGCTCTTGAGAAGAGTCTCGTCCGCCAGATCAAGGGCAGCCGCTTCCTGATATCAACCCAGGAATGGGCGGTCCCCGCCCCATCCCTCTCTGCCAACGTGAGTGAGACACCGACCCCCTGGAAGTTTAGAGTAGAGGGTGAGACGGGAAGCGAGGATGTCCACGATCATGGAGGCGTCAGGGATGACGGTGGAGACCGAGGTGGTG
>Ga0184639_10001464_pt1 | contig 10225 bp, 7 predicted proteins | sample PLM31_170_b2_FD_133155 | JGI IMG/M metagenome (GOLD analysis project Ga0184639, IMG submission 133155) | Groundwater sediment microbial communities from an aquifer in East River, Colorado, USA - PLM3-1_170_b2 | ecosystem: Environmental > Terrestrial > Soil > Riparian zone | place: USA: East... | reverse complement strand
GGGAGCTCCCGATCCCGACCGAGGGCCAGCCGATCCCCGGAGGGCAGGTGGTGTGGATCTCGAGACCCGACAACGCCATCCGGCAGGTGTGGACCTCGCCGACCGAGTACCGGTTCGCCTTCGCCGACCCGAGCCTGCGCCCGCGGTTCGAGCATCTCGTCACTCGGGAGCGAGAGCTCTTCGCCGCGCTCACGGACCGATCCGGGAACGCCACGGTCGCGCTCCGTCTCAATCAGCTCTCGCGCTGGTTCCCGCGGCCGATCCTATGGATCGTGGCGGGGCTCCTCGGGCTCGCGCTGAGGAGGCCCAGCGGATCGCGGACGCTGCTCGCCCTCGCTGCGGCTGCGCTCCTCGTCGTCGTGCTGAATGCACTGGGCCTGTTCGCCGACCGCCACTTCGTGCTGCCCGTCGCGCCCGCTTTCGTGCTGCTCGGCTGCGGTGGCCTCCTGGGAGGGCGCGAGCCTATGGCGGACGGCCTTCCGCTCGCGGCACTCCACGGCAGGAGTCAGATGTAAGTTTCCACGCTGTGACGAGGCAGGCACGATCGGGTCTCACCCAGCGCGTGCGCTACCGGGCGATTCGGGCTGACTGGGCCTTCCGCCGCGCGACCGCAAGCGTGCGGCTTCGACCGACGTTCCTCATCATCGGAGCGGCGAAGTCGGGCACGACCTCGCTCCACAGCTATCTCCTGGAGAGCCCCGCGGTTCTGTGCGCCTGTCGCAAGGAGATCCGCTACTTTGCCCTGAAGGTCCACCGCGGGGAGCGCTGGTACCGCGCCCAGTTCCCTCTGGCACCAACCGGGCTCGTGCGGCGCCTCCGAGCCGGCGTTCAGCCGGTGGTCGGAGAGGCCTCGCCGATCTACTTCTTCCATCCGTACGTCCCCGCCCGGGTGCACGCGTTCAACCCGGACATGAAGCTGATCGCCGTCCTGCGTGACCCCGTCGAGCGCGCGTACTCCCATTACCACATGCAGGTGCGCTGGGGGTGGGAGACGCTCTCGTTCGAGGAGGCCTTGGACCGGGAGGAAGCCGAGCTCGACGCCGAGCTCGCCAAGTTGCACGCCGATCCCCTCGACTACCCGCTGACGATCAGCCGCATGTCCTACGTCGCCCGCGGCCGCTACGCGGAGCAGCTCGAGCGCTGGCTCACGCTCTTCCCGCGCGAGCAGATGCTCGTGCTCACGAGCGACGAGCTCTTCGGCGATCCGGCGACGACGATGTCACGCGTCACGCGCCTTCTCGAGATCCCCGACCCCCACGCCACGAGGTACGCACGGCTCGCCGGCGGAGGTGGGGTCTGGGACTATGCGCCGATGAGCCCGGCCACCCGCGAGCGCCTGGCACGGGTCTTCGAGCCCCACAATCGGCGGCTCGAGGAGCTTCTGGGCCACGAGCTCCCGTGGACACGTCCCGCGGCGGTCGCGCCCTAGCTCGCGCTTCCGCAAACGCCCTGACGCCCTTCGTCTCTCAGCCAGTCGGGCGAGGGCGCTCCGACCCGCCACTGACTGCAAGCGTCGTTGCGATCGCGTCGACGACGCGCTCCGCCGCGCGGCCGTCGACCTCGCCGACGACCTCACGGCTGACCCGTCGCCGCTCCTGCCCGAGCTCGCCGGGGTCGGCGAGCGCGTGCTCGACGCCCTCGATCACGTCGTCGAAGTCCTCGGCCCGGTAGAAGGCGCTCGACCGCGTTAGCTCGCGGTAGTGCTCGCCGAGCACGTTCTTGACCGCCCATGACTCCCCAGGCGGCGCCCCCTCGTCGTACAGCACGCACACCGCAGGCCGGTCGTTGACCAAGGCGTCGAGGAGGATCGTGCCCGCGTTCGCGACGACGCAGTCGCAGTGCTGGAGGACCGTCGCCAGCGCCTCGAAGTCGGTGAAGCTCGCGTCCTGCACAGCGATGCCCGGCTTGTCCATAGCGGCTGCGAACCGCTCCCGCCACTCGCGGTCGCGCGGATGCGGCCGGAGGAGGAGCGAGAACCGTTCACGCGCGTGCTCCTCCCACCAGCCGACGAGCCGCTCGACGAAGCGGTCTTCGTACGGCGCGTTCGTGGGAGTATTTCCCATCACCGCGACCACGGGGCGGGCCGGATCGAGCCCGCGTGAGCGGAGGAGTGCGTCGTAGTCCTCGCGCGCCCGCCTGCGGTGGTACACGTCCGTCTGCGGCCAGCCGGTGACGACGACGCGCTCGGGCGAGATGCCGTGGTAGCGCCGGAGGTCGTCCTCCATCGCCCGGTTCTGGACGACGTAGACGTCGCAAAAGGGAGCGATGACGCCCTTCCCGACGGTGTGATCCCAGCTCGCCACGTGGGCGACCACCGGAATGCGGAGCCGTCGCGCGGCCAGCAGATAGGGGACCGCGGCGTGCGGCTGGACGTTCGTCAAGACAAGCGCGCCGCACTCGCGTCTCATCTGCTCGAGCAGTGCCCGCGGGACGTACCGCCGCGGGCTGAAGTGCCAACGCTGCATCCCCCGCTCGATCCAGCCCCAGCGCGGGAGCGGCCCGGCTCGGGCGGAGTCGAGCATCCAGTTCCCGTGGCCGGGCGCCATCCGCTCGAGATGGAACCCATGTCGATAGTTGAGCCGGATCGCAAGCGGGTAGTAGCCCGCCTGCCGGTCGAGGAAGCGGTCGATCCGCCGCGCGACCTTCTCGGCCGTCACGACGTGCGCCAGGTGGACGGCGGTGTCGAGCACGCGCACGTCGGGCGCACGGCCTGCCCACTCGCGCGCCTCGTCCTCCGCGAGCAGGAACGCGAGCGCGAGCCGAGCGCCCAAGCGCTCTCGCAGGCGCGCGACAATGCCAGCGTCGAAGAACATCCGCGTCGACAGCTGATCCGGGAGAACGAGCCACACGCCGTCCGCCATCACGCGACCTGCTCGGGGATCGGGCCCGGGGACTTTCGTCGAGGACCGAAGAGCGCCCCGGCGGCAAGCAGGACGAACGCCGGCGCCACGGGCACGGAGTAGTGCGGCACCGCAGGGAGACCGAGAGCCGAGAAGACGATGACCACGAGTCCGGCCAGGGTCGGCGCAGCGAGGGCCAGAGCGTTCCGCGGGCGCCGCACGAGAAGCGCGACCGCTCCCACGACGAGGAAGAGCAGGGGCGGCAGGTACCATCGCGAAGCCTGGTTGAGCCGCAACGCGAGCGTGGCGTTTCCGCTCCGGTCGGGAAGGCGGTCTCCCAACTCTCGCATCCTCCGGCGCAGGGCGAGGTACCGCTCCTCGTCGCCCGGGTGGTCGAAAGCGAGGTGGTGCTCCGTCGGTGAGGTCCACACCGTCCGGATGCTTCCGTCCGGGGTAGTGACCGCGCTCTCGTGCGCGGACGGAATCGCTTCGCCCTCCGTAGGCTTCGGAAGCCGACGACCGCCGATGACGACGGTCTCGCCGTCCCCGTCGCCGCCGTTGCGCCGCGGCACATCGCCTTCTGCTCTCCCTCCGGGGTCGCCGAGCACGCGGAAGAGCGGCTGATAGAGGAGCTCCCACGTGGTCTCGGTGACACCGCCCGCGTAGTCGAGCGGATGCGTCCGGATCGCTTCGAGGGCGACATCGCGGAGGATCCGGTGGTCCGTGTGCCACCCCCAGCGCGCATCGGAAAGGGCCATGAGGTCCGCCCACATGCGAGGCGTCGGCTCCGAGAAGAACTCGTCGTACGTGACGCGGTAGGAGCGGTAGGGCTCCTCCGGGATCAGATCGTGCTTCACCGCAGCCGCCAATGCGCGGGAGGACGGCCCGTTGTCGGGACGCACGATCCGGTCGACGATGAACACCCGGTAGAACGGCACGTTGGCGTTCCCCGCGCGCGACACCGCGTAGTCGTCGTAGCGGAGGCCGTTGTGCACCGTCCAGGCGGCGAGCAGAGCGACCGCGGGCACGACGAACGCCGCGGCCCAGCCCAGTCGCCGGGGCCAGGCCACGGGCAACAGCAAGACGACGAGCGCGAGCACGACCAGCGTCTGATTCGACGGCCGCACGAGGGCGAGGATGCCGACACCCGCACCGAGGAGCGCGAACCCGGCGGAGCTCGGAGCGAGCAGGACTCGCACCGCGAGCAGCGACCAGCCGGCGAACGCGGCCGCAAAGACGACGTCCGAGGAGAGCTCGTGGAAGAGGATGCCGTAGCTCGGGAACGCGAGGAGCACGCTCGTGGTCACGAGCGCGGGAAGCGCCCCGAAGCGCCGCGCGGCGAGAAACCAGGCCGTCACGGAGAGCGCGTAGAGCAGCGACACGGCGGGCTCGGCGAGCGTGCCGCCGGCGACGTCGAGCAGCACCCCGGCTACCAGAGGCGCGACTGGCGTCCTCCCGAGCGCGTAGCCGAGGTCGATCGGGTCCGAGTGGAAGAGCTGAGCGTACGCCCCGATGTACGTGTTGAAGTCCCGCCCCGCCGTGAGCGGTATCGCATATGCCTGTAGCCACCAGACCCCGAGTGCGACGAGGAAGACAGCCGCGACCCCCCAGCGTGTCTCCATGAGGACGAGCGTGCGCCGGGCGAGTCGCGATACCGCCGCGCCGAACGAGCGCACGGCGGCACAGCCTACCCGCTCTGGAGGTCGTGCTAGCGTCGGCCGGCGATGGGCTCTGCGAGCGCCGTAGCCACAGCGACGCCCGAGATCTCGGTGGTGATCCCGTGTCTCGACGAGGAGGCCGCCGTCGGCGCGGTCGTGGACGAGGCTTGGCGCGGAATCGAGAGCTCGGGCCGTACCGGCGAGGTGATCGTGGTCGACAACGAATCGACCGACCGCTCTGCCGAGCTCGCCGCCGAGCATGGAGCGATCGTGATCTCGGAGGCTCGGCGTGGCTACGGGAGCGCCTACCTCGCGGGTCTCGCCCTCTCCCGCGGGGAGTACATCGTGATGGCGGACGCCGACGGCACGTACCCGCTCGGCGAGCTCGGTAGGTTCGTCGACGCCCTAGAGGGGGGCGACGACCTGGTCATCGGCTCGCGCTTCGAGGGGAGGATCCACAAGGGCGCGATGCCGTGGTCTCATCGCTGGATCGGCAACCCGATCCTCACGGGCATGCTCAACCGCATGTTCGGCGTCGCGGTGTCCGACGCCCATTGCGGCATGCGCGCTCTCCGGCGCTCGGCACTGCCGAAGCTCGACCTCCATTCCACGGGGATGGAGTTCGCCTCCGAGATGGTGTTCAAGGCGTTCCGCCGCGGGCTCAGCGTGAGTGAGGTCCCCATCGACTACTTCCCGCGCACGGGCGAGTCGAAGCTCAGCCGGTACTCGGACGCTTGGCGCCACGCCCGCTTCATGCTCCTGTACAGCCCGAGCTGGCTCTACTTCGTGCCAGGCGGACTGCTGATCGTCCTGGGCCTTGCGGGAATGCTCGTGCTCGCCCAGGGCCCCGTCGACGTCCTCGGTAAGTCGTGGCAGATCCACACGATGCTCATGTTCACCGCCTTTACGCTCCTCGGCGCGCAGGTCGTCCAGCTCGGCCTCTTCGCGCGCACCTACGCGATGACGAACATGGGCGAGCGCGACACCCTTCTCGAGCGGCTCGGGAGACGAATACGCCTGGAGCACGGCCTGCTCCTCGGCGGCGGGCTCTTCCTCATCGGCGGCGCGATCCTGGTCACGATCTTCGTCGGGTGGGCGCGTGGCGGGTTCGGCGGGCTCGGGCACGAGTACGCGACCGCGCTCGGCTTCACGCTCGTCGGCCTCGGGGTCCAGGTCGTCTTCGGTGCCTTCTTCATCAGCCTCTTGCGGATGGGCGGCCGCGTGCTCGCGGAGCGGCTGGAGGACTCCCCGGCGCCGGTGCGCGAGCGCGCGCCCACGACTCCCGGCTGAGGATCAGGATGTCCGCGACCCGATCTCGTCGACGATCCGCTGTGCGAGCGACACGCCGTCGAGGCGATGGAAGCGGAGCGACTCCGCCGGAGTTCCGCACGCGGGCCAGCCTTCGACGCCGAAGACCATCACGGCGTGTCCGCCAAGCTCACGTCTGACCGCGTCGCCGAGCGCGCCGACCGGAGCGTGGTCCTCGAGCACGAAGACGTGCGGGTACTGCGTAACAGTGTCGGCGAGCCACTCACCGTCGATCCTGTTCAGCCACGGCATGTTCGCGACCGCGAGTCCGACCCCGCGCTCGGCGAGTAGCTCCGAGGCGGTCAGCGCTTCGTGGAGCAGCACCGGCCCGTACGCGAAGAGAACGGCGTTGGCTCCGCCACGGAGGAGCGAGCCGCGCCCAGGCTCTACCTCGCGATCCGGTACCTCGATCAGCCGCGGCGACGGGCCGATCGCAAGCCGGATCGCGACGTTCTCCGCCGCGTCCTCGACCGCCCAGCGAACGAGCGCGCGGGTCTCGGCGGCACTCGCCGGCTGCACGATCGTCATGTTCGGAAGCGCCGCGAGCAGCGAGACATCGCGGAGCGACTGGTGCGACTTCCCCGGCCCCGCCGGGATCAGTCCCGCGTAGTGGAGCGCGTAGACGACCTTCGTCCCCTCGCTGGCTTGGTTGTAGATCTGCTCGTTCGCCCGTGAGGCGAGGAAGGAAGCGAAGGAGTTGACCACGGGGAGCAGGCCGTGCCGCGCCAGCCCGGCCGCAACGGAGACCATGTCCTGCTCGGCGATCCCGCACTCGAGAAAGCGCTCGGGATATGCGAGCTCGAACGCCCGCACGCGGCAGTCGGAGGCGAGATCGGCGTCGAGGACGACGAGGTGCTCGTTCCGCTCAGCGAGCTCGAGCAGCGCCTCGCCGTAGGCCTCGACCACGTACTCGTCGGTGACGTGCGCCCGCGTCCCGAACCCGCTCTCGGGCTCGGCCTCGAGGCTCCCGGAAAACCCCTCCTCGAGCGCCTCGACGGTCTCGAGCTCGAGCTGGTCGAGACCTAGGGCCTCGAGGCGCGCGACGATGCGCTTCACGAGCTCGGCGAAGGCGCGCGCGTACGTCTCGTCGTCGGGAGCCCCCGCGTGCCATCTGTAGGTGCCGCCCCCCTCTCGCAATGCAAGCGGGTGCTCCATGAACGAGACGCCTTTCCCCTTCACCGTGTTCGCGACGAGCGCCTTCGGACGGTCGTCGCCGCCCCTGAACGCGGCGAACACCTCGCGCAACGCCGCGTGGTCGTGCCCGTCGCATGTGCGCGCGTCCCAGCCGAAAACACGGAGCTTCTCGACGAGGTCGCCTAGAGAGACGATCTCGTCCGTCGGCTTGTCCGACTGGAGCTCGTTCCGGTCGACGATCACCCAGAGACTCCCGAGGCGCTCGTCGGCCGCTCCCTGCAACGCCTCCCAATTCTGGCCCTCCTGGAGCTCGCCGTCGCCCGCCATGACGACGACGCGCCCCGCGTGGCCGAGATGCCTCTTCGCCCAAGCCATCCCGCGGCCCTTGGAGATTCCCATCCCGAGCGAGCCCGAGTTCGCCTCGATCCCGGGGACGCCGACGTCGGGGTGGCCGTCGAGCCCGCCGAGCCGGCGGAGGCGCAAGAGCCGCTCACGCGGGATGACACCGAGCGCGAGAAGTGCCGCGTAGAGGCCGGGCACGTCGTGGCCCTTCGATGAGAAGAAGACGTCGCGGTCCGCGTGCTCGAAACCGAGCTCCGCTACGTTGAGCTCGTCGAAGAGCAGGTGCGCGACGACGTCGAGCGCGCTGAAGGTCGATCCGAGATGCCCGGACCCCGCTCGCTTGACCGCGACGAGCGCATCGAGCCGGCACATGTCCGCGAGCAGCGCGAGCGTTGTGTCGGGGTCGACTCCGGCGGCCCGGACCCGGTCGAACTCGCTCTTCGGAATCAGGCGCAGCTCGGGCACGGCCGAGACCGTACCGCCTCCGCCCGCTGGGCCCGGGCCGCCTAGCATCTCCCCGATGGCAGCCCGGAGCCCGCGTGCCGCGAGAAACGCCGGCGAGCTCCGCTACAGGCTGCGGTGCATCGACAAGCTCGGGCATGGCTTCCAGGGCGACGAGCGGCTCCTCGACGTCGGCTGCGGCGACGGCGGCGTTGCGCGGCTGCTCCGCGAGCGCGTCCGAGAGGTCGTGGCCGTCGACTTGGAAGCGTCGCCGAATTGGGTGGACGCCCCGGGGCTCCAGTTTTGGGTCGCGGACGGTGAGGCCCTCCCGTTCGAGGACGCGTCGTTCGACCTCGTTCACTCGAAGGACTCACTGCACCACATGTCGCACCCCGACCGGGCGCTCGCCGAGTACCGCCGCGTTCTCCGGCCGCCCGGCTTCGTGCTGATCGTCGAGGCGAATCGCTACAACCCGACCCTCTACGTCCAGATGACGGTCGTGCGACGGCACGACCACTTCAATCGGGCGCGCTTCAAGGACTTCGTCCGAGCCGAATTCCCCGACGCCCGCTTCGGCGCGTTCGACGCGCACTACGTCCCGGGTTTCGGGCGCCTGCTGGGCTTGCAGCACGCTGTCGAGGAGGCGCTCGAGCGGCTGCCTCCGTTTCGTCCTCTGCTCTCCTACAACTTCGCCGTCGCCGTTCGCTAGACAGGCGGGCGGTGGGGCGTCACGACGTCCGCGAGCTCGGCGCCCTCGGCCAGCTCGTCGGTCTTCTCGCACAGGAAGAGCGCCTCGCTCGAGCCGGGCCGGTAGTCGGTGAACCGTCGCACCTTCCGCCACCCGGTCCACGCGAGCTCCATCCGAACCGCCTGGAGCGACGGCACCGCCTTCGCCTTCCCCGAGTCCGGCGGCCAGCGCAGCCGGAGCACGGCGTCGGGACGCGGGTCGATCGTCGTCTCGAAGAGCATCGTCCCTCCACGCCGGGTCACGCGGTTGAGCATCGCGAGCAGGGGAAGATGGTGGATCGAGTGGTAGAGGACGCCGAGGAAGAACACGAGCTCGAACGGCTTCAGGTCGAGCAGCTCGCGGGCGTCACGCAGGTCGCCGTATACGAAGCGATGCGGACTCTGGAGCTCGCCGATCCACCGCTCGTGGAGGTGCCGGTCAGCGGCGAAGTCCGAGAAGACGAGCTCGCTCGGCCGCAGCTCGCGGTCGATCCAGCGCGAGTGCAGGCCGTACTTCGGCCCGACCTCTAGCACCCGCGCACCGCGGAAACGGTTGACGTCGAGGACGTCGCCGAGCGCCTCTGTGACGATCGTGAGGTCGGGCACGTCGCCGGCGGCCGTCGACGGGCGCTTGTCGTAAACGGGTCGTGGGTCTTCGACGTACTCGGTGAGCTCGTCCAGCCGGGCGACGTTCTCGGGGCTCGGCTCGTACACCTGGAGCCCGAGTCGGACAGCGGCGGACCACGCAGCGCGCCGGGCGAACCTCCTCATCGAATCCAATCTCTCCGCACGATCCGTGAACCGTAACCGCAAGTAGTCGGGCCGACAGTCCGCTCCGTCAGCTAGAAAGGGGGCTCCCGTCCGCCTCCAGCAGGGAGCCAGTGGCCGCTTCAGCATCGTCTCGCCCGGGTCTTCGAGCGCGGCCCGGCACGTACGCCGGGCTCTTCCTGATCACCCTCTCGACGCTCATGTACGAGATCGCGCTGACGCGCGTCTTCAGCGTGACCATGTGGTACCACTTCGCGTTCGTCGCGATCTCACTGGCCCTCTTCGGGTTGACGGTCGGCGCACTGCTCGTCTACCTCCTGCCTCACCGCTTCCGAGACGCGGACGTCAGAAGGAATCTCTGGCGCTTCTCCCTGCTCTTCAGCGTCTCGCTGGCGCTCTGCTTCGCCACCCAGCTCACGATCCCGTTCGTCCCCGAGCCGAATCTCGCGGGCGCGTGGTCGGTCGCCCTCACCTGCATCGTCATCTCCATCCCCTTCGTGCTGAGCGGGGTCGTCGTCTGTCTCGCCCTCACGCGCTTCCCGCAGCAGGTGAACCGGCTCTACGCGACCGACCTCGTCGGCGCCGCACTCGGGTGCGTGCTGCTCGTCGTGCTCTTCCTCTTCCTCGACGGCCCGAGCCTGGTCATCGCGATCGGCGCCGTGGCCGCCGTCGGCGCACTGATCTTCGCGAAGGACGCGGGCAGCCGCCGGGGTGTGACGTGGGCGCTGGCGGCCGTCGTGGCGCTCGGCGGCTTCGCGGCCGTCAACGGCTACCTCCATGCTCGAGGCCACCCACTGCTCCGGATCATCTGGGCGAAGGAGGAGGCCGACCCCGCGCACGGCTACGAGAAGTGGAACGCGTACTCGCGGGTCACAGTCGACGACGTGGACGGCGGCCCTGGTGCGCCGCTGGGCGTCGGGCTCAGCCCCGAGCTCCCTGACGACGTCCGCGTGAGAGAGCTCCTGCTGGTGATCGACAGCGCCGCCAGCTCGGTCCTCACCGAGTACG
>Ga0184639_10001463_pt1 | contig 10226 bp, 10 predicted proteins | sample PLM31_170_b2_FD_133155 | JGI IMG/M metagenome (GOLD analysis project Ga0184639, IMG submission 133155) | Groundwater sediment microbial communities from an aquifer in East River, Colorado, USA - PLM3-1_170_b2 | ecosystem: Environmental > Terrestrial > Soil > Riparian zone | place: USA: East... | reverse complement strand
GCTCGATCGGGAGTTTCGCCGTGGCGATCTCCCGCGCGAGCGCCAGAGTCGCCTCCTTCGCGCGCGGCCCCGCCCCGGGGAGCCCGATGTCGTTCCCGTGAACGCCGAGCCGCGCCTGCAAGTGGAGCGCCCGGATCTTCTCCGCGATCGGGGGATCGGTGACCGAGGGGGATTGGAGTCCGTCGCGGAGCGTCTCGTCCACGACCTGGACCCGGCGGGGCGGCCGCTGCGGCTCGCCCGAGCCGACGTTCCAGTCGTAGATGAGCTCCTTCTCCGGGGGCTGCGTCACGGAAGCGCTTCCACCACCATCGCGATCCCCTGGCCGCCGCCGATGCACGCGGAGGCGACCCCCCAGCGCTTCTTCCGCCGGCGAAGCTCGAAGAGCAGCGTGAGGATGAGACGGGTGCCGGTCGCGCCCAGAGGATGCCCGAGCGCGATCGCCCCTCCGTTCACGTTCGTCTTCTCTCGGGGATTGCCGAGTTCCTTCTCCACCGCCAGGTACTGCCCCGCGAACGCCTCGTTGATTTCGAAGAGATCGACGTCGTCCACCGAGAGGCCCGCCTGCTTGAGCGCCCCGCGCGTCGCCGGAACCGGACCGATCCCCATGGTGTCGGGGTCGACCCCGGTCACCGCCCAGGAGACCACGCGGCCGATCGGCTTCAGGTCGCGCTTCTCCGCGTGCCGCGCCGTGGTCGCCACGAGCGCGGCGGCGCCGTCCACGATCCCGCTCGCGTTCCCGGCGGTGACGAAGCTCTCCTTGCCGAAAGCGGAGGGAAGCTTGGCGAGCCCTTCCGCCGTCGCGCCTTCGAAGCAATGGTCGTCCTTCTCCACGACCTTCGCCTCGCGGCCGGGAACGGTGACCTTCACGATCTCCTCGCCGAGCAGGCAGGAGTCGATCGCCCGCCGTCCTTCGGTGATGCTCCGGAAGGCGAAGGCGTCCTGCTCTTCGCGAGTGATCTTGTATCGCCGTGCCAGGTTGTCGGAGGTTTCCGCCATGAAGAGGCCGCAGTAGGAGTCCTTGAGCGCGACCATGTGCGAGTCCTCGAGAGATCCCTGCCCCAGCTTGAGCCCGCTCCGGGCGCCGCGGATCACGAAGGGGGCCTGGCTCAAGTTCTCCATACCGCCCGCGAGGACGAAGCTCGCTTCACCGAGCAGGAGCATCTGCGCGGCATTCATGACGGACTGGATCCCCGAGCCGCAGAGCCGGTTCACCGTGAGCGCCGGCACCGGGACCGGAATCCCGGCCTTGAGCGCCACATGGCGCGCGCCGTAGAGCGCGTCGCCGCTCGTCTGGAGCGCGTTCCCCATCACGACGTGGTCGATCGCGTCGGGAGGAACATGGGAGCGCTCGAGCGCGGCCTTCGCGGCCGCGGCGCCTAGATCGATCGCGGAGACGTCCTTGAGCGCTCCGCCCGGTTTTCCGTTGCCCGCCCGGCCCCCGACCCATTCCGTCATCGGCGTTCGGGCGCCGCCTAAGATCACGACCTCTTCACGTGCCATCGATCGATCCCAGCCTTCCTTAAGCCTTCGAGTAATCGTAGAAGCCGCGGCCCGACTTGCGACCCAGATAGCCCGCGAAGACCATCCGCCTCAGCAAGGGGGGCGCGGCGTACTGGGGCTGCTTGAACTCCTCGAACATGATGTTGGCGATGTAATAGGTGGTGTCAAGTCCTACGAAATCGAGGAGCGTGAGCGGCCCCATCGGGTAGCCGCACCCGAGCTTCATCCCGTTGTCGATGTCCTCGCGCGAGGCGACGCCCGACTCGAAGACCCGCACGGCGTCGAGAAGGTACGGAACGAGGAGCCGGTTCACCACGAACCCGGGCGTGTCCTTGGCGACGACCGCGGTCTTCCCGATCTGCTCGACGTACCCCTTCGCCCTCGCGAACGCGTCGTCCGAAGTCGGAAGGGCCCGGATGATCTCGACCAGCTTCATGAGCGGCACGGGATTGAAGAAGTGGAGCCCCAGGACCCGCTCGGGGCGCTCCGCGCAGGCCGCGATCTCGGTGATCGAGAGCGAGGACGTGTTGCTCGCGAGGACCGCGCTGGCCGCGAGCGTGCGGTCGAGCGCGGAAAAGACCTCCCGCTTCGCCTCGATCGACTCCACGACCGCCTCGATCACCAGCTCGCAGGCCGCCAGGTCGCCGAGGTCGGTCGTGCCTTTGAGATTTCCGAGGGCGCGGTCGCGGTCCTCCGCCGTCACCTTTCCCTTCGCGACCCCGTCCTCCAGAAATTTCCGGATGCGCCCGAGACCCTTCTCGAGCGTCGGCTTGTCGATTTCGCGCACCCACGTCGTCATTCCGGCCTGCGCGCTGACCTGGGCGATCCCCGAGCCCATGAGCCCGCAGCCGACCACGCCGATCTGCTTCAATGGAGCCATGACCTTCCTCCCTCTCCTAGTGGCGAGCGAATTCCAAGGCGATGCCGAGCCCTCCGCTGACGCAGAGGGTCGCGAGTCCTAGCTTCGATTGCCGCCGCTCCATTTCGTGGAGCAGCGTCGTCGAGATGCGGGCGCCGGTGCAGCCGATCGGATGTCCGAGCGCGATCGCGCCGCCGTTCACGTTGAGCCTGGAGCGATCCAGCTTGAGCTCGCGATCGCACGCGAGCACCTGGGCCGCGAACGCCTCGTTCAGCTCCACGAGATCGTACGCGTCGAGCGCGCGGCCCGTGCGCTCGAGCAGCAGTCGCGTCGCGGGCACCGGGCCGATCCCCATGATCGAGGGATCCACGCCGACGACCGCGCTCTCCCCCACCCAGGCTTGGGTCCTGAGCCGCCGTTCCCGCACGGTCGATTCCGCGGCGAGAACCAACGACGCGGCTCCATCGGTGATTCCCGAAGAGTTCCCCGCGTGGACGGTGCCGCCGTCCCGAAAGACCGGGGGCAGCTTCGCGAGCTCCGTCATCGTGGTCTCGGGGCGCGGGTGCTCGTCCCTGCTCACGACGCGCGATTCCCCTTTTCGGCCGGCCACCGTCACCGGAACGACCTCCCCGTCGAAGCGCCCTTCCTCGGCGGCAGCGCCCGCGCGGCGCTGGCTCTCCAGCGCATACGCATCCTGTTCCTCGCGCGGAATGGAGTAGAGATCCGCCAGCTTCTCCGCGGTCTCCCCCATCAGGAGACCGCAGATCGGATCGATGAAGCCGTCGCGGTACATCCCGTCCACGAGCGGCGCGTGCCCGAGGCGGTAGCCGAGGCGCGCCCGGTCGAGGAAGTACGGGACCCGGGTCATGTTCTCGGCCCCTCCCGCGACGACGATGCACGCGCGGCCGCTCCGGATCCGCTCGGCCGCGAGGAGGATCGCCTGGAGCCCGGAGCCGCAGGCCTGGTTCACGGTGAACGCAGGCCGATCCGCCGGGATTCCCGACCGCATGAGCACCTGGCGCGCCATGTTCGGTCCGCCGCCGGCCTGGCGGGCGCAGCCGTAGATCAGCTCGTCCACGTCGCCGGCCGGCAAGCCGGCGCGCTCGAGCACGCCGCGCGTCGCGGCGGCGCCCAGCTCGGCCGGCGTGAGATCGGCGAACGAGCCCAGGAATTTGCCGATCGGAGTCCGCGCCGAGGCAACGACCGCCACCCGCTCCACCTGATCGTTCCTCAGAGGCGGCGCCGCGTCAGGCGCCGGTGAAGGTGGGCTTCCGCTTCTCGAGGAAGGCCCGGAGCCCCTCGCGCATGTCGGCGGTCGAGGCGAGGAGGCCGAAGTAGGTCGACTCCATCTCGAGGCCGTGCGCGAGGTCGGTTTCGGTGCCCCGGATCGCGGCGTCCATGGCGCAGCGGACCGCAAGCGGACCGCGGGAGAGGATCTCACCGGCGACCTTCTCGCAGTGGGGCAAGAGATCCGCGGCGGGAAGAACACCGTTCACGAGCCCGATCCGGTACGCCTCCTGGGCGTCGATCAACCGCGCGGTCGCGATCAGCTCCAGCGCGCGGCCAAGCCCCACGAGGCGCGGCAGCCTCTGGGTTCCACCGTAGCCGGGCATGATCCCAAGCCCGACTTCCGGCAGCCCCATCTTGGCTCCTTCCGCGGCGAAGCGCATGTGACACGCGAGCGCGAGCTCACACCCTCCCCCGAGGGCGAATCCGTTCACCGCCGCGATGACCGGCTTCCCGAGCGACTCGATCTCGGCGAAGGCCGCCTGGCCGAGCCGCGAAGACGCCTCGCCCTGGAGCGGGCTCATGACCGCCAGCTCGTTGATGTCGGCGCCGGCCACGAACGCCTTCTCGCCGGCGCCGGTCAAGATCGCGGCGCCGACCGAGGGGTCGTGCTTGAGCGAGGCGAAGGCCGCGTGGATCTCGCGGACCGTCCGCTCGTTGAGCGCGTTCAGAACCTTCGGCCGGTTCACCGTCACCCGGGCGATCCGGTCCCGGATTTCCACCGTCAGGTTTTCGTAGGTCATGGAGCCTCAAAGGAAATCACCGCTCCCGCGTCATGTCAAAGGAATAGGTGGCCCCCACCGTGAACAGGCGCGGCGGCGCCGGGAACCCCTTTACCTCGGAATAGCTCTCGTTCAGGACATTCGTTAGGCGGAGGCTCAGATCGAGCGGGGCCCAGCGGGAGAGCGAAGCGAACGCCCCGAGGTCGAGCACCCCGTACGCCGGGTTGTCGCCGACCAGGGCGACCCCGTCGGCGTCAACGAAGTTGAACGGCGAGGGGACCGAGTCCACCCAACGCCAGGCCCCGGTCAGGGTCAGGCTCGACGTCGCCACGACCTCGGCGGTCACGCTGTACTGCCAGGCGGGGCGCTGCGGCAGCGGGTCGCCGGTCTCGAGGTTCGTGGCGTCCAGGTGAGCGGCGCCCGCCCCTAGCTTGAAGCGCGGGCTCGAAGCGTAGCGGATGGAAAACTCCTCGCCTTCGATGCGCGCCTCTCCGATGTTCTCCGCCTGGAAATTCGCGTTCGGGTCGGCCTGGATCAGATTGATGAAGTCGGTCGTGTGCCAGGTGGCGTGTGCCGAGAGCCGTCCCGCGAGCCACTGGCCGTCGGCTCCGGCTTCCCAGGACGTCGAGCGTTCGGGACGGAGCGCGGGATTGCCGTAGTAGGGATAATAGAGGTCGCTCAAGGAGGGCGCCATGAAGGCGCGCCCGTAGCCGCCCCTGAGCTTGAGTCCCGCTTCGCGCCAATCGAACGCTGTCGCCACGCGCGGGAGACCGTACGTGCCGTAGCTCGACTGGTCGTCGAGCCGGAGCCCGGCATCCACCAGTAGCCGGCCGTACGCTTCCCCGTGCGCCTGCGCGTAGAGCGCGCGCTCGATCACTCCCGCGTCCACCAGGTTCTGGGAGGTGTATCCGCCGAAGCTCGATGAGTCGGAATACTCGACAGACTCTTCGATGTACTCGGCGCCGAGGACGGCATGGACGGCGGCCGCCGGAGCGAGCCGGGCGCGGAGCGCGCCGGTGCCGCGCGAGTTACGCATGTCGCTCTCGAGGAAATCGGTGGATCCACCGCCGTTCGGGCCGTTCGCGTTCTCGATTCGACCCGCGAGCCCGGAGAGCTCCCCCTCCAGCGCGGCTCGCGCACTGAATGGATGGGACCAGACCGCGCGTCCGGCGAGCAGGCGGTCGTCCTCCTCGTTGTTCGGATCGTTCACCTCGCTCCAAGAACCGGAGGCACCGAGCGTCGTGTCGGCGAAATTGAAGACGAAGTCGTACGGAAGCTCCTTCTCGCCTTGGGTCCCGAGTGCGCTCACGCTGAGCCGGTCGGCGCCGATCGGCGCCTCGAAGGAAAAGTTGGCGTTCCACCCGTCGTAACCGTTCCGAGGCCCCTCGCCGTTGGAGGTGAGGTGCGTCACGGCGGCGCCGGCCGGCACCCCACCCACGGCGCCGCTCCACTGCGCGCTTTCGCGGCCCGTGGCGTACTCGCCGAATGGCAAGCTCGTGGCCTCTCCGCCGTATTCAGCGAAAAACTTGAGGGAGCTCGAGGTCGAGGCGGCTCCGGCCCCGGCCGCGGCGCCCGAGGGGCTCAGGATCTGGATCACCCCGCCCATCGCGCCCGAGCCGTAGAGCGAAGACGCCGGACCGCCGAGCACTTCGACCCGCCGGATCCCCGGATTCATGAGGTCGGCGAAGTCGTAGGCCCCGACCCACGGGCCGTCGATCGGGATTCCATCGAAGAGGACGAGCGAATTGCGCGGATTCGCGCCGCGCACGCGGACCTGGGTCAGCTTGCCGAGGCCGCCGGCGCGCTGGACGCCGAGCGCCGGCACCTCGCGGAACGCGTCGGACACGAAGTAGGCGCGGTCCGTCGCGAGCCGGCCCTGCCCGATCACGGTCAGGTCGACCGGCACGCGATCGACGTTCAGCGGGACGGGCTCGGCGGTGACGACGACGGGGTCGAGGTGGTAGAGGGGAGCGTCGGAAGAATCAGGCGGTGCGGTCTCTGCAGCGGCGGGCGCGGCGAGGATCAACGAAACGAGGAGCGAGCGGCGGAACGGTCCCATGGTCCTTCCTCTCGAAGGATGGGTGGATCGGGAGCATGGGCCGGTCTCCTGACTCGCGGGTCGTCCTCGAGCGGCGCCTTCCCGGGTCTCCCCAGTGGCACGCTGCCGCTCTCGTCGCCGCTCACAGTGGCGGGGCCGTGTCGGATTCACACCGACTTCCCGGGCCTCCAGAGGGAGGCCCTCCCAAGCTCGCCTCGAGCCGTGTCAGGGCCCGAGGCGACTCGAGGATAATCGAGCGCGCGCCGAATGCAAGGGCGCGGCTCGGCGCTAGAACTTGACCTGCGGTGCCTGCTTTGCCTCGGCGGGGGCCTCGAAGAGCGGCGCCGGCTCGAAGTTGAATGTGGAAGCCACGAGGTTCGACGGGAACTGGCGCACGCGCACGTTGTAGGCCATCACGGCCTGGTTATAGCGCATCCGCTCGGTCGCGATCCGGTTCTCGGTCCCGGCCAGCTCGTCCTGAAGCCGCATGAAGTTCTCGCTCGACCGGAGCTCGGGATAGTTCTCCACCACCACGAGCAGCCGCGCGAGGGCGGAAGAAAGCTCGTTGTTCGCGCCGATCTTCTCCTGCACCGTCTGGGCCGATCCGATCCGCGCCCGCGCGTCGGCGATCGCGGTGAAGATCGTCGTCTCCTGCTTGGCGTAGCCCTTCACGACTTCCACGTAGTTCGGAATCAGGTCGTTCCGCCGCTGAAGCTGATTCTCGACCTGGGCCCATGCGGTCTTGTTCTGTTCCTGCATCGCCACGAGGTCGTTGTAGGTGGAACGCACATAGCCGGCGATGGCGAGCGCGACCACGAGCAGGCCGCCGAGCACGAGCGCGACGACGAGCAGGGGATTCGAGCGGGATGCCATGGGTCGACTTCCTCCTGACTTAGGTTGAGGTGGGTGTGATGTCGAGACGCTCTGCCGCTTCGAGCAGCCGATGGAGCAGCGTCTGCGCCGACTCCAAAAATCGCGCCGCGGGGACCGGGGCGCGCTCCGCTCCGCCGCGCGGGAGGAGCAGCGCCAAGGCTCGAGGGTCCACGCCGAGGCGCGCCGCGCATCGCTCGGCCAGCTCGCGGCGTGCGGCGGGGATCGGCTCGCCCATCAGATGGAGCAGCCCCGAGGTCGACGCCGCGATCGCCGTCGAGGCTCGAAGCGCCCAGTGCCGGGCACCCGATGGCGATCCGGCGAGGGCGAGATAGCTCGAGTTCAAGCCGAGCATTTGAATCCGGAGCAGCCGCTCGACGGCCGCGCGAAGCGCGTGCCGTGCGATCGAGAGCTTCGCGAAGTGCTCGTCGCCGAAGAGCGTTTGGTGACGGTGCTGGCTGAGCAGATATTCGAGCGGGAACGTGTCGAGCGAGCGCATCAATCCGTCGTGCGAGAGCAGAAGAGGCCGCGCCACCCTCCGGCGGACCCACTGGCGCCGCGCGGCTCGGAGCGCTTCGAGCTCGGGGACTCCGAGCGAAGTGAACACGAAGGCGACGTTGACGTCGGAGGTGCGCGGATCGAACTCGCCCCCGGCCGCGCTCCCGTAGAGCGTGGCGCTCAAGAGCCGGTCGCCCACGGCGCGCCGCGCGGCATCCACGGCGCCCGTGGCCGCCGAGCGAGGATCGAACCGTCGTGCCCACATCGTGCCGCACTCCTCTCCGCGATCCGGGCCCTAGAAGCGACCGCTCGCTCCGCCACCGCCGCTCATTCCGCCGCCGAAGCCTCCGAACCCGCCGCCGGCGCCACGGCCCCCGAATCCCCCGAACCCGCCAAATCCGCCACCGAACCCGCCCCAGGGATCATGCCAACCACGGCGCCTGGTTCGCCAGTTCCCCCAGCCCTGCCCGCTTCGCGCCCGCCGGCGGCTCGCGAGCACCATGGCGATCACGATGACGGCGATCCACACCAAAAAAAGGAACCCGGCGCTCCTGCCGCCGCCCCGCTCCGTCGAGAGGCCGCGCGCCGCGCCCACGCCGCCGCGCGCGAGCGTCACCCCTCGGTCCGCGGCGATCACGCCCGCGATCGCCTCGCTCCCGCGCAGGAGCCCGGTCCCGAAGCGATCCGTCGAGAGGTCGGGCCCCATGACCTGGCGGATGATCGCCCCGCATCGCCCATCGGGAAGGATCCCCTCGAGTCCGTACCCGACCTCGATCCGGACGCGCCGATCGGAGACCGCGAGGAGGATCAGGATGCCGTCGTCCCGCCCTTTTTTCCCGATCCCCCACCGCGCGAACAGATCCACGGCGACCGGGTCGATCGATTCTCCACCGAGATTATCGACGGCGACCACCGCCAGCTCGGTGCCCGTCTTCTCCCGAAGCTCCGCCGCCAGCGCCTCGATGGAATCGGCGGTGGACGCGTCGACGACGCCCGCGAAATCGCTCAGGGATCCGGCCGGGGCCGGCCAGTCGAGCGCCTGGACCGGGGTCGCCCCGATCGCGATGGTCCACGCCGCGAGAAGCGGCGCGACCGTGATCGCGCGGGAGCGCGGGCGCACGCCCCGTTCAGCTCGAGCGATAGTTGGAAAACTGGAGATCAATGCCGAAGTCCCGCCCTTTCACCGCCTGGATGACCGCCTGCAGGTCGTCGCGCTTTTTTCCCGTGACGCGGACCTGGTCCTCCTGGATCTGGGCCTGGACCTTGACGCCGGTCCCCTTGATGAATTTGACGATCTCCTTCGCCTTCTCGGAGGCGATCCCCTTCCGGATGGTCACGACCTGGCGCACCGAGCCCTTCGCGGCCGGTTCGACCTTACCGTACTCCAGCGCCTTGAGGGAAACGCCCCTCTTGACCAGCTTGCCGGTCAGGACGTCGATCACCGCCTTGAGCCTCGACTCGTCGTCAGACTGGAGCGTCAGGATCTCCTCCGCGAGCGCGATGTCGCTCACGCTCCCTTTGAAGTCGAATCGCTGCCGGATCTCCTTCATCGCCTGCTGAACCGCGTTCGACACTTCCATCAGATTCACGTCCGAGACGATGTCGAACGAGTTGTCACCCGCCATCGCGCCTCTCCTTCCGGGGTCCGACCGGACAACAAGGAAGGGGAAGCGGAGCGCGCGTGCGCTCGCCTCCCCTCGTCATCCGCATTCCACTCTAAGCGAACTGCCCCAATCCCGAACCTACTGGCCGCTACCAGCGGCCGTCGTGTCGGGAGCCGACATCATAGCGCCGGTGGTGTCCATCATCATGCCACTTTCGGATGAGGGCGTGGCTTGGTCCATGCCCGCGCCGCTGTCCATCGCCGGCTCCTTCTGGCTGCACCCGATGGCGAGCACGAGCGCCAGCGCGAACACGAACACCAACGTGACGGTCAAGAGCTTCTTCATTCTGCTATCACCTCCCTTCATCGATATCTTTCGCTACGCAGCCGATGGACCTGATCGCAAGCAGGTCGGATGGATAATGCAAGGCACCACTGGGACCAGCGGTGCCGGGTCGTCGAACGCCTGTGCGCGCATCGTTGCTGAAATCAAGACCGCCCACCGCCGGAACCGCCCGGCGCAGGAACTGCCGCACAGTAGGGAGATCGCTGGGGGCTGTCAAGGCCAGACTTGGCCTAGAGAACGGCCAGGGCGGATTCCAAGTCTTGGAGCAGGTCCTCGAGATCTTCGATTCCCACGGAAATTCTGACCAAACCGTCAGTTAGACCCACTTTTTCCCGATCCGCCCGGGGTACCGAGGCGTGGGTCATGCTCGCCGGGTGACTGATCAGGCTCTCCACTCCCCCGAGACTCTCGGCCAGCGCGAAGAGCCTGGTCCGCTTGAGGAGTGCCGCCCCTCGCTCGATCGACCCCGTCTCGAAAGCGATCATGCCCCCGAATCCGGAGGC
>Ga0184639_10001462_pt1 | contig 10226 bp, 9 predicted proteins | sample PLM31_170_b2_FD_133155 | JGI IMG/M metagenome (GOLD analysis project Ga0184639, IMG submission 133155) | Groundwater sediment microbial communities from an aquifer in East River, Colorado, USA - PLM3-1_170_b2 | ecosystem: Environmental > Terrestrial > Soil > Riparian zone | place: USA: East... | reverse complement strand
GAAAGCCTACGGGGGCGCATACGACGTCATGTCGAGCAAGCACGTGGGCGGCGACCTCAATCTCGCCTGGCCCACGGCCGAGATCGCCGTGATGGGACCGGAAGGCGCGATCGAGATTGTGTTCCGGCGAGAACTGACTGATGCGAAGGACCCCGATGCGCTCCGCGCGCGACTCGTCGCAGAGTACCGGGCCCAATTCGCCAATCCATATGTCGCGGCTTCGCGGGGCTACGTCGACGACGTCATCGCGCCGCGGGAAACGCGGCCGCGCTTGATCTCCGCGCTCCGGGCCTTTGCGACCAAGCGTGTCGCAAATCCTCGCAAGAAGCACGGCAATATCCCGCTCTAAGAGGGAGAGGCCCCCGCGTGGATGAAGGAGTAGAGCGCTCCCATGCAAGCCATGAAACTCGAATACGTTTCAGGTGAGGATAAGAAGTTTCGCGAGTGGCTCCGGCGGTACCGCGAAGAGACCGTCGGCGAGCCGCCGCCCGACGAGTGGCTCGACGCCTATCTCAAGCACATCTTCTTGGAGCAGGGGAAGAACCGGCACATCTGGTGGGGCGTCGATGAGGGGAAAAAGGTCGGATTTGCGGTGGCAATTCTTACCCCGCAGGCGTCCGACAAGTCGAAGGTCCAGGGCATGGTCGCAGAGTTCTTCATCTATCCCGAGTACCGCCGTGAGGGAGTCGGCCGCCGCCTCGCCGAGGCCGTGATCGAGTTTCTGCACGAGCGGGGCGCCAACGACATCCACGCTTCCGTGACCGCCGGCAACGTCCGCGGGCTGCGCTTCTGGGAGGCCTGCAGCTTTCAGATCTCTCGTTACATCCTCGTACACCGGCCCGGCCTGAAAGTCGAAGAGGAGGAAGAGGAAGAACTGTAACTACGGCTTGGAAAGTTCTGATCGCAAATAGAGGCGAAATTGCTGTCCGTATTGTGCGGGCCTGCCGCGAGCTCGGCTTCCGTGCGGTCGCGGTCTACTCACCCGTAGACCGCCGAGCCCGTCATGCCCTCCTCTCCGACGAAGCGTATGTGCTACCCGGCGATGAGCCTGCGGCATCGTATCTGAACAGCGCCGCCCTGATCGAAATCGCGCGCAGAGCGCATGTGGATGCCATTCACCCGGGCTACGGATTTCTCTCCGAGAATCCGGCGTTCGCGGCGGCCTGCCAAGAGAGCGGCGTCATGTTTGTCGGCCCGCCTTCATCGGGGCTGGCGGAATGCGGCGATAAAGCCCGCACGCGGGAGCGGCTGGCCCGAGCCGGTGTTCCTGTCCTTCCGGGCACCGGTGCTGTGTCCGAAGACGGCGCCCGCGAGGCCGCGGAGCACGTTGGCTTTCCGCTTCTGATCAAAGCCTCCGGAGGGGGTGGAGGCAAAGGGATCCATCTCGTTCGCTCCGCTGGAGAGCTTGCTTCCACGTTACGATTGGCTCGCGGCGAGGCCAGGACGGCGTTCGGCGACGATCGTGTGTACTTGGAGCGCTGGCTCCCCGATTCGCGCCATATCGAAGTGCAAATCCTCGCCGACACCCATGGCCGGATCGCCGTCCTCGGAGAACGCGATTGCTCGGTGCAGCGCCGCCATCAGAAGCTCGTTGAAGAGTCTCCCGCCCCCGGCCTCACACCTTCCATGCAGCGCCGGCTGCTCGAAGCCGCCGAGACCGGCGCCAGAACGCTCGAGTACGTGAACGCGGGGACCTTCGAATTTCTCGTGCATGGTGATGATTGCTATTTCCTCGAGGTAAACGCTCGGCTGCAGGTCGAGCATCCGGTGACGGAGTTGGTGACGGGCGTGGATCTCGTGGTGCAGCAATTTCGCATCGCTCGACGGGAAGCGCTGAATCTTGAGCTGCCTATCTCGCCACGTGGTCACGCGATTGAGTGCCGGATCAGCGCCGAAGACGCTCACGAGGGGTTCTTGCCGGCGACCGGAACCGTCGGCGGGCTTGCAGAACCGAGCGGGCCTGGCATCAGGGTTGACAGCGCGCTCTACCCCGGCATGGAGGTGACCCGCCATTATGATCCGCTACTCGCGAAGGTCATGGCCTGGGGGGCGACCCGGGGCGATGCGCTCGCGCGGATGAGACGCGCTCTTCTTGAGACCGCAGTTGGCGGAATTCCGACAACGGTGCCCTTTCATCTGTGGGCTCTAGATGACCCGGCATTCGTCGCCGGTCAGCACGATACGCAGTTCGCACAACGATGGGACGCACGCGCCCCGCAGGGCGATCTGGTCCGCGCGGTTCTGGCCGCGGCTGCGTACGAACACAACGAGCGAGGCCGCCTCCGCTTCCCGCCTGAGCGAAGCGACGGTGCCTGGCACCGGGCGGCAAAGGACGAAAGTGTTGACCGACTTTGAGGTGATGTCCGGCCAGGACCGGTTGGCGGTGCAGGTCCGGGAGGTTCCCGGGGGTCTCGATGTGACAATTGACGGGCGTGCCTACCGCGTGGAGCTACAGCGATGGATTGAACCGACGCATTTCGTGTTGTCCGCCGACGGTATATCGGGACCGGTCACGATCGAGCGCGCCGCAGATGGGCTACGGGTGACACTTGGATACGATCAGTACCGTCTGCAGATCACTCCCCGAATCCCAATTCCACGGCGGGGAACCACCGACCGATCCTCCTCAACGGACCTGCGCATCGTTGCGCCGATGCCGGGACTGATCGTGGCCGTGCAGGCGGATCCAGGATCGCACGTTGAGCAGGGCGCGCCGGTCGTGATCATGGAGGCGATGAAAATGCAGATGGAGATCCGCGCGCCGCGCGCAGGTCGCCTCTCGGGCGTGTCGGTCAAGCCGGGCGAGGAGGTCGCGAAGGGGCAAACACTTGCCACAATTGCGTCTACCCAGTCTCCCCCGTCTGACTGATAAGGATATGCTTGCGACGGGGAAGACGGGGAAGACAGGGCAGACGGGGAAGACGTAGTTCGGATAAATCTGATGGACGGAAAAGAGCGAAAGGACGAAATCGAGACTCCAGACGGAATTGAGGTTCGCCGCGTCTACAATCCCGGCGACGTCGAGCTCAACTACGGACGCGATCTAGGTTTCCCTGGTGAGTATCCGTTCACGCGCGGCATTCACCCGACCATGTACCGCGGCCGGTTGTGGACGATGCGCCAGTATGCCGGCTTCGGCACCGCGGAAGAATCCAATGCGCGCTACCGCTATCTATTGAGCCAGGGCCAGACCGGGCTGTCGATCGCATTCGATCTCCCGACCCAGATGGGCTACGATTCCGACCACCCGATGGCCGAAGCGGAGGTCGGCAAGGTCGGGGTAGCGATCGACTCGCTGGCAGACATGGAACTGTTACTGCGTGATCTTCCGCTGGAGCGTATTTCCACGTCGATGACGATCAATGCGACCGCGGCGATCCTCCTTGCCATGTATGTCGCGGTCGCTGAACAGCAAGGCGTTGCTCCAGGTGCGATTTCGGGAACGACGCAGAACGATATCCTCAAGGAGTACATCGCCCGAGGCACCTATATCTATCCGCCCGGGCCATCACTGCGCCTCATCACCGATGTCTTTACGTACTGCGCGGATCACCTGCCGAAGTGGAATCCGATTTCGATCAGCGGCTACCACATCCGTGAGGCGGGGGCGACGGCGGTCCAGGAAGTGGCGTTTACGCTGGCCGACGGCGTGACCTACCTGCGGGCGGCAGGCACCGCGGGGTTGTCCGTGGATCGCATTGCCCCGCGGTTGTCGTTCTTCTTCGCGGCGCAGATGAATCTCTTAGAGGAAGTGGCAAAGTTTCGGGCGGCGAGGCGTCTGTGGGCGAAAGTCGTGCGCGAGAAGTTCGGCGCGACCGACCCGCGGTCCATGATGCTGCGCTTCCATACGCAGACTGCCGGCGTCGCGCTCACTGCCCAGCAGCCCAACAACAACGTGGTCCGCGTGGCGATCCAGGCTCTGGCCGCGGTCCTCGGCGGAACCCAGTCCCTGCACACCAATGCAAAGGACGAAGCCCTGGCCCTGCCGACCGATGAGTCGGCATTGCTGGCCCTCCGGACGCAGCAGATTATCGCGCACGAGAATGGGGTCGCCCACACCGTCGACCCTCTCGCAGGTTCCTATTACATCGAACAACTGACGCATGACATCGAGCAGCGCGCGGCGGCGCTCATGGACCAGATCGAGCAGGTCGGCGGCGTACTCCGTGCGCTCGAGACCGGTTGGATTCAGGCTCAGATCGCGGAGGCCGCGTACCGGGAGTCGACGCGGATCGAGACCGGCGATCAAGTTGTCGTTGGCGTGAACCGCTATCAGTCTGATGAGTCGGTGCGCCCCACAACCCTGCGGGTGCCGGAAGAAGGTGTGCAGCGTCAGAAGGAGCGCTTAAGACGCGTCCGCACAGAACGCAGTGGCGATGCCGCTGAGCGGGCACTGGGACGGCTTCGCCGCGCCGCGGGCGGCGACGAGAATCTCATGCCGCACATCATCGAGGCCGTCAAAGCCTATGCCACGATCGGTGAAATCTGCGATACTTTTCGAGCCGTCTTTGGAGTTCATAAGCCGACGGTTTCGGTTTGACCACTGCGTCTTCCCTGTCTTCCCAGTCTCCCCCGTCTTCCCGGTCTCAAGCTTGGTTATGATCAATTAGACTGGGTAGACAGGGTAGACGGGGAAGACTGGGGAGACGTGGTGGACACTAGTTCACTTCTTAGCGAAGCTTTATCGGGTTCTCATCAAGCCATCGGTCGTCTCATCTCACTTGTCGAAGATCAAGATCCCCAAGGATATGCATTGCTCCGTCAGTTGCACAAACGGATCGGACGCGCCTATGTCATAGGCATCACCGGGCCTCCCGGTGTGGGCAAGAGCACATTGGTCGACGCGCTGACGAAGATTCTGCGGCGCCAGGGCAAACGGATCGCCATCGTGGCCGTTGATCCCACCAGCCCGTTTACCGGCGGTGCGCTCTTGGGCGACCGCATCCGAATGCAGGATCACGCAACGGACACCGGAGTCTTCATCAGAAGCATGGCAACGCGAGGAAGTCTGGGTGGACTGGCGCCCGCGACCTCAGACGCCGTGAAGATTCTCGATGCCATCGGCCACGACGTGGTCTTCATCGAGACTGTTGGAACAGGCCAGGCCGAGGTGGACGTCGTCGGCGCTGCCGATACGGTTGTGATCGTGCTCATTCCCGGCCTCGGTGATACGGTTCAGACGATGAAGGCAGGCATCATGGAAATCGGGGATCTGTTTGTTGTGAACAAAGCCGACCAGGGCGATGCCGACCGTACGCTGACCGAACTCAAGATGATGCTCGGGCTGCGGCCGCATTCGACCTGGCAACCTCCGGTCCTCAAGGCGATCGCGACCGCCGGCACCGGAATTCCGGCTGTGCTCGATGCGATCGATACACACCGGCGGCATCTTGAGGAGCGGGGCCTCCTCGAAGAGAAACGCCACCGGCGGAGGGCTGCGGAGATCCTGCGAGCGGTCGAAATGCGAATCAGGGATCGCGCGCTCGCCGCCGCCACGCGCACCGGCCGGCTTGATGAACTTGCGCAGAAGGTCCACGCGGGTGAGCTTGATCCGTACTCCGCCGCCGACGAACTGTTAGACGGTCGATGAAATTGGATCACGTGGGCATAGCTGTAAGAAGCATTGAGGTATCTTCCAAATTGTACGGAGGTTATCTGAAGCTTGGTGAAGGCAAACGAGAGGAATTACCAGGCGAGCAGGTGCGGGTCGCGTTTTTTGAGGCCGGGGGTGTCCGGATCGAACTGCTGGAGCCCGTCGGAGCGGATGGCCCGGTGGCGCGGTTTCTGGCTACGCGCGGCGAGGGGATGCACCACGTAGCGTTCGCCGTCAGTGATCTTCAGAGTGCCCTCAAAGATGCAGTTGCCGCAGGCCATCGACCTGTCGACCCGCAGCCACGCCGGGGATCCGGCGGCCGGCTCATTGCGTTTTTGCACCCAGCCTCAACGCATGGAGTTCTGATCGAGCTGGTTCAAACGCAGTAACCCGGTTGCGTTGGGATTTCTGTATGGTATAATGCCGACCAGCCGGGTTCATCCTCCGCACTCTTCATCCATCGCGACTCTCGCTTTCATTTACCTCTGACCCGGCCACTTCGTGGGCTGAGGTGCGGCACGGTGCCGACTGCTGCCATTTCGGAAGGCCTCTCGCAGTCCGTTCACGCAGTTGCTCTCCCGTTATCAGGTCCCATTCGAATCTCTCCCCAGATCCGCGCCGGTTCGCTCAGCGCGCTGATCGTCACTGTGGGGCTGGTCTCGGCGTTTGGCGGAGGATTGATCCACGCGTATCTGCGGAAGGACATCCAGATCGTCGTGGGAGATACGGTGACCACGCGCGCGACATATAAGCGCACGGTTGGTCAGGCATTAGATGAAGCTGGCGTGCAGCTCACACAGGAGGACGAAGTCTCGCTCCTGTTGCCGACCCGGCTGCAGGAGGGTATGCGCCTGGTTGTGCGACGCGCGGTGCCGCTCACCCTGATGGTGGATGGTAAGACCGTGACGCTGCGCAGTGCCGCGCCGAGCGCGCTCGAAGTTCTCCGGCGCCGTCACGTTACGGTCCACGCGCATGACAAAGTCTTCCCCTCACGCGGCGTAGCGCCCGCGGCGGGGATGACCATCCGAGTCGTGCGCATCCAGCAGCAGATCATCGTCGAGCAGGTCGAGATTCCTTATCACGTCCAGTCATCGAGCGATCCCTTGACGCCCCGTGGCATCATACGCATCAAAGCCCCTGGGAAGAACGGTTTGAAGGAACGCGCCTTCAAGATTACGTTTGCGGACGGCCAGGTTGCCCACCGCACGCTTGTGGGGGAGCGGGTCGTGCGCAATCCGTTGGACCGCGTGGTCACGATGGGCACGCAGATCCAGATGGTCTCGCGCGGCATGTTCGCGGGCCGCGAAGTGTTGCAGATGGTCGCCACCGCGTACTCACCGTACTGCTGCCCTGGCGTCGACAACATCACGGCCACCGGAATGTATGCTGGGTATGGCGTCGTGGCCGTCGATCCGAAAATCATCCCCCTGCGCAGCCGGCTCTACATTGAAGGGTACGGTTACGCCGTTGCCGGCGACGTCGGCAGCTGGATCAAGGGGATGCGCGTCGACCTTGGCTTTGCCACTAAGGGAGAGGCCATTCGGTACGGACGGCGTCCCGTGCGCGTCTTTATCCTCCACAAGTACGAGAGGAAGCAGGCCTCCGCAAAATAAACTGCGGTCGCGCGAAATAAACTGCGGTTGTAGGTCGTAGGTCATGGGTCGTAGGAAAGATCAGGCAGTATCTACGACCTACGACCAACGACCGCCGTAGCGTTTTCCCCCTGGTGTTACGATAGAAAAGATGACTCCGTCCAGCCGCCTGTCGTCCTTAGCATCGCCCGGCGCCACCGCGGAGGTGCTCCGCCGTTTCGGGATTCGCCCCCGCAAGCGATTTGGTCAGCACTTCCTCATCAGCCAGCGCGCGCTGGACCGGATTGTTGAGACGGCGGATTTGTCGTCCGGGGACAGCGTCCTGGAGATTGGCGCCGGTCTTGGGACCTTGACGACCGCGCTCGCCGATCGCGCGGGTCACGTGATCGCTGTAGAGGTCGACGACGGCCTCATCCCTGCGCTGCGCGTGGCGGTGAGCCACCACCCCAACGTAAGGATTATCGTCGCTGATATCCTGCAAATGGATGTGAACGCGCTCTTTGCAGATGTCAGCGGCCCGCGGAAAGTCGTTGCGAATCTTCCATATAACGTCGCCTCCCTGCTCATCGTGAAGCTCTTGGAGACTCCGCTCGGACTCTCGCGCATGGCCCTCACCGTGCAGCGGGAGGTAGCGGACAGGCTCGCGGCATCTCCTGGGACAAAAGACTACGGTGCCCTCAGCGTGGCCGTGCAATATCGGGCCACCGTCGAGGTCGTGGACCGTGTGCCGGCGACCGCATTCTATCCTCCGCCCGAGGTCGAGTCGGCGATCGTGCGGATAGAAGTGCGCGCGCAGCCTGCCGTAGTGGTGTCCGATGAGCCGAGATTCTTCGCGGTGGTGCGGGCTGCGTTTGGCCAGCGCCGCAAGACTCTTCGCAATGCGCTCACCGGCGTCGGGATCCAGCCCGCTGAGGCTGCCGAAGCGTGCGTGACGGCCGGCATCGATCCACGGCGTCGCGGGGAGACGCTCTCCCTTCACGAGTTCGCCGCCCTCAGCGAGAGGGTGCATAGGAATCCCAAGCCCGCGGAGGAAGGAGAGTCTACGGTTTCTTCACCATGACGCAACTTTCCGGCGACGATCTCCTCGAATTTTACTCGGCCAGCGCTCGCGTCATGACGCGTTCGCTGATCCGCGAGCTGCTCAAACTCACACGGCGCGGCGGCATCATTTCGTTTGCGGGCGGCCTGCCCGACCCCGCGACATTCCCCGTCAACGAATTGAAGCAGATCACGTCCGAGGTCCTTGACAAGCAGCCGCACCTCGCCCTGCAGTACGGCCCGACGGAAGGTGACGCACGCTTAAAGGACGAGCTGGTGAAGTGGATGGCCAAGGACGGCATCAACCTCAATCGAGACCAGATTCTCGTCACGAGCGGATCCCAGCAGGGTCTCGACCTCGTCGGCCGGGTGTTCCTCGATCCAGGGGATGCGCTGATCGTCGAGCTGCCGTCCTACATGGCGGGACTCCAGGTGTTCCGCAGCTACCGTTCGGAGATGATCGGCGTCCCGCAGGATGAGTCGGGTATGCGCACGGACCTGCTCGAGCAGACGCTCGCACGGCTGGCGCGTGAAGGGCGGCGCCCAAAATTTATCTACGTGGTTCCGGATTTCCAGAACCCGTCCGGCGTCACCATGACCGAAGAGCGCCGGCGAATGGTGCTCGAGCTTGCGCGCGCCTACCGCTCACTGGTCGTGGAAGACAATCCCTATCGCGAGCTGCGGTTTGAGGGCACGCCGGTGCCACCCATCATGTCGCTCGATCGTGAGGGACGCGTCATCTATCTCTCCACCTTCAGCAAGACCCTTGCGCCCGGCCTGCGGATAGGGTGGATGGCGGCCTCAGAGGAATTGATCCGCCAGTTTGTGACTGCCAAGCAGGGCGTGGACCTCTGCTGCCCATCGCTGACGCAGGCCATCGCCGCGGAGTATTGCGCCCGCGGCCACATTTACGAGCACCTGCCGCGCATCACGTCACTGTACCGAAAGAAGCGCGACGTGATGCTGCGTGCGCTGGCGCGCGAAATGCCCCCGGGTGTCTCGTGGACTAAGCCTGATGGCGGATTGTTCCTCTGGGTCAGGCTGCCAGAAGGTATGGACACGGAGCAGTTGCTGCGCAACGCCATCGAAGACGAACGCGTCGCCTACGTCGTCGGGTCAGGCTTTCACGCCGACGGTGGCGGAAAGAACGCGATGCGGCTGAACTTCTCGTTCCCGTCAGAGGAACACATCGAGGAAGGGATCAAAAGGCTCGCGAGGCTCGTGAAGAAGCACCTGCCGGCAGCGTATGCCCGCGAGCCAAGTCGCGGGCCACGATCACCGTGAGGTCGGGTCCGATGCCCGGCTGGTTCGTGATGCGGGACCGGCCGAGCACCTCGGCGACGAGCCGGGCGACCCCAGGGCGTCCGGTGCGGTCAATGATCGTCGTGGAATTGACGACGGACGGTGCATTATCCACACGGACGATCTGGAAGCCCATGGCCTGCAGGCGCTCCGCCATCTGCCGGGCCAGCCCCGGCACCCCGCTGGCGTTTAATACTTCTATCTGCGTGGATGCCACGACCGAGGCATCCACACCGTAAAACATCTCGGCGACCACCTGGCGCATCTTGGGGGGATCCGGATCCCAGAACGCGATTGAATTGGTGCCCGGCAGTGTCGCGAACTTCAGATCCGAGGTATCCAGGCGCGCTGTGAACGCGCCAAGCGTGATGAGCTCATTGAACGTCAGGTTGGTCTGCGTGTTTTCGGAGAACGCCCGCAGCAGCTGCGGCGCGTTCAGCACCGTCGAGGCGGACTTGAGCTTGTGGAACAGCGCCAGCAGAACCTTTTGCTGGCGCTCCACCCGGCCGATGTCGCCCGCGGCGTCGTGGCGGAAGCGCGCATAGTGCATGGCCCGCTCGCCGTCGAGAAGCTGCCGGCCTTTCTTCAAGTTGATGTGCAGCCCCGCCCACTTGTCGGTGTACTTCATGTCCTTCTCGACGTCGATTTCCACGCCGCCGATCGCGTCGATGATCTTGGCGAACGATTGTGGGCCCAGCTTG
>Ga0184639_10001459_pt1 | contig 10234 bp, 8 predicted proteins | sample PLM31_170_b2_FD_133155 | JGI IMG/M metagenome (GOLD analysis project Ga0184639, IMG submission 133155) | Groundwater sediment microbial communities from an aquifer in East River, Colorado, USA - PLM3-1_170_b2 | ecosystem: Environmental > Terrestrial > Soil > Riparian zone | place: USA: East... | reverse complement strand
GACGGCTCGGAGGTCCTTCCGTACCTGGCGCTGGGGACCTTCGGAGAGCGGGCGGTCGTGGCGGCTCAGGCCGCGGTACCCGTTCCCGACGCCGTGCCCCCGGAGGTTGCGGCCCTGATCGGCTGCGCCGTGACGACCGGCGTGATGGCGGTGCTGCGGACCGCCGAGGTCCCTGCCGGAGCTTCCGTGGCCGTTATCGGCCTTGGCGGCGTGGGCCTCTCCGTCGTGATGGGCACCGCCCTCGCCGGCGCCGGCACGATCGTCGCCGTCGACCGCGTTCCGGAGAAGCTGGAGCGGGCGCGCGAACTCGGCGCGACCGACGTGGTGCTTGCGGGCGACAACCCCCGCGTCACCCGGAGGGCCATCGCCGGCCGCACGGGCGGGGGCCCCGACTTCGCCTTCGAGGCCATCGGGCTCCCCGCCACGATCGAGCTCGCGATCGAAGCGGTCCGGCCCGGCGGCACGGCCGTCCTCCTCGGGCTGACGAAGCTCGACGACCGTGCGTCCTTCGACGCCTTCTCGCTTGTCGACCAGAGCAAGCACGTCGTCGGCTCGAACTACGGTTGGTCGATCCCGCAGGTCGACTTCCCGCGCCTCGCTCGCATGTACCTCGCGGGACGGCTTCCCATCGACAAGCTGATCGACGCGCGGATCGGGCTCGAGGACATCAACGGGGCCTTCGACGCCCTGCGGAGGGGCGAAGGGCTCCGAAAGGTCGTCGTGTTCTGACGGGAGGCGTCATGGGAGGGATCCGCGCGTCGGCGAAGGCGTCGTCGTTCACCGAGTCGGTCATCCGCGAGATGACACGCCTGGCCATGGCGCACGACGCCATCAACCTGGCCCAGGGGTTCCCCGACTTCCCCGCTCCGCAGGAGGTGAAGGAGGCCGCCCGGCGGGCCATCGCGGAGGACATCAACCAGTACGCCATCACCTGGGGAGCGCAGAACTTCCGAGAGGCCATCTCGGCCAAGTACCGCCGGATCTACGGGATGTCCGTCGATCCGGAACGCGAGGTCTGCGTCACGTGCGGCTCCACCGAGGCCATGGCCTCGGCGGTCCTGGGGATCATCGACCCCGGGGACGAGGTCGTGATGTTCGAGCCGTTCTACGAGAACTACGGACCCGACGCCATCCTCGCCGGAGCCGTCCCCCGCTACGTCTCCCTCCGCGAGCCGGACTGGACGTTCGACGAGGGGGAGCTCGGGGAAGCGTTCACCGACCGGACGCGCGGGATCATCCTCAACACGCCCAACAACCCCACCGGGAAGGTCTTCAGCCGCGAGGAGCTGGAGGCCATCGCTGCGCTCTGCGTGAAGCACGGTGCCGTCGCGTTCAGCGATGAGATCTACGAGCACATCACGTACGAGGGAGCGAAGCACGTCCCGATCGCGGCGATCCCCGGCATGGAGGACCGGACGGTCACCGTGAACGCGCTCTCCAAGACGTACTCGGTGACTGGCTGGCGGGTCGGATGGACCGTCGCCGCGCCCACGCTCACCGACGGGATCCGCAAGGTGCACGACTTCCTGACGGTCGGGGCGGCGGCGCCCCTCCAGGAGGCGGGCGTCGTCGCACTGAGGCTCCCGGAGAGCTACTACGAGACCCTGGCTCGCGAGTACCGGGAGCGCCGCGATCTCATGCTGGACATCCTGGGAAGCGCCGGATTCAAGACCTCCGTTCCACTCGGGGCGTACTACGTCATGGCCGACATCTCGCACCTGGGGTACGCGGGAGACGTCGAGGCCTCGGTCCGGATGGTCGAGGACGTCGGAGTTGCGACGGTGCCCGGATCTTCCTTCTACTCGGCCACAGAGCTCGGGCGGTCGACGGTTCGCTTCTCATTCAGCAAGCGGCTGGAGACCTTGCGCCAAGCCGGGGAGCGGCTGGGCAGGCTCGGGACGAGAACCTGACCCCGAGGCCTCAATCTCCGTCCGGAGCAGAAAGGATCGAGAAGCGGTCGAACCGCGCCTCACGTACCGGATGGCCGGCGTTGTCGCTCGACGTCCTCCACTGAACGTCGCCGCTCGCCGCCGCCGCGAACCCCTCGGCCACCTCGCGCACGAAGGCTGCGTTCTCCGCATAGCGGTTGAAATGGGCCATGTAGACGACCCGGACGCCACCGGCGAGCTGAGCGATCCGCCCGGTAGATCGAGCGAACGCGGCCACGTCCGAGTCGGGTGTGTGCGCGTAGATCGGCCCGGTGTTGAACGTGTCGCCGCCGAACAGGCCCCCGCTCGCCTCGTCGAGCAGGCAGACCGAGTCCGGCGTGTGGCCGGGTGTGTGCAGCACGAGGAGCGACCGGCCGCCCAGCTGGATCCGGTCGCCGTCGTGGAGAAGCCGGGTAGGCACGCTGGGCGCGATGCGCCAGGTCGAAGGGTCGAAGCCGGGAGGGAAGGGGCGGGGGGTCGTCTCCTCGGATAGGAACGCGAAGAATCGCTCGTCGAGCGCGCGGAACTCGCCGAACCGCTCGAGCAGCTCTCGCGTGTGCGCGACGTAGTGGACGAGGCGCTCGGAAGAGACCTCTCGAGCGAGCGGCTCGGCGCCCAGCTCATGGATCGCGATGTCGTCGAACCGAGCGTTCCCTCCGACGTGGTCCCAGTGGTAGTGCGTGTTCACCACCAGCACGTCCCGGTCGGTGAGCGACTCCACGATCGCCCGGATGTCGGCGATGCCCATGCCGCTGTCGATGAGCGCCGCGCGCTCCGTCCCGAGGACCAGGTACGAGTTCACGTGACAGGGCTCGGCGACGAGCCACACGCCGGGCTCGAGCTCTCGCGTGGCGAACCAGCCGTCGCCGGCCGGCATCACTGCTGCTCGAGCACGGCGGGGTCGGCTCCCAGGAACCTCAGCAGGTTCCCGAAGATGGCGAACAGCGAGAACACCGTGGCCGCTATCAGGATGAACACCACGGTCACGGCCGCGATGGTCGGCGTGAACCCGTACCGGAGGCTGTTGAAGATCTTGATGGGCAGCGTCTCGACCGAGAATCCGGCCACAAGGAACGCGATGATGTACTCGTTCAGGCTGAGGACGAACGCGGCCGCGTAGCCGGTGATCATCGAGGGGACCAGCAGCGGCAGCGTGATCGTCCGGAACGTAGTCCGGGGCCCGGCACCGAGTGTCTGGGCGGCCTCTGGGAGCGACGGGTCGAGCGCCTCCATTGCCAGGCTGACAGTGATCAGCGGCAGCGTCGAGAAGAAGATCGCATGCGCCACGATCACGTTCTCCATCCGTCCGATGTGCCCCGTGGAGTTCCAGAACACCTGTGCCCCGAGGGCGCTGATGATCGGCGGCAGCATGAAGGGCAGGACCCCCAACGCGTACAGGATCGGGGCAAGGCGCACCCGGTAGTTCCGCAGGACGTACGCCAGCGGCAGCGCGATGGCGACGGCCAGCGCGGCACTTGTGGCAGCGATGATGAGGCTCCGCTCGATTGCGGCCCGCCACGAGGGGTCGGTCACGAGCTGCGCGTACCACGTGCCCGACAGCCCCTCGGGCGGAAAGTCCATATAGCGGTTCTCGTTGAACGACACGACGGCGACCACCAGCAGGGGGCTCACCAGGAACCCCGTGACGAGGGCGGTCAGGGCCCACCGCGTCGCGCGGGTCACGCCACCCTCCGGGTCCTCGACTCCACCACCGACACGATGCCCACTACGGCCAGTGAGAGCACCGTGAGGAACATGGCCATGGCGGAGGCGAACGGGACGTTCGCGTTGAACGAAGCCTGGTCGGAGATGAATACCGAGAGCGTCCAGTGCTCCGGGCGGCCGAGGATCGAGGCGATCAGGTAGCTGCCGAGCGTGAAGACGAACACCAGCAGGAAGCCGGCCATGATCGTCGGACGCATGATCGGGACCACCACCGTCCAGAACGTCCGCCTCGGCGACGCCCCGAGCGTCTGTGCCGCCTCGGTGACCTCGCGATCCAGGCGTGAGAGGGCCGGATAGATCGTGAGGACGCAGTAGGGAAAGGCGATGTAGCAAAGGCCGAGCAGCACCGCCCAGAAGCCCGGCTGGTAGGCCTGCGGCTCGTCCATCAAGCCCAGCGCGACCAGGATGTTCGAGATCCCCGAGGCCCGGCCCAGGAGGACGCTCCAGGAGAACCCCACGATCACCTCGGACAGGCTGAGCGCCGAGAGCACCAAGATCAGCAGCGCGACGTGCGGGCGCCGGCGCATCCGGGTCAGGAAGTAGGTGAACGGGAAGGCGACCGCGATGCACACGGCGCCTGCCAAGAGGCAGATGCCGATCGAGAACGCCGCACGCTCCAGGAACACTCGGCCGAACATTCGCCGGTAGCTGTCGAAGACGAACGCCTCCTCGTAGAAGCCGCCCGAGATCCGCTCGTAGAAGGAGGTGGCGGCCATGATCAGGAACGGCACGAGGAAGAAGACCCCAAGCATGATCACGGGGAAGGCCAGGACTGCGTATCCGCCGCGCCCGGGCCTCTGCCGTTCGGTCACGGCCGCACCGGGACACACGACTCGGGCGGGAACAGCACGGCCACCTCGTCTCCCTGATCGACGTGTCCGCGATCTCTCGGGCTCCCCGCAACGATCACGTTCTCGTCCAGCCCGCAGTCGACGTAGCACTCGAACAGCTCACCGAGATCTCGCACGAAGACCACGGTTCCCGGCAACGTGTTCGCGTCCGTCGAATCGCGCCCGAGGATCCGCGCGTCCTCGGGCCGGACGGAGAACAGCATCTCGCCGTCTGTTCCCAGGTCGTCGCCGCCGGCGACGGTGAACTCCCGGCCGCGGACGGTAACGGCGCCCGGCCCTCGGGTTCGGCCGGACAGGAGGTTCGTCGTGCCGATGAATCGGGCCACGAACGCGCTGGCCGGCCGACGGTACACCTCGAGGGGCTCCCCGATCTGCTCGATCCGGCCCTCGCGCATCACCACGACGAGATCGGACATGGTCATGGCCTCGCGCTTGTCGTGCGTGACCATGATCGTCGTGATGCCGAGCTTCTGTTGCAGCAGCCGGAGCTCGACCTGGAGCTCTTCGCGAAGGTTCGCGTCCAGCGCCGACAGCGGCTCGTCGAGGAGAAACAACCTTGGCTCGAGGGCCAGCGCCCGCGCCGTGGCCACCCGCTGCCGCTGCCCGCCGGATAGCTGGGAGATGCGGCGGTCGCCCAGCCCTTGGAGCGCCACGAGCTCCAGGAGCTCATCGACCCGGCGGCGGATCTCACCTGCCGGCACGCCGCGGATGCGCATGCCGTAGCCGACGTTCCCGGCGACGTTCAGGTGGGGGAACAGCGCGAGCGTCTGGAACACCATCCCGATGTCGCGGGTGTGCGGTGGCCGGTCGGTGATGTCCTCGCCGTCCAGGAACACGCTTCCCTCGGTCGGCCGTTCGAGGCCGGCGATCATGCGGAGAAGCGTCGTCTTCCCGCAGCCGGAGGGGCCGAGGAACGAGATAAGCCGACCTGCAGGCAGATCCAGGTCGACCCCGGCGACCGCCAAGAGGTCGCCGAAGCGCTTGATCAGCCCCTGGAGCCTGAGCCCGCCGCGCCCTTGTATCTCCGGGGTTCCCGGGCCGCCTTCGCCGTCCACTCCGCGGCTACGAGAGGATCAACTCGGACCAGCGCTGGTCGATCCAGTCCTCCCACACGTCGTACATCTCGTACTTCGGACGGAGCGCCGCCTCCGGGCCGGGACCGCCGACGGCCTCGTACTCCTCATCGGTGAGGTCCAGGTGCTCCTTCGGGATGACCGGCGAGGTGCCGAGCGTACGGGCCAGCTCTGCCTGGATCGACGGCTGGCACATGTAGTCGATGAACGCCTGGCAGGCCGCGAGGTTCTCCGTCGTCTTCGTCACGGCCCAGAAGCCGGAATCGAGGATCGCGCCCTCGACCGGGAAGACGCTCCGCAGCGGCTCGCCCTGCGACGCGGCGTAGGTAGTGATGTCGTGGTAGAACTGACCGAGCGACACCTCGCCGGTGTTGTATGCGCCCTGCGCGGTCGCCTCGTCCCGGAACCACAGTTTGACGTTCGGCTTCACCTCGGCGAGCTTGGCCAGCACTTCGTCCACGCCCTCCTGGGTCTCCAGGATGTCGTAACCGCCGAAGTAGGACGCCGCGGCGATCTCGATCAGGTAGGAGTTGGCAGCGTTCTTCAGCAGGGCCAGCTCGTTCTCCCACTGCGGGTCCCAGAATGCAGTCCACGTGTCGGGGCTCTCCGGCACACGCTCGGTGTTGGAGACGATCGTGATGTACCAGGACACGGCGCCGATCCCCACGGCGCCCCCCGCCGAGTTGGTCCGCACGAACCCCTCGGCCAGGAACTCGTTGTTCGGGATCCCGGACAGGTCGAGCGGCGCCAGGATGTCGCCGTTGATGGCTCGCTGGATCCCGACGCCCGAGAGCATGGAGATATCGGACGGGACCGACCCCGCTTTGATGGCCTGATCGAGCTGCACGACCCAGACCTCGGATGTGGGCTGGGCGAGCGACTCCACCTCCACACCGGTCGCCTCGGTGAAGCCCGGGTACATGTTCCGGAAGTTCTCCTCGAAGAACCCGCCGTAGGTGCTGACCTTGATCTTGGATCCCTCGATGCTTGCCGGGGTGGCCGACCCGGTGCCGCCGGACGTTACCGGAGCCTCTCGCGCGCAGGCGGCCAGGAGTGCCGGGATGGTGAGGGCAGCGGCGCCCGCGACCGGTGCCCGTCTCAGAAGTTCCCGTCTGGTGATCGGTGTGCCCGCGTTCACGATGCCCTCCCCTGGACGGTGTCGATTGCACGCTACTCCCGGAGCCGGGGAAGGTTCAAGGGACTCCCCGCCGTGGGAAGCGTCTCGTAGGTTCCAGGGAGCAGAGCAAGGACAGCACTAGGCTCACCTCGACCAAGTAGCACCGAAAGGTGCAAGGGGGTGAGCCCAGTGCGTTACACAGTCTCGTTCACGGTGGAGGTCGCTTCAACCCGCTTGGAGGACCTCGAGGAGGCCTTCCTCAAGGCGGCCCGGGACGCGGCGAGCCAGGGCCTGGTGGAGGCCTGCGGGCGCTTGGAGCGGGGGCGGGGGCGACGGGCCAGGCGAGCTCGTCACGGCAGGCGTCGCACCATCCCTCACCCGGGTCGGCTACATCACGATCGCCCGAGGGCGCTCCCGCCGAGCGGACGGCACGAGTGCCGCAGGGTCTCGGGGCCGACGTCGAGCTGACGGGCGATCCGGGAGACGACGCCGTGGCGCTCTCCGTTCTGCTCCATCGTCTTCAGCACGAGCTGGACCGCTCGTTGCTTCACCTCAGGCGGGTAGCGCCTCGATGAGGGGTGCTTGGTTGCCATGGTCCTTCCTCCATTTCCAAGGCAGGAAGTCTCCATGAAACCCAGGGCGGTTCAGTCGGGCGGTCCTGGCCGGCTGTCAACAGGTGTAGGTTCTCGTCATACGGAGGATCTCGTCGACGCCCAGGCCGTGGCCAAGCTTCTGGGACTTCGGCAGAGGAATTCTGTCAGCGGGTACCAGCGGCGATACCCGGCGATGCCCAGACCGATCATGGATCTGGGCCCGGGACGTGAAGGGTGCACTTATTGCGATCCGGTCGCTGACCTGGTGTCTTCCAGGCCGGGCGGCCAACTCTGGGGTGGGGCGGCTCCCCCAACGGGGGGGTGACGAGTTCGCCCGACTCCGGCCGGCTCCGTTTGAGGACTGGCGGGTCTGGGCTTGAGCGCTCTCCGCTCAACTTCGAAGGGCCAGCTTCCGTGTGTTTGCGGTCCGGTAAACCCGGCAGCTTCCACGGACAGGCCGAGCCCTGCCTCTGAGCCAGGTCTGAATGCCCTGCTCACGAGCATGAACCGAATAAATGCACCCCACAGGGGAGACCCTTCGCCCAGGCCGAGGCGGCGAATGAGCGGGCGCCGGAGCGCCGGGGAAGGCTCCGAGACGATCTGCCTCCTCGGCGACACCATCACGGTGGGCGGCGCTCAGCCTGCCGAATAGCTCCACGGTGACCGTACATCAAGGATTGGGCATCCTCCAGAAGGCACCGCGCGAGCCCCCAGACTCAAAGGGTGGTAGGCCTCTTAAGACAACTGATCCAGAGCTCTCCGGAGGCGCTCGCCGAGCTGGGAAACGCGCTCGACCGGCTCGTTGCTGTAGACGAACCGGATGTAGCGTGGTGACACCCGCTCTCCCCAGGTGGTCATCGGCGTGGCGGCCACCTTGTGGTCCACCAGGGCGCGGGAGAGGTCGGGCGCTGAGAGCCCCAGGGCCTCCACGTCCATGAGCAAGGACCAGCCGCCGGCGGGACGAACGGCCGGCAGCCCCTCCAGCTGCTCGAGCATGGCGTCACGGCGGCGCTCCCACTCGGCGACCGCACCGGCCGGGTCGTTCGGTGGCGCCTGGAGGGCGGCCACGGCCCCGGCCTGGGCGATCCCGCCCGGCGTCAGCCCGTTGTATATGTGCGCCCGGGCCGCGTCGTCGGCGACCTCGGGCGGACAGACGAGCCAGCCGATCCTCCAGCCGATCATCCGCTGCTCCATGGTGACGCAGCCGACGTGGATGACCCGGTCGGCCATGTCCGGCAGGGAGGCGGGGTGGCGGTATGGCCGTTCGTCGAACAGGATCCGCTCCATCCACGCCAGGTAGATCAGCCACACGTCGCGCTCCCGGCAGATCGAGGCGATCGCCTCCCACTCTTCGTCGTTGAGGTGGTTCCCGGTGGGCATCCCGGGGTTGGCCACGAAGATGGCCCGCGTTCGGTCGGACACGGCCGCCCCCAGCGCGTCGGTATCCAGGCGCCATTCCCCCTGCGCGGGATCGAGCGGGACGAGGCGGGGCACGGCACCGACGATGCGGACGCGATTGATCATCCCCGCATATGTGGGATCGGTCAGGATCACCTCGTCGCCGGGGTCGGTGGTGACGAACAGCGCGTCCACCATGGCGTCGCCCTCTCCGCAGGTGATGACGACCTGGGTGTCGGGGTCGAAGGCCACCCCCGACCGCTCCCCGACCTGATCGGCCACCGCTCGCCGGAGGTCGGCCTTGCCGGTGAACGGCAGCCAGCTGTTGGCGTCGTCCTGCCCGACCGCCTCCCGCGTGGCCCGTAGCGCCCCCTCGGGTGGGAGGAGGTCGGTGTCGAGGTTCTCGAGCCGAAGGACCTCGGGATCCTCGCCCACTGCCGCCGCCACTCGGTCGATCCCGAAACCCGGGATACTTGCCATCCGCTGGGTCCCCATGTGTTGCCCCTTCCTCCCTACCTGACTCGGCCTCAAACCCTACCGTTGCGGGAGGAGCATGGGACGTCGTGTAGCCTGAGAATGTTGAGAAAACAGGTGACCCGCTGGGCGGAGATTCCACTAATGTTCGGCAATCGCTTCTCGGACGTGGGGGATCATGGCCCGAATCCGAGTTTCCGCACCCCACAGGGTGGAGCCGGGCATGCCGCTCCTCGATCGCGGAGTACGGACCGAGGAGAGCACGGCCTCGCCAGGGGAGAGCACGGCAACGTTCGGGTAGACGAACGGTTTGGCGAAGCCTCGCCCGGGCCAGCCGGCCGCGGTTCGGCGGGTGAGAGCCTCCTCGAGCTCGACCTGGGCCCGTCGCCGACGGTGGGTCTGACGGGCCACGAGCCGGTCCCGGACTCCCGGGACCGGGAAGGTCTGGAGCGTCATCACCAGGAACTGCCGTATCGCGAAGAACAGCAGCGCGAGCGCTAGCAGCACGAGCGCCCGGAGGAGCGGCCCGCCAGCGCCTCCTTTCGTCGCCACGAACAGTTCCGTTGTCGCCTGCTCAAGGCCCCGGCGTCCCGCCCGGAACCACGCGCGATCGCCTGTGTGTGTCGCCCTCGCGCGTCGGGGGCAGCAACGCCTTGACCGCCTCCAGCTGGCGGCTCTCGATGACCTCCTCGACCTCGTCCCTGGGGATGGCGAAGAGCTCGGCGCTTCGCCGCCGGACCGCCTCGGCGCGGGCCGGCGAGCCGGGCCGGAGGGCCTCCGTTCGGAAGGTGAAGGCCTGCGCCTGGCCGCCTCCGACGCAGGCCGGCAGGCCGTCTGGAACGTGGCGAGATGCGAGAGATCGTAGGCGGAGAGGTCGGGTGCGAAGTGCCGCTCAAGAGTGAGCGCGTCCTCCGGCGAGCAGGTGAAAACGACCTTCGTCCGGGCGTTGGCATAGACGGCATGTACGGAAGCCACAGCCCGAACGTCCCGGATGGGTGGGGACTTTCGGCCTTTGTCGGGGCGGCTCCTGAGCTTCAGCCTATGCCGTGACCGGGTATGGGTTCCACTCCTGGAT
>Ga0184639_10001458_pt1 | contig 10234 bp, 15 predicted proteins | sample PLM31_170_b2_FD_133155 | JGI IMG/M metagenome (GOLD analysis project Ga0184639, IMG submission 133155) | Groundwater sediment microbial communities from an aquifer in East River, Colorado, USA - PLM3-1_170_b2 | ecosystem: Environmental > Terrestrial > Soil > Riparian zone | place: USA: East... | reverse complement strand
CGGACGCTCTACCGCCACGGTACCTCGATGTGCGTGACGGTGCCTAAGGTGGTGCTGGCGGCTTGGGGACTCGGCGCCGGCGAGCACGTGGTCTTTGAGATTACGGGCGAGCGGCGGGTCCTGGTGGTCCCACTGGAGGAGGCGTTGTATGTCAGACGCGGCGTTGCGAAAAATACCGCTGTCGCTGTTGGACGATCCGCGGGCGCCTCTGCGGCAATCCGTCGAGCAAGGCGCGCTCGAGGAGCTCATGCACTCGATGAGTCGCAGGGGACTCTTGCAGCCGATCGGGGCGATGGAGCGGGACGGGCGCTACGAGGTGGTCTGGGGCCACCGGAGGACGATGGCGGCCAGGGAGTTGGGGTGGCCGGCGATACTCTGCCGGGTGGTGAGGCGGGATGAGGGGGGGTTGACGCTGGATCGGGCGCATGAAAATCTCATGCGCGCCGATCTGTCTCCGGTCGAGGAGGCGCAACTGTGCTCGGTGCTGCTCCAGGATGCGGGAGGCGACATCGAAAAGACGGCGCGACAGGTCGGGCGGTCGGTGGGCTGGGTGGATGCCCGTATTGATCTGCTGAGCTGGCCGAAGGAAATCCTGGAGGCGGTGGACGCGGGGCAGCTCTCGAGAGCCGCGGCTAAGCCGTTGACGGCCGTGACGGACGAGGCGGAGCGGGCCTGGCTGCTCAAGAATGCGGTCGAGTTCGGGGTGAGCGAGCGGGTGACTCGGGCGTGGTTGCACAATTGGCAGTTGTCCGGGCATATCCCTGATCCGTCGCTGGTGGCGCCGGCGGCGGGGTCCCCCATCAATCCGCATTCCCTACCAACCGGGAAATGTTTTTACTGTGAGCAGGTAGACTCGATCGGTCGGATGCCGTTTGTTCAGTTGCACGAAACCTGTGCGGCGATTATCGCCTCGCACCGGCCTGAGCCGGTCGAGGCCAAGGAGGCGTGATGCAGATCGAGGTCTGGTCTGGGGACCTGGTGGCTATTCGGGCGTGGTTCCTGAGTGAAATGTACGAGCTGATGCGGATCTTTCGAGGCTCGGTAACGTCGTGGTTGAGGAGTGAGGAGCGGAACGAAAAGAAAGGCGGATCGGCGGAGAGTCTGCATCTGCTTGGCCTGGCGTTGGACGTTGAGTTCGATTCGCCGGGGGAGCAGGCGCGCGCGCTGGATGCGGCGAAGGCGCGCGGGATTCACTTTCTGGATGAGGGGGATCACGTGCACTTTCAGCCGCTGGCCCCGAAGTCCGGAATCGTCGCCGCGGTTGCCGCGGCCGCGGGGATTGAGCCGGTTCCCCCAGCCGCGGCTGCGGTGGAAGCCGCGACGATCCTGACCGAGGCGGACGTCGCCACGCTAGAGCCGGGTGACCTCAAGACCGAGCCCTGCGGTCCGGTTCATGTTCTGGGTGGTCGGATTCTTTGATTTGTACCCCGGCGCCGGCGGTGCGCTCTACGCAGGGAGGCCGGGGACCAGGTCCCCGGCCTTCGCCTTTTTCACCAGCGGCGGTCTTGGACCAGACCTTCGAGGATGGCCAGGCGGATATCGGTGGCGTCCAGGACGCGGATCAGGGTCACAAGGGATTCGACCAACGCAAGGAGCAGTTGTTCGGATGATCCCGCTGATCCGAAAGGGACGGGGAGCTTGAGCAGTCGTTCCAGGGCGTCGCGGAGTTCGGGTTGTAATGCCATTGTTGTCTCCTCCTATCGTTGAAGGCGCGGTTCCGCATGGCAGCCGCGTAAGCTAGGGCTGCTTCCTCTAGTTCGACGTCGTAGATAATCCAGCGCATTGTAAGCCCGTCCTTTCCTTCCCGCTAGACCCCCGCATTTTTCTTCGCCCTGGCCTTCAAGCAAAGTTGAGGCCAGGGCCGGGCTGAATCCGAAAGGCGATCGCCTTTTCCCCCGCGTTAGATCGGCACAGGCTGCGTGCCATGGTGTTTTCATGGCGCGCAGCGTGTGCTAGCGGGGGCGGGCTGGGCGATTCTTCGGGGGAGGTACTTGGACGGCGGGGGTGTGCCGATCGTGTATCTAGCGGGCAGCTAGGCTGTACCGTTCTAGCACAACTCCGAAAAACAGGGCGCCGTCCCCCGAAATGGGGGTAGGCCGGAGGCGTGATTCATAGCCGCGGGCCGTAGGCCACATGGTGTCACCGAGAGAGAGCTGAGCGGAGCGTTTTTACTCCGCGATGCTTCGACCGAGGGGACACGATGTGAGCGGCGTGATGAATGACGGCGAAGGCCGAGGGGTGACGGCGCGTCCGAATGAAATCCGGTCCGAACCCTGAGCGCCCCAGCACGTCTCCCAGCCAAGCGAGGTGGCGGCCGGGCGCGCGACAAAGGAGCTAGCGCCCGGCCGCCACCTCGCTTGGCTGGGGCTGGGGCGCGAAGTTCGATGCGCCGGGAGCGAAGCGAAAGGCGCTCGGACGTCTTTTTCGATCGCGAGGAGCTGATGCACGTGCCCGGAACAGGTGTTTGGTGTTTAAGGGGTGGCCATCTCTAGCCGGCGCGGCGTCGTTGGATCCTCGAGGCTGCATTCATGACGTCGATTTTGGCTTGGTTGAATGGGGGATGTTCAGTGTCGTGCTCGAACCATTGGGCGCCTAGGTCTGTCAGGAGATCCCAGAGCAGCTCGTTGGGTAGCTCCGGCGGTGGGAGGATCCCCAAAGCCATCATGGCGTTGGCTGCTCTGCCTTGCGGGATGTAGCCATGTTGCATTTCAACGTCGGGTCCCTCGAGGATCGGCCAGGGCGCGCGTGCCTGGTGGGTGTGCAGGTACCCGGCGAACGCGCGCTGATCGTCGGTGTCCAGGGCCTCGCGCCAATGGGTAACGCGCTCGCCGGCGACCTCCGAGAGTTCCGCGATGGCGTCGCGCTGGGTGGTGATGAGTGGGGAGCCGCGAAGCGGGAAGGGTGCGGGTTTGTCAGGGTCAATCCCGACGGCGCGCAGGGCCAGGCGCGTCGTCGGATTACTTGGAGGGCGGGTGCGGAGCGGGATGTCCAGGTAGAGGGAGGCGAAGGCGGCGCTGGGGAGTTGGAGTGGATGGTTCGTGAGGGCGTCGAGGGCCAGGGAATAAGCCAGGGAAATCATAAGATGATCTTCGGGGCTGAAGTCTTGTCCGCCGAAGCCGGTCCATTGGCCGGCCTCCATGGCTTGCGCCGCGGCGGCGTCGGCTGGTGGGAGAAACTCGTTGAGGGCTTTGTAGGTTCGGCCGAGGGTTTCGGTGATGACGGAGGTGATGAGTGTGCCTGGGGACGCAACGGATACCGCGGTGGCGAGCGAGTAGGCGGCGAAGCGGGACCGGGCTGCGGGTTCCTCGCGGAGGGCCTCCGCTCGAGCGGCCTCGAGTCTTTGTTGCTCTGGCATGGCGGCGAGCTCTTGCCAACTGCTGAGTGTAGGGGTGGTGGGTGAGGTGATGACGTTCGAGACCGCGGCAAGGGGGGCGCCCATGATCGCGCCGAGGGATATTCCGACGCCGGTAAGTTGGTCGGACGTCTGGAGGATCTGGAGGCTTTCGGCGATGTTGGGGAGCGCCTTGGCGAGGGTGGTGGCTCCCTTGACCCTGCCGCGGTAGTAGGCTGGTGAGGCTTTCATGGATCCCTCGAGCCCGCGCTTGGCGGTTGAGGGTGCGAGGGTAAAGGCGCTGAACAGGTTGCCGAGGTTGAGAGCGTCCGCGGCTCGGCCGAGCAGCTCGGCGGCGACGCGGACTTTCGGGATGGCCAGGGCGGCCAGCCGGGCGGCGACGGAGAGGGTGACGAAGGAATCCTGGACGTCGTCAATCTTGGTCATGAGCCAGGTGGTGCTCTTGCTGAGCTCGGTGGATTGACTCTGTTGGATGTTCCGGGCCCGGAGCATCTTCCGTTTGAGTCGGTCGCTGTCCGAGAGGGCGGAATCAGGCACCAGGTGGATGACGTCGTTCCAGCCGGGCAGGACCATCTGGCCGGGTACCTGGTCCTCAAAGACGTCTTTTCGGATTCGGGCAATCTCCTCGCGGGAGAGGCTGGCGTACTTGGGGGAGGGGCGGGGCGTGGCCATGGCGGGGTTGGTGGCTATACCTCGAAGATTTGGACGTTGTACGCTCGAAGGACCTTGCGGAAATCGTCGTCGCTGTGGTCGGTGATGAGCGCTAGACGGATGGGCAGGCTGAAGGGGTTGTTGAGCTTGAGCAGGTAGTCGTAGGTGAGGAGGGCGCCGAGGGCCGAGCTGCCTGCTGAGGCTCGGACCTCGAGTATCCAGGCGGCGTCTTTGCGGATCCCGATCGCGTCGATGCGCTTCTGAGTGATGCGCGTCCAGGCGGCGCGCATTTTGTCGGTTCCGCCGGGTGGCGGGATGGCCCCGTCTCCCACGGCGGCGTCAAAGTAGAAGTTGGTGAAGTCTTGGAAGTGGAAAGGGATCCAGCGTTGCCAGATGTTGAAATCCTGGGCGCTCATGTGCGGCGGTCGTCCGCGGAATGTCGGGAGAAAGCTCTGTCCGATGTCCGTAGCCATTAAGCGTTACTCGAGGGCCGCGGCGCCGTCCGGTAAAACTGGATCCATTTGAGCTGCTCGTCGGCGGTGAGGTCGGGTGGCGGGGACACGATCTTTCTGACCACGTCGGCTTGTGCAATATCCAGGGGTGGCTGAAAGGCGGTTGGTCCGCCGGCGAGGTAAGCCGGCTGGCGGGAGACGGGTGGTGGGACGCGCGGGGCGATGGGCGTGACGGTGGCGCCTTTCGGGAGCGCCGGCCAGAAGGACGGGATGGGCGGGAGCTCGAGGAAGGGGTTGGCCAGGGCCGCGTCCAGGGCGGTTTGTGTTCGGCTGAGGAGCGATGCCCAGGCGTCGGTCAGGGGGCCGGGAAAGGCGCCGGCGACGTAAAGCCGAAGGGCCGTGAGGGCGACGGCAAGCTGCTCGTAGTATGCCTTGGTTCCAGGTTTGACGGGCTTGCCGGCGAGGGCATTGACCTGCCGTATGAGGGCGGTGATCTTGGGAGGTGGAATGGGCGCGGCTCCTGGGGGCTGGACCGTAGGGAGCAGCTTGGCTTCTTCAGCGGCGATATTAGCACGGTCCTGGGCGCCAGCGTCGGGAAGATCCTGCTCGGCCAGTGGCGGGGTGAAGGGCAGATCGCGCCGGGTGGCGTCGGTGGTCTCTGGGAAGTCTGGATCCGGAGTGGGTTCCACGTCTTCCGGGCCGAGCTCGTCGTCCAGGGGTGCGAATGGGGGTTCGGGTGTTCGATCGCGGATCGCCTCCGCGCGTGCTTCGTCGGAAAGGTCGTCGTCGCCGAGGAGTGCTTGCGCGCGCCGGCCAAAGCCGCAGCCGGTGATGTCCATCTCTTCCATGCCGTCCAGGGCGGCGTCTCGAGGGTCGTCGGGGAATCCGAGGTCTGCGAGTTCGTCTGCCAGCATGGGTCAGGTGCTCCGGAGGTAGAGCCAGACGGTGATCGCGAAGGTGACGCTGCCGCCTTTCTGGCGGCTGAGCTTGATGAAGGGGTGTGTGGTTGGGACGACGCGCCCCATGCGGAGGTTCACGCCGGTGCGTCCCGGCATGATGAGGGCGGAGGGAGACAGGGGGTCCAGGAGATTGATATCAGAGTCGTAGAGTGTGGTGGTCTGTATGTCGGTCGAGAGGTGCAGGGAGAAGGTCCTGGCGATATTGGCGTCCTGCTGGGAAACGTAGTGGATGGCCTCGATCATGAGCGGAGAGCGGTAGGGTCCGAGTACCCAGCGGTCGTCTACGCCGCCGGCGCCCTGGAGAGCGAAGACGGCTGAGCGTTGATTGTCCAGGGGCAGGACGGCGCTGGGGAAGCCGGCGAGGATCTTCTTGCCGTTGGAGGTTCGGATGGCCAGGGGAATCGGGAGGTGGGTCATTTAGGGTGTCCAGAATCGGATGAGGGTGTTTGTCTCATTGGCGGGGACGCCGCCGCCTTCGTAGGTCATGCGGATGGCGCCGACATCGTCGGGTGCCCAGGCGCAGATGGGGTAATGGGCGCCTTCGGGTTCGGCTGCTGGGGATCCGATGTCGCCGATGAGGGCCTGAAAGCCGTGGGCGATGTGGACGTTATCGTCATTCGGGGCTAGGGTGCCGTTGGGATCGCGTGTCCAGTGGGTTTCGATGGCGGGTTGCGCGCCAGGATTCGGGTAGGTGCCGATGGAGGTGAGGGTGTCGATATACGTGGGCTGCCCGATGGGGAGCACGTGGGTGAGAAAGAAGGATTCGGATCCGGGGGCCGAGTGCAGCATGCTCGCGATGCGCCAGGGCACGTTAGACGTCCCGAGGGTTGTAGGAGTTATTGAGCCAGATGAGGGCGGTGATCTGGAACGCGGCCGGAAATTGGTGGTTGTTAAAGACGGAGGTTCGGAGAAATGGGTTGCGGTAGGGTGGATGCTGGCTGAACCGGAGGATGAGTTGCCGAGGTGGTGGTTCGGTGATGCCGGGGCCTGTGAATTGTCTCGAGAGGAAGGTGATGTCTGCCAAGACTAAGGCCGGGGGGGGCCGGTGTTGCGTCCAGGAGAATTGGTAGGAGCATCCCTGGTCGAGTGGGTCTGGGGATTGGAGGGTGACGGTATCCAACCAGGGCCACCCTCGGAGCGGGCCGAGCATTTCGTCTAGGCTGGCGCCAGAGTCGAGGGAGAAAATCCGGTTGTGCACGGTGGGACGGTAGCCGGGCGGCGGGGTGTCGATCGGCACGCTGGATCCGTTTCAAGGCGACATGGGGGGGAGCTGGGCCCAGCACTCTTGGAAGGGCGGCGGTGGATCGCCCCAGGTGCCTACGAGGACGGTGACGGCGGATACCCAGGGGGCCGCGGAGGCGCGGGCGTAGACGCAGCCGCGGGCGTGGACGCTCTCCATGATGGCCTTGACGCTGGCGGGATCGGTGGACCCGGTGAGGAGAAAACCACAGCCGCCGCCGGCGCAGGCAAGGGCTAGGGGGATGAGGAACCGCCGCATGGTGTTAGGCCTCCACGCCCAAGACTTCAACGATCAGGGTTTCGCTGCCGTTGGTGTTGCTGACGGCGAGGTAGCGGCCTGCTGGGACTTCGAAGTAGATGTCGTAGCTGTAGACGGTGCTCCCGGTGACGATGGGAAGGGCATTCCAGGGCTGGGCGTGTAGGGCGTCGATGAGCACTTCGCCGGCGGGAGCCACGGCGCTACTCATGCCGACGTCGTCGGTTCCATCCGAGAATCGCCAACGGAGGCTGCTGGAGTCTCCCCAATAGCGCAGGCGGCACGCGATAAATGTTTTTCCGGTTGGCACCTGGTATCCGGCTGTGGTCCGAAATTGGCGCAGGGTTGTATAGCGCCGAGCGCCGGCGGCTGCGGCGACGGTTCCGCCGAGCATGATGGGGGAGCCGCGGGACGCCGATTCATAGGTGCCGAGTTTCCAGCGGGTCTGTGACAGGGGGGCGAGGAGGCTGGTTGTCATGGTTGTTCCCTAGAGCCAGCGGGCAATGACTTGGATCCTGGCGACGAGTCCGGCTGTTTCATTGCGGCCTCGGACGAGGCGGTCGCGCGGTAGCGTATCGGTGGACGTGCCGGCTGGGATGGTTATTTCGCGGGGGTCGCGGCGCTGCTCATCCGTAATGGCGATGATGGCGGCATTGTCGAGGATGTGGACCTCCAGGTTGTCCGGGATCCCGGGGAGGCGGATGACGTCGGCCATGGCGGTGCCGAGGCTGGTCAGGCCTTGGCTGGTCAGGATGGTCCGGTAGGTGTTGACCGGCGCCGCCTCCGGCGCCGGTTCCGTGTTGGCTTGCGGTTTCCAGCGGGGGACTGGCATGGGGTTACCTCATGCCCATGATTTCGACGGGCATGACGCGGATGGCCGTGAAGGTGGTGTTGGCGTTGATCCGCAGGTGGACGCGGGAGCGTCCGGCGGTGTCCAGGATGTAGGAGCCGTCCCGGAGCGGGTCCAGATCGACGAACGCGTAGCGTGCCGGTCCGATGATTCCGTAGAGCTGGAGCCCGGTGACGACGTCGGCTGCATCGTTCTGGGCATGCGTGTGGCGCTGCATGGCGGGGTCGTAGCCTTGGTGGATCTGATCCTCGGTCCAGAAGCTCTCCCAGTTGCTCTTGGAGTAGCGGGTCTCGACGTTGTCCACCAGGAGCTTGAACCAGTCGATATCCCGGCTGGCCAGGACGCCGGTGGGGACCTGGGTGGCGAAGAAGCCGACGCCCAGGATCTTGTTGCCGATCGGGAGGTCCACGTCGTGCTCGCCGGCGGCGGTGGGGGTCTTGCTGATGGTCGTGTATTTCAGGTACCCGGCCGGCTGCACGTCCAGCAGCTCGACGGTCTCGATCAGGGCGATCGGGCTGTCCACGGTGCCGACCGCGGCGGTGTAGGTGACCTGGAGCTGCAGCTCTCCGCGTTTGGAGGCTGGGAAGGCCATTTCGGGATCGTACATCCGGCGGCTGAAGGTGATCGGGATCGTGAGCCAGTGTTCCTCGGTGGCGGCGTTCACCAGGTTGATGATGGCCAGGGGCCTCCGCAGGAGGCGCGTGGTCATGGCGGCCAGGTCGGCGCCGTTGGCGCTGATGATGGCCTGGCCCTTGAACAGGACTTCGACCTTCGAAATGAAGCTGAGCAGGTCGGCCACCGGGCTGGCGGTGTTGCCGATTGCGGCTCCGTCTCTCCAGCCGAAGGTAAGAAAGATCACGGAGAGGGGGTTGACGGGGAGGTCATACGTGACGGTGGTGCTGGCGGTGATGGCCTCCTTCTGCGCGAGAACGGATCGAATGAAGTCTGGCATGACCGTTGCCTCCAGGGTTAAGCGCCGGGGTTAGTGGCGCGGACGGGGGATTCTCCGGCGCCGGTCTAGCGGCGCTTCAGGGCGCTCAGGGTCTCGCCGACTTTCTGCGTGCGCTGGTAGTTCCGCGGGTCGCCGCTTGGGCCGCGGGGGGGCAGGGTGATCGCGGTAATGGCTTGGAGGTACGGGGCGACTCGCTGCGCGTAGTCGCCGGTGGATGCGGCCGCTCCGGGTCCGAACCTGGAGGGGCCCTTGGAGAGTGCCTTGCTCTCAAACTTGGTCGCGCCGGCTGCGCTGATGCCCTTGGTGAATGCGTCCCGGCCGGCGGCCTGGGTGACGCCTTGCTTCCAGGCGTCGTTGGAGAGCTTCGAGTTGGCCTCCCAGGCGGCGCCGGATCCCTGGAGTCCCTTCTCATAGTCGGGGGTGGCCACGGCGGTCCGCCGCGCCCACTTGTCCGTTGATGACGCGACGTCCTTGACTCGAATGGCCATGGGGGTCTCCTTTCGACGGCGGGGTTTGGGGGGATGGCGGCCGCCTCCAGGATCCCGGGGTACCCTGAAAGACGCGACGCCTCCAGGGGTCGGGGATCCCCGGAGGCGTCGCGGATCGGGAGGGTATCAGCTAAGTCGATGCCTGGTCAAGGAGTTTTTCGAGGTCGGGGAGGGCTCGGGCAAAGTCCTTGAACAGGAGGCGGAGGTCCAGTGGGTTGAGGCTGAGGGTGACTGTCATTTCCGCGCTGTCGGCGATCAGCGTGAGGCCTGATGGTGAGCCCGCAATGCGCGCGGTGGACGAGCCCTGGTACTTGATGCGGCTTTCGTTGCCTTCGTAGATCGTGAGTCGTGCCATGGTGTTTCCTTTCTTGGCCGGGTGTGCGCGGCCAGCAAGAGGTCCCACGTGGGGAGGTTGAACTTGGTGGTCCAATCGAGGTAGTGGGCGAGTAGGAGCCGGAAGGATCCGCGCGAGGGTCTGACTCTGCCGGTTTCCCATTCCGAGACGTTTTGCGAATTGACACTGAGGTATTTGCCCAACTCGGCTTGGGAGTGTGGCCCGCGCATGTGATCGAGGGTCAATGGTGACGGGCGTTTAAGAATACCAAACAAACGACGTGCATCGGTGGGCTTCATGCGTTCACCCCCTTTCCTAGGTAATTCTACTTGGTATCCACTGGATATCCAAGGTTTATCTCAGGTCCGTTTCGCTTGTACCTTTATTCACAAGCGGGTCGTAATCGGGCGTCCCCCTCCCCTGTTGGGGAGGGGCGGGGAGGGGTCCAGGCGTTTCCGCCTACTCCTACGAATGGACTACTATCTTACGGATAACTACAAGACCGGGGGGGGTGCAGGGGGGGGTTTGCCCTTGTATGGCTCCTGGGCTTGTGGTACGGTCCGGTCATGTTTCTCATTCGGACGCTCTACCGCCACGGTACCTCGATGTGCGTGACGGTGCCTAAGGTGGTGCTGGCGGCTTGGGGACTCGGCGCCGGCGAGCACGTGGTCTTTGAGATTACGGGCGAGCGGCGGGTCCTG
>Ga0184639_10001457_pt1 | contig 10236 bp, 5 predicted proteins | sample PLM31_170_b2_FD_133155 | JGI IMG/M metagenome (GOLD analysis project Ga0184639, IMG submission 133155) | Groundwater sediment microbial communities from an aquifer in East River, Colorado, USA - PLM3-1_170_b2 | ecosystem: Environmental > Terrestrial > Soil > Riparian zone | place: USA: East... | reverse complement strand
TACGGATCGCCGTTACCACCGGCGAAGTCGTCGCGGATCCGCTTTTCGCCTCGTCAGGACAGTTTATGGTGACTGGAGAGACGGTGAATTTTGCGGCCAGACTGCAGACTCAGGCGCCGCCCGATAGCATCGTGGTCGATGAGCGCACATTCGTGGCCGTGGAGCAAGCGGTTGACGGTGACGGCTTGCAGCCGGTCGAAACGGGAGAGTTCTCAGGACGGCCGCGCTGGCAGATCACCGGTCTTACGCAGCGGCCGACGATCAAGCGACTCCGCGCAAAAATGGTCGGCCGTGATGATGAACTGCAGTTTCTCCTTGCATTGTTCCGGCGCGTCGTCGATAGCCGCAAGTTGCAGGTGGTCACGATCATCGGTCCGGCCGGCGTGGGGAAGTCGCGGCTGGCTGAGGAGTTCCTGCACGCCGTCACGCGAACCCCGGCACCGCCGCAGGTGCTGCATGGCCGCTGTCCTGCCTATGGTGAGGGTCTTACCTACTGGCCGCTGGTGGAGATGCTTAAGCAGGAATGTGATATCAAGGACAGCGACCCCGCGCCGGTCGTTGCCCGCAAGCTCCGGGAACGCATCGTCGCGGTCTGTGCGCCGGTGCTCGGCGAGGAGGAAGCCGAAGCCGTCGCCGCGGACCTGGCCACCTTGTTGGGCATGGAACTTGCACGCGACTACGAGACCATGTGGCGCACGCGGCTGCAGACTCTGAAGTATTTGGTAGAAAATCGGCCCGCCGCCGCGCTACGTGAGCCGGGTGTTCCCAACGAGCCGCGCCATTCCAGTGAGACGCTCCTGCAGGCCGTCCGGTCATTTCTGTCGGCAAAGGCCCAGCACGCGCCTCTGGTGGTGTTCATCGAAGATCTGCACTGGGCGGAAGAGAGCCTGCTCGAACTCGTCGAGCGGTTGGGCGCGCGGACGATCGAGGCGCCGATCCTGTTGTTGTGCCTCGCCCGGCCGGATCTCCTGGAGCGGCGCACGACGTGGGGAACGCGGCTGCGTGACTACACGGCGATCTCGCTCACCCCCCTTTCACCTGCAACGGGAGAGAAGTTACTCGACGGACTGGTGAGCGCCTCAGCGATTCCGGAAGACATACGCCGGCGGGTCCTCACTCACGCTGACGGCAACCCATTCTTCATTGAAGAAATCTTGAGGATGCTCGTGGACGAAGGCAACCTGGTCCAGGAAGATGGCGGATGGCGCTGGGTCTCGGACCCCGGCGAGATCCGCATTCCCGATACCATCCAGGGGCTGCTCCTGTCCCGTCTCGATCTACTGTCGCCGCTTGAAAAACGCGTCATTCAGGACGCGTCTGTCGCCGGACGATTCTTCTGGCCCGGCGCGATCGAGGCCATGGCAGGCCTGACCTCCGCCGAAGCCACGACCGCCATCGAACGATTGCAATCCCGGGAGCTCGTGGAGGAACGTCCCGCGTCGTCACATGCCGGGGAGCGAGAGTTTGAGTTCACCCACACGTTGATCCGCGAAGTCGCCTACACCACGCTGCCGAAACTGGCCCGCAGCGACAACCATCGCCGCTTCGCCCAGTGGGTGGAGAAAGACGCGACCCACAGCGACGAGTTCCTCGAGGTACTCGCGTTCCATCGAGAGCAGGCGTGGCGATATCTGTATGAGACCGGCGAGATGGCGCCGCAACTCGCCCGCGAGGCGGTGGACACGCTGCGGGAGGCGGCGAAGCGGGCGTTCGGTCTCGGCACGCTACCTGAGGCCCGGCGGCTATACGAACGTGCCCTGACCGTCGTCCGCAATGCAGGCCTGACCACGGATGTGACGTTGTACGCAGAACTGCTGACCGACCACGCCGAGGTCGTCAAATGGTTGCGCTCTCCGGCCGCCGTCTTCGAGGATACGGAAACGCTGTTTCAGATAGCGCCACAGATCGGCCGCCAGGACCTGCTGGCACGCGCGTGGCTGAATCGGGCCTTCGCTGAGTGGGACAAGAACCGGCTAGAGCCTGCGGAAGATGCCGTGCGCCGCGCGCTCGAGTTGTTCCGCGCACGCGAAGACCGGCAGGGAGAAATCGAGGCACTTGAACTCCTGGGTATCATTACACATTCGCTGCGCGGCAAGCTGAGCAACGCCCAGGCCGCCTACCGGCAGGTACTCGAGCTTTACGGTGAGATGGGTGACCCGCGTGGGCGCGCACGTGTGATGTCGCAACTCAGCCGGGCGCTGCTCGATAGTACCGGGGTCCATCAAGCGAAACCCCTGGCCGAAGAGGCGCTGCGCCTGGCCCGGGCGCACCACGAACGGATCGCAGAAGCCACCAGCTTGTATTGTCTGGGCATCATCGAGCATATGGCCGGCTCATCCATGCAGGCGGTGAAGTATTTCGAGGAGGCGATCGCGATCCGGCGCGAGCTCGGCGATCTGTTGGGTGAAGCGTTCTGGCGCCGGATGCTCGGCATGCATCTGCTGCGTCAGGAGCGTCTCGATGATGCCGAGCGCGAGCTTCAGACCGCACAAGCCTTGATGCGAGAACGCGGGGCGACAGCCGACAATGCCTTCCTGCTACGAGGCCTGGCCGAACTCTATCTGGCGCGTGGTGATCTGTTGAAGGCTGCAGAACTCGGGGAACGCGCGCTCGCGGGACTCAGTGATGACGATGCTATGGCGCGGGGGACTTTCCGCGCAACGCTCGGGAAGATCCGCGCCGCGCAGGGGCGCGGGGACGACGCTGAGGAGCTGTTTCGAGAAAGTCAGGACATCCTAAAAGACTACGAGTTCCGGTTCGATATCGCGCTGGCGAGGATGAAATACGGCGAGGCGCTGCAGATGCTCGAGCGGCACGGCAAAGCGTCGGAGGTCCTCAAGCAGGCACGCGAGGAGTTTGCCGAGATTGGCGCGACCAACTTCGTCAACGAAATCGACGCCACGCTGACCAGCAGTAGGGTAGCTAGGTAGCCCAACGCAGCAGCGTTCGGCTACCGCCGTCGTCTTAAGTCTTTCAGAATCTCCCGGGCTGCGTTGTGGCCGGGAGCGCCCATCACGCCGCCGCCGGGATGCGTCCCCGAACCGCACAAGTACAGTCCTCGGATCGGCGTGCGGTAATCTGCCCATCCGGGCGCGGGCCGCATGAAGAACAGCCGGTCGACCGTCATCTCGCCGTGGAAGATATCTCCACCGGTCAAACCAAACACGCGTTCCAAATCCAGCGGGCTCAACACATGCCGGTGCCGGATCCGACCCCTCACGTCGGGGGCGTACTCTGCGAGCGTGTCGATCACGCGGTCCGCGAATGCCTCTTTGCGCGTGTCCCATGATCCTTCCGCCAGCCGGTAGGGCGCATACTGCACGAAGATGTTCATCACGTGCTTGCCCGGCGGAGCAAGCGTCGGATCGTACGTGGAGGGGATCGTCACTTCAAGAAACGGGTCTGTCGACGGGCGTCCGCTCTTCGCGTCATCCCAGGCGCGGTCGATGTAATCCATCGTCGGGCCGATGTGAATCGTTGCGCGATGCTGGGGTCCCTCGCCCCGCCCGGGCGCCGCGCGAAACTCCGGTAGACCGTCGAGGGCCAGGTTGATTTTCATTGCGACCCCTTCAGTGCGGATGGTTTCGATCTCGCGCCGGAAGTCGCCATCCAGCGACGGCACGAGGTCGAGAAACGTGTGCTTCGGATCGGCGTTGCTGACCACGATGCGTGAGGTAATCTCCTCGCCTCCTGAGAGGACAACACCATCGGCGGCGCCATCCCGGACCAGGATCTGGCTGACCTCGGCCTGTGTGCGAATCTGCGCGCCATGACGCTGCGCTGCCTGCGCGAGCGCCCGGGTAATCGTGCCCATCCCTCCGCGCACGAAGCCCCACAGGCCACGCTTTCCGGCCGCTTGCCCCATGCAGTGATGAAAGAGCATGTACGCGGTGCCGGGAGTGCTCGGTCCGCCGCGTGCACCGATCACCCCGTCCGTGGCCAGCGAGGCCTTTAATTCAGGCGACTCAAACCAGCCGTCGAGAAAATCTCGCGCGCTCTGCGTAGCAATACGGTACGCCCGCACGAAATCGGACGCCGGCAACCGCATTGCCTGCCAGCCAATCCGAGCCAGTCCGAGCACGTCTCCCGCGCGGCGACGAACCGGGTCGGGCGGTGACCGGAGCAGCCACGGCTCGACGAATTCTGCCAGGCGCTCCAAAAATGCCTCGTACTCTGGATAGCGCCGCGCATCCTTCGGAGAGAACCGGCTGATCTCCGCCGACGTCCTTGCATCATCTTGCCAGACGAACAGGGCGCGCCCATCAGGGAACGGGCTGAAGAATGCAGGATCTTTCGGCAGGATCTCGTAGCCGAATCGTTCGAGTTCGAGATCCCGGATGATCGTGGCCTGGAGGAGTCCGCACAGGTAGGCGGCGGTACTGATCTTGTAGCCCGGCCACAACTCCTCGGTGACACACGCGCCGCCGACGATGTGGCGGCGTTCTAGGGCCAGCACGCGCAATCCTGCCCGAGCCAGATACGCGGCGGTGACAAGACCGTTGTGCCCCGCCCCCACGATGACCGCGTCGTACGATGTCATCGGACCGCCGGGCTAACCGGCCACTTCGAAGCGGACGCGATGCCACGCGTTGTTCATGTAGCCTTTGAAGTTCCAGAGCGTGCGCGCGTCCTCGGGCTGCGTGCTTGCCGCCGAGTCCCAGGCTCGGGCAATGAGCTCTTGCCGACCGGGACTGAAACTGAAGCGGCGACTGAACAAACGCCACGCCCAGGGAGGTTCCTCCGCGCTGAGGTCCGCCGTGTGCCAGGATGCTCCGCGGTCCACAGAGAGATCCACCCGCTCAACCCGTCGGCCTCCTCCCGTCAGCGCGTAGCCGCGCACCATGATATCCGCGATATCCGCCGGTACGGTCGCACCGTCATGTGGATTACAGATGACCGCGTTGACGGGGAGTTCGCCGAGCATCAGTCCTCGCGTCCAATCGGCATTCTCCGCGCGGACCTCCGGCGGGAAGATCTTGTACGCGTGAGCCTGAAAGTGATTCGATGAGTGTTCTTCCTGCACCGTGATTTCGCCCACCCACTTCACGCTGCGTGCGCCGATGTAACCCGGGACGATCGCACGCACCGGAAATCCGTGCACCGGCAACAGCGGGTCACCATTCATTTCCGTCGCCAGCAACACTTCAGACCCTAATGCCTTGTGAATTGGGATCGACCCACCAAAGCCAAATCGCGTTCCGTCCCGTTCCACTTCGTCCTGTCCGGTGAAGGCCACATGCTGCGCCGATGCATGAACACCCGCGGCGGTCAGGATTTCGCGGAGCGCCACGCCCGTCCACCGGGCGTTGCCGGCGGCTTCAGCGCCCCAGGGGATCTCACCATGGATCGGCGCGACTGCCATGAGCTCGCTGCGGCGATTCCCTGCGCATTGCAGTGCCGCCACGATCGTCGACTGCGGAAGCGCTCGGATCTCTTCAAGCGATAGCTCCAGCGGAGTTTTCACGAGGCCGCCGACGCGGAGGCGGTAGGTCGCAGGGTTGATCACAGGCACCGATCCGTGGTTGCGCACAAAGAACAGCGGGACCGGCGTCAGGAACTGCTCGGCGAGCCGGGAAAGCGGCGGACCGCCGTTGAACGGCTCCCGGCTGCGAACGATCAGCGCGGAATCCTTTCCGAGATGCACGTAGTGTCTTTCCCCGCTCCAGGCGCGTCTTCCCTGGCAGGTTGACAGTGTGCTAGCATTCAAGAATGCCGCGCGTTGCGCTTCTGCTATGTGTATTGATGGTCATCGGAGTGTCCACCGAGCATTCCTCCGCGCTCCCGGCGCCGACCGTCACCCGCACCGTCCTCGAGAACGGCCTCACCATCATCGTCGCGGAGCAACATGCCGCCGATCTCGTCACGCTGAACGCGTGGGTCAAGGTCGGCTCGCGCGACGAGACGGACGAGCTCAACGGCGCCGCCCACTTCGTGGAGCACATGCTATTCAAGGGGACCCGCCGCCGGAAGGTCGGCCAGATCGATCGGGAAGTGGAGGGGCTGGGCGGTATCTTGAACGCGTCCACGTCATTCGATTACACGCAGTATTACATCACCGCGGCCAGCCGTTTCTTCGACCGCATCCTCGACATCCAGGCGGACGCGCTCATGAACTCGACGTTTGACCAGGAGGAAATGGAGCGCGAGCGGCGCGTCGTGCTCGAAGAGATCGGCCAACGCGACGACACGCCGTCCAGTCTGGCCACGAAAGTACTGTACGCGACGGCCTATCGCATCCACCCCTACCGCCGTCCGATCGGCGGGACACGGGAGGTGCTGGCGCAGATCACGCGCGACCAGCTCTTTGCGTTCTACCGGGCGCATTATGGACCGCAGAATGCCATCATCATCGTCGCCGGGGACGTCAATGCGCAGGAGGCGGTCGCGAAGATTCGCCGCGCCTACGGCAGCTGGCGCCACCCCGTTGCCCCGCGCCCGACGCCACAGCCCGAGCCGGCTTCGAACGACGTGCGGCGGACTGAACTGGACCACGACGTCCGCGTTGCTTATCTGCAATTGGGCTGGATCGGGCCGGGCGTCCGTGATCGCGAGGTTTACGCGATCGACGTGTTGCTGTTCGTGCTCGGTCAGGGCAGGTCGTCGCGCCTGACGCAGCGGCTGCGAGAGCGGCAGCGGCTGGTCCAGGACATCGGCGCATCTTTCCCCACAGGGCTGGATCCGCTGCTCTTCCAGGTGAGTGCGGTGGTCGAGCCGCAAGACGTTGCCCGCGCGGAGCAGGCAATCCTGGCGGAGATCACAGAGATACTCGAGTCGGGAATCGGGGCGGATGAACTGGAACGCGCGAAAACACTGCTGCTCGCCGGCGAAGCCATCGGCTCGCACACAAGCCGTGGTCTGGCGTCCTTGCTGGGGTACTCCACAAGCATCGCAGACCTCAACTTCGCGCTCACCTATGAGGAGCAGATCCGGCGGGTGAATCGAGAGGACGTCCAGCAGGCCGCAAGACGATATCTGGATCCGCAGCGGTATGCCGTCACGGTGATCCGTCCCAGGAACCGTTGATGAGAATTCTTCTTCTTATGCTTGCAATCTGCGCGACCGCAGTCGGCACGAGTCCGGCCGCGTCGACCGGTGGGTTCAGCCGGCATGTGCTCCCGAATGGGCTGACGGTCATCGTCAGCACAAACCAGAGCGCGGACCTCGTCTCCGTCCAGGTCATCACCGAAGCGGGTCAGCGGATGATGGAACCGGGACAGCCCGGAATTGCGGCATTCGTGACCTCGATGCTGCCGCGCGGCACGCAGCGGCGCAACGCACAGGAGATCGCGCTGGCCGTCGAGTCGGTGGGTGGGACAATTGGGACGGCCACGGCCCAGGACTACAGCCAGCTCTCGACGATCACACAGTCGCGACATATCGACCTCGCGCTCGACGTGCTCGCCGATATGGTCACCAACGCAAAGTTTGATCCGGCAGATATCGAGACCCAGCGTCGGATTACCCTCTCTGTGATCCGTCAGCGTCTTGATCAACCGTCGATACGTGTACAGGAGCTCGCTGGGGGCGGCATCTTCCCTTACCATCCGTACGGGCTGCCGCTCGCCGGAACAGTCGAAAGCGTCTCTTCATTCACGCGGGATGACCTGGTCCGCTTCTATCAAACATTTTACATCGCGTCCAACATGGTGGTCGTCGTGGCGGGCAACGTCACGCAGGATGCCGCGCTGGACAAAGTGCGGCGCGCGTTCGCCAACATTAGGACCGGCGTGCTCCCCCAGCGCGCGCGCCTGCTCCCCGCGGTAGAAAAGGCGCTCGCGCCGCGTCCCGTGCGACCGGTCGAGGTCCGCGAGACGCAGCGCACCGCGTCGGCATGGGTCGCGATCAGTTACTCCACGCCGGAAATCGGGCATCGTGATTGGACCGCTCTGCGGGTCCTCGACACCATCCTGGGAAGCGGCCTGTCCTCACGGCTGTTCGTCGAGATTCGCGAAAAACGGGGCCTCGCATATTCGGTCAATTCGACGTACTTGATCCGCGCCGGACCCAGCATGCTGATTCTGACCGCCGCCACGGACCCTGCTAACCTTACTCAACTCATCGACGGCATGCTGAAGGAGATCGCGAAGCTCGCCGAGTCGGCGGTGAGCGCGGAAGAGCTGGAGCGCGGGAAGAACAGGATCATCGGGTCAAACGCGCTCAGCCATGAAGACCTGCGGAACCAGGCATTCCTGCTCGGCTGGTACGAAGTGCTCGGCGTTGGATACGAGTTCGACCGGCGGGTCGCCGACCTCATCAGCAGGGTCACGGCCGAAGAAGTCCTGCGCGTGGCCAGAACGTATCTGAAGAACCCCGTCATCGCCATCATCACACCCCCGCCCCGTTAGAACCTGATGAGGGACGCCTTTCCGATCGCCTGGGACGATCCGCGCGACGCGGAGCTGGCCTGGGAATGGGAAGAGATGCACTGCCCGCGTCCGTTTCCGCCGCTCGCCGGGGACTTCATGACCGCCGTCATCGAGCATGGGCTGAACTACCGGTACGAGAAGTTTGGCTTGCCCATCCGGTATCGCTGCCGCTTGATCAACGGATACGTCTACGTCGGCGAGGAGCTCGATCCAGGCGTCGACCGCGCGGCGCTGGGGGAACAGGCTCACGAGGGCAGGCTCGCGCAGACGAAGATCGTCCGCCAGTTCTGGGATCAGCAGGTCTTCCCGACGCTCATGGATACATACAAGTGGATGCAGCGCGCTCCACTTGAGAGCGCGCCGTTGCGGGATCTCGCAGAGACGTGGGACGAACTCTGGAAACGCTTGCGGATGATCTATGCGCTGCATTTCATGACCAACGCCGGCTCGTATCAGTCACTGGACTCGCTGATCGACCTGTGCACGTCATTGCTCGACGGGATCTCCGATGCTGATGCGCTGCGACTGATTCAGGGCCTGCCGGGCGACCTGCAGCGGGTGCAGCGCGACCTGTTCCTCCTTGCTCAGCGGGCCCGCGAAGAGCCACGGGTCGCGAAGACGATCACGACCCGTCCACAGGACGCGCTGAACGAGCTCCGATCGTTCGCGGAGGGTGAGGCGTTCCTGCGCGCACTCGATGGATTTCTGTCGCGTCACGGGCACCTCGGTCAACCTTATGATGACCTCGCGTTACCGTCATGGGCGGATGAACCCGTACTGGTCATCGAAGAGATTAGTAAACGCCTCCAACGACCGGCTGAAGATCCGGAGATCGTGCGGCAACGCCTGGCGAAAGAGGCCGCGCAGCTCGCCGATGAGATCCGGGCGCGGCTCCGCGGCCGCCCCGCCGACCTCGTACGGTTCGAGGATGCGCTGGCCCATGCGCGCGAGGTGGGGCCGTTGACGGAGGGCCACAACTATTGGCTCGATCGCATGGCGCACGCGAATACGCACCGGTTCGCGATTCGTGTCGGGCAGAGGCTCGTCCAGGCCGGAGTGATTGAGGAGCCGGCCGACATTTTCTACCTCTATGCGCGTGAGATCGATGAGGCGCTGCGCCATCCCAAGAGCATGCGGCCGCTGGTTGCGGCAAGGAACTCCGACCTCAAGCACTGGAGTAAGATTCGTCCTCCGAAGTACATAGGGAAGCCTTCAGACCTCGGAAGTCCATCAGGTCGGTTCGACGCTCCGCCGCCCGAGCAGACAGACGCGCGTGTCCTCAAAGGCACCGGCGCGTCTCCGGGGAAAGTCACCGGCGTTGCACGCATCATCGTCGGCCCGGAGGAGTTCGAGCGAGTGAAACCGGGTGACATCCTAGTGTGTCCATCCTCAAACCCTTCATGGGTCCTGCTCTTCGGCATCATCCGCGGGCTCGTCACCAATACCGGCGGCGTGCTGTCCCATGCCGCAGTGGTCGCGCGCGAGTTCGGCGTGCCGGCGGTGGTCGGGACCGGCGAGGCAACCCGGCGCATCAGCGATGGACAGACGATCGAGGTCGACGGGACCGCAGGTGAGGTCAGGATCTTGTGACGGCGGCGATCATCGCCATCGCGGCGGGCGCCATTCTCGTGCCGCTGAACTCCACGATGCTGGCGGTGGCGCTCCCCGCGATCATGAGCGACTTTTCCGTCACCGCGACCACCGCCTCATGGCTCGTGACGGCGTACCTGGCGACGGTGGCGGTCGCCATGGCAGTGAGCGGCAACGCCGGAGATCGTCTCGGTCACCGGCGCATGTTCCTGGCCGGCGTCGCAGGGTTCGCGGCGAGCTCGCTGCTCGGCGCGGTGGCGTGGTCGTTTCCCATCCTCGT
>Ga0184639_10001456_pt1 | contig 10236 bp, 8 predicted proteins | sample PLM31_170_b2_FD_133155 | JGI IMG/M metagenome (GOLD analysis project Ga0184639, IMG submission 133155) | Groundwater sediment microbial communities from an aquifer in East River, Colorado, USA - PLM3-1_170_b2 | ecosystem: Environmental > Terrestrial > Soil > Riparian zone | place: USA: East... | reverse complement strand
GCTGTCGAATCTGCGTTTCGAAAAGTTCCGAGGCATGAATTTCTCCCGGGATTGACATTCGAACAGGTGTATCGAGACGACGCGATTGTGACCCGGTGGGCCGATGGCCTGCCGAGCAGCAGCAGTTCGCAGCCGGCCGTGATGGCCATCATGGCTGAGCAGCTGGAACTGCGGGCTGGACACGCGGTCCTGGAGATCGGGGCGGGGACTGGATACAATGCGGCGCTCCTCCGCGAACTGGTAGGTCCGACCGGCAAAGTCGTCAGCGTTGAGATCCAGCCGGATGTGTCAGAAGAAGCGAGGCGCAACCTGGAACGCGTTGGCTATGGTGACGTGCCCGTGATGACCGGCGATGGGGGCTTCGGTCATCCGGAGGGAGCGCCATACGACCGGATCATTCTTACTGCCAGTGCGTCTGATATCGCGCCGCCTTGGGTTGAGCAGCTGCGTGAGGGTGGTCTGCTCCTGATACCATTCAGGTTCAGCACGATGTGCTTGTGTGTTGCGTTCGGCAAACACGGACGCGAGCTATTCAGCCGCTCGATCACGTGCTGCGGATTCATGCCGCTACGAGGTGCCTACGGACCTGACGCGACCGGTGACGACCCGCGGCTGCCTATGGGCGACGGCCTCTTCATCAGCGGACCAGGTAGCCGGGGCGTTTCCCTGGGTCTGCTCGAGGGATTGCTCAGTCAGACACCCAGGCGAGTGGGCGACCTGATCATCCCCGTCAACGACTTCGGCCTGGGTGGGGGGCTGGGGACCTACCTGGCGCTCACCGAATCCGGGCTCGTCGATATCTTTGCAACTCAGCCGGAGCGCTGGGGCTTTCACTACATCAGCGGCCTGCTGGACGCAGCATCGAAAAGCCTCTGTCTGGTTCGGCGTGACGCGGTTGTGGTCTACGGATCGGATGCGGCCGCAGAGCGGTACAAGAGGCGTGCGCGCGAGTGGGTAGACATGGGGCGTCCCGGCGTCGACAGAATCCGCATTGCCGTGGGTCCCACAGGAATACGAACGGAGCAGCCAGGTATGTGGCTGCTCCGTCGGAAGCATTATGACTTTACGGTTACGTTCGAGGGCTCTATCGTTTAGAGCTTTTCAGTTCGAAACGAACTTTCGCGCCGGCGCCGATGCCCTTCGTCCTGAAGTACCCTCGGTTGACCTCCAGCGCGTACTTGAACGGCTTGGCCGATTCGTAGATGTCGAATGGACCATTTGCGGGACTGGGGGCCACCTTCATGTCTTTGATGTCCACGATCATCCAGTTTTCGTCGATGAACGCGATTGAGAGCGGGATTAGTGTGTTCTTCATCCAGAAGCCCCAACTGCCTTGCTCTTCGAAGATGAACAACATGCCCGCGTTATCGGCGAGCCGCCGGCGGGACATGAGTCCCTGAGAACGGGCCTCGGGCGTGTCCGCTACCTCGATCTGCAGGACGACGCGCTTCGCGTCTTGCGTGATGGTCAGCGTGCCCTGCTTAAACTTGGCAGCGGCAGACGTGGAGGTAGTAAGTATAAGCAACAATAGCAACAGGATGAAGTGTCGCATGAATGCTCCCTCGAAGAGCGACTTACCTAATTGTACGCGTGGAGAGGGGTTCCCGTTCGTACTATGTGGAAAATTGTGAACTCGTGAGTCAACACGATTTCGAGGTCATCGTTGTAGGTGCTGGCCCCTCGGGAGGCATGGCGGCGCTCACGGCTGCCCGGCTCGGCCTGCGGACGGCGCTGATCGAAGAACATCCCGAGATCGGGTCGCCGACTCATTGCTCAGGCAAACTTCAACTCCATGCATTTCGAGAATTCAACCTTCCTGACCACCTGATCCTCAACACGCTGCAGGCCGGTGCATTCTACGCTCCCAATGGCGCAGTCGCCCGCGTTAGACGTTCCATTCCAGATTCGCACGTTGTCGACCGTGCGATCTTTGACCGGTGGCTGGCCGCCGAGGCGCAAGCTGCGGGCGCTGAGCTCTTGCTTGGAACCCGCCTCCGGGGGGCGGAGCGCATCAACGGGACGATGCGCGTGACCGGTGAGCGAGCCGGCAAGGCCTTCTCGGGGACCGCGCCGGTGATTATTGATGCCGAGGGCGCTCGGCCCGCGCTGCCCGCTACGCTCGGTGTCTCATTACCGCGGCGTCTAGTGTACGGGCTCCAGTATCAGATGACTGATGTTGATCTTGAGTCGGAGGATTGTCCCGAGATCTACCTCGGACGTGCTGTTTCCCCTGGATTCTTTGCCTGGATGATGCCAATCGGACCGCGGCGGGCGCGTGTAGGAGTGTGCGTCGATCAAATCCTCAGCGTCCGCGCGCCGATCCATTATCTGGACCGTGTGATGCGGGAGCATCCTGTCGCGTCCAGGCGACTCAAGCATGCGAGAATCGAACGTAAGCTCGCAGGACCAATCCCGGTGCTCGGAGCCAGGCGTCCCACGGTGATCGATAGCATGTTACTCGTAGGCGATGCCGCGGGGCACGTGAAGGCCACGAGCGGTGGTGGCATTTACTTCTCGCTCATCGGAGGGCAACTCGCTGGACAGGCTGCCGCAGACCACATCGGCGGCAATGCCGGGGCGCTGCGGAATTACGAGCGTGAGTGGCGCCGCCGATTCGGACGAGAGCTGAAGGTCACCGCCTTCGCCCGTGCGACGCTGAACCGCATGACGGACGAGGAGATCAACGCCCTCATCGCGGCAATCGGATCGAACGGTCCAGTGCGCGCCGCGGTCGAGACTCACGGCGACACGGCATACCAATCGCGCCTGCTGTTCCCTCTGCTCCGGCAGTCGTTACACCCAGCGCGCTTCGCGGCGATGTCCGGAGCGATGTTCAAGGCATTGAGATTTGGGCTTCGCACGCTTTGGGACGACGGCGCTCACCTCTCTGTTGAGGAGGCCGAGGCGCAAAAAATCCGACCGACCTAGCATCTAGGTGTGATTTCTGTTTGCCAGGCGCTGAGGCCGGTGAATCTTGCTTGTTGCCTAAGTAGGAGAAGAGAGAGACCGAAAGGAATCGTTAGGCAGCGTTACGCGAGGCGCTGCATGCGGATTATCGCCGACCTCCACCTCCACTCTAAGTACAGCCGGGCGACCAGCCGCGAGATGGACGTGGAGAACATGGCGCGGTGGTGCAAGATCAAAGGCATCACCATCGTCGGCACCGGCGACTTCACGCACCCCGTCTGGTTCCGCGAACTGAAGGCCAAGCTCAAGCCCACCGATCACGGTTTATATACGTACGGCGGCATGCACTTCATGCTGACCGTTGAGGTCTCGAATATCTATCCGCAGGGCGGCCGGCTCCGGAAGATTCACAATATCATCTTCGCCCCATCACTCGAGGTTGTGGAGCGCATCAACGCGGTCCTGGGACGGTTCGGGTCGTTGATGGCCGACGGGCGGCCCACGCTGACCCTCCCCTCAGATAAACTCGTCGAGTACATCATGGAGATCTCGGCCGATTGCATGATTGTTCCGGCCCACGCCTGGACCCCATGGTTCAGTCTGTTTGGATCAAACTCAGGCTTCGACTCACTGCGCGAGTGTTTCCGTGACGAGTCACGGCACATTGCCGCGGTCGAGACCGGGCTGAGCAGCGATCCAGCGATGAACTGGCGGCTCTCACAACTCGATCCGGTGATGCTCCTCAGTAACTCCGACGCGCATTCTCCGGCGAAGCTGGGCCGGGAGGCGAACGTTTTTGAGCTCGGCGAGCCTAATTACCATGAGCTCATGCGCATCGTCCGCGAGAAGGACACGAGCAAGTTCCTGTACACGATCGAGTTCTTTCCGGAAGAAGGCAAATATCATTACGACGGGCACAGGAACTGCCATACGCGCCTCACCCCGCAAGAGACCAAGGCCGCCGGGAACCGCTGCCCTGTGTGCAAACGGCCGGTCACCGTCGGGGTCATGCACCGAGTCGAAGATATTGCCGACCGTGAGGAAGGCTATGTGCCTTCGGGTGCGGTCCCGTACCGGAACCTGATTCCGCTCGAGGAGATCGTCGCCGAAGCGAAGGGTGCGCAGGTCGGCACGGGCGCGGTCCGGGAGGAGTACTTCAAGCTGTGCGCCCGGCTGGGCAGCGAGTTCTCAGTCCTGCTCGATGTTCCCCTGGAGGAACTGACGAAGCACACGACGTCCCGCATCGTGGAGGGGATTCGCCGCGTTCGCGAGGGTCAGGTGCAGATCAAACCCGGGTACGACGGCGCCTACGGCGAGATCCACATCTTTGCGGACGTCGCTCCCGCCGGACCCCTCCTCGAAGAGGTCGAAGAAGAAAAGAAGACCGAGCAGCCCGCGCAGACGACACTATTCTGAGTGCCACCGTCGTCCTCAAACCCGGCAAGGAATCGCGCTTAGCCCGCGGCCATCTCTGGGTATACGCCGGCGAAATCGCAAAGATTGACGGGCATGTTGACGATGGTGGGATCGTTGACGTCCGTTCTCTGCGTGGAGTGTGGCTGGGCCGGGGATTTATCAACCGCAAATCCACCCTCACCGTCCGGCTTCTGACGACGCGTCCTGAGGAGATCGGTCGCGAGTTTTTTCAGAAGCGGCTGGCGGATGCGATCGCCTATCGCACGCGAATCGTGAACGGAACATCCGCGTACCGTGTCGTCTACGGCGAGGGGGATCAGTTGCCTGGACTGATCGTCGATCGTTACGGCGACATCGCGGTCCTCCAGACGCTCGCGCTGGGGATGGATGTTCGCAAGCCAACGCTGGTTGACCTGATCAACGAGATGCTGCACCCTTCGGCTGTGTACGAACGCAACGACCCAGGAGTCCGCAGGTTAGAAGGTCTGCCTTCGCAGACAGGCTGGCTATCTGGTGAGGCGCCCACGGAGATGGAAGTCCAGGAAGGACGCGCCAGGTTTCTCACGGACATCGCCCGGGGGCAGAAGACAGGATTCTTCCTGGATCAGAGGGACAACCGGCTCGCGATCGAACGGCTGGTCAAGGACGCCGACGTTTTTGACGCATTCTGCTACACAGGTGGGTTCGCCGTGCATGCGGCACTCGGCGGCGCTAAGCACGTGACGGCGGTCGACATTTCTGAAGAGGCGATCAACCTGGCGAGACGCAATGCTCAGCGCAATGGCGTTGCGGAGCGCTGTACGTTTACGGTGGCCAATGTCTTCGACGAGCTGCGGCGTCAGGTCAGTACGGGCGCGAGGTTCGACGTCGTGATCCTGGATCCGCCTGCCTTTGCGAAGACCAAGGACTCGCTCCCACGAGCCATCGCAGGATATAAAGAGATCAACCTGCGCGCGCTCAAGCTTCTCCGGCCCGGCGGGATTCTCGTGAGTTGCTCGTGCTCGTATCACATGCACGAGGCGCTGCTCATTGAGGTACTGGCGAGCGCGGCGAGTGACGCGCATCGGACGGTGCGACTGATGGAGCGACGCGGACAGGCGCAAGATCATCCCATCTATCCCGCAATGCCGGAGACGCGGTACTTGACCTGTCTGATTGGCCAGGTGACGTAAAAGGGGCTGTCAGGAGGGTATGGTATAATTAGTGGCGATGTCCCTCGTTTTGTTGTTCGATCCCGTTACCCGCAATTTCTATAGGTGAGCGCCCTGCCTGACGCCTTCGCTCGAGTTCTTCCAGAAGGAGACCGGTTGGTGCCACCCAGACAGATCCAGATCACCGACAACCTGGATTTACTGCTTGAGGTGCTGCCTGCGCATCTGCGCGAATCTATCGAGGAGCAAAACAACCAGGAAGCCTTGCTGGAGATCGTGATCGATCTGGGTCGCAAACCTGAGGCGCGGTTTCCCGGTCATGTGGTCTCACTGAATGAAGGCTACGTGTCCCATGAAGACATCCGCTTCGTCACGAGCCACGTCGGGGCGTTTGGAAAAGACAACCGGGCGGGGATTGAGCGCACACTGCACCGTATTTCGGCGATCCGGAACCGGCAGGGCGAAATCATCGGCCTCACCTGTCGCGTCGGCCGCGCCGTCGTCGGAACGGTGGACATCGTGCGGGATGTCATTGAGTCCGGAAAGAGCATTCTGTTGGTCGGCCGGCCCGGCGTGGGAAAGACGACCCTCCTGCGCGAGGCGGCACGCGTCCTGGCCGATGAGTTCGGCAAGCGCGTAGTCGTCGTCGACACCTCAAATGAGATCGCCGGCGACGGAGACATTCCGCATCCTGGGATCGGTGCCGCCCGGCGGATGCAGGTGCCGCATCCTGAGCTGCAGCACGCGGTCATGATCGAGGCGGTGGAAAACCACATGCCTGAGGTCATCGTCATCGACGAGATCGGAACGGAGGCCGAAGCGCTGGCGGCGCGCACGATCGCCGAGCGCGGCGTGCAACTGATTGCGACTGCTCACGGCAACACGCTGGACAACCTCCTGCAGAACCCAACCCTCTCAGATCTGGTCGGCGGCATTCAGGCGGTCACGCTCTCGGATGAGGAAGCGCGCAGGCGAGGCACTCAAAAGACGGTCCTCGAACGCAAGGCCCCGCCGACGTTTGATGTCGTCATCGAGATCCAGGAAAAAGACAAGCTTGCGGTGCATCACGAGGTCTCAGTCGTCGTGGATCGATTCTTGCGCGGGGCGCCGCCGCGCCCGGAAACCCGCGTTCGCACGCAGGAGGGCGAAGTGCAGATCGAAGCCCCGCCGGTTGCCGCGCGGGGAGACCGGTGGGCGCCGCAGGGCCCGATGGCCCCGCCGCCCTCGGAGGACGCAGCGCGACCCGGTCGCAAGGTGACGCGAATTTATCCGTATGCGGTAAGCCGGGACCGGCTGGAGCGGGCCATCCGAGAACTGCGCGTGCCCGCATATGTGTCCGACAACCTGACCGATGCCGATGTGGTGCTGACGCTCAAATCGCAGGAGCGCAGACAGCCACAGAAACTGCGCGACGCCGTGGCCCGCGGCCGGACGATGCACGTGCTCAAGAGCAACACGGTGAATCAGATTCAGGGCTTCCTCCGAAGCATCTTTGAGGTGGAGGACCTCGATGAGCAGGAGGTTGCGCTCCGCGAAGTCGAGGAAGCTATCAACGAAGTCCTCACGACCACGCAGCCTGTCGAACTCTCCCCGCAGAATTCCTATGTCCGCCGCCTCCAGCACCAGCTCATCCAGCGTTATGGGCTGGCATCGGAGAGTCGCGGCGAGGATCCCTTCCGCCGCGTCGTGATTTTCCCTCGGTAGAAAACTGCGGGATAAAGGGATAAGGGGATAGAGGGATAACGGCCTAACGGAAATGCGCAGTCCCCTTATCCCCTTATCCCTGTATCCCCTTCTCCCGTAGTTTCTTCAGATGCCGCGTGGAATCTTCATTACGATCGAGGGCCCCGAAGGCGCTGGGAAGACCACTCAGGCCCGTCTGCTCTACGACCACCTCCATCCGCGTTACCCTGTCTTGCACACGCGCGAGCCTGGCGGCACGACCATCGGCGAGCAGATACGCACGCTGCTCCTCGATGAAGACTTCCGCGAGATGGCTCCACAGGCCGAGATGCTGTTGTTTGCAGCGGCGCGAGCGCAGTTCGTGCGTGAGGTAGTCGAGCCGGCGCTTCGCGAAGGGCGGCTCGTCCTTTCAGAACGCTATGTGGACGCGTCCGTCGCCTATCAAGGGTACGCGCGTGGCTTGGGGGTAGATGTCGTCCGTCAGGTCAATAGCGTGGCAACGGGGGGACTGCTGCCCGACCTCACGCTGCTCATCGACATTGACGCGCAGGCGGGGTTGGAGCGTGCGCGGCTCGCCGAAGGAAAGCAGGGGCGCCGCGGGCGCGGCGATCGACTCGAGCAGGAGGCGCTGCCGTTTCACACGCGCGTGAGGGAAGGATTCCTCGCAATCGCGCGCGAACAGCCGAACCGCGTGCAGGTGATCGATGGCACCGGTGCTCAACAGGTCGTGCACGGCGAGATCGTGCGGCGGGTTGAGCACTTCCTCATATCCAGGGGGTGGCGGGTATCAAGCTCGTCCTAGCCATCGTGCAGGAGAAGGACGCGGGACGGCTCATTGATGCCATCACCGAAGACGGCATCCAGGCCACCATCCTCGCCAGCACCGGCGGATTCCTCCGCGAAGGGAACTCCACGATCCTTGTGGGCATTGAGGACCATCAACTGACACAGGTGCTTGCTACGATTCAAAAGTCCTGCCACCGCCGCGAGCAGTACGTGAGCCCCATGCCGCCCGCGGTCGAGCCCGTCGATTCGTACGTGACATATCCGGTCAAGGTTGAAGTCGGCGGAGCGATCGTGTTCGTCCTGCAGGTCGAGCGGATGGAGCGGTTCTAGCCCCCGAAGTTTACCCCATGGCCTTTCGGGATCTCGTCGATCAGGATCACGCGGTCATGCTGTTGCGGTCTGCCGCGCGCGGCGGGCGCGTGTCGCACGCCTACCTGTTTGGGGGACCTTCCGGAGTCGGCCGGTTTGATACCGCGGTCGCGTTTGCGCAACGCCTCAACTGCGAACGGGTTGCAGACGACGATGCCTGCGGTCAATGCCGAGCCTGCACGCTCATCGCGAAAGGTCAGTACCCTGATGTCCGGGTGGTCGATGTCAAGCGCGGGCTTCTGCTTCATGATGATGCCGAGGAACGCAAGAAGAAAGTGATCAGCATTGAGCAGGTTCGAGCGCTCCGGCGGGAGGTGGTTTATCCCCCGCTGGAGGGTCGGTGGAAAGTGTATATCTTCGTCGACGCCGATCAGATGCAGATTGAGGCCGGCAACAGCCTTCTCAAGGTGTTGGAGGAGCCGCCGCCGAGAGTGGTCATCGTCTTGCTTGCTGAATCCACGGTGCCGATGCTGGCAACGGTGGTCTCCCGGTGCCAGCTGGTACGGTTCTCGCTTGTGCCGGCCCCGGCAATTGAGGAAGCGCTCATCTCTCGCCACAACGTTCCGAAGGGAAAAGCGCGCTTCATGGCGGCGCTCGCAGGGGGGCAGCTCGGGAAAGCGATCACGTGGGCGACGTCAGATGACGCGCTCCAGATGCGGGAGCGAACATTAGAATTGCTGCAGCGGCTTGAGCAAGCCGACGCCCTGGACCGGATGGACGCCGCGGAGGGACTGGCGAAAGAGAAGGACACACTGGGGGATCTCCTCGATATTGCGCTGTTTTGGTATCGCGACATCCTGGTGTGGCAGGAATCACAGGACGAATCGCTGCTCATCAACCTGGACCGCACGGACGTGATCAGCACATTGGCTGGTCAAGTCCCCGCGCCGGTGCTCACCGCGCGGATCAGCGCAGTAGAAGAATGCAAAGAGGCGATCCGTCGAAACGTGCACCCGCGGCTGGCACTGGAAACCCTGTTCCTGCGATTGACGCCGCCCCCGCAGCCCTCAGTTCGCTGAGGTCAGCGTCGTTTGCTCGCGCGCAGACGCTTGAGAAGATCGAGATTCTTTTTGTCGGGAACGTCGTGCTCGAAATGCGGCGTCTCGATGAAGGCCGCCAGCCGCCTGAGCTCGGGGTGATTCACCAGGGCGCGGAACCCTGCGCGGCCGATCCTGCCGTCACCAATGTTCTCGTGCCGGTCGACCTTCGATCCAAGCGGCATCTTTGAATCGTTCAAGTGGAAGGCGTGGAGGCGCTTCAGTCCGACGGTCTTGTCGAATGCGTTCACCATGGCATCGACACCCCTCGGCGCGCGGATGTCCCAACCGGTCGCAAACAGATGGCAGGAGTCCAGGCACACTCCGAGCCGGGGATGCCCGTCCATGGCCGCAATGATGTCGCGGATTTCCTCGAACGTGCCGCCGATCTGACCGCCCGCTCCAACACTGTTCTCCACGATGATCATCGCCCGATCGGTCGCCTCGAGCGCGACCGTAAGCGCCGCGCGGAGTCTCGCCAGGACATCGGACCAGGATCGGTCGCCCCGGCTGCCGAGGTGTGTGATGGCCCCAAGGCCGTGCAGGCGGTCCATGGCCTTGAGCGCGTAAATAAGGGCGCCCGTCGATTTGCGGTAAACCTCCATATCGGCTGAGCCCAGATTGATCAGGTAGGCGGTGTGGACGACCAGTGGCTTGAGTCCGGCCTGTGCGCGCTTTTGAATGAACAGGTCGAGGTCGGCGTCCCTGTAGATGATTTCGCGCCACTGCCGGGGACTGCCGACAAAGATCTGGAGACACTCGCATCCGATCCGGACCGCGCGGTCGATGGCAAAATGGATCGCGCCGCTGATGCTGACGTGCGCGCCGAACTTCATGAGTGAATGGTGAATCGTGAATGGTGAATCGTCAACACCGCCGAATCTCGG
>Ga0184639_10001454_pt1 | contig 10241 bp, 12 predicted proteins | sample PLM31_170_b2_FD_133155 | JGI IMG/M metagenome (GOLD analysis project Ga0184639, IMG submission 133155) | Groundwater sediment microbial communities from an aquifer in East River, Colorado, USA - PLM3-1_170_b2 | ecosystem: Environmental > Terrestrial > Soil > Riparian zone | place: USA: East... | reverse complement strand
GATTCGGGAAGGTGGGCGCACCGTTGGGGCCGGCGTCGTCACGAAGGTCACTGAATAAATGGCGAGAGACATCATTACGCTTGCCTGCAACAACTGTAAGCGGCGTAACTACACGACAACGAAAAGTAAGAAGAACGATCCCGACCGGATCGAGATGCAGAAGTACTGCAAGTGGTGCCGCAAGCACACATTGCACCGCGAAACGCGGTAGGGTAACTTCTATAGTAGTGTCATTGCGAGGCCGTAGGCCGAAGCAATCTCTGATCGAGACGAGATCGCTTCGCTGCGCTCGCGATGACGTGGAAATCGCAGGGGCGTAGCTCTAACTGGCAGAGCGCTGGTCTCCAAAACCAGATGTTGGGGGTTCGAATCCCTCCGCCCCTGCCATTCGACTCGCCCACCTTCCGTGGGCTCGCTCATGGTCTTCGACCACCTACGCTTATCTTCTGTCCAAATGCGAGTCGAATGCCCTGAGCGAGCGAAGCGAGTCGAACGGGCTATCCACCTATCCGTTGGGGGCTTCGTGTAGGGCGGGGGCAGGGATGCCCTCTAGCGCCTCCACAAGCTCGAGAACATCCCCCACGCGCGTCGCGCTGCTACGCACGGCGCCCGAGGGCAGTTCCAGGACGGAGTTGGCCTTATCGACCCGCCAGATCACGCGGCCGGGCTTCACGTGTTGTAGCACGCGCACGACGTGTCTCCGGCTGTCGAGGAACACCACATCGATAGGCATCCGCATCCCGATGGTCTGAATGCTCCTGCAGGGTACCAGCCAGACGCCGTCCCCGAGCTGCAGCGATCGCCGCGTGTACAGCCCGATCATCCGGCTCAATGACGACCTGGCGACTGTGATATCTACGCCAAGAAACGTGCCGCGGGTTCGATTGATCACATACATCTATCGCCTCCGAGGAACTCACGCCGGCGTCAGGGCGGCGTGGGGGCCTCGGCCAGCTTCGTGTCGCCTCGTCGCAGGGTGCACTGCCGTCTATGGCTCCGATGGGGTGGCGGGAAGCTGAGGCTGCTCCCGCGTCGGCGCCACAAAGCTCGGTGATACGAAGATGACCAACTCGGATTCGCCCCGCTGAAACCGAGTGCTGCGGAAGAGTTGTCCGATAATCGGGATGTCCCCAAGGATAGGAATCTTTTGTACGTTCCGACTCTCCTCGCGTTGGATGAGCCCGCCGAGTACGAGGAACTCTCCCGGTCGCATTGTCACCGACGTCTCAACTCGCCGGCTTCGAAGCGACGGAACTGTGAACCCAGCAGCAACGATAGCGTTGCTGAAGTCCAGACTGCTTGCCTCGGCTTTGAGGTCGATCGTCAGTGGACCGTCGCCTTCGCCGGTGGCCTTGAATTCCAGTTTTATCCCAAACTCTTTGAACGAAAAGCTCACACCCGTCGGCGTCTGGACGGGAATCGGAAGCTCGCCGCCGACAAGCAACCTGGCGGTCTGACCTTCCAGCACCACAAGGCGGGGATTGGCCAGCGTCCGGGCTACCCCTTGAGATTCAAGCAACCTCAGTCGCGCGACCAGCAGCTCTAACGGGGTGGTCGGCCACGCCTGGCCTAAGTTCCCGAAGTGGAACACGAATGGATTGACGAGCAGGTCGAGAACGCTCCCCCCTCCCCACTCGACCCCTATTTGACGCAGTGCCTGCCGGTCGACCTCAGCGACGAACGCGTCGACGCGGATCATCCTTGCTTGGGGACGCCTTACCAGCAGAACGACGTTCCTGAAATAGGCGCGGGCGATCATATCGATGCGCTTCGCCTCTGTCTCAGTGGCGACGATGCCTTCGATGATCACCGTGTCCTCGTTGGCCACAATGAATGTCACCGGCAGATTCTTTAGCGCCTCCCGGATCTGCTGCTCTTTCACCTGGGCCGCCAGCGGAGTGGGCTCGCTGGTCCGCAAGAGGTTCACCACGGTCCGACCGAACGCTTTTGCGATGTCCTCGGCCCGCTTGCGGTCGGCTTCCGTGCGTACCGTACCGTCGAGGAAGATGACGTCTCCCATCACCCTGACCTCGACCCCCGGGTCCCGGAGAGCTTCCTTGACCGCCCGTGCCAATTCTGGAGACAACCCACTCAGCACCACCACGCGGTAGGTCGTCAACCCGCCGGCATCCCAGATGCTTATGATCGTCTCGCCCGGCTTCTTCGCGATCACCATGACCTCGCTCCGGCTGATCACGTTGACGTCCGCGATGTCCGGTGCGGCCACCGTGACCCGCTGCACGCTGTTGACCTTGAGCAGCCTGCTGTGATTGGCCGTGAGAAGCAGGGTCTGCTCGGCGCCGGCCACCGGCGTCATCGTAACGATGATGCCGGCGACGAGAAACAGAGTCACGATCATCCGCATATGTGCCGCCTCCCTGGAATGGTAGTCATGTCCTAGCGTTGCGGCGGGGGTGCGAATCTCCCCGGCGCGCCGCCAGGCTTGATGAACTCTACGTACGCCCGAATCAAACCTGGTCCGGCCGTGACCACGAAGATGGCCGGAAGGATCAAGAAGATCAGCGGGAATAGCATCTTGACGGGCGCCTTCATGGCGCGCTCCTCGATGCGCTGCCTCCGCCGGGTACGTGCCTCGTCCGCCTGGATCCGCAAGATCACCGCGATGCTGACCCCGAACTCCATGGCCTGGACCACGGTCCCTGTGAATGAGATGAGCTCCTCGACGCCGGTGCGGCTCCCGATCGCCCTGAGCGCCTCTTGGCGGTCCCCGCCGAAGCCCACCTCATCGAGATAGACACGGATCTCATCCGACAGCGGTCCGTGGCGCTGGCGGGACACGGTCTCAAGGGCCTGATCCAGTCCAAGACCGGCCTCCACGGTGATCGACAGGAGGTCAAGGGTCTCAGGCAGTTCCTTGAGGATCAGGGCCTGCCGCCGCGATATGGCGCCGCGGATGCTGAGCTCTGGCCACAGATATGCCAGCCCGCCCATGCTCACCGCCAGCATGAGCTGCGCGGAGGGGAGCATATCCCGTAGGCCTCCCAGCCCATAGACGAGCCCCGCGAAAAGCGCGGACCGCCCCCATTTCAAGATGATCCACGCCGCAGGATCGCTGTGCCGCCGGCCGGCCATTTCCAAGTTGTGCCGGACAGCGCCCAGCGATTTCGTGGGAAGGAACCGGGTAAAGGCACCAACCACTGCTCCCAGGAACGGGAATAGCGCGCGGCGGTAGAAGGGCTGGGCGAGGACGACCGCGCGAGGGGTGCGCATCACCTCGATCTCGCGCAGGCGGTCGGCCACAATCTCCTGGGCAGGGGCACGCCGTATGAGAGCGACAGTTGCCACGAACACGGTCGCGAACACCATCAGCCCGATCAGTGCAGGATCCACGGCGTTACCCCCCGTCTACACGTCGATCGCAATGATCCGTCGGATGAAGAAGGTGCCTACCAGCTGCATGAGCACCGAGAGCACAAGCAGTGCCTGCCCGAGCCCGGTGAAGAGCAGGTAGTTCGTGTACTCCCGTAGTCCCGCAAACAGGATCACGAGGACGACCGGTGGGACGGACAGGACGATGAGTGCTGAGAACTTCTGCTCGGCGGTGAGGACCCGGATAAAGTTCTTCAGCTTGACCCGCTCCCGGATGGTCGCAGAGATCCCGTCCAGGAGCTCCGCCAGATTCCCGCCCACCTGCCGGTTGATCAGGATGCCCGTTACCGCCAGATCAAAATCGATGCTGTGGACCCGGGATGACAACTGATGCAGGACGTCCTCGACTGTGAGACCGAGGTTCATCTCTCGTTGCGCGCGCGCGAACTCCTGGGAGATGGGCGCCGGCAGGTCACGGGCGACGACGGTCATGCCCTGGCTGAAGCCGTATCCGGCCCGAAGCGAACTGCTGATCGCGTGGAGGGCATCCGGCAATTGCCGGTTGAAGGCCTCCCGCCTGCGCCGCCGACGAATGCGCACCCACATGATCGGGATCAGCCCGCCCGAGACTCCCAGAAGGGCAGACACGGCGAACCCACGATCAAACATCTGGCCGAGGGCGGTCAATGCAAGGCCGGACACGAGCACAAGTAACAGGAATTCGAACGGCCGCATGGGGACCTCGGCGTGGTCGAGCAAGTCCTCCAAGTCGCGGGCGAGCCGGAACCGGCTCATTGCCTGATTGACTGCCGGGATGCTGCTCCAGCGCTCCGTCGTCTGGCTGGTCTTCCGCTTCGCCGCCGTCAGGTAGGCCAGTCGTTCATCGATGGTCAGGCGAGGGCCCATAACCCGTCCGAGCACGAGGTACACGAGCCAGAAGCATGTGGCGAAGACCAGTATGATAATCCACCAGAGCATGTTCATCACCGTTCCCTATCGCAGAAAGATGGTCACGGGCAGGTCGATCCCCATCGGCTTGAACCGGTCATAGAATCGCGGCCGGATGCCGGTGAACGTGTGCTGTCCAAGCACGCGCCCCTCGGGCGAGAGGCCGGTCGGCGAGAACAGCGCGATATCCTGCATCGTGATGACGTCGCCTTCCATGCCCGTGATTTCCGAGACCTTGGCGATCTTACGCGTGCCGTCGCTGTAGCGTGCCGTATGGATGAGAAGGTGCAGCGCCGAGGCCATCTGTTCGCGAATCGCACGCGACGGGAGATCCATGCCGGCCATGAGCACCATGGTCTCCACGCGGGCGAGGGCGTCGCGGGGGGAGTTGGCATGGACAGTGGTAAGGCTCCCATCGTGACCGGTGTTCATAGCCTGCAACATGTCGAGGGCTTCGCCGCCGCGCACCTCGCCCACGATGATCCGGTCGGGGCGCATGCGCAGGGCATTCCGCACAAGGTCGCGCTGGGTGACCTGTCCCTTACCCTCGATATTCGGTGGACGGGTCTCCAGGCGCACCCAATGTGCCTGCTTGAGCTGGAGCTCTGCCGCATCCTCGATCGTGAGGACCCGTTCCGTCTCGGGGACGAACGCGCTGAGGACGTTGAGGAGCGTGGTCTTGCCGGAGCCCGTCCCGCCGGAGATCAACACATTGAGCCGCGCCCGCACGCAGGCGCTTAGCAGGTCGCGGATCTCAGGTGTCAGGGTGCCGAATTGGATGAGATCCGCATCCGTGAATGGGTCTCGTGAGAATTTCCGAATGGTCAGGCAGGGACCGTTGAGAGCTAGAGGAGGGATGATCGCGTTCACGCGCGAGCCGTCGGGCAGACGCGCGTCCACGTACGGCTGACTCTCATCGATCCGGCGCCCCACACCGGCCACGATCTTCTCGATGATCCGCATGAGATGCTGGTCGTCCCGGAACCGCACATCTGTGGGCCGCAGCTTCCCGAACTGCTCGATGTAGACCTGACCTGCCCCGTTGACCATCACTTCGGTGATCGTCGCGTCCCTGATCACCGGCTCAATGGGGCCATAGCCAAGTGCCTCATGGACGATATCGTTGATCAGCCGGGAACGATCGTCTCTGGCAAGCAGCTGATTCTCCCCGTCCAGGATGCGGGCAACTTCCCCCTGGATCTCGTCCTGGCTGACGCTCGACGCGCCCCGCCGGCCCAGTTCCTCGATCAGGTGCCGGTGCACGGAATTCTTCAAGGCCTGATGAGGCTCGGTCCAGGCCGAACTGTCGGCGGCGGTTCGTTCCAGGCGTTCACGCAGTGACATGCTCGCGCCTCCCTTCCCTGGCCGTAATCATCGAGGCCAGGCTCGCGATCTTCTGACTGAATGGGATCCGCGGAGCCTCGACGATGATGGGCACCCCCCGGTTCGCGGTGAGGATGACCCGATCTTCCCTCGGCAGCACGGCGGTGAACTTCACGCCCAGTGTTCGTTCCGCGTCTTTGGGAGGCACTGAGAGCCGCTCATCGAAGCGGTTTCCGACCAGCAGCAGGTTCTGCATGGGGAAGCGCAGCCGGGTCAGCATCTCGACCATCTGGCTGACGTCCTTCAGGCAGATCACATCCAGCGTGGAGACCACGAGGGCCAGGTCGGCCACGTCCAGCGTGGCCAGCATCGTATCCAGCCCCGTCACCGTCACGTCCACCACGAGGTAATCGTAGAGATCCTGTAGCACCGCGATGACGGCACGAAAGCGCTCCGGCGTGATCTCCTCAGCCTGCTCGGCACGCAGCGGAGCGGCCAGCACCTCGATCCCGGTCTGGTGACGCAGGAGAAACCGGTCCGCGATTTCCGCGTCGAGCGCTGCATTGAGGTCGTGGATGGTGCGATCGGGCTTCAAGTTCAACAAGCTGGCGAGATCGCCAAAGTAGAGGTCGCCGTCGATGAGGGCGACGCGCCCCCCTCCTGCCTGCTTCAAGGCGACCGCCAAGTTGGCGGCAATGATTGATTTGCCGACGCCCCCTTTGCTCGACGTGACCGCTACGATGGTCCCCATGCGCCCGCGAGCGGCCTGCCCGAGCTCCTGCGCCTCGGAGATCACACGCAGGACTTGTTCCTCGGTCACTGGCTCAAACAGGCATTCCCGAGCGCCGACCTTCATCGCTCGACGGATCTCGTCTGGATCATGACGAGGCGAGACCATCGCGATGAAGAGGTGAGGGTAGCGACGGGCCAGCGCACTTGCGACCTCGAGCCCCTTCAGCTCCAGGTCTGCCGACACAAATGCCAGCCCCGGCCGGCGAGAGTCTACCGCGTCGATCAGATCTTGCGCGCCGCCGGCTTCGGCGACGACCCCGGCGCTGGAGTGCTTCGCCACCGCCTGGTGGATCAGGCGCTTCGTGTCGTCGCCAGTGGCAATTGCGATTCGAACGAACTGGCTCATGTTGCGAAACCCCTATTTGATCAGCTTTACGGTGTACACGCCCGTGTCAAACTCGGTTTCTACTCCCACGGCCTGCATGGAGACGATCGATACGAACCCACCCTCGATCGTGGGATCGCCCCCGGTGAAGTTCGTCTTCGCACAATCGATTTCAAAGGCCACGAACCCCCAGATCTCCGTCGTGTATGTCCCCGACCCGCTTTCCATATACGCCGGATTGAGCAAGGGCATCATGATGACGTGATCGAGGGGGTTCGTGCTGGCGCAGCGTTCATCGATGCCCTGTCTGATCGGCCCGATCTTCGCGCCGGGCTCCGTCTTCACGTTGGCGCAGTAGGCTCCGTCCATCGTGTGGTCGCTTAGGTCCGCGGTGCGATTCGGGTCGTAGCAGTACGCGGTCGGCGCCCCGTTGATGAAGTAGTCCTGCCACTGCGCGCCGCCGCCGGCGGGGCAGTCGAAACAGCCCATGCTGAGGAGCCCGGTGTTCCCCGATCCCCAAGGGTTATCCTTATCGCTGACATCGACCGTGATATCAATGTCCAGGCAGTGCGCCGGGCGGTCGGCGAAGGGGGTGCCATCGGTCACATACTGCCAACAGTCCGAGTTATAGTAGTCATCCCACTCGTTGTAGTTGAGGCCCATCGGCACGAGACCCTTGGTGAGGATGATCGGCGTGAGTTTGGCCGCGCAATCCACCGCGACGGGGACCGAGTCCTCGACTATCCGCAGGAAGAACGTCGGTACATCGGCGTGAATCTCTACCCGGATGATGCGGGGGCCGATCAGGGTGGGCTGCCAGTTCTTGTCGTAGAGGGTGCCCTCGAGGCTCGTCCAGGAAATGCGATTCGGCACCATGTCATTTCGGGCGTACCGCTGAGCGGTGGGCACAGCCGCCGTGGGGTTCAAGCGGAGATCCAGCGCTCCGGCCAGCGCTCCCGCATCGCAGGCATTCTGCATCGCCCGACGGTATCTCAGGATGATCCCAAAGTCGGTCGCCATCCCCACGAATCCGAGCAGGATGAGATAGACACCTACGATCAGGACCGTCGTGGCGCCTCGTTCTGATCTTAGGATCTGTAGAATTCGCATTTTTCGTCCCTCAGAAGTTCACGGTCGTCTTGGTCGTACCGCGCCAGATGTCCACATTGTTGATGGGAGGGCGCGGAGCGGCTGCCGGCGCGGCGGGCCGAGGCGTGTTCCTCGTCCGGGCCTCCGTGGATCTCCTGGGCGTAGAGGTGGACGCCGGCTGCACGGTTTTCGGAACGGATCGCGCAAACCGACCCAGAGCCGCCTTGACATCCCGGCCGGGGGTCTGTACCAAAGCGTGTTGATTGTAGGGTCGCAGTGCGAGCCGGACCTTCCCGCTGCTGTCCACGAGCGCGAGAATCTCAGCTTGTTCAGGCGTGACGGCAAGGGTCGCGGATGTCGTCACCCGGGGTTCCTCCCCCGGCTTTTGCTCGACCTTCTGGGCAATGGCGAGAACCTCCACGTCCTGGAGCACCACCTTGCTGAATGCCTCGCTGTCGAGCGTTACGGTCCCAAGCACGTCGACGCGATCACCCGGGAAAATGAACCCAGCCACGCCGATGACCTCGTTCACGGCGATAGTCATCGCCCGCTTGTCCTTAGCCAGACTGTACGACAGGCCGGGGTTCACGCCGGCCGGGGCGAACTTGGTCGTCAGCACCTGCTCGTCGGGGTAGACCGGTGCCATCGCCACGCGACCGGCGATTGCCGCCAGGTCCCGGGCGGCCTGCGGGTGGACGCCCGCGGAGGGTATGGACCGCAGCTCCAGCGCGTCCATACCGACCACATTCCGCGCCCCGATCAGCGTCTTCGCAAAGACCACCTGCTCGGTCTCTATCGTCTGCGGTTTGACCGCGGCCTGCCGCTGGATCCCGCGCACGTAGCTGAGCACGGCAAACGTGGTGATCACAGCCAGGGTTAATGCAGTGACCGGTACGATCCACCTGCGATTCATGACCTGTTCCCTCCTATTCCCAACGCATGGTCGACAGCCCAACGACCTCCAGATAGCCGGGGTAGTTGATCGCCCCGATAAATGGGATGTCGCCAACGATTGGGGTGAGCGTGTAGACTTTGTAACGAGCATTCACGGTGACGAGCTTCTCAAGCCCCTCTGTCGTCCGGCCGATCTCGATGCAGGAGTCATATGTTCCCGAACAGGGAACGGCGTCCACGGATCGGGGCAACTGAGCCGTCTTCTGCACCCGCTCTTGAATCTCCGAGTCCGATGATGTATCAAATGCGAGGACGACGGCTAGCCTCGCCCCTTCCCGTGCCGCGTTGGTCATGATCAGCCAGGAGTAAAAAAGGATGCCGAACTCGAAGATCAGGAAGAATAGGACCAGCAGCAGAGGTGTTAGCAACACCAGCTCGACTGTGGCCTGACCGCGCTGCCTCTTCAGAGGTGAACCCTCCCTCTACCACGGGGGCCACCCGGCCCCGCCGGATGGCCCCGCGGTATCTCCAGTGACTATCAAGCGCCTTCGCTGCTGACTACGGCCCTGGGATCGGGGGCGGAACAATCCCGCCCACCCAAGTGGTAATCGCCAAGACCGCGCCCACCAGCATCGGCTGCAATGCAAACGCGGCGACAATCAAGAAGAGCACGACGCCGAGGATCAGCAGCACGTACTCTGTCACCGACGCGCCCACCTCATCCCTATGTAGCCGCCTGCCCAACCAGGCAAGCACCTGCAACGCTGTGCGCATACGCACGTCCTCCTTCCGGGAGATATCCCGATGACGGCTAAGCCAGGATCCCAGCCTGCCGCGGGACGAATGTACCACCGCGGTCTGGTGGGTTACTACACGCGCTGGTGGACTTCAGGTAGGGAGGTCAGTGCCGCAGTATGATGGAGACGTTGTTAACGATCACCGCAACATAGAAGAACGCCACGACACCCATCATCAGGAGCAGGCGGTGAGGCGCAGGGCGACCGAAGCGGATGCTGCGGATAACCAGTAGGGCCGTGAATGTCAGTACGAAGGTCTTCAGCAGAGGCGCGAGTGGGGTCGTAATGATCCCCCGCATGAAGATGTTCCCTTCACGGCCCCCCAATGAAAGGATGCGGTAGGTGGTGATAAGGTCGGCGAACTGGAGACCGGCCAGCCCCCAAAAAACCCACCACAGCGTGGCAGGCCTGGCCCTCACTTAGGCGAGCGGGGGTGGTCGAACCACTTCTGCATCGCCCGGGCGATCATCATCGCCTGCCCCCGCTCCCGGACACCAAGTTTATGAAAGATGTTTTTTATGTGAAACTTGACCGTATTCTCGGAGATCCAGCACAGCCGGGCAATTTCCTGGTTGCTGTGGCCATCGGCCAGGTGACTCAGGAGCTCCAGCTCTCGCGGTGTGAGATGGAGGTCCGTTGGGGTGCTCTTAGGGTCTGCCAGGTCGACAAGTTGGCGCAGAATGGTTACAGCCTGCTCGAACCGGTCTGCCAAATCGGTCAGCGCGCGGCCGAACTCAGCGCTG
>Ga0184639_10001453_pt1 | contig 10243 bp, 5 predicted proteins | sample PLM31_170_b2_FD_133155 | JGI IMG/M metagenome (GOLD analysis project Ga0184639, IMG submission 133155) | Groundwater sediment microbial communities from an aquifer in East River, Colorado, USA - PLM3-1_170_b2 | ecosystem: Environmental > Terrestrial > Soil > Riparian zone | place: USA: East... | reverse complement strand
TTGGAGGTTTTTCTGCGCTTGTCTTTGCGTTTGTGCTCCGGCGGCTGGCGCCCCTTCTGCGCCCGCGCAGCTCAGTCGCGTGGGTGGCCGCGGGAGCTGTCCTGGCGCCCGCGGTGATGTGGGGCTTCGTGGGGCTGGCTGAGGCCGCCCGCATTTACGGGTCGAGTAGAGCGGTCGGAACTGCTCTGATGCCTGTCATCTGGGTGTCTCTCGGGCCTGTATTCTTGAGCGGTGTCTGGTGGATCACGATCCCCGCGGGGATGGCGACAGCGTCGGTCCTCTACGCCATTCATCGCGCCTTTGAACCGCGCGAGTCCACCGCAATTTGACTTCGCTGCCGATTGTCGCTATTCTGACCCTGTAGAAATGTACGCCTCTTTCTATTAGCGCCGCTCCATGGCCCCTCCCGGGGTCGCCGGATTCCTCTATCCAACGAGTTTCACGTTTCGCTTTTCGAGTTTCGTAGTTCGCCTTTGGAGTTTCTCATGGCGGCGCTGACGCTTTTTGAAAAACTGAATCACATCGAATCGCGCTACGAGGAGCTGACGCAGCAGCTTTCCTCGGCGGAGGTCGTCTCCGACTCGGCGCGCTACCAGAAGCTCGCCAAGACGCACGCCGAGCTCGCCGAGGTCGTCGCGAAGTACCGCGAGTGGAAGCAGATCGACAAAGATCTGCGCGGCGCGCACCAGATGCTCGTCGAAGCCGAGGACGCGGAGATGAAGCAGCTCGCCCACGACGAAGAGAAGCAGCTCGCCGAGCGCAAGGAAACCGTCGAGCGCGACCTCAAGCTCCTGCTGCTGCCGCGCGACCCGAACGACGAGAAGAACGTCATCGTCGAAATCCGCGCGGGCACGGGCGGCGACGAAGCGGCGCTCTTTGCCGCAGAGCTCTTCCGCATGTACTCGCGCTACGCGGAATCGCAGCGCTGGCGCGTCGAAATACTCGAGAGCTCGCCGTCGTCGCTCGGCGGGCTGAAGGAAGTGGTCGCGGCGATCCAGGGCAAGAAGGTGTACTCGAAGCTGAAGTACGAAAGCGGCGTGCACCGCGTGCAGCGCGTGCCCGCCACCGAGCAGCAGGGCCGCATCCATACGTCCGCCGCCACCGTCGCCGTGCTGCCCGAAGCCGACGACATTGACATCAAAATTGACGCGAAGGACATCCGCATCGATACGTTCTGCTCCTCGGGCCCTGGCGGGCAGTCCGTGAACACGACGTACTCGGCCGTGCGCATCACGCACCTGCCCACGAACCTCGTCGTCTCCTGCCAGGACGAAAAGTCGCAGATCAAGAACAAGGCCAAGGCCATGCGCGTGCTCCGCGCGCGGCTCTACGAGATGGAGCGCGAGCGGCAGCACGAGCAGATCGCCGCCGAACGCCGCGGGCAGATCAAGTCCGGCGACCGCTCGGAAAAAATCCGCACCTACAACTTCCCGCAGAACCGCGTCACCGACCACCGCATCGGGCTCACCATTCACCAGCTCACCGACGTAATGGACGGGAAGCTCGATTCGTTCGTGGAAGGACTCGTGACGCACTACGAGGCCGAGCGGCTCAAGCAGGAGCTGGGCGAAGCGTAACGCCGCCGCGGTGGTTTCCGTATGGACGTGCGCACAACGCTGAAACAGGGCATGGCGCAACTGCGCGAGGCGCAGGTGCCTTCGCACACGCTCGCGGCGGAGCTCCTGTTGATGCACGTGCTGGGGCGCGAGCGCGCGTGGATTTACGCGCATCCGGAAGAAAGCATCGAGCCGTTGAATGCCGAGCGGTATTTCCAGGTCGTCGCGCGGCGCGCCGCGGGCGAGCCGACGCAGTACATCGTGGGCCACCAGGAATTCTGGGGCCGCGAGTTTGAAGTCACTTCAGACGTCCTGATCCCGCGGCCGGAAACCGAGCACGTCGTCGAGGTCGCGCTCGAGCGCAGCGGGCAGCGCCGCCCGCTCAACCTGACGGGCAAGGGCCTGCGCATCGCCGACGTGGGCACGGGTTCGGGCTGCCTGGCCGTGACGCTGGCGTGCGAGCTCGCCGACGCCGAGCTTTACGCGACAGAGATCTCAGCCGCAGCGCTGGCCATCGCGCAGCGCAACGCCGCGCGCCACGGCGTCGCCTCCCGCATCCAGTTCCGGCAATGCAATCTCCTTGACGGTCTTCTTCACCAATCACGCGTCACCAATGAGGAGTCACGCCCTTTTCATCTCATCGTCAGCAATCCTCCTTACGTCGCCGGCAACGAGGCGGCATCGCTGCCGCGCGAAGTTCGGCAGCATGAGCCCGCCGCGGCGCTCTTCGCGGGCGAACGCGGCCTCGATTTCTACGCCCCGCTCATCGCGCAGGCCGCCGAGTTGCTCGCGAGCGGCGGTCACCTGGTGCTCGAGCTGAGCTACAATGCGCTCGATGCGGTGCGGCCGCTCGTCGAAACTTCCGCGTGGACGCGCGCCGGCGTGACGCACGACCTCGCGGGCATCCCGCGCGTCCTGGCGGCCACGCGCGTCTGAGCTGCAGCGGCGCTCGCTCCGCAGACCGAAGCCCATATGCCGAAGCTGGCCAGCTTCCGCGCCAAACACGAACCCACGTGGGCCCTGCGCGCGGTTGCGGCGGATGCCGCGACGACGATCCTGCACGTGGACATGGACGCGTTCTTCGTGTCGGTGGAACTGCTTGCGCGCCCGGAATTGCGCGGCAAGCCGGTGGTCGTCGGCGGGCAGCCCGACCAACGCGGCGTGGTCACGGCCGCGAGCTACGAAGCGCGCAAGTACGGCATCCAGTCGGCCATGCCGCTGCGCACTGCGGGGCGGCTCTGCCCGCATGCGATTTTTCTCGACGGCCACCACGAGCTCTATGGCGAGTGGAGCGACCGCATCGGGGCGATCCTGGAAAAATATTCGCCCGTCGTCGAGATGGTTTCGATTGACGAAGCCTACCTGGACCTCGCGGGCACCGAGCGGCTCCGCGGCACGCCGCTCGCCGCGGCGCACAGGCTGATTCGCGAAATTGGGGAGAAGACGGAGCTTCCGTGCTCGGCAGGTCTGGCGCGCACCCGCCTGGTGGCCAAGGTGGCTTCGGACCAGGCGAAGCCCCGCGGCCTGCTCTGGGTGCCCGGGGGGATGGAGGCGGAATTCCTGGCGCCGCTGCCGGTGCGCAAGATTCCCGGCATCGGCAAAGTTACCGAAGCGGCGCTCAAGGGCCGCGGCATCGAAACCGTCGGCCAACTGGCCGGAGTGCGCGAGGAGAAACTCGAGGAGGTTTTCGGCCAGTGGGGCGCGGCGCTCTACCGCAAGGCGCGCGGCGAGGACGCCTACGAGTTTTTCGTGGACGCCGAGCCCAAGTCCATCTCCAACAACCACACGTTCGGCTTCGACACGGACGACACGGAAAAACTTTCGGCGATGTTGAGCTTTCTATCGCAGAAAGCCTCGAAGCGCTTGCGCGACGCGGGACTCGACGCGCGCACGCTCACGCTGACGATCCGCTACGCGGGCTTCCACACCATCACGCGCGCAAAGACGCTGCCGGAGCCGACCGACCTCGACGGCAGCATCCTCGCCACGTTCAAAGAGCTCTTCGACGCGCACTGGGACCGCGCGCGGAAAATCCGCCTGCTCGGCGTTTCTTTGTCGTCGCTCGGGCGCGGCGCGCGGCAGATGGACCTGCTCGATCCCGCGCGGCGCAAGAAGCTCGAGCGCCTCGCGCGCGCCACGGACCGCCTGCGCGACCGCTTCGGTTTCGACAAGGTGCAGTTCGGCGGCTCATTGAGAACCCCCGCCGACGAGGAACGCTGAGCACACCCGCGCCCGCCCCGTTTGCCGGGGCGGCGCGGGTGGCTCATAATCGCCGCATGACGCCGCGCGAACTGGCCGGGAAGATTTGCCGCACGCTCGGCGAGGCGGGCCATCAGGCCTACCTCGTGGGCGGGTGTGTGCGCGACCTGATCCTCGGTTGTGAGCCCGCCGACTACGACGTCACCACCGACGCCACGCCCGAGCGCGTGCAGGATTTGTTCCCTGGCAGCGTCGCCGTGGGCGCGAAGTTTGGCGTGGTCATCGTTGTCGAAGATTCCGCGCAGGTGGAAGTGGCGACGTTTCGCTCCGACGTGGGCTATTCCGACGGCCGCCATCCCGACCGCGTCGTTTTCTCGAAGCGCGCGGAAGAAGACGTCCAGCGCCGCGACTTCACGACCAACGGCTTGCTGATGGATCCGGCTTCGGGCGAAGTCCTGGATTTCGTCGGCGGCCGCGCCGATATCCAGGCGAAACTCATCCGGGCAATCGGCGAGCCGGGGCTGCGCTTCGCCGAAGACAAGCTGCGCATGGCGCGCGCCGTGCGCTTTGCCGCGCGCTTCGGCTACGAGATCGAGCCGGCGACGTTTCGCGCGATCCGCGAGCATGCCGGCGAGATTCAGGTCGTATCCGCCGAGCGGTTGCGCGACGAATTGACCAAGCTGCTCACCGAAGGCGCCGCGCGGCGCGGCTTCGAGCTGCTTGATGCTGCCGGTTTGCTGGAGCATGTTCTGCCCGAGATTGCGCGCCTGAAGGGAGTGGAGCAGCCGCCGCAGTTCCATCCCGAAGGCGACGTGTGGACTCACACGCTGCTCATGCTCGAAGGCTTGAAGCTCGCCTGCTTGCCGGCGCTTGCCTGGGGCGTCCTGCTGCACGACGTCGGCAAGCCGCCGACGTTCATGCCGCCTGCGGGACCCGGCGAGCGCATCCGCTTCGACGGCCACGTGGAAGTCGGCGCCCGCATGGCGGAAGCCATCTGCCGCCGCCTGCGTTTCTCGAACGACGACACCGAACAGGTGATGGCCCTGGTGGCCAACCACCTCCGCTTCAAGGATGTGCCTCAGATGCGCCCCGCCACGCTCAAGCGCTTTGTGCGGCTGCCGCGCTTTGAGGAGCACCTGGAGCTGCACCGGCTCGATTGCCTGGCCAGCCACCGCATGCTCGAGAACTACGAGTTCGTCCAGCGGTTCCTGCGGGAGACTCCTCCCGAACAGGTGTCTCCGCCCCGTTTTGTTACCGGAGACGACCTCCTGGAAATGGGGCTGCCGCCAGGGCCGCGCTACCGGGAAATCCTGCAGGCGGTCGAGGACGCTCAGCTGGATGGGCGGGTCAAGAGCCGCGAGGAAGCCCTTTCTCTCGTACGAAACGAAATCGGGGCGCGCATCTAACTACAATAAGATAAGTGCTTTACATGAATGTTGGCGCTAATCACACCCCGATTTGACTTCTTTAGTGTATTGCACTAAACTCTTTTTAGCATGAAAATGTATGCGGGGTGTAACATTCTCTCCGCTGCGGCATCTAATAGAGTGGCGAGGTGAATGCTCGCAATTATAGTTACCGGAAAAGAGGCTCCATGACTGAGAAACCTCTTCGCATCCCGCAGGAACTTGCCATCCTCCCTGTGCGCGAGACGGTGCTGTTTCCCGGCGCCGTCATGCCGCTGACGGTTGGGCGCGAACCTTCGCTGGCGCTGCTGAATTCGCTCCAGGGCGAGGACAAACTGCTGGGCGTGGTGGCGCAACTGGACCCGCGCATCGAGGAGCCGGGGGCGAGCGACCTGCACGGCGTGGGCACGGTCGCGCGGCTGCACAAGACGGTGAGGATGCCCAACGGCAACGTGGTGGTTTTTCTGGAGGGTGTGCAGCGCATCCGCGTGGTGGAACTGGTGAGCTTCCGGCCGTTCCTGAAGGCGCGCGTGGAGCCGGAGCCGGACCTTCTGGAGCCGGGAGATGCCGAGCTCGTGGCGCTCGAGCGCAACGCGCAGGAATTGTTCCGCGACGTCGTGTCGCACTCGCCGCAGCTCTCCGACGACCTGCACATGGTCGCGGCGAACATTGACGACCCGGGCCGGCTGGCGGACTTCATCGCCGGCACGCTGCCTTCGCTTTCAACGCTGGTGCGGCAGGAGCTGCTGGAGACGGCCAGCGTGCGCCGCCGCCTGGAGACGCTGATCCGCGAGCTGACTAAGGAGCTCGAAGTCCTCGAGCTGCGCAACAAGATCCACGAGCAGGTGCAGGAGCAGGTCAGCCAGAGCCAGCGCGAGTATTTGCTGCGCGAGCAGATGAAGGCGATTCAAAAGGAGCTGGGCGAGTCTGAAGACGGCCAGGCCGAAGTGGATGAGCTGCGCAAGAAGATGGACGAGTCCGGCATGCCGGCCGAGGCGCGCAAGGAATGCGAGCGCGAGCTGAAGCGGCTGCAAAAGATGACGCCGGCTTCGGCCGAATACATGGTCGCGCGCACCTATTTGGACTGGATGACGACGCTGCCCTGGGCGAAATCTTCCGGCGCGTCGGAAATCGACATTGCCAAGGGCCAGGCCATCCTGGACGAAGACCACTACGATCTTGAAAAAGTGAAGCAACGCATTCTGGACTACCTGGCCGTGAAAAAGCTGCAGCCCGGGATGAAGGGCCCGATCCTGTGCTTCGTCGGGCCTCCGGGCGTGGGCAAGACTTCGCTCGGCAAATCCATCGCGCGGGCGCTGGGGCGCAAATTCGTGCGCATCTCGCTGGGCGGCATGCACGACGAAGCGGAGATCCGCGGGCACCGGCGCACGTACATCGGGGCGCTGCCCGGCCAGATCCTTCAGGGCATCCGCCGCGCGGAGACGAACGACCCCGTCTTCATGCTCGACGAAGTGGACAAGCTCGGGCGCGACTTCCGCGGCGACCCGGCGGCGGCGCTGATGGAAGTGCTCGACCCGGAGCAGAACGCGACGTTCCGCGACCACTATCTCGACGTGCCGTTCGATCTGTCGAAAGTGATCTTCATCTGCACGGCGAACTGGATGGACCCCATCCTGGAGCCGCTGCGCGACCGCATGGAGATCATTGAGCTGCCCGGCTACACCGAGGAAGAGAAGATCCACATCGCGAAAAAGTATCTGATCCCGAAGCAGGCTTCCGAGCACGGGCTAAAAGAGGGCGAGCAGATTGAGTTCACCGACGAAGGCCTGCGCGAGATCATCCACGCTTACACGCGCGAAGCCGGCGTGCGCAACCTCGAGCGCGAAATCGCCACGCTGACGCGCAAGCAGGCGCGGCGCATGGCCGAAGGCAAGACGGACAAGCTCGTCGTCACGCCCGAGGTTGTACGCGAGCACCTGGGCGTGCCGAAGTTCCGCACGGAAAAGGAAGTCGAAGAGCGCGTCAATCGGCCGGGCGTTTCGGTCGGCCTGGTCTGGACGCCCGCGGGCGGCGACATCGTGTTTGTCGAGGCCAGCTGCATGCGCGGCGGCAAGCAGTTCACGATGACCGGCCACCTGGGCGAAGTGATGCAGGAGTCCATGACCGCGGCGCTCACCTGGGTGCGCGCCAACGGCGAGCGCTACGGCATCGATGCCGATTTCTTCCGCCGGCAGGACATCCACATCCACGTGCCTTCGGGCGCGGTGCCGAAGGACGGGCCTTCCGCGGGCGTGGCGATGGTGACGGCGCTCGTCAGCCTGCTGAGCGGGCGTCCGGTGCGGCCGCGCGTGGCCATGACCGGCGAAATCTCCCTCACCGGCGTGGTGTTGCCCGTCGGCGGCATCAAGGAAAAGGTGCTGGGCGCAAAGCGCGCGGGCATCCGCGAAGTGATCCTGCCCGCGGACAACGAGCCCAACGTGAAAGAGGACCTGCAGGAGCACATGATCGAGGGCGTGCAAATTCACTTCGTAAAGACGCTCGACCAGGCGCTCGAGCTTGCGTTGAGCCAAACCCAGGCGCCCGCGCGGCCGGCTCCGCCGACGCCGCGCACGCCGGAGCGCCCCGCGTCGCCCTCGGTGCACTGAGCGAATCCCGAGTTCGCGCAAAAGAAAACGGCCTGGCGGTTGCCCGCCAGGCCGTTTCTGTTTGAAGTTGGGTCTGCGCTACTCGAGCGGCTTGGACATCTGCGCTTGCAGTGCCGCCGCCGCGCGCGCCTGCGTTTCTTCGAGGTGCGCCTTCGTGGTCGGGTTGGTGACTTTGCCGGCCGCGAGCGCCGCCTTGATCTTCGCCTGGAGACTCACGAGGCTCGCGCGCGCGAGCGTCGTGGCATCCTCGGGTGGGCGTGGCGTTGGCGGCACGGGCAGGACAAAGCCCACCGGGCTCGGCCCGGGCTGTGGCGGCGCCGGCCGCATCACCAGGCGCATGAGCTGCTTGAGCTGCTCGCGCTGCAGGTTGCGGCGGATGCTCGAGATCTTCACCGCCGGCGCGTCGAGCTCCGTCCAGATCGAGGAGTCCAGTCCCTTGAACAGGTCGGCCATGGTGAACGACTTCTCGTTGGCGGCGAAGAGCAGCTCGTTGTCCAGCACGCGCGAGAGCACGATCGGATGGTAGATCCGCGTGAGCACCACCCGCTGCACGGTGAGCACCTGGTCGTGCCACGGGTAGTCGATCCGCTGCGCGCCGAAGAAGTAGGCGAAGAAGTCGAGCCCGGGCAGGCGGTCGATCGCCAGCTTGTTGAGCTCGCCCTGGGGCAACTGGAACGCCTTCTCGCTGAACGCGTAGGTGCGCAGGACGTCGAGCGCCTCGCGCTGCTTCGCCGCGGGCACAGGCACGTACGGCGGCCGCTGGTTCGGGTCGCCGGAGTGATCGCGGTTGAAGTAGACGCCGCCGATGAACTTCGTGGTCACCAGCAGGCCGCGGGTGTATTCACTGAGGCCGCGGTTGACGGTTCGCCGCAGCACCTGATAGCCCTCGCCCTGCTTGACGAGCTTGCTGTCCATTGCGCCCCACAGCTCGTTGACGATCCCGAAGCGCTCGCGGTAATACGCGATCGGATCGCTCGACTGGTCGAACTGGTTCACCGAGGGGTCCATGGCCTGCGGCGAGGTGGTGCCGAGCACGTCCTCGTCGGTGGCGTACGGCACGGTCGGGTCGGCGCCGCGCGAAGCGATCTTCGCGAGCTCGGCCTTCTCGTTGCCCTCGATCGGCTTGTAGGCGTACTCGATGGCCCACAGGTCGTACGGCCCAAGCGTGCGCGTCATGAAGTGGCCCTGCTTCTGGCCCTTGGGCGCGACGACCACGGGGTTGTAGTCCATCACCGACGCAGTCTGGCCGATCTCGTCGGTCTTGGCGACGTCGTTGAGTTCGCTCAGCTTCAGCAGGTTGCTGGCGCGGAAGTTATGGCGCAGGCCGAGCGTGTGGCCCACTTCGTGCGCTACGACTTCGACCATGTACTCGTGCATTAACTTCTGCTCGATCTCCGCCGTCAGCTCTCCGCGCGCGTCGAGCGCCAACACGGCAAACTGCGCCTGCTGCGCCAGGCCCTCGCCGTAGAAGCACTGATAGCGCAGGTTGCGGAACCACGGGCTCACCGGCGGAAGGTCTTCCATCGAAGTCGGCACCGTGGGCACGTCGAACTCTTCCGCGGCGCGCCGCGTCACGCGGAAGATGCCTTCGCTCAGTCCGATGTCGGCGTCGTAGATCTGCCCGGTGAAAGGATTGGCGCGCGAAGGGCCGATGGCAAACGTCGCGTTCACGCCCGCAAACCAGCGGATCGTGCTGTAACGCGTGTCGGCCGGGTCCCAATCGGCGTCGTCGGGCTGCTGCTTGACGACGACCGCATCTTTGAAGCCGATGCGCTCAAACGCCTTGTTCCACAGCAGCACGCCTTCCTTCACCCACTCGCGGTATTCCACCGGGATGGTGTTCTCCAGCCAGAAGACGATGGGCTGCTTCGGCGGCGAGAGCTTCGCGCTGGGGTCGGCCTTCTCGAGCTGCCAGCGGTTGATGTAGCGCAGGTAAGGCGTGGACGGCTTGTCGGAGGTGAAGTCCTGCATGATCGTGAGGAACTGGCCCACGCGGTCGTCGGCCATCCGCGGCTTGAAGCCGGTGTCCTTCAGCGCCGAGAGCTCGTACTTCACCAGGATGGGCACGCTGCGCTGGTCGGGCAGCGTCACCGAAGGCGTGCGCGGGTTGTCGGTGACGTAGTGCAGCCAGACGTCGAGCATCACGTTTTCCTGAAACGCTTTCACCGTGCCGATCGCGCTGTTCGCCTTGTCGAAGCGATAGGCAGTCGGCTGGTAGACTTGTGTGAGGGCCGGGCCGAATCCCGGGAGGTCGCTCACAAAAAGTTCTGCGGCGTCCACCAGGATGCTCTTGCGCTCCGGGTGCGGCTTGGACTGGATCTTCGCCGCGCCCATCAGTGAATCGGGGAAGGACCGCGCAATCGAGCGCTGGGCGGGCCCGTTGCTCGCCGTGAAGTAGGTGTTCTTCATCATCCAGTGGATCGACTTGCCCACGCGTTGGAAGTAGAACGGGAAGTCGCCGCCCATTTGCGCAGCG
>Ga0184639_10001452_pt1 | contig 10243 bp, 9 predicted proteins | sample PLM31_170_b2_FD_133155 | JGI IMG/M metagenome (GOLD analysis project Ga0184639, IMG submission 133155) | Groundwater sediment microbial communities from an aquifer in East River, Colorado, USA - PLM3-1_170_b2 | ecosystem: Environmental > Terrestrial > Soil > Riparian zone | place: USA: East... | reverse complement strand
TCGGACCTGTACCGATACGCCCCGTGGTTCGCCTATGCCTGGGTGCCGCTCACGTTCCTTCCCCGCGAGGCGGTGACGACCGTCTGGGTGGGGCTGATGATCGCCGCGGCGATCCTGTCGACCGTGCCACTCGTTCGCCACGGGCTGGCGGGGACGGCGGCCTTCTCACTCTTCGCCCCCATCCAGCTCCAGGCCGCCGTCTTCGGCAACGTCCAGCCGGCGCTGGTCCTCATGCTGCTGTGGGGCGCGGAGCGCCGCAGCGGCCCCCTGTGGATCGCCCTCGGGGCGTCGCTGAAGGCCGTTCCGCTGCTGCTCGCGCTGGTCTACGCCGGGCGCGGGGAATGGGGCCGCGCGGGCCTGGCAGCGCTCCTGACCGCGGTGCTGGTGGCGCCCGCGCTTCTCTTCGACCTGTCCGATTACTCCACGCAGGCGGGGCCGGGCCAGATGAGCCTGACCTCCGTCGCGGGGCAGCTCTATCTCGCGGTCGCCATCCTCTTGGTGGGCGGCACCTTCGCTGCCGCGCGGGCCCGGTCGCGCTACGTCTGGCTGGCTGGCGCGCTGGCCATGATGGCCACCCTGCCCCGGCTCCTGACTTACGAGATCGGCTTCCTGCTGGTTGGTCTCGCGAAGCCGCCGCGAGCCGCCGACCCGACTGATTAGGCGGCAGGCGCCATCTGTCCGCGGCTTCCGACCAGCCAGGCCCCGCCGTAGAGCGCGGCCACCACCACCAGCAGCGCCTGGTAGCCGGTCATGAGGGCGGCGTACTCCACCAGCCCACCGACCATGGCACCCACCAGGTTGGCGCCGAATGCCGTGGTCGAATCGCCGACGTCGCGGAAGCGCTGGGCGAAGACGAGGTTGGCCAGGAAGATCGGGGTGAACGACACGAGCACGGCGGCCAGGAGCCGAGGGCCAACGTCCAGCTGCAGCAGGAGCGCTGGCGGCAGCAGCCAAGCCACCGCCAGCGACGCCAGCAGGGCGGCGTAGAAGGCGGTCAGGCCCGCGCCACGCGTCGGCCTGATCCGGCGGGCCACCTCGATCGCCGCCAGCACCGAGACCAGCACGCCGCCGAACACGAGCGCGTTGACGAGCCAGGTCGTTCCGAAGAGGAGCGCGAACTGCACGACGCTCTTCGTCTCCAGCAACAGGAAGGCTGCTCCCATGGCCGCCAGATCGAGATAGCGAGCCATCGGTCGCAGCGATCCGGCCACGCCCCGCACCAGCCCAAATGAAGCGAGCAGGATGAGACCGATGGTGAGCAGGTAGACGGGCGGCACCCCCGGCTCTCGCAGGTAGGGGAACGGGTGGTCATCGGTCGCGGGGTCGGGCGCCCCCGCAGATGCCGGCCACGGGGTGTCACAGGTGAGGTCCGCCGCGTCCAGGGTGACGGTCAGCACCACCAGCTGCCCGGCGCCGACATCGTCGACGCACGGAGCCTGCCCGAAGACCTCGAGAAGGGTCAGGGCGTAGCGATCGACCAGCCAGCGCTCACGGTAGAAGTTGTACATCGTGAAGGCGCCGCCGGGTGCGAGGTGGTCGCGTGCCGCCGCGATCGCCTCCCGAGTGAAGAGATAGCTCTCCAGGCGGATCGAGGATTGACCGGCGACCAGCGTCAGCGAATCAGGCAGGCCGAAGACGACCAGGTCGTAAGCGGCACCGGTCGGCTCGATGAAGGCACGGCCGTCGTCGACATGCGCGCCGACCCGGGGATCGGCGTACGGGCGGTCCGGATGCAGCTCGAGTCCCAGCTGCAGGATTCGCGGGTCGATCTCCACCGCGTCGACGTGCTGCGCCCCTTCGGCCAGCGCTGTGGCGACGTCGTTTCCGTTGCCCGCCCCGATGATGAGCACGTCGCGCAACCGGTTTCCGGCGACATGCTCATACGGCAGGAAGTAGACCGGCTCCGCCTCTCGTCGCCGCAGGGTCGAAATGATCGCCTGGTGCGGGACCCCGTTGGCGCTGATGGTGTACTCGTACGGCCCTTCGGTTCGCGCCTGGAGCTCGACCTTGTAGTACGGCGACCAGCTCCATTCGGGCACCAGCGATTCGCGGCCGAGCACGAGAATTAGACCGATGACGGCCACGCCCTGGAGCAGGCGCAGCCGTCCGCCGCCACGCCGTTCGAGGAGCAGCGCGAAGAGGACGGCCACCACCGCGCCCCAGGCCACCGGCGGCGCCCAGACGAATGAGAGGACGCTGAAGGCCGTGATGCCGCACAGGCTGCCGGCGATGTCCATGCGGTACGCCGCCAGTGCCTCGAACTGCACGAACGTCCGCGCCACGCCCTCGGCGATCATGGCCATCACCGCCGCCACCGCCCCGAAGATGAGCGGCAGCATCACCCATTCCGGCAGTCCGGTCGTGGTGAACGCGCCGAAGTAGATCAGGTCGCTCCCGGAGCGGTCGATCTCCACCGGCAGGATCAACACGACCCCGACGAAGAGCGTCAGGGCCACGGGTGCGTACCGGAACAGGTCAAGCCGCGCCCGCGCGCGGAGGAACCCGATCCCGATCCCCAGGAAGCTGCCCAGCAGCACGAAGTTGCTGAAGTAGGAGAGATACAGCACGTTCGAGCCGGTCCAGCGGATGAGCGCCAGCTCGACGAAGAGCATCAGGAAGCTGAGCAGGACCAGGCGAAGTCGGAGTGGCATGCGCTCCCGATAGTGCCAGCCGCGTGGCCGCGCCGCGGCCCACAATCGCCCGGATGGCCGCCCATCTCCTCCGCGTCCTGCCGCGCACCCTGGCGATGGCCCTCATCCTGGGCTACCTCGGGTACACCGCAGCATCATGGTTTCTGGCCTGGAATCCGGCGGACGGCGGTGCCTACTACGACGCTGCCCAGCGCCTCACACACGGCCAACCCCTCTATCCCGCGGTCAACCCGGAGGCCCACGAGGTATACCGATACGCCCCCTGGTTCGCAGTGGCCTGGATTCCTCTGACCGTCCTCCCGCGGGAGGTTGCCCTCCACGCGTGGTCCCTGGCCATGCTCGGCTGTGCGATCGCGGCGGTCTGGCCGCTCCTGAGCCGGCCGACCTGGGCTCGGGTTGCGCTCGCTGCCTTGGCGGGCCAGACGCTCGTTGAGACGGCCATGTTCGGCAACGCGCACCCTGCCGTGGTGGCGCTGCTGGTGTGGACCGCCCGGCGCGGGTCGTTCCCCGCCTGGGTCGGCGTTGCCGTATCGATCAAGCTCGTCCCGCTGGCCTTCGCCCTCGTATGGGCCGGACGCCGGGAGTGGGGCAAGGTCGCGGTCGCGGTCGCGGTCGCCGCGCTGCTGTTCGCGCCGATCCTGTGGTTCGACCTATCGAACTACGTCACTGATCCGGGGACTGGCCTTCTGTCGCTCTACAGCGTGTCGCCAGTCATGTGGGCCGCGGGCGCCCTCGCTTCCCTGGGCGCAGCGATGTGGCTGGCCGTGCACGGTTCGCGATTCACGTGGGTCGCGGCGGCACTCGCCATGTTCTTGGGCCCCCCGCGCGTTGTGATGTCCTACCTCGCGTTCTTGCTCGTCAGCGTGGAGATCGCCACGCCGATGCGAGCTCAGCGTGCTGGTGCCCACGTCGCGGAGCCCCCTTCAATCGTGAAGACGTAGTCCGCGCTGGCTGGAATCTCACCCTGCTGAATCCGGTGGCTCAGGGCCACCGCCGCGTCCCATTGCTCAGAGGTGGTCCACTCGAGGCCCATAAAAGTGCCGACGCTAACCTGGCCCGATAGTGTCGGAAACCAGTCGAGGACCGAGTGCTCAAGCGCACCGCTGTCACTCACGACTGCGAAGCGGGTCGTCGTCGGCACCTGGCGTCCGGCACTGACCATCGCTTCACGAACGCCAGCCGGGATGGCGCCGAACGTGTTGTAGCCCGCGCCCAGGGACGCGAAGAAGAGCCAGGCAAAGCCGATGACGGCCGCCACCTTCAGGGCTGCCTGGGTGGCGACCGCATCCCAAACTAGGGCAGCGCCGGTTGCTGCCAGCATCGCCCATGCCACGGCTGCGTACCGCCCTTCGCCGCCGGGGACAATCATCATCAGCAGCACCCATGCAGGCAGGAGCCATTGCCGGCGATGCGCCACCATCGCCACGCCAAGGAGCGCGAGCGGCAAGATGAAGTCCAACGTCCCGATCCAGGACGGCCCGAATGTGAGGAGCCTTCCCAACGCGTTCTCCGTCTGATGCGAGGATGCGGCTGCGATCAGGGACTCAGGACCATATCGGAGCCAGGTCATCGTTAACCACGGGGCGACGACGGCGGCAGCCAGCAGGCCAGCGCCCGCGATCGCTGCGAAGCCGCGCCGCGACGGTGCGAAGACGAAGAGCAGTGCGGCAGACGCCAGGCCGGCCGGCCCAACCGCAGGATGCGTGAGGATCGCCGCGCCACCCAGGATTCCGGCCACCAGGGCGTCACGGACTCCTGGCGTTTTGAGCAGGGCGGCAACCCGCCAGAGGGTCCATAGCAGCAGCGCAAACGCGAGAGCGCGTGTCACGCCGGCCCCTTCGATCGCCCACGTCACCGGCATGGCCGCAAAGATCAGCGCCGTTAGGCCTGCGCGGCGTTCATCGATAAGCTCGCGCGCCAAGAGGTACGCGCCTGGGATGGCGAGCATGCTCCAGACCAGCGGCAGCCAGCGTTCGGTGCTGATCGGATCGCCCGGGACCAGCGCCAGAACGTACAGGCCCAAGGGTGGGTAGGCGAAGGGGACTTCCCCGGTGTTGTAGGTACTGAATTCGGGCAGGCCGAACCCCGCGTTGCGGATGTCGCGCGCCATGGTCACGAACAGGCCGCCATCGTTCAGCGGGAAGTCGGCGAGAAGGATTGGAGCAAGTCGCAACGCCAACCCCGTCACGAGCGCCAGGCCGAGCAGCGCTGTTCCGACGCGAACCTGGCTCGGCGCGGCGTTATCCATTCACGTTTCTCCAGCGAGTCGCCGACGAGCGGGTAGGCGTGCGCGTCCAACGCGCAGGCTCAAGGGTACGTCGGGTAGGCTGCCCGGCGTGAGCCGCACCGCCGTCCTCGGCGCCGGCGCGCTGGGCCTGACCGTCGCCTACCGCCTGGCGCAGCGCGGCGACGAGGTAATCGTGCTCGAGCGCGAGTCACTTCCCGGAGGGCTGGCCGCGGGCTTCGAGATCGAGCCGGGGATCTGGCTCGACCGCTTCTACCACCACCTCTTCGCGTCGGATCGCAACGCCATCGGCCTCATCAACGAGTTGGGCCTGGGTGACGAGCTCATCTGGCGCCGCCCGCTGACGGTCACGCTCCGCGACGGCACGCCCCACCAGCTTGACTCACCGGCATCACTCCTGCGCTTCAGCCCGCTCCCGCTGGTCGATCGGCTGCGCATGGGCGCCTGGCTCGCCTACCTGCGTGCGCTGGGCAACCCCGACCGACTGGAGGGCCACACCGCGGCCGACTGGATCCGCCGCCGGATGGGCGCCCGTGCCTATGACGTGGTCTGGGGTCCACTGCTGCGCGGCAAGTTCGGGGCGCTCGCAGACGAGATCGCGATGCCCTGGTTCTGGGCGCGCGTTCACGACCGAACGGCGGAGCTGGGCTACCTGCGTGGCGGCTTCCAGCGCCTCTACGACCGTCTGGCGGAGCGGATCACCCAAACGCGGGGCACGCTCCGCCTGGGCACCGAGGTCCGCGCAATCCACACCGACGCATCGAGCGGCATGCGAGTCGAGACCGCCACCGGGGAATCGGTATCGGTCGACCGGGTGGTCTCCACGCTCGCCGTGCGCCTCACCTGCCGGCTGGCGCCGGAGCTGCCCGAGGACTATCGGTCCAGGCATGAGTGGGGCACCGCCTACGGCGCGCACTGCCTGGTGCTGGCCCTGGACCGGCCGCTGACGGCCTCCTACTGGATGAACGTCAACGACCAGGGCTACCCGTTCATGGCGCTGGTCGAGCACACCAACTACATGGATCGGGCCGACTACGGCGGCCGCCACCTCGTCTACCTGGGCAACTATCGACCGATGGACGACCCGCTCCTGCGCACGCCCACCCCCGAGGTGGTCGCGCAGTTCTCACCCCACCTGGCGCGCATCAACCCCGCTTTCCGCCCTGACTGGGTGACCGATGCCTGGAGCTTCGCGGCCCCCTTTGCCCAGCCGATCGTCACCGCTGACTACCGCGACCACATCCCGCCCTTCGAGACGCCGGTGCCGGGCCTGTGGGTGGCGAGCATGTTCCAGGTCTATCCGCACGACCGGGGACAGAACTACTCGATCGAGCTGGCCGAGCGGTTGGTGGCGCGGCTCGGCGCCGCGCCCACCATGAGGTAGGTTACGTCGTAGACGAAGAGGCGGGGCAGTGAGACGGCCACCGTCGTCGCCGCCGTCAGCCAGGCGAAGCGGGTCCGTGCCAGGCGAAGGGTGAGCCCAATTCCCACCCCCACGACCAGCGCCCACAGCACCGGCAGCGCCCAGAGCGAAGCCGCCTGGCCCGCATCGGTCGCGTAGCCGCGTAGGTCGTAGAGCAGCGCCGGCGCCCAAAGCACCCCTGCGAGAGCCACCGACATCGTGGCGCGTGCCCATTGCCCTCGGCCCAGGTAAACCGCCGCGAACAGGATCGGGAAGATCTTCAGCGAGGCGGCCGCCCCAATTGCCAGCGGCCCGGCGCGCCGATCCACGCCCCACACCAGCGCCGCGACGAGCAGCGGCTGGACGTTGCCCACGGCGCTGATCCCAACCATGATCGGCACGAATAACGCGACCAGCAGCCACGCTCGAGCGCGCGCCAGCGGGACGATGGCCACCGCGCTCGCCACCAGCAGAACCAGCGACCACACCGCCCCCGCGAGCTGAATCGGCAGGAACGTGAACGGCACCGTCACCCAGGCGAACCATGGGGCGTATCGGTACACCTCGGAGGCGTCCACATTGGTCAGCAGCGGGTAGAGCGCCTCGCCCTCCCGCAGGCGGAGCGCCGCGTTCCAGTAGGCGGCGGCATCAGACAGGGTCCAGTTGGCGGCCGCCTGGTACAGGTTGAACAGGCCGATCCCGATGATCACCGCCAGCGCGACGGTGCGGGCGAAACGCCTCGCGCTCATCGGATGGGGAGGAAGTACACGCCGGACGCGCCATACGCCGCTGCCAGCATGCCGCCCTGCATGGGTAACACGCTCGTCACGCAGCTATCCACGGTCCCAATCACCTCCAGCAAGGGGCGCGGTCTGACCTCGTACTCACCGTCGCGGTCGATCCACACCTGTCCGACGCGACGCCGTCCCCTGCCCACGCGATGCCGCGCAAGGGTGGCCCCCGCCACCCGCGACATCGGGCCTGCGAAGTTCACGACCCGCAGGTCCGCCCGGGAACGAAGCGACCGATACGCCCACGCCACCGGGCGAACATCGCCCGCACCCATTCCCCGTGTCGTAGGCGTTCGACGAGCCAGTAGGCAGCCACGGCATAGGCCACGCCGCCGAAGGCGTCAACGACGTAGTGGTGGGCGAGATAGACGATGGCGAAGATAACGAGTGCGCCCCATGCGAGCATCAGCCACGCCGCCCGTGGCCACGCTCGCCGGAGGAAAAGGTAGGCGAGAATGGGGTAGGCCGCGTGCAACGAGGGGAACGCCGCCACGGGATTGCCATTCAGGTTTTGGTAGGCCCAGCTCAGATGTCCCAGCTGAAGCGCCTGCGTGACGTCCAGCGAGATGTCATGCACGGGCAGCGCCTCTCCGAATAGGCCGGCGAAGCGCGGTGGAGCCACAGGGAGGATCACCGCCGTGGCGAACTGGGCGAACGAGAGAAGCATCAGCGCCATCACATACGGGTAGTAGTGGTGTCGCCGAAAGACCCACAGTAGGAAGGCGGCGAGCAGCGGCAGCAGAAAGTGGGCCAGATAGACGAGGGTCATGGCGACGTCGAGCGCGCTGATCTGGCCAGGCACATAGAGCGCCTTCTGCGCCTCGACCGATGGCACCGTCCCGAAACTGATGAAGCGCTCCACCGCAATGACGCCATCGGATTGCACCCGGGCTCCGATGTCATCGGCCAGCGATCGGGCCATCTGCCAGGCCAGGAAGATGAGCAGGAAGGGTGCCCAATCTCGCACGAACGCTCGCCCACGGCCGAGCATGATGGCCACGACGGCGGCGAAGACGACGAAGACCTCTGCCGAGAGGGTCGCCCGACGCAGCACCATCAGCCCCGCGATGAAGGCCAAGTAACCCACCAGCACGACCGTCGTGAAGCGGTTCAGCGATCGGCCGTGCGACTCGTGGGCGGTCGGATTGGGCGTCAGGGCGTTCTCACTCACGCTGCGGGACCTTAAGCAGACCGATGCGTACGGTCAACAGTACTGCCGGGGCGGCCGCAATACCGACAGGTGCCTCCGCAGATCATCTCGCCATCACTCGTGCGCTAGAGGACGATCTGACCATTGGGATCTTGCGTCGGGCCCTTACCCTACTCGCCATTGGCGCGCAGACGGTCGCGACAGCGGAGTCCAGCCGAGATGTACTCGATATGACGCACGATGACAGATGGGACGTGGACCAAGGCACGTCACTGGATGTAGCCGTTTTTGGCGGCGCAGGTCACGTCGGACTACCGCTCTCGCTTTCCTTCGTCCGCGCCGGATTACGTGTTGGCGTAGTCGACAGCGACGAAGGGGCGCTGGAGCGAATTGAACGGGGCGAGATGCCGTTCATGGAGTCTGGAGCAGACGCCTTGCTGCGCGAGTGTCTGAAGACGGGGCGACTCTGCCTTACCTCACGACCGGAAGTCCTGCAGCAGGCTACGCATGTCATCGTCGTCATAGGCACACCGATTGACAAGTTTCTGAATCCATCGTTGACCCTCTTCGAGCAGACAATCACTGCGATGGCTCCGCACTTACGAGATGGTGCGCTGATCGTCCTGCGGAGTACGGTCTATCCGGGAACATCGCTTTTCGTCCGCGAACTCTTGGCCCGTCTCGGTCGCCGTGTCGACGTTGTGTTTTGTCCCGAGCGCATTGCGGAGGGTAAGGCGCTGGAAGAACTCACTACCCTCCCACAGATCATCGGTGCGGACGACCCGAGTGCTGCTGCGCGCGCAGATCGGTTGTTCGAGCAGCTGGGACTCGAACGAATCCACGTCACCACTCTGGAGGCCGAGCTGGCGAAGCTCTTCACCAATGCCTGGCGCTACATGAAGTTCGCCATCGCGAACCAGTTCTTCATGATCGCCCACACCGCAGGGGTCGATTACAACAATGTTCTGAACGCCGTGCGGCACAACTACCCGCGCGCGCAGGATCTTCCCGGACCGGGATTCGCCGCCGGCCCGTGCCTGCTGAAGGACACGATGCAGCTTGCGGCATTCACTACTGATCACTTCCCACTTGGTCAGTCGTCGATGCAGGTCAACGAAGGGCTGCCCGCCTATATAGTTGCGGCTCTGGAAAGAAGGTGTGGCTCCCTTCAAGGTCGAAGGATCGGGATCCTCGGGATGGCTTTCAAAGCCGAATCGGATGACCCTCGTGACTCTCTGAGCTACAAGTTGCGAAAGCTCATGAGTTGGACAGGCGCGCAGGTCCTCTGTACGGATCCCTATGTGCGCGATGCCCAGCTGCTGCCCCTAGAGACCGTCCTTCGTGAATCCGACATCCTGATCCTCGGAGCGCCGCATGAGGCCTACCAGCACCTCGCAACCGGTGGCAAGGATGTCGTAGATGTGTGGGGCCTTCTCGGCAGCGGCATCAGGCTGTAAGCGGCGTGCACGTTCTAGTCACTGGTGCCGCTGGCTTCATTGGCGGGTACCTTGTCGAAGAGCTCCTTGAGGCCGGGCATCAAGTTACTGGCGTAGACAACTTCAGCAAGTACGGGCCGGTTCGGCACTCGTTTGACGACCACCCACGTTTCCGACTGGTGGTCGGCGACGTGAAGGACGCGGGGCTTCTGAGGGACGCCGCCGCGACGTGCGAAGTCATCGTCGCCGGAGCAGCCATGATTGGCGGCATCAGCTACTTCCACCAGTTCGCGTACGATCTTCTCGCCGAAAACGAGCGCATTGTCGCAGCCACCTTCGACACCGCAATTCGGGCGCATCAGGAAGGGAGCCTCGAGCGAATCGTCGTCATCTCAAGCTCGATGGTGTACGAGTCGACGTCGACATTCCCTACGCCAGAAGGTTCGGAGCTGACCAGCCCTCCACCGCGGTCGACCTATGGATTTCAAAAGCTTGCCAGCGAATACTTCGCGCGGGGAGCGTGGGAGCAGTACGAACTGCCATACACGATCGTCCGTCCGTTCAACTG
>Ga0184639_10001451_pt1 | contig 10245 bp, 14 predicted proteins | sample PLM31_170_b2_FD_133155 | JGI IMG/M metagenome (GOLD analysis project Ga0184639, IMG submission 133155) | Groundwater sediment microbial communities from an aquifer in East River, Colorado, USA - PLM3-1_170_b2 | ecosystem: Environmental > Terrestrial > Soil > Riparian zone | place: USA: East... | reverse complement strand
GTCTTCTGGCTGGGGCTCATGCTCTCGCTCCTCTTCGCGGTATGGTTGGGCTGGTTCCCCGTCTCCGGGTATGGCGACGGGGATCTCGCCAACCTCGTGCTCCCGGCCCTGACCCTGGGCGCGCTGCACACCGGGACGATCGCCCGGATGACCCGCTCGAGCCTGCTCGAGGTCATCCGCCAGGACTACATCCAGGCCGCCCGGGCCAAGGGGCTGGCCGAAGTCACGGTCATCGGCAAGCACGCGCTCAAAAATTCGCTCATTCCGGTTGTCACGGTGATCGGGATCGGCCTGGCCGACCTCCTGGTGGGCGCGCCCCTCACCGAGACGGTCTTCGCCTGGCCGGGACTCGGCCGGATGCTTATCGCCGCCGTGGGCCAGCGGGACCTTCCTGTTGTGATGGGCGCGGTCCTCGTCTTTGCCGTGATCTACGTCCTCGGCAGCCTGCTCGTGGACCTCGCCTATCTCGTCATTGATCCGAGGATTCGCCGTGAATGACCGCGGCCCGTTCCGGCATCACGGGGTCCAGGTCGGGGGCGCGCTCGCGGCCCTCTTCGTCCTCGCGGCGCTCCTGGCGCCATGGCTCGCGCCCGTTGATCCGCACGCGATCCCCACGGGTCTCGCCGCGGCGGCGCTGCTCCCGCCCGGCCCCCCGCACGCCCTCGGCACCGACGCGCTCGGCCGGGACCTCCTCTCCCGGGTCCTCTACGGGGGCCGTGTCTCCCTCATGGTGGGGGTTGGCGTGGAGCTGGTGACGGTCCTCGTCGGGACCCTGATCGGGCTTATTGCCGGCTACTGTGGAGGGTGGGTGGACGGTCTCCTGATGAGGGTGACCGACGTGGTGATGGCCTTCCCCTCGCTGATCCTCGCGATCGGCCTCATCGCAGTCTTCGAGAAGCCCGGACTCGACAAAGTCTTTCTGGTTTTGGTCCTCCTGGGATGGACCACGATCGCGAGGGTGGTGAGGGGCGAGGTTCTCTCGCTCAAGACCCGGGAGTACGTCCAGGCGGCGCGGGCTCTCGGCGTTCCCGGCACTATCATTCTGTTGCGCCACCTCCTCCCCAACTGCCTGGCGCCGCTTCTCGTGGCCGCCACCATCGGCGTCGGTGGCAACATGGTGGCCGAGGCGGGTCTGTCGTTCCTGGGGCTGGGCGCCCAAGCCCCAACGATCTCCTGGGGGGCGATGCTGGCGGAGGGGCAGACATTCCTGGCCTCGGCCCCGTGGGTCGCCGTCTTTCCGGGGCTCGCCCTCATGCTCGCCGTCCTCGGCATCAACCTCCTCGGCGACGGCCTCCGCGACCTCCTGGATCCACGCTTCAGGGGTTAGTCGCTGGCCTTGACGAACATCCAGATATTGTGGTATTTGTTACGTAACGTCTTGTGGAGCCTATTTATGGCCAAAGGCAGACCGAAGAAGATCATCCAGGTGCCCATCCAGGACGATCTCCTGGAACGCATCGACGAAACGGCCGGGATGGTGGCCGAAAGTCGGGCCGCCTTCATCCGGGAGGCTTGCAAGCTGCGGCTGAAGAGCCTGAAGGCCGCCGAATTGGACCGTCGCTACGTGCAGGGCTATCGGAAGAAACCCGAAGACACGGCCTGGGCGGAGACCGGCGCCAAACTGCTTGCCCGCAGGCTGCCGCGGGGAAAGTGGTAGATGAAGCGGGGGGAGGTCTGGTGGGCCCAGCTCCCGGATCCGGCGGGTCGCCGGCCCGTTGTGCTGTTGAGTCGGGATTCGGCTTACCGGGTGCGAAGCGCCGTGACGGTTGCTCCCGTGACCCGGACGATCAGAAGCATCCCCGTTGAGGTCCTCTTGGAGAAAGAGGACGGTCTCCCGTCCCGGTGCGTCGTGAACCTGGACGATGTCACCACGATCCCGAAAGCTCTTCTGAAAGAGCGCCTCACGGTCTTGTCGGCTGAGCGAATGCAGCAGATCGACGAGGCGATCCGCTTCGCGCTGGACCTCGCCTAGACTTGGTCCCGCCGGCGTGGTAGAAAGGGGAGGGATTTTCGTCGGATGCCGTCAATCAGCGAAACCGCGGTCGAGATGACCCAGTTCGTGCTCCCGGAGCACGCGGGAGTGCCCGGACAGATCCACGGCGGGCGCATGATGGAGTGGATCACGACGGCCGGGACGATCGCGGCCTCCCGAATGGCGCGGGGGACTGTCGTCCTGGGGGCGATGGACGACATAGACTTTCTTCACCCCGTTCTGGTGGGGGAGATCGCGATCCTCCGAGCCCAGGTCGAGTACGTGGGGCGCTCCTCGCTGGAGGTGGGTGTCCGGGTGTATGCCGAAAATCCGGTGACGGGGCAGCGGGCGGTGACGCTCTCGTCACACCTGGTGTTCGTGAGCGTGGACGAAGACGGTAAGCCTCGTCCCGTCCCGCAGAAGATCGTGCCGGCGGGGGCCGTCGAGGAGGCCCTGGTGGCGGGAGCCATGGCCCGGCGGGGAGAGCGCCTGGCCCGGTTCGCTCGGAAAGCGGAGAAGCTGAAAGAGGCCACCGAGGAGGTCGAGGACTTTCGCTGGCAGTTCGAGTCCGCGCGCGTCGTCCGCCCCCACGAGGTCCTGTTCGGGGACTTCATGTTTGCGGGGAAGCTCTTGTTTGACATCGATGAGGCCGCGGGCATCCTGGGGGCCCGCTACACGCGGGGATTCGGGATGACCGCTTGCCTCGACGCTATGGATTTCTACTCGCCGGTCCGGGCGCGGGAGGTGCTGACCTTCAAGGCGGGCCTGAACCAGGTCGGCACCACCTCCATGGAGATCGGCGTCAAGGTTCTGGCGGAGAGGCCGCGGACGGGCGAGGTGCGCCACACCTGCACGGCCTATCTCACCTACGTCCATCTGGGGCGCGAGCGCAAACCCCTCGCGGTCCCCCCCTTCACGCCGGAAAGCCCCGGAGAGAAGCGCCGCTGGGAGGCCGCGATGGTCCGGCGCGAGGCCCGGCTTGCGCGGGGCAAGCGTCTGAAGGCATCGCTCCAGAATGAAACCGAGTTGAGCCCGTAGGACAAAGAGCGCCATATGTCCGGCCATTCACGCTGGTCCCAGATCAAGCGCAAGAAGGGGAAAGCCGACCAGCAGCGGGGCCAGCTGTTCACCAAGCTGATCCGCGAGATCATGGTCGCGGGTCGGACGGGTGGCGGCGACCCCAAGATCAACATGCGCCTGAAGGGGGCCATGGAGGCCGCCAAGGCTGCCAGCATGCCGGCCGAAAACATCAAGCGCGCCATCCAGAAGGGGACCGGGGAGCTGCCCGGCGAGACCTACGAGGAGGTCACCTACGAGGGCTACGGCCCCGGCGGGGTGGCCGTCATGGTCCGGGTCCTGACCGATAACAAAAACCGCACCGCGTCGGAGATCCGGCATGTCTTCGAGAAGAACGGCGGCAACCTCGGCCAGGTCGGGTGCGTGGCCTGGATGTTCGAGCGGAAGGGCGTGATCCAGGTGGACGCCGAGCGCATCGGGGAAGACGAGCTGCTGGGCGTGGCTTTGGACGCCGGAGCGACCGACATGAGGCGCGTCGAAAAAGTTTACGAGATCACCGCTTCTCCTGATGAAATGGAGTCGGTGCGCCGGGCGCTGGAGGAGCGGAAGGTCCCCGTCATCGAGGCGGAGGTGAGCATGGTTCCGCTCTCCACCATCCGGGTGGAGGGAAAGGACGCCCTGGCGGTCCTGCGGTTGATAGAAGCGCTGGAGGAGCTCGACGACGTTCAGGCCGTTTACGCCAACTACGACATCCCAGACGAGATCATCGACGCCATCACGGCCGCCTGAGAACGGGATCAGCCTCCGGGTGATCGGGATAGACCCCGGGCTCGTCGAGACAGGGTTCGGCGTCCTCGAGTCCGGTCCCCGCGGTGTTTCGATCTTGGACGCCGGGGTCATCACCACCTCCCGGACCGCCCCCCTTGAGACGCGCCTCCACGCCCTGCACGAGGCGATCCACCAGCTCCTCGAGCGCTTCACGCCAAGCCTGCTCGTGGTCGAGGACCTCTACGCCGAGTACAAGTTCCCGCGCACGGCCATCCTCATGGGGCACGCGCGCGGCGTCATCTGCCTGGCGGCGCGACAGCGCCAGGTGACGGTTCTCCCCCTGGCTCCGGCTGAGGTCAAGCGCATGGTGGCCGCCAACGGGGCCGCTTCCAAGGCTCAGGTTCAACGGGGCGTTCAGCGACTCTTGGGGCTCTCAGCGCTGCCCAAGCCCAGCCACGTGGCCGACGCTCTCGGGTTGGCGGTCACCGGGCTCTCACGGGTGATCGGGCGCCTTCCCTGATGATCGCCTCGCTTCGGGGAAAGCTGAGGAAGAAGCTCGAGGACCGGGTCGTGGTGGAGTCCGGCGGGGTGGGTTACGAGGTGTTCCTGCCTCCCGTGGCCTACCGCACCATTGTCCAGGCGCTCGCGTCGGAGAAGGATGACGCGAGCGACCTCTCGCTGGTCATCTACTACCACGCCACGCGCGATCAACCCCGGCCGATTCTCATCGGCTTCACGAGCGAGCTGGATAAGGAGTTTTTCGAGAAGCTAATTACGGTCAAGGACATCGGGCCCCTCGTGGCTGCGCGGGCGCTCACCTGCTCGGTGGCGGACGTGGCAGCGGCGATCGCGCGGCAGGATGAGAAGTTCCTCCGCAGCCTGCCCGGCATCGGGCCGCAGAAGGCGCGGAACATCGTCGCCCAGCTCCAGGCCAAGGTCGCCAAGTTCGCCCTCCTGAAGGAGCCGGGCGCCGAGCCCGAACCGGTTCCGGCGGCGGCCACGGAGGACGAGGAGGGCGTGAAGAGCCTCGTCTGGGAGGTACTGGTGAAACAGTTGGGCCATCGGCCGAGCGAAGCGGCTCAGCTGATTACCGAGGCGCTTCGGCGCAAGCCGGGGATCGGGACGGCCGAAGAGCTCTTCGACGAGATCTACCGCGGCCGCAAGCCCTCGTGAGCGGGTTGTGCCTACTTCAACCGCCTCCGGGTTCCGCCTGCGTCCGCGACGACAGATCCCAGAGCCTGACGATCCGATCATCACCCCCCGAGATGAGCCAGCGTCCATCGGGGGAGAATACGAGGGCGTACGTGCTTTCGGCCGGGCTGGGGATGAGGTGAAGCGAGCGGCCGCTCGGCAGCTGCCATAGGTGAATAGGTGAACCGCGGTGTGCCGAGGCCAGCACGTCGCCGCGAAGAGAGATCGCGAGGCCCAGAACCTCGGCGCCTGGATCGATCCCGTAGCGCTCCCAGCGTGTCGGCGGCTTTCCCAACCGGCTGGCGACCAGGACGGTGTTGACCCGGAGCGACGCCAGGTCCCAGAGGAGAATCGTCTTGTCCGCGCTGCCCGAGGCGAGGGTGTGCCCGTCAGGGCTCACCGCAAGCGCCTGAATCGTGTTCGAGTGATCCGGTAAAACGGCGTCGAGCTTCCGCGTCGCAACGTTCCACAATCGAATCAGGTCGTCTGCGCCTCCCGAGATGATGGTCTTGCCATCGGGTGAGAAGACGACGGCGCGGACGGTGTTGCCGTGGGGAAGCCGTGCCACCTCCTTGCCAGACTCGGTATCCCAGAGCCGAACGGTTTCGTCCCGGCTCGCGGAGGCGATCAAGCGGCCATCCGGGCTCCATCCAACAGCCCGAATAGACTCCGAATGGCCGCGGAGGATCGCGACGGTGCGGCGTGAAGACAGCTCCCAGACGCGTATCGTGAGATCGTCGCTTGCGGAGGCGAGCCGTTTCCCATCCGCTGAAATGGCGATGGCCCAGATGCTCACCCAGGTCGAATGGCCCCGGAGGACTCCGAGGAGATCTCCCTGTGGCAGGTCCCACAGACGGACCGTGCCATCACGGCTGCCGGAAGCGAGGAGCCGACCATCAGGAGCAATCGCGAGCGAAGTGACGGTATGCCGGTGCCCGGCAAGGGACAGTGTCGAGGCCGAGCTCGCGTACGAGGCGAATCTCGGGGCGCTGCAGGCCGCCAAGCTTATGGCGAAGATCAGGACGCTCACCCTCATCCTCGCTGTCCTCCCGCCAGTCCGACTTTACGAGCGTAAAGCGTCAGCGATGCGAGATCGCCGACGATGAGGTGCCGCTAGAACCGCGCGACGAAACTCCCGGCCACGCTGAAGTCCGCCGATCCCTCGCTCAACCCCTTTCCCACGAAACCACCCACCCTGAGGCCCTTGGTGAGCTTGTACTCGAGACCGAAGAGGAGGTCGAGCGGGTTGGCCTGCCTCGGAGAAATTGCCGTCGAGCCGGTCAGCAATGTGAAGGCTATGAGCGGTGGGATCGGGGGCAGCGGATAGCGGGCACCGATGCTCCATGCGAACGAATCTCTCAGATCCGCCCCCGGCGGCGAGCCGATGAACGTGTACGCGAACGAGGCGTGCCCAACCAGGCCCAGGAGGAACGTCTTGCTCAGGTCTATCCCGAGGGTCTCATCGTACTTCCCGGTTCCAAGACCCCTGTCATCGTCGGCGGTGGGGAACTTGATCTGGACGTACGGGCTGACCTCGGGGGAGACTTCCTTCTCCGCAAGCAACACGTACTGACCCCTCACCACGATATCGCCCAAGCCCTCCTCGATCCGCGTCACGCGCCCCGGCGACGTCGAGAGCAGTCGCAGGTTCTCCTTCCGCACGGCGACGCCACCACCGGTCATCGTGACGGTCTGCGAGGTCTGAAGGACCCAAGGGATCGTCAGGCTGAGCGCCAAACGGTCAGTGGGGGTGGCGCCCATTGTGAAGGCGGCGTAGACGAGGTTCGTCTCTTGCCCCGTCCCGTAGTCGCCCCGGGAGTAATTGACGGAGTGCGAGAACAGCCACCGAAGGTCGGCGCCGATCGCTGGCGCAGTAACGAGCAACATCGCGATGACCGCCGTGAGGAAGCTCGCGCAGCCCGCGACGCGCGAGAGCGCAGGCAACATAAAGGCCCTTTCTCGCCCTCGGACGCGAGCGGATCAGGTTTCTTCAAGCCCGTAGGACCAGCAGGCGGCGCAGGGGTGGAAGACCCCTGGCAGGGCTACTGCCAACGGATGAACACCTTCACCTTCGGATAGTCAGGCGCGTTCCCCTCGACATCGACGATGCGCATGGTCTGATCCGGCGCCTCGAGTAGGAGATTGTTGTTGCTATAGCCCACGAGCTTGCCCCAGGTTTTCGGCACAATGGCCTCGTACTTGGCAGCCGCGTTCTGAGCCTGGGCCGGGTCGGGGCGCACCGCCTCGAGCAATCCGGAGTCGGAGAACCATGGGCGAACGGCGATGATGATGAGGGCCACGGCGATGACGGTTAGCACGGCCTTGGTATAGCGATCGATCATCACAGACGTCCTCCTGGTGAGTGGTGCACTGCTCAGATCGCTCCATCCATAGAGCGTTGGAAACATAAAGGCCCTTTCTCGGGCCGACCCGCCTTGGCCTTGATACTCTCCCGAGCCGTGCCCCTGGTTGACCCGCCGGTCGCCCCGGCGGTCTCCTCCCGCCGGCCTAGGTCCTCGGTCCAGCCGTGGGCATGGAGGGCCGGGTCGATCAGCTTGGCGCGGGTGTCGGCCTCACCGAGCCTCATGCCCGGAACGCTACTAGGGGCGGGCGAGAGTGTCAAGGTTGGCTCCCCGATGGGGTAATATTGGGGCGGGATGGATGAAGCGAGGATCCTGAGCCGGCTGCCGCTCCCCGAGGAGGCGCAGGTGGAGCGCCAGCTCCGCCCCCAGCGCTTGGACGAGTACGTGGGCCAGCGGGAGGCCGTCGAGAGCTTGCGCGTCTCGCTGGAAGCCGCCCGCCAGCGCAACGAGCCCATCGACCATGTCCTCCTTTACGGGCCGCCGGGCCTCGGCAAAACCACGCTCGCCCACATCATTGCCAACGAGATGGGAACGACCATCGTCGTGACGTCGGGCCCGGTCCTGGAGCGGGGCGCCGACCTCATGGGGATCCTCACCAACCTGGCGGCGGGCGACCTGCTCTTCATCGATGAGGTCCACCGCCTCCCCCGCGTGGTCGAGGAGTTGCTCTATCCGGCGATGGAAGACTTCGCCGTCAATTTCATCATCGACAAGGGGCTCCACGCCCGGACCCTCCGCTACGCGCTCCGCCCGTTCACTCTGGTGGCGGCCACCACGCGGCCTGGGATGCTCTCCTCCCCCCTCAGGGAGCGCTTCGGGATCTTCCACCACCTGGACTTCTACTCTGAGGAGGAACTCCGCCAGATAATCCTTCGCTCGGCGTCGATCCTGGGCGCCTCCGTTGAGCCGCCGGGAGCAGAGGAGATCGCCCGGCGCGCCCGCGGCACCCCGCGGATCGCCAACCGCCTCCTCCGCCGCGTGCGGGACTACGCCCAGGTCAAGGGAGACGGCGTCATTACGCGGGACGTCGCTCACGATGCCCTGGACCGGGAAGGGGTGGACGGCCGCGGGCTGGACCGCCTGGACCGCCGGTTCCTCACCGCCATCATCGAGCAGTACGGCGGGGGGCCGGTGGGGATCGAGGCTGTGGCCGCCACCATCAACGACGAGGCGGAGACGCTGGCCGAGATGGTGGAACCCTACCTCCTGAAGATCGGCTTCATCGTGCGGAGCCCCAACGGCCGGCGGGCCACGGCTCCCGCCTATTCACACCTGGGCTATCAGGCCCCTTCCGGGGTGGGCGGGCAGGGGCAGCTTCCGCTCTGAGGGGTGATCGGGCATGCCTGAACTGGGCGGGCTGGGGAAATTACTGATCGGTTTCGGGGTCGTCATGATAATTCTGGGGGGGATATTCCTGCTTTTGGGGAATTTATCGGGGAAGGTGCCTTGGATCGGACTATTGCCCGGCGACATCTACATCGAGCGCGGAAACTGGAGTTTCTACTTTCCCCTCGCCACGTCGATCATTCTCTCCATCATTCTGACCCTCCTCTTTTCCCTCTTCGGCCGGCGCTAGGTCACTCGGAGGCGGGCTTCGCCCCCCTTGGAACGGCCCTCGCGCTCTGCGTGCTCCTGGCGGTCCCCGGGCAGGCGGTAGCGGGCGGGATGATCCGCGTGGCGGTGGCTGACGGGCAGCGAAGCGTCGAGGTGGGCGGCGGAGCGATCCTGGTCACCGACCTCACCGGGCAGCCTGTCTTGCAAGGGCGCCCCTCCTCCGTGAGGGTGGCGCTGCGGAACGGAGGCCTCGACCTCGAGGGCCTCCGGGTGACCGCGGCGCGCCTCCGGCCGTCAGGATCGGGCGCTCTTCGGCTCAACGGTCGGGAATACCCGGGGTCGTTGGATGTCTTGAGGAACGGCGACTCGCTCGTCGTCGTCAACGAGCTGCCCTTTGAGGAATACGTCGCCGGCGCCCTGAGGGCGGAGACCTGGGACAGGTGGCCCCTGGAGATGCTGAAAGCCCAGGCGATCGTGGTCCGGACCTACGCTGCCTATCACCGCGAGCTCAACCAGGCCAAGCCCTTTCATCTCGTGGCCTCGACGGCGAACCAGCAGTACGCGGGGCGGGTGGCCGAGACCTCCCCCGTGTGGCAGGCGGTGAGAGAAACCGACGGGCAGGTGCTCCTCTGGGAACACCAGCTCTTCCCGGCCTTCTATCACAGCGATAGCGGCGGGCACACGGAGGAACCGCGCCTGGTCTTCGCCGCCCGGAACATGCCCTCTCTGAGGGCGGTCCGCTCCGAGTTCTCCGGTGACTCGCCCCACTTTACCTGGAACCTCCACTTCCCCATCGGGCAGTTGAGCGAGATCCTCAAAAGGGGCGGCGTTTCGGTGGGGACGATCGTGCGGCTTGAGGTGCTCGAGCGCTCCCGGTCCCTCCGCGTGCTGAGACTGGCCATCCACGGCACGCGCGGATCCGCCACCCTCGCTGGGGCCGAGTTCCGGCGGATTCTGGGCTACGATACGCTGAAGAGCACCCTCTTCGCCGTGGCGGTGGACGGCCGGTACGCACGGTTCTCGGGGCGCGGCTACGGGCACGGCGTGGGCATGGATCAGTGGGGAGCCAAGGCCATGGCCGATCAGGGGTATGCCGCCCTCCAGATCCTCCAGTACTTCTACCCCGGCGCCACTCTCGCAACGCTCCGATGATCGGTTGGAGCGATTTCGAGAAGGTGGACATGCGGGTGGGCGTCGTAGTGGACGCCAAGGAGTTTCCCGAGGCGAAGAAGCCCGCCTATCGGCTCTGGGTGGACCTGGGATCGCTCGGGGTCAAGCGCTCCAGCGCCCGGATCACCCATCGCTACCGCCTGGAGGACTTGGTGGGCCGCCAGGTAGTGTGTGTCGTGAACTTCCCGCCGAAGCAGGTGGGGCCGTTCG
>Ga0184639_10001449_pt1 | contig 10250 bp, 13 predicted proteins | sample PLM31_170_b2_FD_133155 | JGI IMG/M metagenome (GOLD analysis project Ga0184639, IMG submission 133155) | Groundwater sediment microbial communities from an aquifer in East River, Colorado, USA - PLM3-1_170_b2 | ecosystem: Environmental > Terrestrial > Soil > Riparian zone | place: USA: East... | reverse complement strand
TGGCCGGTGGATTCTTCAGTTATGGACCCTTCACCGAGGTGAAGCCGGAGACGCTCGACCGCGAGCTCGCCGTCAACTTCAAGACGGCGTTCTTCATGTGCCAGGCCGCGGTGCCGGTTCTCCTGGCTCGTAAGGCCGGGGGATCTATCGTGAATTTCGCCTCGATCGCCGCCGTGCAGTCGCTCATGCACATGGCCGCGTACAGCGCCGCGAAGTCCGCCGTGGCGGGACTCACGCGCGCGCTGGCGCGGGAATACCGCGACGCCGGCATCCGCGTCAACGCGGTCGCGCCCGCCACCGTGCGCACCGCCGACAACGTGGCGCAGATGGCGGACCCCAAAACGCCGCTGGTCGAGCTCGAGGACGTAGTGCACACGGTCCTGTTTCTCGCCAGCGATGAGGCGAGCGCCATCACCGGCCAGATCGTGCCCATCACGGGGAAAGCGTACTAGCGTGCGGCTCGAGGGGACGGGAGCGCTCGTCACGGGAGCCGGGCGCCGCATCGGCCAGGCGATCGCGATCGGACTGGCCCGCGCCGGCTGCGACGTGGCGGTGCACTTCCACGGCTCGGCGAAGGGCGCTGAGGAGACGGCGCGCGCCATCCGTGGGGCGGGGCGCCGCGCGGAGCTGCTCCGCGCGGACCTGACCGACGCCGCGGCCGCGCGCGGGCTGGGGGAACAGGCAGCGCGCCTCTTGAAGCGGCTCGACGTCGTCATCAACTCGGCGGCGATCATGGTGCGGCAGCCGGTCGAAGACGTGACCCCGGAGAGCTGGGACGCGACCCTCGACCTCAATCTGCGCGCGATGTTCTTCGTGTCGCAGGGTGCGATACCCCATTTGCGGCGCGCCAAGGGCAAGATCGTGAACCTCGCCGACGTGGCGGGGCTCGAGCCGTGGCCCGCCTATGTGCCGCATTGCGTGAGCAAGGCGGGTGTCGTGATGCTCACCAAGGCGCTCGCGCGGGCGCTCGCGCCCGACATCGCCGTCAACGCCGTGGCCCCAGGCCCCGTCCTGCTTCCCGACGAATGGGACGCGGCGATGCGCGAGCGCATTCTCGCCACGACGCCGCTCGGCCGTCTGGGCGAGCCGGCCGACGTCGTCGCCGCGGTGCGGTTCCTGCTCGCGGACGCCGACTTTGTCACCGGCACGGTCCTGGTAGTAGACGGCGGGAGGCTCATCCGCTGAGGGACGTCATCGTCGTCGGAGGCGGCTGCTACGGGACTTTCTACGCGACCCAGCTCGCGAAGGCCAAGGCTCGCGGGAAAGTCGAATTCCGGACCGTACGTGTGGTGGATCGTGACGAGAACTGCCGTGCCCGCCGCGAGCTCGGAGATGCATACGATCGGCAGTTCGTGACGTCAGACTGGAGTACATTTTTCGATCGGTTCCTGGCGACCGTCCGACCGTCCGACCGTCCGACCGACGATTTCATCGTGCCCTCGCCCCACATGCCGCACCTGATGTTCGAGTGGGTGCTGCGGCGTGCCCGCGGCCGCTGGCCGGGGCGCGCCGTCACCGTCGAGGAGGTGCCCGGCGATGTGGGTACGCCGTACGACCGCACCGCGTCCGACCACACGCGCTACGTGTCCTTCGCCGACTGGATCTGTCCCACCCACTGCATCGAGCCCGCCCTCTGCCCCGCGATCGGTGCGCCGCGGACCTGGGAGATGGCGGACGCGCTGCGTGGGCTCGCGGACCGCCTGCGCGGGAGCGGACACCCGGTCGCCGGGCCCGCGCTGTTCGTGTGCAAGCATCATGTCTTCGGGGTGGGGACGTTCGCCGCGGAGGCCGTGCTCGCGGGTGATCGCCTCGTGGCGGAGGCGGGCGCGAGCGGCGCGGCCGCCGCGGTGCTCGTGGGGACGATCTCGAGCTGTCATGGGGCGATCAACTTGCTGAGTATCGGTGCCGAGCCATCTGCCATCAGCCGGCAGCCGTCTGTCACAGATGGCTGACGGCTGATGGCGGATGGCCGCGTTTCCCTGACTCCGGAGGATCGCCAGCGCTACCTGGAGCACGCCCGCGACCTGTTCAATTCAGGCGAGTTCTGGCTCGCGCACGAGGCGTTGGAAACCGTCTGGCGTTCTATTATTAAGGAGGATGAGGCGCGGGTCATGCAGGGCCTGATCCAGGCCGCCGCCGCGCTGATCCATCGCGCCCGCGGCAACCGTCACGGCACCGTGGTGGTGGGAGCGGCGGCCCTGGAAAAGCTCGCTGGTCCGCAGCTCTCCGGGATCGAGTTCGATACGGCGCAGTTCCGCGCCCAGTTGGCGCGGGCCCTGGCGGGGGAGGGCGATCCTCCGCAACTGGAATTCCGAGCACATGCCTGAAAACGAGAAACGCGAATACGACGTCGTCATCGTCGGGGCCGGCCCTGCGGGGCTGTGCGCCGCGCTGTATGCGGGACGCGGCATGCTCAATGCGGTCACGATTGAGCGCGGCGCGCCCGGTGGCGAGCTTCTCAACACCGATGTGATCGAAGACTACATCGGCTTCGAGAGCATCAAGGGGTGGGATCTCGCGCAGAAGATGGCGGACCACGCCAAGAAGTTCGGCGCGCAGATCGTGACCGACACCGTGGAGCGCATCCGCAAAGGCGCGGACGGCTGGTTCGACGTCATCACCGCCAAGGGCGATACCTATCGCAGCCAGGCGGTGATCCTCACCGCGGGCGGGACGCCCGTGAAACTCGGCGTGCCGGGCGAGAAAGAGTACGCGGGCAAGGGCGTCTCCTATTGTGCGGTGTGCGACGGCGCGTTTTTCAGAGGCGAGCGCCTCGCGGTTGTCGGCGGCGGCGATGCCGCGGTGGAGGAAGCCGCCTACCTCACCCGGTACGCGAGCAAAGTGCACCTCGTGCACCGCCGCGACGACTTCCGCGCGTCCAAGCTGCTTCAAGAGCGCGCCTTTGCGAACCCGAAGATCGAGGTGATCCGGAATACCACCGTGCCGGAAATCGTCGGCAATGCGAAGGGTGTGACCCACGCGGTGCTCGAGGACAATGCGACCGGCGAGAGATCCAACCTCGATGTCGGCGGCGTGTTCGTCTTCGCCGGCTTCAAGCCCAACACGCAGCTCGTGGAGGGGCATGTGGACCACGATGCGGGCGGCTACTTCATCACCGACAACCGGATGATGACGTCCATGGCCGGATTGTTCGCCGCCGGGGACGTGCGCAGCCAGCTCACGCGCCAGATCACCACGGCCGTCGGAGATGCCACCACCGCCGCGATCGCGGTCGAGAAATACCTCGCCGCGCTGCGCGAGCAGCAGGGCGACGGGAAAGCCAAGAAATGAGAATCGTGCAGATCCCCAACGGCGTGTTCGCCGAGAACTGCTACCTCGTGATCGACGAAAAGGCGGGAGAATGCGCCATCGTGGATCCGGGTGAGGAAGCGGGGCTGATCCTGCACAAGCTGAAGGCGACAGGCGCGAAACCCATGGGGATCTGGCTCACCCACGCCCATTTGGACCACGTCCTCGGCGTGCCCCAAGTCGCGGCGGAGACCGGCGCTCCCGTCTGGCTCCACCCGGCCGATCGGCCGCTGTACGACGCAGTGCCCCAGCAGGCGGTGTGGTTCGGCCTCGCGGCGCCTGCCCGGCTCCCGGCGCCCGACGAGGCATTCACCCACGGGGGAACCGTGCGGGTCGGAGGGCTGAGCTTCGCGGTCCGGCACGCCCCCGGTCATTCGCCCGGAAGCGTCTGCCTGGTGGCGCCCGGTATCGCGCTGGGCGGCGACGTGCTGTTTGCGGGATCCATCGGCCGGACCGACCTGCCCGGCGGGGACTTCGAGACTTTGATCGGCAGCATCGAGCGCGAGTTGCTCCCGCTCCCCGATGACACCATCCTGTACAGCGGCCATGGACCCGAAACCACCATCGGACAGGAGCGCCGGTCGAATCCCTTCCTCACCGGCGCCTACCGCCTCGCCTAAGCCTCCCCCGCGGCGGCGGCCCACGTGCATGCGGTGCGGCGCCGAGGTTCGGCCCAAGCCGTGGGGATGCAAGAATCCCTGTCCGAACTGCGGGTTCCTCTATCCGCTCGGCGACTGCTCTGACTGACATCCGCGTGACGTTTCTCCCCGACGGCGCCGAGGTGCGCACCGCAGGTGGACCGAGCGCCGCCGCGACCGTGTTGGATCTCGCTGACCGCTCGGACACGCCGCTCAAGACGGTGTGCGGTGGCGTCGGGAACTGCACGAGCTGCCGAGTCCGCGTCGTGTCCGGCGACTGGCCGGCGGGGCGCATCGACCATGCGCGTCTTGGCCCCCTCGTGAACCAGGGTTGGCGGCTGGCCTGTCAATTCGTGCCGCGCGGCCCGCTGACCGTCGAACGGCCTGCCGTGATGGATGCTCTGTGAGCCACCTCCTCGCGATCCTGCTGCTTGCGCTCGACTGCGCGGCCCGCGCGGCACGAATCCAACTGGCCACGTGGGCCGCCGGCGGCGGCCTCTCGTTCCGCGACGCGCTGCGGTTGAACCTGTACGGCGAAGCGGCCGCCACGCTCACGCCGAACCGCCTGGGCGGCGAGCCGGCGCGCTTTCTCGGCATGACGTGGTCCGGCATCCGGCCGGTGACGGCGCTCGTCGCCCTTGGCGTCGAAGTCGCCGCAGAGTGGCCGGTCTTCGGTATCGTCGCCGTCGCCCTGGTGGGCTACTACATCCCCGATTGGAGTCAGGCGGCGGAGCGGTGGCTGAGCCGCAACCTGGCGCGGGATCTCTTGACGATCGAGCTGGTGGCGCTGGTGGTGCTGGTGATCGTCTATGCGCTGCAGCGCCTCGTGCGGCCGGGGGCGATCCGGCATCGCGTGCGGCGGCAATGGCGGGTCGCGCTCGCGCACGTGCGGCGCGCGCCGTGGTGGGTGCTGTTCGCCGGCGCGCTGCTGACCGTCATCAGCCTCGCCGCACGCGCGCTCATCCTGCCGGCGCTGGTATGGGGACATGCGGACGCGCCGCCGTTCAGCGTGATGTTCTTCGGGTCCCTCGCGCTGCTGCACGCGCCCTTGGTCGTGCCGCTGCCTTCGGGCGGCGGAGGCATCGAGCTGGCGTTCCTGTCAGGATTCGCCGGCGATTTCGGCCCCGGGCATCAGGTGGCGATGCTCCTGATGTGGCGGTTCTACACCACGATCCTGTTGACCATCCTGGGCATCTATCTGCTCGTGCGCACGCACGGCGCCGCCGCCGCCAAGGAGCTGCTCACGGTCGGCTGGTTCCGCCGCCGCCGTTAGCTATGCACACCAGCACGATGGTGCGGGCCTCTGCGCGTTCCACGCCGTGCGGAACGCCCGCGGGCGCGAGCACGAGGTCTCCCGGGCCGGCGCTGGCGGTTCGCTCGCCGATGATGAAATTGGCCTTTCCGCTCAGCACTACATAGAATTTGTCGGCGCCGGCGTGCGTGTGCACCGCCTGCGCCTGACCTGGCTCGAAGCAATTGAGTCCGACGAGCAGACGCTCGGAGCGAAAGCAGTCGATCTTGGTCATGGCGTCGGCGCGGAACGCCGCGCGGTCGGGCAGGTGCTGGACCAACTCTCGGGGCTTCATGGGCGATTCCTGGCTCCAGACGGACGGCAGTCGGACGGAACGGAACGGGGCGATGAGCGCAACGCGCGTCGAACGCGATCCTCTGGGTGAGCTGCCCGTCCCCGCCGGAGCCCTCTGGGGCATCCAGACCGAGCGGGCCCGGCACAACTTCCCCATCTCCAATCTGCGACCCCTTCCCGCCTTCGTCGACGCCGTCATCTGGATCAAGAAAGCCGCCGCGCTGACGCATCGCGATACCGGCCGCCTCGACCGGAAACTCGCCGACGCGATCGTGCGGGCTGCGGACGAAGTGCTCGCGGGGGGGCATCGCGAGCACTTCGTCGTGGATCCGTACCAGGCCGGGGCCGGCACGTCGCACAACATGAATTGCAACGAGGTCCTGGCGAACCGCGCCAACGAGCTGCTGGGGGGCAAGCGCGGCGAGTACCAGCCGGTGCACCCGAACGATCACGTCAACATGGCCCAGTCCACGAACGACGTGATTCCCACCGCCATCCGGCTCGCCGCGCTGTCGCAGCTGCCCGCGCTCGTGGAAGCGCTGAACCGGCTGGGCCGCGCGTTCCTCGCGAAAGGGAAAGCGTTCGACGGGATCGTGAAGTCAGGGCGCACCCACCTGCAGGACGCGACGCCGGTGCGGCTCGGCCAGGAGTTCACGGCCTACGGCCATACGATCGAGCGCAACCGCGAGCGCGTGGTTCGCGCGGCCGACGACCTCCGCGACCTCGGCATCGGGGGGACGGCGGTCGGCACCGGGTTGAACGCCGAGCCCGAATACCCCGCGCTGATGGTGAAGCACCTGCGGGCGATCACAGAGCTCGATCTACGCGAAGGTGATGATCGCGTGCAGCTGATGCAGTCGATGGGAGACCCGGCGGCGTTCTCGGGGGCGCTCCGAACCTACGCCGCGGATCTCGGCAAGATCGCGAGCGACCTGCGGCTGCTGGCCTCCGGGCCGCGCACCGGCTTCGCCGAGATCCTGCTGCCTCCCGTCCAACCCGGCTCGAGCATCATGCCGGGGAAGGTCAATCCGTCGATCCCCGAAATGGTGAATCAGGTCTGCTTTCAGGTGATTGGGAACGACGTCACGGTCGTGACCGGCGCGGAGGCGGGGCAGCTCGAGCTGAACGTGATGATGCCGCTGATCGCGCACAACCTGTTGTTCTCGACGCTGATCCTCACCAACGCGACGCGCGTGCTGGCCGAGCGGTGCGTGGAAGGGATCGAGGCCGATGCCGCGCAGTGCGCGTATTGGCTCGAGCGGAGCCCAGCGCTCGTGACGGCGCTGGCGCCGAAGATCGGCTACGCCGAGGCGGCGAAGCTGGCCAAGGAGGCGGTCGCGAAGAACGTCACGGTGCGGCAGCTCGTGATGGAGAAGGGATTATTGAAGGGGAAGGAGCTGGAGGAGGTGCTGGACTTGCGGGCGATGACGGAGCTTGGCGTGCCCGGCGAGCGGAAGTGACTCTCACACGGGAAGAGGGGGCGCACGTATGAACTGGATCGTCGCTGGACTGATCGCAGGCGTGATCGCGTACCTCGTGGATTGGCTGATGTGGGGCAAGGTGTTCGTGAAAGGGATGGATGCGTTCGTCACGCCGATGTCCCCCGAGGAGATGAAACGCTTCATGGGGCCGGCGATGGCGAAGTCGGCCGTTCTGGCGCTCGTGTTCGGCGTGCTGTTCGCGTACCTGTACGGTCAGTTCCGGGGCAGCCTGTGGGTGCAGGGCGGTGGACCGCTCGCGGGGATGGAGTTCGCCACGGTGCTCTGGCTGCCGACGATCTTCCTCGCGACGATCGGGAGTGGCATCTGGTACGTCAGGGCCAAGCCGCTGCACATGGCGATGTGTTGGGCCTGGCTCGCCCGCATGAATGCGGCGGGCATCGTGGTGGGATTGCTCATGAAGTGACCGCAGTCACGGCGCCGGCCCGGCCCGCGGGGTAGAACTCTCGCCATGAGAACCCTCGTGCTGGGCCTGGCCGCGCTCGCGCTGGCCGGGTCGCTCGCGGCGCAGCGCCGCGCGCGCATCGGACCCACCGTCTCCACGATCTCGATCGAAGACGGCTCGGGCACCAGTCGTTCCTACACGTCATTCGGCGGCAGCTTCGCATTCCTCTCCAGTGACGACGGCGAGATCGGCGTCGCCGTGTCGCGCTACGGCGACTTGTCGAGCAATAGCTGCGTGCGCCAGATGACGTTCTTCGGTGTGGAATCCAACTACTATCCCGTGGGCGCCAAGGGGATCGCACCCTTCGCGTCAACCGCGATCGGCCTCGCGCGCGTGACGGACCAGGATGTCGGGCTGCTGGGCATCTGCAGCTCCGCGCAGGCGACGAACGCGATCGGGCTGGGATTCGGGTTGGGCCTGCGGCTGAACCTCGGCACGCACGCGGCCGCGCTCGTCGAGGGCCGCTTCTTCCAGGTGCCCAACAGCGCGATTCAGGCGCTCGAAGGCCGCGCCAATGTATCGGTCGGGTTCGGCAAGCCACGCCAGACCCAATTGCTGAACGGCACCCTCGGCCCTGCCGTCGGTCTCCTGCTGCGCCTCGGCGGGCCCCTGGAAGGGCGGGGACCTACCCTCGGTGTCCGGTTTCGCCGTGATACAAAGAAGGCCGGCGCGCTCGGCTTGCAGATCGACTACGCGTCGCTGCGGGTGACTACGGGCTGCAGCAGCAACTGCGAGCCGAGCGCCGTGCTGTTCGCGCCCGGGTACGAGCCGTCGCTCTATCCCGCCTGGGGCCGCTTGTATGCGGATGTCGGCCTGCTGTTGGCCGGATTCCCCTCGGCTGGCTCCGATCGCGGCATCGCGCAGGGCGCGCATGGCGGCCTCGGCGCCGACATCCTGACCGGCGGGTCGCTGATGGTGAACGTCAACACGCGCGTGCTCTGGCTCCAGCGCAACAATCGCAACAACGTATTCCTCTTGCAGGGGGGCGTGAGCATCAGCCCGAGGCTCGAACGGGCCATTGAATCCCGATAGGCCTTCTCGCATATTCCCCCCATGCGCGTTACCACGTGGGGAGAATACGGCCTCATCGTTGCCCTCCATCTCGCCAGGCGCGCGGGGGAGGGGCCCGTGGCGGCACGTGAGCTTTCCGACCAGGAGCGCCTCCCCCACGACTACGTCGAGCAGATCCTGCTGCGCCTCCGGCGGGCGGGATTGGTCGATTCCGTGCGGGGCGCGAAGGGCGGCTATCTGCTCGCGCGTGAGCCCCAGGCCGTCAGCGTAAAAGACGTCATCGAGGCGTCGGAGCACGTGACCTTCGAGGTCAACTGCGACCTCCATCGCGTGGACGACGAGCGCTGCGATCCGGGCACTGCCTGCAGCATCCGGCCGGTGTGGCGCCTGCTCGAACGGCGGATCAACGACCTGCTGGCCGGCATCACCCTCGCCGACCTGCAGCATGCCGAGCCGGAGGTCTACCAGATCGCCGGGGCCGCGGCCGGCACCTGAGCATCATGGTGGCTCCCCCCTCCCACCGGGCGCCGCCTGAGCTGTCTCCCGAGGAACTGCTCCGCTACTCGCGGCACCTCCTCCTCCCCGACGTCGGCCTTGAAGGTCAACGGAAACTGAATGCCGCGCGCCTCCTGCTCATCGGCGCCGGCGGGCTCGGTTCCCCCGCGGCGCTCTACCTCGCCGCCGCGGGAGTCGGCACGCTGGGGATCGTGGAGTACGACGTGGTCGACCAGTCGAACCTGCAGCGCCAGATCCTGCACGGCACCTCCGGCGTCGGCACGCCGAAGCTCGACTCGGCGCGCGCGCGCATCCGGGACATCAATCCCCACGTCCGCGTCGAGACGTTCGATACGCGCCTCACGTCCGCCAACGCGCTCGAGATCCTGCGCCGGTTCGACATCGTGGTGGACGGCTCGGACAATTTCCCGACGCGCTATCTCGTCAACGACGCGTGCGTCCTGCTCGGCCTGCCGAACGTGTACGGCGCGGTGTTCCGCTTCGACGGGCAGGCGTCCGTCTTCTACGCGAAACAGGGCCCCTGTTACCGCTGCCTCTACGCCGAGCCTCCACCGCCCGAGCTCGTTCCGTCGTGTGCCGACGGCGGCGTGCTCGGCGTCCTCCCGGGCATCATCGGCTCGATCCAGGCGCTCGAGGCGATCAAGCTGATCCTCGGGGTGGGCGAATCGCTCGTGGGACGGCTGCTCCTGTTCGACGCGCGCAAGCTGCAGTTTCGCGAGCTGAAGATCGCGAAGGACCCCGATTGCCCAGTATGCGGGACGCACCCGACGGTCAAGGAGCTCATCGACTACGAGCAGTTCTGCGGAGTCGGGGGCGCGGGACGGGGGATGGGGGATGGGGTGGAGATAGCGCCGGTCGAGTTGAAGAAGGAATGGACGCGCAACCCGTCACTCGTGGTCCTCGACGTGCGTGAACCCCATGAGGCGGCGATCGCACGAATCGCGGGGACCCGGCTCATCCCGCTCGCGGAGCTTCCCGGACGGCTCCGGGAGTTGGACGGGCACGCCGAGATCGTGACGCACTGTCATCACGGCGTGCGCTCGATGAAAGCGCTGGAGATCCTAAAGGGAGCGGGATTTTCGAAGGTGCGCAGTCTCGCGGGAGGGATCGATGCATGGGCCCGCGAGGTAGATTCGGACGTACCGCGTTATTGAATGCCGAAGGGGGGACTCGAACCCCCACGGGCTTGCGCCCACTGGCTCCTGAAGCCAGCGCGTCTACCAGTTCCACCACTTCGGCGCGTATTC
>Ga0184639_10001448_pt1 | contig 10252 bp, 9 predicted proteins | sample PLM31_170_b2_FD_133155 | JGI IMG/M metagenome (GOLD analysis project Ga0184639, IMG submission 133155) | Groundwater sediment microbial communities from an aquifer in East River, Colorado, USA - PLM3-1_170_b2 | ecosystem: Environmental > Terrestrial > Soil > Riparian zone | place: USA: East... | reverse complement strand
GGAAACGCGTTCGAGGAACCCCTGGCAGCGATCTGGAACGGCGAGCGGTACCAGACCTTCCGGACCACATTCGAGAGCGACGTCCCACCTGACCCATGCAGGGGATGCGGCAGCCTCTGGAGCCTCTAAAGTGGGCTCGAGCGAGAAGATGAGACAGCTTGCGATCGCGGTGATGGCCAAGGCGCCAACGGCTGGCCAGGTCAAGACCCGCCTCGTCCCACCCTTGAGCCAGGAGGAGGCCGCAGGTCTGTACCGGTGCCTCCTGATGGATAAGCTGCTTCAGGTCAGTCAACTGCCGGGGGTCGATTCGTATGTCGCCTACACCCCCGATGAGGCGGGACCGCTTATGCATGAGCTGGCGCCGCAATCGTTCACCCTGATTCCGCAATCGGGAGCGGACCTCGGGGCTCGGCTGCACCGTCTTTCCGCGATGCTCCTTGAAAGCGGCCATCCCGGGGTGATGATCGTTGACAGTGACACGCCGACCCTCCCCACGGCGTACCTCCTGGAGGGAATCGAGCGGCTCCGGAGCACAACCACCGACCTGGTCCTCGGGCCGGCAGAAGACGGCGGCTACTACCTCGTCGGGCTGACGCGACCATGCCCGGCGCTGTTCGACGGCATCCAGTGGAGCAGCCCGTCGGTCCTGACCGAGACGCTGCAGCGCGCCTCGGCGCAACGATTACGGGTTGCCACTCTCCCATCCTGGTTCGATGTGGACACGGCCGACGATCTGCATCGGCTGCGGCGCGACTTGGCGACAAACGGGAATGCGCTGGCCCCCCACACGCGCGGCTTTCTGCTCGACCAACGAGGAGACTGAGGTGCAAGGGTCATTTCTGGGACAGCGAGAATGGGAACTGCGGGCGGCAGGGCTCACCCTGGCGATCCTGCGGATCGGGTACGGACTCCTCTGGCTCAAAGAGGCGACCTGGAAAAAGCTCCCGGACTTCGGAATGCGGGCTGGCGATGGGCTCTGGTACTGGACGAATGAGATGGTCAAGTACTCCGCAGCCGCGCCGCATAAGTATTTTGTCGAACATGTCGTCATCCCCAACTTTATCTTCTTCGGGTATATGACCTTGGCGACCGAGCTGTTCATCGGCGCGTCGATGTTCCTTGGACTGTTCACACGACTTGGGGCCCTGGCCGCCCTCATGATGGGGCTGAATATCACGACGGGCCTCATCCGTCATCCCGCCGAATGGCCCTCCGCCTACTTCATGTTGATCGGCTACAGCTTCCTGTTTCTCACCTTCAGGGCCGGGCGGCGACTGGGGATTGACGCGCTCCTCGCCCAACGACTTGAAGGGCCCAAGCCCCACGGCCTCGTCTCGAGACTCCTGGCCTTTCTGGTCTAGTGCCGTTCCAACTATTTGCACCATGATGGTGAGGCCAGGAAAAGCGATATTTTGAACAACCGCCAAGCAGCATACCTGTCGGCGATTAGCCGCAACAAATTGGAACGGCACTAGTCCGCCATGTCCTCGGGACCACAGCCCGCTGGCGCCTGCCTCCACGGCGATTCGCTGCCCCAGCCGCGAGCGCGCAGCACAACGTCGATCCTTGTCGGCGCCGGATTGCTCTCGTCATGTCTTTATCTCTCCTTTGCCTTGGCCACCAGGGGCAACCCGCTCGCCCTTGCGCTCTTCCCTTTCCGTAAAGGGATTATCCCCGGGTTCCTTCTCCACTTTCTCATCTTGTTCGCGCTCTACCTCGCTGCGGCGTGGTGCGTCTTCCGTTGCCCAGAGAATCGCGGGTCGATTGCGGTCACCCTCCTCGTCTTCTCAGCAGTGTTTCGGGTTATCCTGCTCTGGACCCAGCCTGTCCTTTCGGACGACATCTATCGTTACGTCTGGGACGGACGGGTCCAGGCAGCCGGCATCAACCCTTACCTGTACCCACCTGAGGCGCGGGAGCTGTCGCACCTGAGAGACGACACGATCTTTCCCCGGATCAATCGACCGTCGGCGCGCACCATCTATCCGGCGGGCGCCCAGTGGCTCTTCCGCGCCGTCTTCACCGCCAGGCCTGACAGCGTCCTGTTTCTGAAGGCAACGATCGCCGTGTGTGACATCTTGACTATCCTGCTGCTGATGCGACTCCTCCGCACGCAGGGATTGTCGCCTGGCCGTGCGATCCTCTATGCCTGGCACCCGCTCGCGGTGTTCGAGCTTGCCGGGTCGGGACATCTCGATGGCTTGATACTACCGTTCCTGCTGGTCTGCCTCATGTGTGTAGGGGCCCGCCGGGATAGCTGGGCAGGGGCGTCACTTGGCCTGGCGACCGCAATCAAGCTCTACCCCGCCCTGTTATTCCCGGCCCTGGTCCGCCGACATGGACTGCTCCTGCTCGTGCCCGCCTCACTTGTGCTGGGACTGGTCTATCTTTTCTACATCGTGACAGCGGGCCAAGGTGTGCTGGGGTTTCTCCCCCAGTACCTCTCCGATCCCGAAGAACGATTCAATTCCGGGCCTGGCGCACTTCTGGCCTACGGTTTGGGCCTCCTTTTTTCCCAACCGACGCCTCTGGCATACGCGGTCCTCGCCCTTGCACTCCTTGCCGTCGGCCTCCGCGGATCGAGGACGGCGGACCAGGGACTCAACGGGACCGTCGCTGAGGTTTTCCTGCTGTTCGGAACCTTCGTCACCTTCGCCCAGACCGTTCACCCCTGGTATCTTCTCTGGATCATCCCGCTGCTTGCGATTCGCCCAAGCGCCTCCTGGCTCTACCTTTCAGGGGCCATTGCCATCTCGTATGTGAAATATACGAGCGACAGCCTGCACATGCCGTTGTGGGCTGGTGTGCTGGAATACCTTCCCTTCTATCTCCTCGCGCTCTGGACAGCTCGGGCCGGGAAGTTCCGACTGGTGGGGTCAGGCCTGATCGGTCAACAAGCTGGGAGACGGACACCGTGACGTCACTCCTGTGGGCCGCGGGGAGCCTCTACCTCCTTGGCCTCTGCCTCCTCTTTCTGTACGGCATCAACAGCGCGCTGCTCGCCGTTCTGTATCGTCGGCACAAGGTCGTCGCGCTCGCGCACGACCGCGAGCTGGTCAGGAAGTTCCAGGAGAACGGTCATCGCGAGCGGATTCCGCCGGTCACCGTTCAGCTTCCAATTTACAATGAGCGCTATGTCGTCGAACGCCTGATCGACGCCGCCGCGCGGATCGACTACCCCCGCCATCTCTTGGAGATCCAGGTCCTGGACGATTCTACAGATGAGACCACACCCCTGGCGGCGGCAAAGGTGCAGGAGCACCGCGCAACCGGACTCGACATCGTCCACCTGCATCGGGCGGATCGGGACGGCTTCAAGGGGGGGGCACTGCGGGAAGGGCTGAAACAGGCGAAAGGTGAGCTGATCGCGATCTTCGACGCCGATTTCGTTCCGCCACCGCACTTCATCTTGGACACCCTCCCGTTCTTCCGGCAGGACGGCAAACTCTGCACCGTGCAGGGGCGATGGGGACATATCAACCGGGACTATTCTCCAGTGACCGCCGCCCAGGCGATCGGGATCGACGGGCACTTCGGGATCGAGCAGCCGGCTCGGGCCTGGTCAGGTCTCTTCATGAACTTCAACGGCACAGCCGGCATCTGGCGAAAGGCAGCGATCATCGGCGCCGGGGGCTGGCAGAGCGACACATTGACCGAGGATCTCGACCTGAGCTACCGGGCGCAACTGGCTGGCTGGCGAATGAAGTTCCTGCCGCACCTGCACTGCCCCGCAGAGATCCCGGCGCAGCTCAGCAGCTTCAAGTCCCAGCAGCACCGATGGGCAAAGGGCTCCATCCAGACCGCCAAAAAACTCATCCCACGGATCTTCCGTTCGCCCGCCTCCGCGTTCGCCAAATACCAGGCCTTCCTCCACATGACCCATTATCTCGTCCATCCACTCATGATCATGGTCATCCTAGCGACGCCGCCATTGCTCCGCTGGAACTGGCTGCTCCCGGGATGGCGCCACCTATGGGCCCCGCTCACCTTCCTCTCCCTTGCGACCTTCGGCCCTTCCAGCCTCTACTACTACTCGCAGCGCGAGCTGTACCAGGACTGGCGCAGGCGGTTTCGGGCGATGCCGTTCCTGATGCTCCTCGGGACCGGGATCGCCGTGAACAACACGAAGGCGGTCTTCGAGGGCCTATTCGGGCGGCAGAACCGCTTCGTACGGACACCGAAGTATCGCATCGAGAGTCGGTCCGACGGGTGGACCGGGAAAGGATACCGACTGCCCCTGCCCTGGACCGTACTGGTTGAGGTGGGACTCTTTTTCTACAGCGGCTACGGGCTCTGGCTGGCCCTCCAGAAGGGAACCTACCTGCTCGTCCCGTTTATCGTGCTCTATACGCTGGGGATGGGATATGTGGCGTCCCTGGGTCTCTGGCAGGCATTCCAGGAGGGCACAGGCTCGTACTGCGCATTCACAGTCGGAAAGAAATCAATTGTAGGGGCAGGGCTTGCCCTGCCCGAAGACGGCGCAGCAAGCAGCGCCGCTACACATCCGCAATGCAAGACCGGGAATGCGCATTCAAAGAGATGGCGAGTCTAAGAGAGGCGTTGCAGGACGATACCGGCCGCTTCCGAGAGATCCCTCGCCTTGGCGCAGTCAACGTGGCCCCACAGGCCGGCAGGATCGAGAAGGATCGCGTCCAGGCCGGCCGCCCTCGCGCCAAGGACATCGATAGAGTAGAGGTCGCCGATATAGACGGCCTCTTCGGGGCCGACCCCAGCCTGTTCCAACGCCATCTGAAAGATCCGAGGATCCGGCTTTTCCACGCCGACGATTCTTGAATCGAGAATAAACCGGAAGTACGGCCTCAGCCCCCCATTCGTCACAATCCGGTCGACGCTCCCGTCCGAGTTGGAGATCATGCCGATCGCCAGACCATGACGGCACAGATCCTCGAGCACCTCGCGAGCCTGGGGGTTGGGTTGGTTCCAGAGGTTGTGCTGCCGGTTATACTCGGCGATCCGATGAAAGGCGCGCTCCGTCGCAGCGCCCCACTCAAGCCCGACCCCCTCGCAGACAAACCGCACGTAGGTCTTGAAGATCCCAGGCGCTTCGGTCGAATTGCGGCGCGCCAAGATCGGATCGAGGCGGACCCGAGCGGCGTACTCTGCCTCTCGCACTACAGCTTCTTCGACACCGAATCCCTCTGCGGCCAGAGCCTCGACGACTACGCCGTAGTTGATCAGGATCACCGTGTTGCCCGCATCGAACAACACCGCTCGCAAAGGCATCGATCTCTCCTTTGAGCATATGCAGAATCGCTGAGGCACTTATACTTTCTGATCACACCCCTGTCAAGGCTCATTCTCCCCGCACGGAGCGGCCGCCCATCATCTCTATCTTGACACGCGGAGGTCGAGCGGGCTAAGGTGACGACACCGTTGCGCCAAACATAAGGAATCTTTCGGGCCAAAGGAGGAGAGCTCAATGAGACTCAAGAGCAGGAAGATTGCGATACTGGCGGAGAATATGTACCAGGAGATGGAGCTGTGGGTCCCGTATTACCGCCTGAAGGAAGAGGGAGCTGACGTCAAGGTGGTCGGGACCGGGGCGAAGAGCTACACCAGCAAGACAGGTTATCCGGTCACCGCTGACGTGTCGGCCGAAGAGGTCAAGGCTGCCGACTTCGACGGCATCATCATCCCGGGCGGCTACGCGCCCGACATGATGCGACGGTCACCAGCCATGGTCAATCTGGTGAAAGAGGCATTCGAGAAGGGGAAGGTCGTGGCCGCCATCTGTCACGCCGCCTGGATGCTCTGTTCGGCGGGCGTGCTGAAGGGAAAGACCGCCACCTGTTTTCACTCGATCAGGGACGATCTAGTCAACGCCGGGGCGCGCTACGTCGATCAGGAGGTTGTGGTCGATGGAAACCTGATCACCTCGCGGGAACCGAAGGATCTGCCGGCCTTCTGCCGCGAGATCATCAAGGCCCTGGAGAAAGCGAGCTGATCCAGGCGCGGATGAAATCTTGCCTGAGCGAGGGCCCGGTTGAAGTTGTTTGACACCATGGCCCTGCCCTGTTATGATGCCCTCCACGACCGTACGACGGATGTCGTGACATCGAGAGGCGAATGCGCCTACCCGCGAGCGAGCAACGCATGACTGTCGAGAAGCTGATTTTGGCCAAGCCAAGAGGGTTCTGTGCCGGGGTCGATCGGGCCATCGATGTGGTCAAGATCGCCCTGGAGCTGTACGACGAACAGGTCTACGTCCGGAAGGAGATTGTCCACAACAGGCACGTGGTGGACGAGCTGCGACAGAAGGGCGCAATCTTCGTGGAGGATCTCGACGAGGTCCCAAACGGCGCGATCGTCATCTTCAGCGCCCACGGAATCTCCCCAGAGGTGCGAACGCAGGCCCAGGCCAGAGGGTTGAAGGTCATCGACGCCACCTGCCCTCTCGTCACCAAGGTCCACAATGAGGCGATTAAGTTCGCTCGGGAAGGCCGTTCCATCATCCTGGTCGGTCACGAGGGACACGACGAGGTGATCGGGACCACGGGGGAGGCGCCGGAGGTGATCACCCTGATCGGGTCAGAGGAGCAGGTGGAGACCCTACAGGTCCCCGATCCCACGAAGGTCGCGGTCATCACTCAGACGACACTCAGCGTGGACGAGACCACCGGCATCGTCAGTGCATTGAAGCAGAAGTTCCCGGCGCTCGCCTTTCCCCCCAGTGAAGATATCTGCTATGCCACCACGAATCGCCAGACCGCCCTGAAGGAGCTCGCCTCTCAGGTCGATCTGATTCTAGCCCTGGGCTCCCAGAACAGCTCGAATTCCAAGCGACTCATCGAGGTCGCCCAAGGGGTGGGGGTGCAAGCCTATCTGATCGACGATGTCAGCGAGATCAGGCCGGGGTGGCTGGAGCATGTGCGGATCATCGGGGTGACGGCCGGGGCCTCTGCCCCGGAGCACCTGGTGCAGGGGGTGGTCAGCTACTTCAAAGCGCTCGGGGTCACCGACATCGAGGAGATTGAGCCGATTAAGGAAGAAGTGAACTTCGCCCTCCCAAAGGAGTTGGTCCGCGATCGGGCCCGGCTCGAGGCGATGGCATCACCAATCCCCACGGCCATGGCCACCTCCGCGTAGTCTGCTGCTGGCACGCCAACACGCAACGGGCAGGTCGCGCGACCTGCCCGTTGATATTTCGTCCTGAGTCTGCCGTCAACCAGGGTAAGCGCGCTTCCCTCACTCTTCCAAGAAGGCCTGGATGCCACGATACACCTGCAGCCGGTTCTTCTCCAGCAGGGCGTAATGGGTTGCGTCGCCGATGTCCAGGCGTCGCTTATACGGCGCCGACGTCAGCTTCTGGAGGAGATCGTCCGCCGCCTCACTGTTGATCATCTCCTCCGCGCTGCCCCGAACGATCATCGTCGGGACCCTGATCTTCGCGGGATCAAAGAGCGATCGACCCGCATGGATCTCGTGCCAATCGATGTAGGGCCCGTTTGGGACCTGGATCGACTCCGGGCTCCGCTGCTTCGCCGTCGGATCGGAGGCAAAGAGGGCGTCGATCCAGGCATCGATCACCTCCCGCTCCCGCCAGCCATCCCGTAGCTCCGGCTTGATCCAGGCGTCCCAGGCATTCAGGATCTCCCTCCGGGGCAGATAGCGGTAGGCCCCCATCTCATAATTCGGCCGGTCCGGGTTGGCGAGATCGCCGAGCGCCTTGACATATGACGGGTTCTTGCCGTAGATGGCGCCGAACATCACCAGCTTGTTCACCTTGTCCGGATGCAGAGTGGCATAGAGGGCGCACCAGGAGGCGCCAATTGACCAGCCAACGAGATTCACCTTGTCGATCTTCCGCTTGGACCGAATGTAGTCGATGGCTGCGTCGATGTCCCGCATCACCTGATCCGCTCGGACAAGCGGAAGGTTCTGTCCGACTGGCTCCTTCATTTCCGGCGGCCGGGTCGAACGTCCGAACCCCCTGATATCCAGGGTAAAGCCGTCGAAGCCGCGCTCGGCCACATACTCCATCCACGAGTACCCGCTCACGGAGAGGTCAAAGGTCACAGAGGCGGGACTCGGAATGCCGTGAATGAAGAGCACGACATTGTCCTTGGTGATCTTCGGCAGGTTCTCCAGCCGCTTCTCTCGGACGAACAGCTTGACCCCCTGGTCCCTTCCCTGCACCAAAAATTCCTCCTTGACGATGACGTTCTCCCTCTCCTGGGCGGCCACGACCGATGCGCCCGTGGCCATCACGGTGAGCGCCGCCCACCACGTTACGCCGGTCCGCCACCAATGGTCCATGGTCTGCTCCTTTCGCCGAGTATCAGGTCGGAGGATGAATCCCTCTTGCTCATGGGGATATTAGTATATAGACGCGAACCATGCGAGTGTCAACTCTTTCTCGCCAGGGAACTCTGCCAGAAGCGATTCTCCCGATACCGCGGGCTATCCCCGTTGGACGATCTACGGTATGATGGCCCCAAGGAGGGACGATGGAGATCGCCAAGCTGCTGACGTTGGGCCTTGTGGTGGCATCGACCGGCTACTGGCTGCTCTGCTTGTTCGGCGCGCTGAGGTTCCTGTCGAGGCGGCCCGATCAGTGCCAGGAAGGCACGCCGCCTGTGACTATCCTCAAGCCGGTGAAGGGTCTCGACCCGGACCTGGCAGAGAACTGTCGCAGCTTCTGCCGCCAGGACTATCCGGTGTACCAGGTAATCTTCGGCGTGGCCGACCCTCAGGACCCGGCGATCCCGGTGTTGCAACGGGTGCTGGAGGAGTCGGAAGGCGACCGCCATCGACTGGTCATCGGGCCCGAGGACTATGGGCCGAACCGCAAGGTCAGCCTGCTTCACCAGATGTTGCCGTTCGCGGCCCACGAGATCGTGGTGATCAGCGACAGTGACGTCAGGGTCGGGCCCGACTATCTCCGTCACATCGCCCCCCCGTTCATGGACCAGGGGGTCGGGCTCGTCACCTGCCTCTATCGGGGAGACAGCCCGGAAAGTCTCGCTGCCTGCCTCGAGGCGTGGGCCATCGACGACACCTTCGTGCCGTCTGTGATGGCCGCCTACGCCACCGAAGGGGTGACTTTTGCGTTCGGCTCCACCCTCGCGCTTCGCAGGAAGATCCTGGAGCAGATCGGCGGCTTCACGCCATTTGCCGATCTCCTGGCCGACGACTACCATCTGGCCAAGGAGGTGCGCCGGCAGGGGTACCGGCTGGTCCTCTCGGACTACCCGGTGGCCTGCATCCTCGGGCGATCATCCTTTTCGGAGGTGTTCAGCCGACTGGTCCGGTGGACCAGGACCCACCGGGCGTGCAGACCGATGGGATACCTCCTCTCCGGGATCAGCCATGGAACGATCTTCTCGCTCCTCTACCTCCTCCTCGACCTCTTTTCTTCCCGGGCGCTCGTCGTCGCGACGGCCACGATCGCGGTGAGGGCCAGCGTCGCCTTCTTCATCGATGCCTCCATCCTCAAGTCCCGTCAGGCTGCTGCTCGCCTCTGGCTCTTGGTGCCGGGGGATCTCCTGACCTTCGCGGCGTGGGTCTTAAGCTTCGCGGGGAAGCAGATCCGCTGGCGTGGCACCCTCTATCGGATCGCCGATGGTGGACGGCTGGTTGAGCTTGGCGACGCCGCTGGCTCCACCAGCTCCCGGTAGGACGTCAGTCGGATGCCCCGCCCCTTCACCGCCTCCACGACCCGCCGACTCGTGAGGGCTTCCAGCTCCTCGCGGTGCCGGTACGCGGGCATCCAGCGGCGCAGCTCCGGACACGGCGGCAGCCCCACATGACAGTACCACTCCACCAGCTCGCCTCGAATTCTTGGCACCAGCCCCAACAGAAACGCCTCGTTCATGTCTCCGCTTTGCAGGAGCCCGTACACGCGGTCGGCGGTCTTGATCCTCTTGGCGGCCAGCCGCCTCCTCGCGTAACGGCAGAGCGCGCCGAAGATGGCGGCATGGGACAACTTGTAGGCCAGCCGCCGGCGGTCGAGCGAGAGCGTGGTACGAAGGTCGTCGAGGGTCAGGCGCATGGCGCGGATACTATAGGGTTCCGCCAATTCGAGGAGGATCGATAGGATGGTTGGATGCAGGTGGAGATTCAGGTGACCATCGACGTGGGACAGGACGAGGCCGGTGTCGGTGAACGCCGAGAGCTGGGCCTCGATCTCCTGGCGGAGTTGGTGGCGCAGCGATCTGACGAAAAAGTACCGAAGACCCGCTCGAACAGGGCTCTTCACGAAGTGGCCCGCCTCATCGACCAAACCCTGGAT
>Ga0184639_10001447_pt1 | contig 10253 bp, 6 predicted proteins | sample PLM31_170_b2_FD_133155 | JGI IMG/M metagenome (GOLD analysis project Ga0184639, IMG submission 133155) | Groundwater sediment microbial communities from an aquifer in East River, Colorado, USA - PLM3-1_170_b2 | ecosystem: Environmental > Terrestrial > Soil > Riparian zone | place: USA: East... | reverse complement strand
GGTGACGACTCCCAGACCAACCTGCTCGTTGTTCGGACCGGGGGTCTTGCCCTTGGAAGAGCAGGGAGTGGCGATTCTTAACGAGGCTTCGTGGGAGAGGAGGTAGGGAGAATTATATTGATAGGGGGAGCTTGACAGATAACGGCTCAAGTTTTATATTATCAGACGAGTAAGGTCTAACTATAGAGAAATCCAGCGTTTAGATGGAGGAACCTCACGTGCGCTTCGACCAGTTTACGTTTAAGGCCCAAGAGGCCATCCAGGCCGCTCAGAAGGCGGCGGACGAGATGCAGCACCAGGCTGTGGACGTCGAACACCTGCTCCTTGCCCTGGTGGAGCAAGCAGACGGCATTCTTCTGCCCCTCCTTCAAAAGGCTGGGGCGAGCCCCAAGCAGATCACTGCCTCCCTGCGCCAGGAACTCGGGAAGTTGCCCAAGGTCTATGGGCCGACCCAGACCTACATCACGCCCCGACTGAACGAGGTCTTCAAACGAGCCCAGGAAGAGGCCGGGCGGCTCAAGGACGAATTCATCAGCGTCGAGCATCTGCTCCTGGCGATCCTGGACGATCCCTCCGGGGTAGCCGTCCAGGTCCTGAAATCCAGTGGCGTGACCAAGGACAAGATGTATTCGGCGCTTCAGACCGTGCGGGGCGGACAGCGGGTGACCGATCCGAACCCAGAGGAAAAATACCAGGCGCTTGAGCGGTACAGCCGGGACCTCACCGACTTGGCCCAAAAGGGAAAGCTGGACCCGGTCATCGGGCGGGACGAGGAGATCCGGCGGGTGATCCAGGTGCTCTCGCGCCGGACGAAGAACAACCCGGTCCTGATCGGCGAGCCGGGCGTCGGGAAGACGGCCATCGTAGAGGGCCTGGCGCAGCGCATCGTCCGGGGAGACGTGCCGGAGTCGCTCAAGGAAAAGCGGGTCGTGGCGCTCGACCTGGGTGCGCTGGTGGCGGGGACAAAATACCGTGGGGAGTTCGAGGACCGGCTCAAGGCCCTGCTCCGGGAGGTGACGGAGGCCGAGGGCCGGATCATCCTGTTCATTGACGAACTGCACACCCTCGTCGGGGCCGGCGCGGCCGAGGGCGCGGTGGACGCCAGCAACATGCTCAAGCCCGCCCTGGCCCGGGGAGAGCTTCGCTGCGTGGGCGCGACCACGCTGGACGAGTACCGCAAGCGCATCGAGAAGGACGCGGCCCTGGAGCGGCGGTTCCAGCCCATCATCGTGCGCCAGCCCACCGTCGAAGACACCATCTCGATCCTGCGCGGGCTCCGCGAGCGGTACGAGGTCCACCACGGGGTCCGGATCAAGGACTCGGCCCTGGTGGCCGCCGCGACGCTGTCCAACCGCTACATCACCGACCGCTTCCTGCCCGATAAGGCCATCGACCTGGTGGACGAGGCCGCCAGCATGCTCCGGATGGAGATCGAAAGCCTCCCCACGGAGCTGGACGAGGTCGAGCGGAAGATCCGCCAACTGGGCATCGAGCGGGAGGCGATGAAGCGCGAGACCGATCCGGACACGCTGGAACGGCTCGGGCGGCTGGAGGCCGAGCTCGCCGAGCTGGAGAAGCAGCATGCCGAACTCACCAGCCGCTGGGAGAGGGAGAAGGCCAGCATCCAGCGCATTCGCGCGCTGAAGGAACAGATGGAGGCCGCCCGCCTCCAGGCGGAGCAGGCCGAGCGCGAGGGGAACCTGGGCAGGGTCGCCGAGATCCGCTACGGCACGCTGGCAGGCCTGGAGAAGGAACTCAAGGGCGAGCAGGCGGCCCTGGGTGCCCTGGAGGGGGCGGAGCGGATGCTGAAGGAAGAGGTGGACGAGGAAGACATCGCCACGGTGGTCTCGCGGTGGACCGGGATCCCGGTGGCCAAGATGCTCCAGACCGAGACGCAGAAGCTCCTTCGGATGGAGGACCGCCTGCGCCTGCGCGTCGTAGGCCAGCCCGAGGCCATCATCGCGGTCAGCAACGCCATCCGCCGGGCCCGCGCCGGCCTCCAGGACGAGCACCGGCCCCTCGGCTCCTTCCTGTTCCTGGGGCCGACAGGGGTCGGCAAGACGGAGCTGGCCCGAGCGCTGGCAGAGTTCCTCTTCGACGACGAGCGGGCGCTGGTGCGCCAGGACATGTCCGAGTTCATGGAGAAGCATTCGGTGGCCCGCCTGATCGGCGCGCCGCCCGGCTACGTGGGCTATGAGGAGGGCGGCACCCTCACCGAGGCGGTCCGGCGCCGGCCGTACACGGTCATCCTCTTCGACGAGATAGAGAAGGCGCATGCCGAGGTCTTCAACATCCTGCTCCAGGTGCTGGACGAAGGACGGCTCACCGATGGCCACGGGCGCACGGTGGACTTCAAGAACACGTTGATCATCATGACCTCCAACCTGGGCAGCCAGGTCATCATGCAGGAGGACCTGGACGAGGGCGAGATCCGCGAGAAGATCACCGAGCTTCTGAAGGCGGACTTCCGCCCCGAGTTCCTGAACCGCGTGGATGAGACCGTGATCTTCAATCGGTTGGGGCCGACGCAGATCAAGCAGATCGTCCACATCCAGCTTGGGGACCTGCAGCGCCGGCTGGCCGGCCGGAAACTGGAACTCACCGTCACCGAGCGGGTGCGGGATTACCTGGCCCGCCAGGGGTACGATCCCGTGTACGGGGCGCGGCCGCTCAAGCGGGCGATCCAGCGGCTGGTGCAAGATCCGCTGGCGCGCCGCCTCCTCGAGGGTGAATTCCAGGAGGGGGATCGCATCCAGGGAGATATCCAGGGCGGGGAGATCGTCTTCTATCGGGGGGAGCCGGCCGCTGCGCCTGACAAGCGTGAGGCGTGAGGCAGGAGGGGCCACGGGGAGGGACCCCGCCGGTCCCGACAAAGGCGGGAGAGGTGGGGATGGGGCCCCGCAGGGAAGGAAGCAGGCAGCAGGCAGAAAGCAGGAAGCAGAATGAAAATCAGAGGACGCCCTTCCGGTGAAGTAGGGAGGGGGCTGCACCCACGCTTCGCGTGGGTACCCGCCCTCCGACTGCGGAGGGCCGGGCACCCACCACAAGGTGGGTGGGGCCCTCCCTACGGGAATTCGAACAGGGAGATTTCATGCCTACGGGGTGAATCTCGTTTCATGACCACTTGGCGGTTTGGGAGTCTTAGGGTGAGGCTAGCAGGAGGGGACTTGCGGGAGGCCTCGGAGCAAACCCAGGAGGTGGTCCAGGTTAAGCGGCTTGTCGCAATAGTGAGAGGCGCCGCGTGCCATCGCTTCGCGCTGAATGTCATCCGTCCCGAAGGCCGTCATGATGATGACGTACGTGCGGGGGGCGCGCTCCTTCAGTAGGGTCAGCAGGTCCAGACCGGCGGTGGTCTCGGTGCCCGAAAGTCGGACGTCCAGAAGGGCCAGGTCAAAGGCGTGTTTCTGGATTGCCTCCTCGGCCTCATCGCGGCTGAGACACGGGGTCACCTCGGCCCCGGCCCGCCGTAGCAAATGCGAAAGGCCCAGGAGAATCGTCGGTTCGTCATCAACGAGGAGGATACGCGTTGTACTGGACATAAGGGTATCTGCCAAGAATCCGGACACTCCGGCCGACCGGGAATCGGATTCCTGACCTCCGGGCCGTGAAAGAAGCAAGGACTGTACCAAGAGAATTTAAGAGAGGCCGTACCGACGGATCTTATCCTGGAGGGTTGAGCGGGAGATCCCAAGCAGTCGTGCAGCCTGACTCCGGTTTCCCGACACCGATGCAAGCACCTCGGTAATGTAGCGCTTTTCCATGTCCTCAAGGCTCCCGAAGCCCCCTGAAGAAATTCTCCCGACCTCCGGCGCCGCCGGCGCCTCCATGGGCGTCTCGGCAGGGGCGAGGATTGGCGACGCAGGCGTTATCCCTGCAAGCTGCTGCAGCTCCGCTGGGAGGCAGGCGACAGGGATTGTTTCCATCTGGCACAGGATCATCCCGCGCTCTGTCACATTTCGAAGCTCGCGGACATTCCCCGGCCAGGAGTAGGCCATGAGGACCTGCTGCGCCTCCGGGCTGAACCCCCGGATGCGTTTCTTTAGCATCCCGTTGAACTCCTGAACGAACATCTCCGCCAGGACCAGGGTGTCGTTGCCCCGGTCCCGTAGCGGAGGCACCGTGAGCGGCATCACCTTCAACCGGTAGTACAGGTCCTCCCGGAACGTCTTGTTCTCCACCAGCCTGGTGATGTCCTTATTGCTGGCGGTGATCACCCGGACGTCCACGGAGAGGTCTCGCGTCCCCCCCACCCGGCGGAACGTCCGGTTCTCCAGGACGCGCAGGAACTTGGGTTGGATGGCGAGGGGCATGTCGCCGATCTCATCCAGGAATATTGTCCCGCCGTCGGCGATCTCCAGGAGACCCCGCTTCAGCGCCTTGGCGTCGGTGAAGGCCCCCCGCTCGTGCCCGAAGACTTCCGATTCCAACAGGTGCTCGGACAGGCCCGCGCAGTTGATCTCGAGGAAGGGCTTGTCCGCCCGCGCGCTACGGTAGTGGATGGCGCGGGCCACCAGCTCCTTGCCCGAGCCGCTCTCCCCCTGGATCAGCACGGTGGTCTGCGGGGTTTTGCTCAGGAGATCCACCATGGTGTGGATTTCCCGGATGGCAGAGGAGGCGCCGGGGATCTGGGTGGGGGTGCGCCCGTGGGCCTGGTAGCGGTAATAGCGGTTCTCGCGCCGGAGCTTCAGCATCTCCAGTGCCTTCTCCACGCGGACCTCGGTCACCTCCAGGCTGCTGGGATCCTTTTCGAGGAAGTCCTCTGCCCCCTTCTTGATCGCCGTGACGGCGGCCTCGACGCTGCCATGCCCCGTGAGCAGGATGACCGCCGCCTCGGGGCACACGCCCTTGAGACGCTCCAGCACCTCGAGGCCGTCCCCGTCGGGGAGCCGGAGATCCAGCAGGATGACCTCCGGCTCCTCCACCTGGGCGGTCTGCAGCGCTGCGGCCCCGCTGTCCGCCTCGCAGGCGCGATACCCCTTGCGCTCCAGGAGGTGGCGGAGGGCCTTCCGGATGGTCGGCTGGTCGTCAACGATGAGAACTGTTGCTGGCATGGGACCCGTCGGACGCGACTCGTATTAGGGTTGTGAGGACACCATCACGGTTATGAGAGCACCATCACGGTTAGGCTGGCACCGGCTTCAGCGGGAGCGCCACGGTGAAGGTGCTTCCGACCTGCTCCACGCTCTCGACACCGATGGCGCCGCCGTGATCCTCCACGATGCGTCGGCAGATGGCCAGGCCAAGGCCCGAGCCGGTGGATTTCGTCGTGAAGAACAGGTCGAAGATCCGCTCCCGGTCCGCGGCCGGGACGCCGACTCCGGTGTCGATGATCTGGCTCACGACATACTCCGCGGACGGGTCCCCGTACCCCACCCGCAGGGCCAGTCCACGTTGCACGGGGGCGGGCAGCGCGGAGAGCGTGGTCCGGAACAGACGGATCGTGAGCTGGCCGCCCGGGGGGGTCGCCTGGATGGCATTCTTCAGGAGATTCAAGAACACCTGGCGCAGTTTGTTCCCTTCCGCCAGGACCGGGGGCAGCCCCTCCCCGAACTCCCGGGTGACCTTCACCTTGGCCTCGGCCATTTCCTCCTTGGCCAGGCCGAGGATTTCCTCCCAGATCTGCTCCACGGCCTGGGAGGTCCGCTGGAGCTTGGAGGGCCGCCCGTAGTCCAGCAGATCCTCCACCAGCGTGTTCAGGCGCGTGATCTCCGCCTGCATGGCGGCCAGGAGTTCCTGATGCACTTGGCCGAACTTCACCTCCGTCATAAGAATCTGTGTCACCGAACTGATGCCGAAGAGGGGGTTTCGGATCTCGTGGGCGACCCCCGCGGCCACCTCGCCGATGGCGGCCAGGCGGTCCTTGCGCTGAATCTCCGCCCGGATGGCGCGGAGGTCGGACAGGTCGCGGAAGATGATGATGGTCCCCTCGGTTTGGCCCGAGGCATCCAGCAGGATGGAGTTGTTGAAGCCCAGGGGCACGGTCCGGCCGTCGGGACGGGTGAGATCCAACTCCCGGAGGACGGAGCCGACCTTGACCTCCAGGAGAGGCTCGGCGCTGGGAAACAGATCCAGCAGGCGCTTCCCCACCACCTGGGCGGCGGTCACGCCCAAGGTCTCCTGGCCATGGTTGTTGATCATCCAGAGCTTGCCCTCGCGGTCCGTGACCAGGAGACCGCTCCCCATGTGGGAGATGATGTTCTCCATGAGCTGGCGACCGCGGCTGATCTCCAGCGTCTGGGCCTGCACTTGGTCCCGGAGTTCGCGGAGGAGGCGCTTGTTCTCCCTGAACAACCGGTGCCGTTCCAGGGCGCGGCGGGTCGAGTAGATCAGATCGCTGGGCTCGAATGGCTTCGGGAGAAAGTCGTACGCCCCCATCTTGAGGAGATCGATGACCCGGCTCTGGGAGGAGTGGGCGGTCATAACGACCACCGGGATCTCGGGGAGTTCCTGCCCGAGGAGCTGGAGGGCGTCGAAGCCGCTCATCCGTGGCATCATCAGGTCAAGCAGGATGGCGCCGACGTTCTCCTGCCGGGCCAGGCGCAGACCCTCGTCGGCATCCTGGGCGGCCAGGACCCGGTAGCCCTCGCCAGCGATGATCTCGACGCACAGTTCGCGCACGAACCGTTCGTCGTCCACCACCAGGACTGTCTCGTTCGGTGCGGGGGTCTGGGCTTCCATACCAGGCAGACGATACCAAAGCTGAGGCCGCCCTTACAAGGAGAATCTGGGGGGCTTCGGCTTTTGCGCGCGCGGGCGGGGAATTTCCATTGACGGCCATGGGCGGCTTCAATAAGCTGGCACCCAAAGGCTACTCGAGGGGATCACACAAGCCATGCGCAGGGTGAGCATCCTCCATCGAGTGGAGAAGGCGCTACGGGAGGCTGGGGTTGGCCCAGGGCCGCGCCTCCTAGCGGCCGTCTCTGGCGGGGTGGATTCCATGGTCCTCCTGGACGCTCTGGTCTGCCTCCGTGAGGGGCTGGGCCTTCGGTTGCACGTCGCCCACGTCCACCACGGGCTTCGGGGACGCGCGGCCGATGGCGATGCGGCGCTCGTCCTGGCCGAGGCGGCCCGCCTGGGGCTGGGGGTGAGCATCGCGCGCCTCCATCCGGGCGAGCGGTGTCCCGGGGAATCGGTGCAGGCCTGGGCGCGGGCGGCCCGCTACCGCCACCTGGACGCCATCGCGGAGCGGGTGGGGGCCTCCCACATCGCCGTGGCTCATATCCAGGATGACCAGGCGGAGACCGTGTTGTTGAATCTTCTGCGGGGGACCGGACCCCGTGGCCTGGCCGGCATTCCCCCCGCACGGCACCGCATCCTGCGCCCACTGCTGCAAGTGTCCCGGGCCGAGGTGGAGGCATACGCGACTCGCCGGCACGTCCGGTTCCGGGTGGACGCCTCGAACGCCTCGGACGCATACCGCCGGAACCGGATCCGCCATCACCTGCTCCCCCTGCTGGCGAAGGAGTACAATCCCCGGATCGTCGAGTCGCTGGCCAGCCTGGCGGGCCTGATGCGCGAGGACGACTCCGCCCTGGCGAAGCAGGCCGATCGGTTGCTGGCGGAGAGTGGGCGGGCGGTGGATGGGGCCGTCATCCTCGACGTTGCCCTGCTGGCCGCGGCCCCGTCGGCCGTGGTTCGCCGCGTGTTCCACGGGGCGTTCCAGCAGGCGTCGCAGGCAGCGCAGAGCCTCACGCGCCGCCATCTCGAGGCCTTGCGCGGCCTGCTCTCGCGAGGCGGCGCGGTCCGACTGCCGGGTGGGTTCCTGGGTCAGCGGGCCGGAAGGGAGATCCGGATCGGGCGATCGGCTGCGGAGTCACCGACATCCGGTGCGGATGCGCCGACCAAGATCCTAATCCGCCCTGGGGTCTGGACTGCCTGGCCACCCCTCGCCTGTCGTATCCGCGTGAGACGCCTCCTGGCCGGCCGGGCTCCCCTGGCTGACCCAACCCGCTGGCAGGCGGTGCTGAGCCCGCAGGTGCTCCTCGAACAGATCAGCCTCCGTGCCTGGCGTCCCGGCGATCGCTTCCGGCCCCTGGGGATGCAGGGTCAGAAGAAGCTTCAGGACTTCTTCGTGGATGCCAAGGTCCCGCGGGCAGAGCGGGGACGCATCCCGCTGCTCACTGCCGGGGATCGGATCGTCTCGGTGATCGGCTATCGGATCGCGGAGGACTTCCGGTGGCGTGGTCGGGGGCCCGCCTGTCTTGTCGAAGTCGAATTCGCTGCGGAGCAAAGCCAATTGAAAACGGACAACTGATAACCGACAACTGACCATCTCGTTTCATGCCCGGAGTTGACCGGTTGTCCGTTGTCGGGTTTGCATTTTTCATTGCGACGGGGTGTCGGGTGGGAGACCCGGTGGGCCGAACCCTGATCACGGCGGATGAGATCCAGGCTCGCGTCCTGGAACTGGCAGAGGCCATCTCGCACGACTACGCCGGGCGGGACCTCCTCTTGATCTGTGTGCTGAAAGGGGCGGCCATTTTCTGGGCCGACCTGTGCCGCGCCATCCGCGTCCCGTGTCAAAGCGATTTCGTCGCCATGGAGAGTTACGGCGACGCCAGCGCACCGCTGGAGGAACCGCGCTTCACCAAGGCCGCCGACGTGACCCTCGCGAACCGCGACATCCTCATCGTCGAGGACATCATTGACACCGGCCACACCAGCGCCTGCCTGCGGGGACTGCTCCGCGCCCAGTCCCCGCGGAGTCTCGCCTTGTGCGCCCTGCTGGACAAGGCGGAGCGGCGGCAGGTCAACAGCCCCATCGAGTACTGCGGGTTTGTCATCCCCAATGCCTTCGTCGTGGGCTACGGCCTCGATTTTGCCCAGCAGTACCGGCACCTGCCCTTCATCGCCGTGCTGGAAACCCAGCCGGAACACTGACGCGGCTCCCGCCCCCGGCAGCCCGCGACGAGCCCCCGAGGGCCCCCGGGGAGTCGGTGGGGGAGCCTTCACGGCTCGTGTTTCCTATTGTCTTTCGCGTATTTTCATGTTACATAAGCCACGAGAACACGATCCGTTGATCCACTGCTCAGGAGGGACATGCGGGTGAGTCCGTTCTTCAAGAATCTGGCCTTGTGGCTGGTGATCGGCCTGATCATGGTGCTGGTGTTCAACATCTTCCAAAGCCAGCAGCCCATGCAGAAGGAGCTGATCTTCAGCGAGTTCATGACCAAGGTGGAGCGGGGCGAGGTCGGCGAGGTCACCATCAGGGGCAATGACATCACCGGCTGGCTGACCGACAAGACAGCCTTCCGGACCTACACGCCCGATGACAAGGACATGATCGGCGTCCTGCGCCGGCAGGGGGTGAAGATCACGGCCAAGCCGGCGGAGGGGAATCCCTGGTACGTGCAGGCCCTCGTCTCCTGGCTGCCCATGATCCTGTTCATCGGGGTCTGGATCTTCTTCATGCGGCAGATGCAAGGGGGTGGGGCCAAGGCCCTGTCCTTCGGGAAGAGTCGCGCCCGCCTGCTCTCCGACAAGCAGAACAAGATCACCTTCGCCGACGTGGCGGGGGTGGATGAGGCGAAGGAAGAGCTGCAGGAGATCATCGAGTTCCTGAAGGACCCACCGAAGTTCCAAAAACTCGGCGGGCGCATCCCCAAAGGGGTTCTGCTGATGGGCCCTCCGGGGACCGGGAAGACCCTGCTGGCCCGGGCCATCGCGGGCGAGGCCAACGTGCCCTTCTTCTCCATCTCGGGCTCGGACTTCGTGGAGATGTTCGTGGGCGTCGGCGCCTCCCGGGTCCGGGACCTCTTTGAGCAGGGCAAGAAGAACGCCCCCTGCATCATCTTCATGGACGAAATCGACGCCGTGGGGCGCCACCGCGGAGCGGGCCTGGGGGGCGGCCACGACGAGCGCGAGCAGACCCTGAACCAGCTCTTGGTGGAGATGGACGGGTTCGAGTCCAACGAGGGCGTCATCCTGATCGCGGCCACGAACCGGCCGGACGTGTTGGACCCCGCACTCCTCCGCCCGGGCCGCTTCGACCGGCAGGTGGTGGTGGCGCGCCCCGACGTGAAGGGCCGCGAGGGGATCCTGAAGGTCCACACCAAAAAGATTCCCTTGGGGCCGGATGTGGACCTCCAGGTCCTGGCCCGGGGCACTCCCGGGTTCTCCGGGGCCGACTTGGCCAACCTGGTGAACGAGGGGGCGCTCCTGGCGGCGCGAGCCAACAAGAAGTTCGTGGAGATGGCGGATTTCGAGAACGCCAAGGATAAGGTCCTGATGGGCGTGGAGCGGAAAAGCCTGGT
>Ga0184639_10001446_pt1 | contig 10253 bp, 12 predicted proteins | sample PLM31_170_b2_FD_133155 | JGI IMG/M metagenome (GOLD analysis project Ga0184639, IMG submission 133155) | Groundwater sediment microbial communities from an aquifer in East River, Colorado, USA - PLM3-1_170_b2 | ecosystem: Environmental > Terrestrial > Soil > Riparian zone | place: USA: East... | reverse complement strand
TCAGGCTGAGCGGCGCCCGGATCGGGCTGGCGTTCGACGGGGACGGCGACCGGCTGATTTCGATCTACGAGACCGGGGAGATCCGGGATGGCGATTATATCCTCGCCATCTGCGCCCGCCATCTGGCCTCCCGAGGGCAGCTCAAGGGCGGTCTGGTGGTCACCACGGTCATGGCAAACCTGGGTCTCGATCAGGCACTCGCCGAGGCCGGGATTCGGACGCTGAAGACCCAGGTCGGCGACCGGTACGTGCTGGAGGAAATGCGGAAGGTCGGGGCCAACGTGGGCGGGGAGCAATCCGGGCACCTGATCTTTCTGGACCGCGCGACCACGGGAGACGGCCTGATCAGCGCGCTTCAGCTCCTCCTCGTAATGCAGGAGACGGGGCATTCGCTCGGCGAGCTGTCGCGCTGCCTGACGAAGTTTCCTCAGGTCCTCCTCAACGTTAAGGTTCGTGAGAACCCTCCCCTCGACGCTATTCCGGGTCTCGTCGCCCGGATCAAGCAAATCGAGGCCAGCCTCGACGGAAGAGGGCGCGTTCTGGTCAGGTACTCCGGGACCGAGCCGCTGGCGCGAGTCATGATCGAGGGGGAGGACCGTGAGCGGATAGACGCAATGGCCGGGTCGCTGGCGGCGATCATCGAGCGGGCCATCGGGAGGGGGAAAGTCCGGTGATCGTAAAGGGAATCGGGGCGGACCTCGTGCAGATCCCCCGCATGCGGCGGGTTGTGGAGCGCTGGCAGGATCGGTTTCTCCGGCGCGTCTTCACCGACGCGGAGATCGCTTACTGCCAGAAGCGGCGCGACCCGGTTCCTCACCTGGCCGCGCGCTTCGCGGCCAAGGAAGCGGCCTTGAAGGCGCTGGGGATCGGGCTTCGTTTGGGGGTCAGCTGGCGGGAGCTCGAGGTCCGGCGTGAGCCTGGTCAGGCGCCGGTTCTGGTGCTGTCAGGAAGAAGTCGCAGCATCGGGGAAGCACTGGGAGGCTGTCGGCTGCTCCTGAGTCTCACCCACGATGGCGATTACGCCTTTGCTCAGTGCGTGCTGGTCGGCGACGAGTCCGCGGCGGGAGGGGACGCGAACGATGTGGGGGCTCCTTAGGGCCGTGGCGATCCTGGCCCTCCTCGCTCAGGGCTGTGCCGCGCTCCGGGTGGAGCCGGAGTCGCCGCCGGCCCCGGGCCCGCTGGTCTCCCAGAAGGGTCGGCCGGGAGTCGTGATCGGCGCCCCCCATGGGACGTCGGACGCCGAGACCGGCCGGATCAGCCGTGAGCTGGCGCGCCGGACCGGCTTCGGACTGGTTGTGGCCACGTACGGGGACCTCGACTCCGGCCGTCACCGCCTCAACGTCAACCGCCCGACCGAAGGGGTGCAGGGCGGTTCCCCGTCGGAGGAAGTCCCGACCGAGCAGGCCCGGCAAGTTTACGACGCCTACGCCGGCCGGGTGAGCGAGGTGGCGCAAGGACCGCTGAACCTGTACATCGAGGTCCACGGGAACGTCCGGAAGGAGAGCGCGGGGCGCATCGAGATCGCCACGGTGGGAGTGAGCCGGGAGGACGCTTGGATGCTGAAAACTCTCCTGGAGCTGATCCGCGACGCTCACCTCGGGGGAAGACCGGAAATCCCTCGCCTCGACGTCCTCGTGGAACCGCTGGATCAGCTCTACTACATGGCATCGGCGGTCAAGCAGGTCGGCATCTTCACGCTCCCTCAACGCGCGATCCACATCGAGCTCCCCCGGCTGGCCCGCACCCTCGGGCGGGAGGCCTACACTGACGTTCTGGGGGATTTCCTAAGTCAGGCCGCCAACCTCCTCGTCACGAGAGGGCAGTAGGGCCGTGCTCCCGGTCTTCACCGCCGAAGAGATGCGACGTCTCGACCGGCGCGCCATCAAAGAGCTCCGAATCCCCGGCACCGCCCTCATGGAAAGCGCCGGCGCGGGAGCGGCGCTGGAGATTCGGTCGGCCTTCGGAGTCCTCCGGGGAAAGAAGGTCGTGATCCTTTGCGGAAAGGGCAACAACGGCGGGGATGGGTTCGTCGTGGCGCGCCATCTCCGCCGAGGGGGCGCGCGCGTCCACGTGTTTCTCCTCGGACCGGTCCGGGAGGTCAAAGGGGACGCGGCGGTCAAGCTTCGGGAACTTCTGCGCGGGCGGGGTAGGGTGACCGAGGTTCTCACGGAGGATGGGTTCGTCGAGGTCGAGAGGGCCCTCGGGAGCGCCGACCTCGTTGTGGACGCGCTGCTCGGCACGGGGCTCACCGGTCCCGCTGAAGGGCTGGTCGCCCGGGCCATCGGTGCGATCAACTCCGCCGGCCGTCCCGTCGTGGCCCTGGACCTTCCCTCCGGTCTCTCCTCTGACATCGGAGCCCTCCTGGGCCCCACGGTGGCCGCCACTCTCACGACGACGTTCGCCGGTTTAAAGCGGGGGCTCGTCCTCTATCCCGGTGCCGCCAAGGCCGGAACGGTCAGGGTGGTTCCCATCGGGATTCCCCCTGCCCAAGTCTCCCGAGAAATTTCGGTGTCCCTCCTTGAGCCCTCGGATATCCGTCCGTTCGTTCCAGCGCGTCCCCCCGATGCCCACAAGGGGACCTTCGGCCACCTGCTAGTGGTGGCAGGCTCGGTCGGGAAGACCGGGGCGGCGGCCCTGGCGGGGCGGGCGGGGCTTCGGAGCGGCGCCGGCCTGGTGACGATCGCCTGTCCTGCCAGCCAGCAGCCCATCGTGGCTCTGCTCGGGATGGAGACGATGACCGAGCCTCTGCCGGAGACGCCGTCTCAGGCCCTGGCGCTGAAGGCCAAGGACCGGCTGCTCGACCTGGCGGCTCGGGTCGATGCTGTGGCTCTCGGACCGGGCATCTCCCTTGATCCCGAGACCCAGTCTCTTGTCCGGGAACTGGTGACGGAGGTCCGCCGGCCCGTGGTGGTGGACGCCGACGGGCTGACGGCCCTGGCAGGGAACCTTGACCTCCTAAAGCGGGCTCCGGCGGCCCGGTGCCTGACCCCGCATCCGGGAGAGATGGCGCGGATGCTCGGGATAACGGTGGCCGAGGTGCAGGCAAACCGGATCGAGACCGTGAAGGCATTCTGCCGGCGCTACGGGGTGTTCGTGGCGCTAAAGGGGGCGAGGACGGTCATCGGTGAGCCGGGAGGGAAGATTGCTCTGAACCCGACGGGGAATCCGGGGATGGCGAGCGGCGGTGCCGGCGATGTGCTCACGGGAATGGTGGGCGCGTTCCTGGGACGAGGCATGGACCCCTGGCAGGCCCTTCAGGCCGCGGTGTATCTGCACGGTCTGGCGGGCGACCTGGCCCGGGACGAAAAGGGCGAGGAGGGGCTGGTTGCCGGAGACATCCTGGAAGCAATTCCGGGCGCGATCCTCAGGGTCCAGCGCGACGGTGGCTAAGCTCCGATACGAGAGCGGGAGTCCCGAAGAGACCCAGCGGATCGCTGAAGCCCTGGGCAGCCGGCTGAGAGCGGGGGATGTCGTGGCCACCATCGGGGAGCTGGGAGCGGGGAAGACCTGTTTCCTTCAGGGGCTGGTCCGCGGTCTGGGAGTCACGGAGACGGCCACGAGCCCCACCTTCGTCCTGATCAACCACTACCGGGGTCGTCTCCCGGTCCATCATCTGGACGCCTACCGGACTGAGAGCCTGACGGAACTCCTCGATCTCGGCTTGGAGGAGTTTTTCTACGGCGACGGGGTGACATTAGTGGAGTGGGCCGACAAACTCCTGGCGCTGCTTCCACCCCACGCGATCACGGTGAAGATCTCCGGGCTCGGCGACGAGCGGCGCGAGATCCTGATCGAGGGGCTCCCCGAAGACGTATCGCTTTCTTGACATTGACGCCTCCGGACCCCCGTGCTACGAGGCTGGTTGAGCCTATGAGCCCGGCCTCACGAATCAGCGACTGGCCCTCCGGGGAGCGGCCCCGGGAGCGCTTGTATCTCAAGGGAGCCGACTCCCTGGCCGACGCCGAACTCCTGGCCCTCCAGTTGGGAACCGGCACCCGGGGTCAGACGGCCGTGGACCTCGCCCGTGAGCTGCTGGCCCAATACGGCTCGCTGTCGGGGTTAGCCGGGCGCGGCGTGGCGGAACTGATGCGGATCCGCGGGGTGGGGCGCGCGAAGGCTGTCAGATTGGCGGCGGCGTTCGAGCTAACCCGGCGCCTTCGGTCGCGCGGCAGTGACGGCAGAGTCAGACTGGGAAGTCCCGAGCGAGTCTTCGCCCATTTCGGCCCGCTGATGGAGGATCTCCAGAAAGAGGTGTTCCGGGTTGTGCTCTTGGACGCCCAGAACGGGTTTCTCAAGGATGTCGTCGTCTCCGAGGGAACCCTCTCGGCGAGCCTGGTCCACCCCCGGGAGGTTTTCAAGCCTGCTATCCTCGAATCGGCGGCCTCGCTGATCTTGCTGCACAATCACCCGAGCGGAGATCCAACTCCGAGCAAGGAGGACCTACGCTTGACCCGTCAGCTGGTGGAGTGCGCCCGGCTCCTCGATCTTCGGATTCATGACCACCTCATCGTGGGAAGGGGCCGGTTCGTCAGCCTGGCTCAGCGGGGCGTCCTGTAGTTCCTCAGCGCTGGCGTCGGCCAAGCCCCTGGCGCTCTAGCCCTTGGCCAATTTCTCCACTTCCTTCTTGGACATGACCTGGATCCGGCTCAGGAGTGATTTGAGTTTCCGCTCCGAGACGCTGTCGGCGAGGATTAACTTCTTGGATTTGGTGCCGTTGACGATGTGAGCCACCCAGTCATCCACCTTTGGCGTTCCCCGCCACGCGATGGTGAGCCCGCTGAGCCGCAACCGACGACGTCCCTCAATCTTCGCCAGTGGTTTTCGGCTGGCCTCCATTTAGCGATCTCCGTCGTTCCATTCCTCTCTGCGTTCACCGCGCGCAAACGACAGACTCCAATTATGAAGGCAGCAACAACGTGACAACCTTATTGGCGCGCAAAAAAAATGTCAAGGCTTCGTTTCTCCGCATTCGATGCGACTTCGCGCGGGGTGCCCTCTCTGAAGCCTCACCAGATCGACAAATTTTCACGACCCCCCTTGCCTGTGGACGGTGGAACGGTCGTTTTCAGCGACGCTGGCCGGGAGAGCGCGTCAGGACGTGCAAATTCGGCGGCTGTGGATTAGTGTGGATAAGTGGATAACGTGTGGGTATTACCGGCCGGCTTCTGGACGCCTGAGATCGTCGAGACGAGCGATTGCGCGCTGGTCCAGCTCCTGAGAGAGCCGATCGAGGATTCGCCGCGCGAGGAGGGGACCCCGCGTGATGAATCCTGTGAAGTAGCCGCACGCGTTGGCGCCCGCCTCCAAGACGGACACGGCCTTTTCCGGGGCGTCGATTCCCCCCGTGGCGATGATTTCCAGATTTTCTCCGAAGCGACGACGGATCCGGCGCACGCTCTCCAGCGTGTCCGGGAAGAGCTCCGGCCCGGAGAGCCCTCCCGCCCCCTGCGAGAGCCGGCGCTCGGTGACTCGGCGGGTATTCCCGTAGGTCACGATCCGGATCTCCTGGTCGAGCGCGGCGGGGATGGTCGCCGCTTCGTTCGTGTCGTGGAAGTCCGGAGAGAGCTTGACGATCAAGGGCTTGGTTGTGGCCGTGCGGACCGCCTTGAAGAGGGACGCCACCTCCTGGGGTTTCTGGCTCCACTGGTAGACGAGGGCCGTGTTGGGGGAAGAGATGTTGACCTCGACCAGGTCTCCGAAGGGCGCAAGCTCTCCCACCAGCGTCGCGTACTCCTCGATGGACTCCCCGGCCACCGACACGATGAGCGGGACGCGGTGGGGAAGCGAGGGGAGCGAGGCGCGGTAGGCTCCGAGCCCTGGGTTCTTGAAGCCGTTGCAGTTGATCAGGCCCGGGCCGGCGCCCGTTTCGGTCCTGACCAGGTTCGGCTCGGGGTGACCCGGGCGCGGAGACAGCGTGATGCTCTTGGTGGTCACCGCGCCGAAGCCCAACCCCATCGCGCGCCTCAGGATGGTGAGGTCGTAGTACATGGAAGAGAGGATGAGTGGATTCGGGAGGCGCACTCCACCAAGCGTGACAGCGAGGCGGGGATCGGTCGAGCGGAAGATGGGCATGCGATCGAGCGGGAGCCACCTGAGCCCGGCCTGACCGAGCGCGACGGCGGTGGGTTCGGGGAGCCGGCAGAGCAGGCCGCGGTAGATCGCCCGGTAGATCGTGTCAGCGGCTCCTGCCATGGCCTCGGCTCCCCGGGGAGGATACACTAGGGCCGGGAGGGCAACAAGGTTCTGCCGTGGCGACGCCGCAGCGCTTCGTGCTGGACACCATGCTGGGGAAGCTGGCCCGCTGGCTCCGCGCCATGGGCTACGACGCGCTTTACTTCAAGGCCGCCGATGACCGGTACCTCCTCCAGCTGGCCCGCGCCGAGGCGCGCACGTTGCTGACGCGCGACGCGAAACTCGCCCGCCTGGCCGGCCCGGGCGGCTTGCTGATCCGGGCAACGGAGATCGAGTCCCAGATGGCGGAAGTGCTTGAGCGGCTGGCCCTCCGCCCGAGCGGCGACGGCCTCCTGTCCCGGTGCCTGGAGTGCAACGCGCTGCTCGAGGATCGACCAAAGGAATCCGTCAGTGGCCTCGTGCCAGAGTACATCTTCGCGACTCAGGAGCGCTTCGTCGGCTGCCGGGAGTGCGCGCGCATCTACTGGCAGGGGAGCCACGCCGACCGCATCCTCGGGCGCCTCGAGCGGGTGCTGGGGCCCCGCCATGGTCCGGGCGGGCTTGATTCGCCGGGGCGCTTGACCTAGCGAATTTTCCTGTCGCCCTGTTGAACAATCTCTAGGAACGCTTTGATGAGAGGCGATTCGCGCCGTTCCCGGTGATAGACCAGGTCAAATCAACGCACGAGCCCGGGTTCCCGCACTCTGAGCCTCGCCAGGTGACCGGCTTTCACCTCTCGCTGCAGGTTCGGGTTCTGCGGCTCGCCCGTCAGGACGCCGAGATCGTTTCCCAAGGTCAGCACACGCTCGGCGACCCGCCGGGAGTTGTCCGCGGACAGCTGGACTTGGATGCCCGGGTAGCGCTGCTTGAAGGCCGCCACGAGCGGCGGGAGATAGTACGCGGCTGCGGTGAGGCTCGCGGTCAGCCTTAGTCGGCCGGCTTTGACCCCTCGCGTCAGCTCGAGGGTTTGCTCCGCTTCCTCGGCGAGGGCAAAAATCCGCTGGGCGTACTCGTGCAGGCTCTGGCCGGCCTGAGTCAGCTTTCCCCGCCGTCGAACGCGATCAAAGAGCGGCACCCCGCAGTGCCGCTCGAGCTGGCGGATCTGGATCGTGACGGCCGGCTGGGTCACAGCCAACTCCTGAGCGGCCTTGCTGAAACTGCCGGTTCGCGCCACCGCTTCGAAGACGCGGAGCTGGTTCAAGTTGATCGGCATCGTCCCAATTATAAAGTGACTTTATGAAAAATATGAAAATTATTACCTTGTCTTAGCTTCTGCTCCGCGTAAAGTGCAGGATATGCCCGGCTCGCCTAGCAAAGTCATGACGCTCAAGGAAGCCGTGGCCCGGTTTGTGCGGAGCGGCTGCTCGGTCGGGCTGGGGGGCCAGAATATCGGTCGGTGCGCCATGGCCGCCATGCACGAGATCGTCCGCCAAGGCCACCGGGATCTGACGATCTACGGCTGTAACCTCTCGATCTCCATGGACCTCCTGGTCGGCGCGGGGCTGGTCCGTCGCTGCGAGTCGGGGACGGGCAACCTGGAGCGATTCGGGACCACCTTCTCCTGGCGCCGGGGGATCGAGCAGGGAACTCTCGAGGTGGAGGATTACAGCCACCTGTCGATGGTCTCGAGATTTCTGGCCGGCGAGATGGGGCTTCCCTTCATGCCGGTGAAGAGCCTCCTCGGGTCCGACATCCTCACCTACAGCTCGGGCTCCGGGTTCAAAAAGTTCGACGTGATCGACAACCCCTGGAACCGGGGGGAGCCGGTCGTCCTGGTTCCCGCGGCGACCCCGGATGTCTCCATCATTCATGTCCAAAAGGCCGACCCGCTGGGCAACTTGATCATCGAAGGGTTCGCCACCCACGAGCCGGAGATGGTGCGCGCCTCGCACCACACCATCGTCACGTGCGAGGACTTGGTGGAAACAGAGGATGTCCGCCGGGACCCCGAGCGCACCACCATCGCCTACCCGCACGTCAGCGCCGTGGTCCACCAACCCTGGGGTGCCCATCCGACCTCCACCTACCGGTACTACGACTACGACGGCGACGAGATCGCCCGCTACCAGGCCGTCGCCCGCGAGGGGGGCGAGGCGTACCGGCGGTATCTGGACGAGTATGTGTATGGATGCGCGACTTTCGAGGAGTACCTCGCCAAGGTCTGCTCCCCGGCTCGGCGTGAGGAGCTGGAAGCGGCTATGCGGGCCATGATATGAGGATCCGTCTATCGTGAGTGACTATACCCTCGAAGAGCTCATGGTGATCGAAGCCGCCCGGCAGATCCGGGATGGGGATGTGGTGTTCGTCGGGACCGGACTGCCGCTCCTCGCGACGACCTTCGCCCAGCGACGGCATGCCCCCAACCTCTGCTTTGTCGTGGAGAGCGGGGCGATCGCGCCGCTCGTGCTGCCCACGCCCATCTCCGTCTCGGATCCCAAGCTCATGCACAAGGCGGTCCGCCTCGGCACGCTTCGCGAGGTGCTGGGCTGTCTCCTCCAGCGGGGATTGGTGGATGTGGGGTTTCTGGGGGGCGCCCAGATCGACCGCTTCGGCAATATCAACTCCACGGTGATCGGCGACTACGCCAAGCCCGCGGTGCGCCTGCCCGGATCCGGCGGGGGAAACGACATCGCCTCTCACGCAAAGCGCCTGCTGATTCTTACCCGGCACGAGAAACGCCGGTTCCCCCCCCACTGCGATTACGTCACCAGTCCGGGGTACTTGCATGGTCCCGACGCTCGCAAAAAGGCGGGACTCAAGGTGACCCATCCGAGCTTCACCGTGGTGACCGACTTGGCGGTGTTGGACATCGATCCGGCCACGGCTCAACTCCGCATCGCCGCGCTCATGCCGGGCGTCTCGGTGGAACAGGTCAAGGAGAACACGGGGTTCGAGCCGCTCGTGGCCAATCCCCTCGGTGCCGTGGAGCCCCCCAGCCAAGAGGACGCGCGGATGTTGCGCGAGGAAATCGATCCGGGCGGTCTCTATCTTAAAAAGGGTCGCTGACAGGTTCGGAGGCATCCCATGTCCGAAGCCAAGAAGAAAGAGCCGTTTCACTGGCGCACGAGCATCGCCTACAAGACCCAGCCGAAGATCGTGGTGCGCGGCTATGACCTGAACGATCTGACGGGCAACCTGGACCTGGGGGAGATGGCGTACCTCGTCTGGCGTGGCGAGCTTCCCTCGGAGGCCCACGGCAAGATGCTGAACGCGATCATGGTCTGCCTGGCCGAGCACGCCTTTTCCCCTTCGTCGGCGGCGGCGCGCATGGTGGCCTCGGGCGGTGTCCCGATCCACGTGGGGGTCGCGGGCGGCCTCCTGACGATCGGCGATATCCACGGGACCTTTGACCGTCCGGCGGCTCTGTTCCAGAAGGGCATGGCCCGCGCCAAAGCGGAGGGGAAGAGCATCGAGGAGATGGCCGACATCCTCGTGAGGGAGGCGCGCGAGAAGAAGCAGCGCCTGCCGGGGTTCCACCACCCTCAGCACATCCGGGATCCACGCTCCGCGCGCCTCATCGAGGTCGGCCGGAAGCTGGGGGTTGCCGGCGCCCACCTGGCACTGGCGCTAGCCATGGAGGATGCCACCGAGCGCCACATGGGCAAGCGCGTCTGGTTGAATGCTGTGGGCGTTTCGGGGGCGCTTCTGTCCGACATGGGGTTCGAGCCCGAGCTGGCCAAGGGGGTCATGCTGGTTTCCCGATGTGTGAGCCTGGTCGCTCACGTCTATGAGGAGATGACGCGGGAGCGCGGCTGGCGAGCCTCCCGGGACCAGGAGATTACCCAGCCGCTGGACCTGGAGCTTCAGCGGCCCGAGTTCTACGACGGCCCATCGGACCGGCCGCTTCCGGCCGACCGCCGCAAGCTCTGAGGACCTCCAAGGAGCTCGGAGCGATTGAGTTCAAGGAGATGAGATCATGGGCCCCAGCAAGCTGAGCTACACACCGAAAGGACTGTATTTCGGAGGAGCATGGGTGCGGGGTGCCGCAGGAAAAAGCTTTGTGACGGTCAACCCGGCGACCGGAGAGCGGCTGGCCGAGGTGCCCTGGGCTGGCGGCGAAGAAGTCAAGCTGGCCGTCGAGG
>Ga0184639_10001445_pt1 | contig 10259 bp, 15 predicted proteins | sample PLM31_170_b2_FD_133155 | JGI IMG/M metagenome (GOLD analysis project Ga0184639, IMG submission 133155) | Groundwater sediment microbial communities from an aquifer in East River, Colorado, USA - PLM3-1_170_b2 | ecosystem: Environmental > Terrestrial > Soil > Riparian zone | place: USA: East... | reverse complement strand
TTGCGCAAGCTGTTTTTCTTGAGCGCCGAGGTCAGCCTCCAGCATTAATTGTTTCTCCTGATACCGTCGGAGACGCTCCTCATGTGTCCGGATAGCTTGGATCAAAAACCTCATCTCTCCAGACACAAGGTCGGGCATCTCCGGTAATCCTTGCCCGCGTTCCCACGCCGTAGTGGTCTGGTGCATCCAATTGATGAAAATGGTGACATCGCGCAATGTGATGTCCAGGCCTGACGTGGTGCTGTGCTGCTCTATTATGGGATCGTTCATGACCGGCCTCTCCTGTGAATTGTTTGGATTACACAAATGCCTCCACCGGTTATATTCCAGCAGTGCTGCCACGAGGTGTCGGCACAAGAGTCCCGCAGTCAAAGGACAGGAGCATTTTGCGTCAAGGCTTCTTTCCTTTAACCGCATCGCTTGGATGTACGTACCAGAATTCCCCTCTACCTTCGAGATGATATGAAACTCATCAGCTCTGAAGATCGTCACGCGGCTCTCATGAAAGTATTGATTCCCAATCTGAAACTCCGATGCCGTGACTGTTGAACGGATCATCGGTGGCTCAAGCTGGCTCAACTTTGACGCGCTGCAAGAGACCCTAGTCTGCATCGTGTTATCGAGTATAGTTAAGTGACAATCAATAAGTTCAAGGCCGAATAAGCCGGTATATTTTAAAGGCGAAGTCGCTTCCTCCGGCCAAGAGTTTGCAACGTTGGCAGACGAGTTTCGGATGGCCTCTTTGTTTCCCCCTAATCAGCAACGCCCAAAGGTGTCAATGCTGACGCTAGCCTTAACTTACGCCTGTCGTGACATTTTTGTAAATCCGTACTTTAGCAGGGCTTTGATGTGTACTGAGATGGGAACCGAGAGTGGATCGGGAAGTGAGGTGCCCCTGGTGTTGGAGTGAAACCCGCAGCCACGGCACGTCGGAGGTTGGAGCGCTAAAACCCGTTGAGGCATAAGTCGTGGAAAATATTGGTGGCGGTGGTACTTATCCCGGTGTCTGATCTTGAAAAGCTGCCCCTCGACTCGCGCCCTTCCCTCGTCAAGCTTGGGACGGGTTATCGCTCGCTCGGGACACCATTCGACTTGCGGGACTGGCTGCCTAGCCAATTGCAGGTGGCCTGCCATGAGCGAGAGGGGAAGGCGCTCAACCGAGCGGGTTTCCCCCGAGTCGAATGGTGGCGGTGGAGGGTATCGAACCCCCGACCCGCGGCTTATGAGAAGCATTAAGTATTTCCACGCTGACATGCGGTAGGCCACACCATACCACGGGAAGCCCAAGCCCCTCAAGGGGTTTCGTGGCTTCCCGTGGACCCGCCTTGCCTCCTGTGGTATACCCTAACCGTGACCAAAACCGTGACTTCCCGGAGTGGAACCGTGACTAGAACCGTAACGGTCTAGATCCACCACAGGAGGCAACGACCGGACCAGCTACCCGGCTGGCGGTGTGATCCTGGCCGTACCTCCTGCCGCTACCAGGAGCCGAAGTAAAAGGGGACATGAATCCAGTCGATCGGTTCCAAGCTCTCATACGCCACCCAGAGTATCGCAGAGACGCAAGACGATACATCCCAACGCTGAAGATCGGTCTTCTGAATTTTGTCTCCGAAATTGCCCTCGGACATGTGAGCAAAGAGCGGTGGCGTGAAGTAGTCAATGGCTATACGGTTCTTCGCACCTGGGGTCTCGATCACGCTGTGGACCCCGATGATCAAGAACAGATTGCAGCGGTCCTTGCTGCCTTGCGAGCTGGCGATTTCTCGATCTTTACTGCTGATCTTCGGATCTACGACGCTGATAGTCATGAAGACAAGATTGATCCAGGCCACGGGTGCCGCATTAGCCTCTATGTCGATCTGGAACGATCTCTGCCTGAACTGAAACAGCTATTCGCTAAAAAGATCAGCGAAAAGAGGCAAGAGCGGGGAGTGAAGCCAAAGCAAATAAAGCCACTTAGCGCGGACCCCTGGAAAGTGTGGGACAAAAAAATACCCGGAACCAGTTTATGGAAGGTTACTCGTACTATTTTTCAAGTGCGGGGAAAACCCGAAGACTCTGAAAAAGCGAAACAGGCCTATGAGAAAGTGCAGCGGGCACATAGAAGGGCCGTTGCCATGATACGCGAGGTGGGCGCGAGTCGTAACCAGGCGATCACAAAAGAGGCCGTGGCCGCTTCCCTTACTCAAGGCATTCGTACACTACTTCATCAAGTTAGCAAGGGGCGTAAGGCATAACCTTCCTCCCAGTGTTCGGAACACCCTCCCGCTTCCAGTCATAACTTTCTCAACGCATATAGCCATGATGGGCTATACGCGTTTGTGCAAACTTATTCAGTGGGCTAACGTAAGGCTACCCACGCTGCAATAGAGCACGTGGAGATTTGGGAGGCGCAAAATGACTGAATATGAATTGGTAACAGCGGCGGCGCTTCAAGAGCGTGGCATTTTGAAGAAAGGCACGGCGTACCGCATGGCTAAACTAAAACTCATCCCGTGTTCCTACGTCGGGCCGAAACGCAGAGGGATTCGGTTTTCCCCAACTGAAGTGCTGGCGGCGTTGAGACAGCCTGCGAACTAGGAGAAATCGTCCAATGGAAATGGATGATTTTGTACTCCTTCTTGATGCCGCGCGTCGATGCTCGCGGGGGTACACAGCTCGTTGTCCAGCCCACCGTGACAAGACCCCATCTCTCTCTGTGAGCAATGGGGATCGAGGCATCTTGGTGAAGTGTTGGGCCGCGTGCACGCTCAACGAGGTTGTCGCGGCGCTCGGGCTGACCGTCGCCGACCTTTTCTACGACGATCGCCACCAGGACCCGCACGAAGTCCGGCGAGCATGGCGACGTCGAGAGGCAAAGCGGCAGGAACGCGAAGCGGTGCAACGGCGAGACGGCCTGCGCATAGATGCCGTCCGAGAAGCAGAGACCCTTATCCGGTGCGCCAGCGGGCTCGATATATCCACATGGAGCGATAGCCGCCTTGCCGGCGCACTGAATCGTCTCGCCGATGCCTACGAAGTGAGCGAACATGAAGGAGAGAGCTATGGGACTTGAGGATTTCGAGCGCACCGCACAAACTTTCGATCGCGCGGTGACGGCGTGTAACGAAGCCGATCTTGATCGGTTGGCAGCTCTGCCGGGTCTCGAGTACGGCAAGATCAGGAAGGAGGAGGCCAAGCGCCTCGGGGTGCCGGTCGCCCTCCTCGACCGTGAGGTGAAGGAGAAGCAAAAAGTTGTTGGGCATGGAAGTGGGCAAGGTCACGCCTTCCATTTGATCGAATTCGAGCCGGCCTCCATACCGGTAGACGGGCCGCAACTGCTGGAGAACCTGATCAGGACAATCACGAAGTACGTCGTGTTGCCGCGTCACGCTCCTGAGGCCGTGGCGCTGTGGACACTTCGGGCTCATGCCCACGATCTCTTTGATGTGAATCCCCGACTTGGTTTCGTTTCGCCGGACAAGCGTTGCGGAAAGACTACGGCTTTGGAGCTCTTAGCCAACATGACCCCGCGTGCGCTCATGGCTTCGAACATCAGCCCGGCCGCGATCTTCCGGATCATCGAGTATGCGAAGCCAACTTTACTTATGGACGAGCTGGACAGCTTCGGTGATGCCCACGAAGAACTGCGCGGCATCCTCAACAGCGGACATCGGCGCAATGGAGCACGAGTGGTCCGTGTTGTTGGTGACGACCACGAACCCCGACAGTTCTCGACCTGGTGTCCGATGGCGCTGGCTGCCATTGGCCGGCTGACCGGCACGCTGGAGGACCGGTCCATCGTCATCCCGATGCAGCGACGGTCGCCGGGCGAGCCCGTGGCACGCTTACGATGGTCGGGGCACGGGGGGGAGGCGCTCCGTGCCCAGCTTTTGGTGCTGGCCCGTGGCATTGCCCGGTGGGTGCAGGACCATGCTGATGTACTACGTCACCTTGACCCCGTCGTTCCTCTGGAACTTCACGATCGCGCTGCGGACAACTGGCATCCGCTGCTCGCCATCGCGGAGGCGATCGGCGGGACATGGCCGGAACGGGCAAGATCGGCGGCGTTGGCTCTCTCTGGTCAGGAAACCCTCGATTCGCAGTCCGCAGGTGCCCAGTTGTTGAACGACATCTCGGCCATCTTCAACGACAGCATCACGAACCTGGGATCCCAGGAGCTGTGCGATCGGCTCGTGGAGCTCGAAGAGCGACCCTGGTCCCAATGGCGCCGAGGCCGAGCCCTCTCTCCGGCCCAACTAGGCCGATTGCTCCGACCGTTCAGCGTCAGTTCGCGGAATCTCAGACGGCCTGATGGCCGAGTCGTCAAGGGTTATGACCTCCGCGACCTTGAGGATGCCTTTGCCCGCTATTTGCCTTCTCTGCCGGAATCCCACCTTTCAAACCGCTACACCGCTACCAGCCGCTCCAGTACTGGGGATGAGCCGCTTTTCCAATCCGCTACGGAGGGGGGCGGTAGCGTTTCAGAAAACGGGCCGATCTCCGCTCCAGATGCGGAAAGTAGCGCAGTAGCGGATCAAAACGGGGTTTCCGTGGGAGAAGAGATATTCTTCGAGGAGGTGTGATGCTGATTGAAGCGACGAGCCAACCTGTTCGCTACCAATTCCGAGACGGCCGACAGGTTCGATTAGAACTAGGACGGCCAGTGGACCTCCCCGAGCAGCAGGCCCGTGCGCTTCTCCACAAGGCTGCGGGAAAGGTCCGTGTGGCCTCGACGGTGACGGTGGAGCCTGCCGCGTGTCGCCGCTTAGTGTATTGGGAATCCGCGAGCGGGTCTCTGCTCGGGCCTGCCACGGTGAGCTATTTTGCCAGGGTGGTGGAACCGGATGGGCGCGAGGCCTTCTGGCTGTGCGTTGAGTTTCGGGACGGGTGGCGATGGCTGCACGAGTCCCGTCTGCGAAGCTGCCAGATGGCGACGGCCTGCGAGTCTATCGGCCCTCGGAGATCCGGTCGCTGAAGGCAAAGTGGTGTGGCCCTATGGCGCTTCTAGCGGTCCGTCGGGCGAAGGTGATCCTAGACGGAAAGGTCTTTCGGTGAACTCTAACAGGTCCAATAAAACGAGCCGGCAGGCCATTAGGACGCGAAAACACCGCGCCAATCTGAAAGCGGGGGGATGCCGGCGCCTCGAGGTGACCATCAGCATCCACATGATCGAGAAGATACGAGAGGTCGCCAAACGAAAGAAACTCACGATGTGGGAGGCTGTTCAGGATGCGATTGAAGCCTATGTGACCGGTCACGCCGCCGGTGATGACCGGCCGGAGCCTGCATGAACCTAACGCCGAAGCAAGAAGCCTTCTGTCAAGCGATTGTTGCCGGTAATAACCAGTCTGACGCCTTTCACGCGCTGATCGAGGTGGCGCGGATGGGATTGATGCAAGCTGGGGTCGCGGCATGACCAGGGAAACCAGGACCGCCAAGGTTGAGCGGTTCTGTATCGAGGTTGTGAGGCCCGGTAACAGCCTATCAGACGCCTACCGGATTGCGTTCAAGCCCAAAAACTGTACTGCGAAGACGATCAATGAGATGGCGAGCCGGCTGCGCAAAACTGGCAAGGTTGACGCAAGGATCGCCGAGCTGATGGCGCCCATAGCCACGGCTGCCCAGGACGAGAAAACGCGCTGGCTCGAGAAGGTTCGCCGCTGCGCCATGTTCGATGTGCGCAAGATGTTCGATTCTCACGGCAATCCCATTGAGATTAAAGACCTCGACGATGACTCAGCCCCAGCGATTGCTGGGTTTGAGTTCTTTGAAGAGTTCGCGGGGAAGGGCGAGTCACGGATTGCGGTGGGCTACACCAAGAAGTTCAAGTTGGTGGATCCACTCCGGGCCCTCGAGCTGTACGGTAAGGCCGTCGGCTTCTACACCGATGAGCCCCCACCGCAGCCACTTTCAGCCCTGGAACAAGCCTCCATCGCCACCCTCCTGTCGATGCAACGCACGATCGAAGCCCGCATGGCGAAAACCAAAGAGTTGATTGATGCTCACCCTCGATAGGCCCAACATCCTGGCCCGGTACGAGGCCGACCAACGCTCCGCCGCCGAGATCAAGGGCGCGTCTGGCAGCGTCACGAGCTGCCCGGTAAATGCCGCCACGAATTTGATCGTTTTCACGGGTCCGCGTCGTTCACCACGGCTGGGTCAGTACGCTCGGTTCAATCGGTTCCCAAGACGATGGGGCTCGTGGGGCCTGCGGAGCCAGCGCGTCCCCGCCGGACGTGGGGGCGCGTGGAGCCTCGTTGCTAAATGGCACAAACAGCGGAGCGCGTGGGGCCTGCGGGGCTCGGGGCGGCAGCACGGCATAGGGCTCCATGTAACTTGGGGCGCCGTACTGGCTCTGGCCACTGATCACTCCCCGGCCGCCACCCATGTCCATCTGCGTCGAGTTCTGGCCGCGGGGCCCATCGCAGGTCAGGAATTTCCCCAGTTGCATGCAAGTCACCTGAGCCTCAGCGGCCGCGACGAATAGCAAGCTGACGAGCACGGTAAGTAGCGTTTTCATGGGACACCTCCTTGTGAACAAGCGACAGAGGTTCTTCCGCCGCGGCGAGCGCGGAGAGATCTGCCGGCAATCTAGATGGGGCATCAGGGTTCCTGTCGATGGTGCGTGATTCCATACCGACAGGTTAACGCGAGGGACTCTGCGTCGGGAGAAATTCCCCTCAAACTCCGTCGTCTGATTCGACGTGGTGAATGTCAGCCGGTACTTGTCCGATGGCCGCTCGCCATTGCTGATGGCGTTTTTCTCCGAGCAGCATGCGAACCAGGGCCTTGCGGATGTAGTCGGACAGGCGCATCCTCTCCTGCTTGGCGAGCAGGCCTAAGTCGTCCTTTAGAAGCTGGGGCAGCCACAGTTTGATGTCCTCCGTCGCCTTGCCGAACAGCTCGATGGAGGCAATCCGTTCCGGGATACCCCCGTATTCTGCCTGCGGCTCGCGGAGCATTCTTCCCTCATCAGCCTCCAGTGCGCGCCGTGCTTCGGCGTCCTGCTGTCGCTTCCAGGCGATCAGCCCGTCCAGCTCTTGGCGACCATACACATGCTCGAAGAGGAGTGCGCGCAATACGTCCGGCCGGCTGGCATCGTGAGCCACACTCACTCGGTCCAGCGCACGAGTGATCGATTCGGGCAGCCAGAGCTTGAGACAGGCTTCATTCCGCGCAAACGCAGCATAGTCAAGTGAGGAAGGACTCACGGAATCAACGGTGTTGACTCGGGCTCCACGTTTGGTAAATGGCCACATAGGGGGGTCCTCCCAGATCAACAGCCGCGCAGGAAGCAGCGTACCTACCCAATATCATACTCTAGTTTTGCCTACCGTCGTTTCCGGGGTACTCTGGTTATGGACGTAACATACTTTGGGCCAGCTCAAGTTCGTCATTGAAGTCAGCAACATGTTTCAGGTTGTGCCGTCTGGCTTTAAGTAACGCGTGGCGCACTTCTTCAAGTTTAAAACTCTCTAGCCATGGCAGGTGAACCTGGTAAGGTTTCGGCTGATGCTCAAGCAGTTTTTTATACGCATTGTAGGCGCCCGGAGCGTACGGTTCGAGGTAAGGGCAGACTATGGCGGTATAGTATTGGGCTAGCCCTTCTATCAACTCTCGCTCGCTGCCAGGGAACCACTCGCCCCTCCCCTGTTGGTCTTCAAGGTCCTGGCCAAGATGCGTGTAGGCGTGCATCAACTCATGTACCAGCACAACAGCTGTTAGATCCTCAACGCGAACTCCTAGTGTTATTGCAGTGATCCCAATCACACCCCAATATAATTTGATCATTCCTCCATTTGACCCAGAAAAGTAAGCACCCAGCACGTCTTCATCTACTTCATGGAGCCACCGGACAAAGTCAAATCTGCTCGCAAGAGCGAGCAGTTCCTCCGCGAGCTTACTTATTTGAGGCAGACTTTTCTCACGACCTCGGGTTAGGTTCTGAAGTTCTGTCTGAGGGGAAATCTCTCCAAGGGATGGCCCTAACATCCTTGCGGATTCGTGAAGCTGCTGCAGCCAAGGTGTTAGAAGGGCAAGTTGGGCAGCCAACAGATCGGCTGGACCGATCTTACGGATCTTGAGCGAAGAAGGAAGACCGGGTACGACTTCGATACGGACGCTTACTCTCTCGGTTCCGATCCGGTTCAGCCTAAGGCCAGTTTCCTGGTGGAGTATCTCTCGGATTGGCCGGTTGAGAGTCTTCTTTGTTCTCTCCACCCGTTGCTCGGTATCTGGCGGTGCCTGGTTAAGGAGGTCTTGCAGATTCATATTATTCTAATGCACTGCCCAGCCTAATTTTGACAGATCGTCTCAGGTCACGGATTACTCGATCTTAAGTGCCGGCGAGGCTAGGCCAGCCGTGGGGAGGTGTCAAGGGTAGGGATCGGTCAAACTCGGTAAGTATCTGCCTCGGTGTCTCCACTCCCACGGCGGGACAGGGTGTAGATCCACCCACAGCCCCCGCTTTGCCACTCTCGACTCAGTCTCTAACCGTTCCAGCGTGGCATCCCCCGGCGCATACTTCCGATACCACCAGCACATGCCATCCTTGACTAGCGTGTAATTGACGTTGGTGCCATCGGGCAGGAGTACATCCCCGATGGTGCGGCCGTACTTGTCATGGCCATGCGTGACGATGGTAACGTGCTTGCCAAAGACCAGGGCTGACGCCGCTTCCTTGGCCTTGTGGCCGTATGCTTGGCCCTTCTCCGGGCAATCAATGCCATTCAGGCGGATCTTTTCGCCTCGACCGTTATGCATGACCATGAGCGTATCGCCGTCAATGACACCGACCACGTTCCCAGCGAAATCAGATGCAAGGCAAGGGTAGGGAAACAGCCAGAAGAGAACAGCTGCGACACGGACGAGGCTATGAAGCCTGAACCAGGAGGAGTTCATGCCAATTGGTCGTATAGGCTCGCGAGCGTTTTGCAAACCGAGCCCGCCAGCGTTGGGTCAGTCCTGACGCTGCGAATCGCACGGTGTCTGCACCACCACAGGCGTTGAGTCGGTCTATCACCCGCATGAGCTGTGCGGATCGCGCACGGTCAGCCTGATCGAAGAGGTTTCCTTGCACCTGACTGAGCGGGACCAGTTCCAGCAGCATCATGCCGGCCTTTTTATACTGGAAGCCCTCTCGATAGATGGCCTCGATACCTTTCAGGGCCACTCCCAACAGCTCGGGTGTTGCATCGGTCGCCACTGGAAGCCGGAGCGTTACGGCATTGCTGTATTGGGGTCCATCCTTGAACGTGTTGGTCGTCAGGAACACAGTCAGGGCCGAAGCGGCCAATTGTTCGCCCCGTAGCTTCTCAGCGGCCCGGGCGGTATAGGCCGCCACGGCTTCCCGCATCTCAGCCAGCGTTGTCACTGGCCTCCCAAACGACCTGGAACAGGTAATGCCCTGCTTGGGGGGCGGGCATTCCTCCATGGGCAGACAGGAGATCCCACGCAACTCTTGGACAGTCCTGAGCCCTACCACGCCCATCTGTTTCCGAATCCAGTGATCATCTGCGTTCCGCAAGGCGAGGGCGGTAGAGATCCCGTGCCGCGTCAGCATCCGGGCATAGTTCGGCCCAATGCCCCACACCTCCTCAACAGGAACCTTGGCGAGAAGCCCGTCCCGATCAGGCCCAGCTGTCAGGTCACACACCCCGGCCAATTCTGAGGACCGCTTGGCATGATGGTTGGCTACCTTCGCCAGGGTTTTCGTTTCAGCGATGCCGACCGAGACTGGCAGCCCCGTCCATTGCTTGACGGTGGTGCGAATCTGCCACCCGTAGTCGGTGAAATTTCGAGACTCAAAGCCAGAGAGGTTCAAGAACGCCTCGTCGATGGAATAGACCTCCGCCTCGGGGCTGAATTGCTGCTGAGTCTCCATGACCCGCTGGGACATGTCGCCGTAGAGGGCGTAGTTCGAGGAGAACACCTGGACATCATGCTGATGGATAAGGCGATGGAACTTGAAGGCCGGCGCGCCCATTGGAATGCCCAGGGCCTTGGCCTCGTTCGACCGGGCTACCACGATCCCATCGTTGTTGCCGAGGACGAGAACAGGCTTGCCGGCGAGCTTCGGGTTAAACACCCGTTCACAGGACACGTAGAAGTTGTTGCAGTCGACCAGGGCAAAGAGAGGCATCGTGTCTCACAGGGAGTGAATGACGTTCGTGACGACGCCCCAAATCTCGAAGGACTGTTGCTCACTCACTTCCAACGGCTCGTAGTTCTTGTTCGCTGGCAGTAGTCTCAGCACCCCATTACGCTTTTCCAGC